>Ga0209173_100047_pt1 | contig 182332 bp, 181 predicted proteins | sample SynthPrep_16_END_FD_187206 | JGI IMG/M metagenome (GOLD analysis project Ga0209173, IMG submission 187206) | Synthetic microbial communities from Ohio, USA - SynthPrep_16_END_DS12_MetaG (SPAdes) (version 2) | ecosystem: Engineered > Bioreactor > Aerobic > Activated sludge | place: USA: Ohio...
CGTGTGCTGAGCGTTTGGGTTGCGCCCCTTACGGGCGCCACACCTTTCTTGCTTGCCCAAGAAAGGTGTGCCAAAGAAGGGCACCCCGACATCCGGGTTTCGCTGCGCGAAACTTCCCTCGCTCCGGCGCTGCTCCGGGGGCCGGCTTACATGGGCCATCCCTGGCCCATTAAGCCTCTCGCCGCATCCATGCGGCTCGCTCCCCTACGCAACACCTCCACTCGGCCTCCTGAAGGGGACCAGGTCGCGAGCTTGCGCAATCTTTGCGGAATTGGAATTGGCGGCGTCTGGCCTTTGCTTTTGCTCTTCAACTGCGATGGTACGGACGACGGCCAAGTCCCCCTTTAGGAGGCCGAGTGGAATCGCCACGTAAGGGGTTGAGCGACATGGATGTCGCGAGAGCTGCGATGGGCCAGGGATGGCCCTTCGCAGCGTGCCCCTGGAGTGGTGATGGAGCGAGGGAACCCCGGCGCAGCCGGGGCCGGATGGTGGGGTGCCCTTCTCTTTGGTTACTTTCTCTTGGGCAAGCAAGAGAAAGTGACTCGCCCGTGAGGGGCGAAACCAAGACGAGAGATCGACGCGCTAGTGATCTTGGCCCGGAGATAAATAGCGCAGCAGAACACACAAACTTTCCAGTTCGGTGTCAAGCGTATCCTCCCCGCGAAAATGCGATGTACCAAAAAGAAACCCGCCATCAGGCGGGTTTCTTCATTCCGGCATGGCTGTCAGGCGCCGGTAGCCGAACGCGGAGCGACCGGCTGATTGTCGTTGGAGATGGTCACCTCCACACGACGGTTCTGTGCACGACCGGAGTCACTGGAGTTGTCCGCGACCGGATACTCCTTGCCATAACCCTGGGCGACGATGCGCGTCGGCTCCACGCCGGCGCGAATCAGTGCGCGACGGACGGACTCGGCGCGACGCTCGGACAGGCCCTGGTTGTAGCTGGCCGAGCCGACGCTGTCGGTATAACCCTCGACGATCACCTGACGCTCCGGGTTTTCCTGGAGAAAGCGTGCCAGCTGGGTGACGTTGGGCAGTGCGCTGCTCTTGAGTTCGGCCTTGTTGAAGTCGAACAGGACGTCACCGAAGGTCACCAGGGTGCCGCGTTCGGTCTGCTTGGCGTTGAGGCTGTCCTGCAACTTGCGGATCTGCGCGTCGCGAGCATCGAGCAGGGCCTGGGCGCGCTGCGCCGAGGAGTTTTTCAGCTCGGCTTCGGCGTTACGCAGGACGATGGTCTGCTTGGCTACCTCGACGCGCTTGTTGGTCAGGTAGGCCAATTGGTCGACCTTCTTCTCGTCTTCCTTTTCCATGTAGGCCTTGTCGGCCTTGTTCAGCCATTCCTGGGCTTCCTTGGTTTCCAGCGCCGCGACCTTGCTCGCCTGCGGATCGCTCTGCAGCGAGGAGAAGTTGCTACGCGCCGACTCCAGGTTGGCATTGGGCTGGTGTGAGCAGGCGGCCAGGCCGACGCTCAGGGCCAGAAGGGCGGGGATCATCACGTGTTTACGCATGGCGTTCATCCTTTGATCTGTCAGCGAATGGGTGGGGTGCATGCCGCTCACTGAGCGTTACGCATGCCTTCCTCACGCAGTTCCTGAACACCCTGACGGGCGTCCTGCAAAGCCTGCTCGGCTTTGGCGGCCTGGGCCTTGCGCTCGGCGAGTCGAGCATCCCACTCGGCCTGTTCAGCCAGGCGACGGGCTTTCTCATACTCTTTTTCGTGCATGGCCAGCTCGGCCTCTTTTAGCTTGTCCTGCGCGGACTTCATTTCCACGGCGGCAAACTCGGTACCCCCGGCGCTGATCGCCGAGTTCACGGCAGACTGCGTCACGGCGTATTGCTCGCTGGGCGGGTTACCCGCACAGCCAGCCAGCACCAGGCTGCTACCCAGTGCCAGGGCAGCCAGTTTGATCCCGTGCAGGCGGCTGCGCGGGGCTTTCTCGGTATGGGTCTTCATGGCGGCTAACTCCATTTGAAACACTCCTATGAACGACGATATCCGTGGCAATTGGCCCATCGTGTAGCTCGTCTACCAAGGGGTTTGGCGATATTGGCGTGCCACGATGGCCTGCAGTTGGGACCGACAGGTTTTTCGAATAGTTCAGAAAAAAACACAGCGTGCTTATGATTTTCTGGATGACTGGTCAGTCAACTATTTGCCTGTGACAAGGCCGCGGCACGGCCTTACATGCAGTTGGAAACGCTCTTTTGGCCCTTCTATATAAAGGTTTTGGTGGGTTTCTATGGGGCGAGGGAAGGCCCTGGCGCCCGCGCGTTGCCGAAGGTGGGGGAGGCGCCGTGTCAGTGCGAAAAGGGCCGATCAGGAGACTTACGTTCTCCCTGAACGCCTGGAATTGAACAATATGTCGAACGCAAAGAGCTGTTCAGGGCGTCAATGGCTTGTCTCTTTGCCCGGTTCACTCAGTTCACGCAGGTATTTGCGCGACAGCGCCAGAAAGCGCGGTGTGGGCCCTATGTCCTCGTACAGCGGGTCGCCTTGCTCGTCCAGCGCCACGACCTTGCTGCCGCGCACGTAGGGTAGGCTGGCTTCGAGTTCCTCAAGCGCTGCGCCGATCAGTTCGCCGAGCAGTTCCTCGCTATGGTGCTTGGGGTACATCTCGGTGAGCGCCGCCAGGCGAGCGGCCGACTCGACATTCAGATGAATGTGATAACGGGTCGGGGTCAGGTGCCCCTTGGCATTCTGTTCCCAGTGTTTTGCCAGTTCGCGAATTCTCATGTCGTTACTCCTCACGGGTGGCGCGGCTGATGCCGGCTTGCGCATCCACTACGCCTATCAGTAAGCCTAGTCCCAGCACGCAGGACTGCCCGGGTACGCGTCGCACCCTTGTAAGAAGTTGGCGCGCTGGGCACTCTGTTGACACTGGACAGGAGAAGGAGTGCGACATGGCGGAAATCGATGCGCGCCTGCGTGAAGAGGTGCACCTGCTCGGCGAGCTGCTCGGGCATACCATCAGCACCCAGTTGGGCGACGAGTTTCTCGACAAGATCGAACGCATACGCAAGTCGGCCAAGGCCGGTCGTCGTGGCTCTGCCGCGGGTGCCGAGCAGTTGACCAGCACCCTGGGAGATCTGGGTGACGACGAACTGCTGCCGGTGGCACGGGCCTTCAATCAGTTTCTCAACCTGGCCAACATCGCGGAGCAGCAGCACCGTGTGCGTCGTCGCCGTGCCGGTGAGCCCGAGCCGTTCGAGTTACGCGTGCTCGACGAGCTGCTTGAGCGCCTGCTCGCCGCCGGGCAGGGCAGCGATGAGCTGGCGCGGCAACTGGGGCGTCTGGACATCGAACTGGTGCTGACAGCGCACCCCACCGAAGTGGCGCGGCGTACGCTGATCCAGAAATACGATGCCATCGCCGCGCAACTGACGGCACTGGATCACAGCGATCTGTTGCCAGCCGAGCGTGAACGCATCGCCCAGCGCCTGCAGCGGCTGATTGCCGAGGCCTGGCACACCGAGGAAATTCGTCGTAGCCGGCCCAGCCCGGTGGACGAAGCCAAATGGGGCTTCGCTGTCATCGAGCATTCGCTATGGCAGGCTGTGCCGCAGTTCCTGCGCCGTGCCGATCAGAGCCTGCAGGCCGCCACCGGTCTGCGTCTGCCGCTGGAGGCTGCGCCGATTCGCTTCGCCTCGTGGATGGGCGGTGACCGTGACGGCAACCCCAATGTCACCGCGCGCGTGACCCGTGAGGTGTTGCTGCTGGCGCGCTGGATGGCCGCCGATCTCTATCTGCGCGACGTCGACAATCTGGCCGCGGAACTGTCCATGCAGCAGGCCAGTGACGAACTGCGCGCGCAGGTGGGCGACAGTGCCGAACCGTACCGTGCCTTGCTCAAGCAACTGCGCGAGCGCCTGCGCGAAACGCGTAGCTGGGCGCAGCAGGCCCTCAGCGCCGATGTGGCGCCGAGTACTGCAGTGCTGCGCGACAACCATGAGCTGCTGGCACCGCTGCAGCTCTGCTACCAGTCGCTGCATGCCTGCGGCATGGGTGTGATTGCCGATGGTCCGTTGCTCGATTGCCTGCGCCGGGCAGCCACCTTTGGTCTGTTTCTGGTACGCCTCGATGTTCGTCAGGATTCCTCCCGGCACGCTGCGGCGATGTCGGAAATCACCGATTATCTCGGCCTCGGTCGCTACGCCGAATGGGATGAGGAGGCGCGTCTCAGTTTTCTCCAGCGCGAGCTGGATAACCGCCGGCCACTGCTGCCGAACGACTATCGTCCCTCGGCCGATACTGCCGAGGTGCTCGCCACCTGTCGTGAGGTGGCTGCCGCTCCCGCCGCATCGCTGGGCTCCTACGTGATCTCCATGGCCGGTGCTGCCTCCGACGTGCTGGCCGTGCAACTGCTGCTGAAAGAGGCCGGGTTGCGCCGGCCGATGCGGGTGGTGCCACTTTTTGAAACCCTGGCCGATCTGGACCACGCCGGGCCGGTTATCGACCGGCTGCTGGGGTTGCCCGGCTATCGCGCGCGCCTGCATGGCCCGCAGGAAGTGATGATCGGTTATTCCGATTCGGCCAAGGACGCCGGTACAACCGCGGCAGCCTGGGCGCAGTACCGCGCCCAGGAGGAACTGGTGCGCCTGTGTCGCGAGCATCAGGTCGAACTGCTGCTGTTCCATGGTCGCGGTGGCACCGTTGGCCGTGGCGGTGGCCCTGCTCACGCGGCCATTCTGTCGCAACCCCCGGGATCGGTGGCGGGGCGTTTCCGCACCACCGAGCAGGGGGAAATGATCCGCTTCAAGTTCGGCCTGCCGGATATCGCCGAGCAGAACCTCAACCTCTATCTGGCCGCAGTGCTGGAAGCCACGCTGCTGCCGCCACCCGCGCCGGAGCCGAGCTGGCGGGCGATGATGGACCGCCTTGCCGATGTCGGCGTGAAGGCCTATCGCGGCGTGGTGCGCGAGCATCCACAGTTCGTCGAGTATTTCCGCCAGGCCACGCCGGAGCAGGAGCTCGGCCGCTTGCCGCTGGGCAGTCGCCCGGCCAAGCGGCGCGAAGGCGGTGTGGAGAGCCTGCGGGCGATCCCGTGGATCTTCGCCTGGACCCAGACGCGACTGATGCTGCCGGCCTGGCTCGGCTGGGAGCAGGCCCTGGGACAAGCCCTGCAAGGCGGTGATGCTGAGCTGCTGAAAAGCATGCGCGAGCAATGGCCGTTCTTTCGCACCCGCATCGACATGCTGGAAATGGTCCTGACCAAAGCGGACGCCAATATCGCCGCCCTATATGACGAGCGCCTGGTCGAACCGTCGCTGCAGCCACTGGGTGCGCAGTTACGCGACCTATTGTCGCAGGCGTGCGCTGCCGTGCTGGAACTGACTGGCCAGTCGCGCCTGCTCGCACATAATCAGGAAACCCTGGAATCGATCAGCGTGCGCAACACCTACCTCGACCCGCTGCATCTGTTGCAGGCCGAGCTGCTGGCGCGCTGCCGGCAACGTGAACAGGCGCCGGAGAGCCCTTTGGAGCAGGCGCTGCTGGTCAGCGTGGCGGGTATTGCAGCGGGCTTGCGCAACACCGGCTGAGGGCGGCAGTGCGCTGGCAGACAGCTGCCTGAGCTGCGCCGCGAAGCAGGTCCAGGCCGTCGCGAGGAGGTTTTTTATCCGACTTTTGGCGGCTTGTGCGCCTGGGGTGCGCTGTGTATCTTGAGCAGCCTTTTGGCCGCTACGGCTGCCGCACTACATTCAAGAGATTGGCCCCACGAGGCGAGTCCGACCGATTACTACATAACTCTTGAGGAGCACATCGATGCGCGTGATTCTGCTGGGGGCGCCCGGTGCCGGCAAAGGTACCCAGGCTCGCTACATCACCGAGAAATTCGGCATTCCGCAAATCTCCACTGGCGACATGCTGCGTGCTGCGGTCAAGGCTGGCACCGAGCTCGGCCTGAAGGCCAAGAGCGTTATGGATGCCGGTGGCCTGGTCTCCGACGACCTGATCATCAATCTGGTCAAGGAGCGCATCGCTCAGGCCGATTGCGCCAATGGCTTTTTGTTCGACGGTTTCCCGCGCACCATTCCGCAAGCCGAAGCGCTGCGCGATGCCGGCGTAGCGCTGGATCACGTGGTTGAAATCGCCGTTGAGGACGAGGAGATCGTCAAGCGTCTGTCCGGCCGCCGTGTTCACCCGGCTTCCGGCCGCGTCTACCACACCGAGTACAACCCGCCGAAGGTTGCCGGCAAGGACGACATCAGCGGTGAAGAGCTGGTTCAGCGCGAAGACGACAAGGAAGAAACCGTGCGTCATCGCCTGTCCGTCTACCACTCGCAGACCAAGCCGCTGGTGGACTTCTATCAGAAGCTCTCCGCTGCATCCGGTACCCCGAAATACAGCCATATTCCGGGTGTCGGCAGCGTCGAAGAGATCACCGCAAAGACCCTGGCGGCTCTGGACTGAGTCCAGATCGCCCGTTGTCATCGCAGCAAGGCCCCGCAAGGGGCCTTGTTCGTTTATGGAACCTGATACGTTCAGGTCGCTCTCAAGCATGGCCGCGCAATGCGTGCCGGCTAGTATCGACGATGCAGCCTCCGGTCTGCGCCGGGGCGTGTCGATAACCTACAAGGGAGAGGGCATTCAATGACCGAGAAACGCATCTGGCTGGGTCTTGCGGTATCGCTGCTGGCCACTCCGCTGGCATTTGCCGACACCGCGACGGATTGTTCCGTCGCCGAGTTCACCATGGGCCTGCGCTTTCAGCAGCAGTCGGCGGAAATCCAGGCGCTGCAGTTGCAGGCCTACAACATCGCCACGGAAAAGCTCGACAAGGCCGTAGCGGCGGCGAAGGATCCATCGAAGCTGGCCATCGTCACCGACCTCGATGAAACCGTGATCGACAACAGCGCGCTGCTGGCGCGCGATCTGGCCAACTGTCACCAGTACGACGCCTGGGACACCTGGCTGCCCTGGGAGCGTGACGGCACGCCCGAGCTGATCCCCGGCGCGAAGAAATTCCTCGAGCATGCCGACAAGCTCGGCGTGACCATCCGCTACATCTCCGACCGCGCCGACGAGCAGAAGAAGTACACCCTGGCCACCCTGAGCAAGCTGGGCCTGCCGCAGGTATCGGAGGAGAGCGTGCTGCTGCTTGGGCCGCCCAAGGTCGAGCGCCGCGCCATCGTCAGCGCCGATCATCAGATCATCATGCTGTTGGGCGACACGCTGCATGATTTCGACGCACGTTTTCGCAAGACACCGCTCGACGCGCAGCGCAAGACCGTCGCCGAAGAGTCGGACAAGTGGGGCGTCGAGTGGATCGTGTTCCCCAATGCTGGCTACGGCACCTGGTCCAAGGCGCCGCTTAAAGGCTGGGAGGCCGAGCCGGTAGTCGAGCCCTGGTAAGAGCCTGTTCAAAGTCTGCTGCGCGTCGGCCCTGCCGCGTTAAAAACAGGCTCGAAATGCTCATGTACAAAAGTACACTCCGCTTTCTCGCCTGTTTTTGCCTTGCATTGCTCTAGCTCGCGAGACTTTGAGCAGGCTCTAAGGGCGCCCGTCGGTCACTCGGCGCGAGCCGGGCGCCGTCATGGCGCTGGAAAAAATGTTGTCGAGCCGGTCTAATGCCGGCTCTTTTTTCTTCAGCTGTCCGAATGCAATGACCACTCTCCTGGCCCTCGATACCGCTACCGAAGCCTGCTCCGTCGCACTGCTGCATGATGGTCGCGTGCTCAGTCACTACGAAGTCGCCCCGCGCATGCACGCGCAGCGCCTGTTGCCGATGATTCAGCAACTGCTGGGCGAGGCGGGTATCGCCGCATCGGCGCTGGATGCCATCGCCTTCGGTCGTGGCCCTGGTGCTTTCACCGGTGTGCGCATCGCCATCGGCGTGGTGCAGGGCCTGGCCTTTGCCCTGGATCGGCCGGTGCTGCCGGTATCCAATCTGGCCGTGTTGGCCCAGCGTGCGCTGCGTGAGCAGGGCGCGACTCAGGTCGCAGCCGCCATCGACGCGCGCATGGACGAAGTCTATTGGGGCTGCTACCGCGCCGAAGCCGGCGAGATGCGCCTGCTCGGTCATGAGGCGGTGTTGCCACCGGAGCAAGCCGAGGCGCCGCGTGGCAGCGATGGTGAGTGGTTCGGCGCCGGCACCGGTTGGGGCACCTTCGCCGCGCGTATCGCCCTCACACCTGTGAGCATGGATGGCAGCATGCTGCCGCACGCCGAAGACCTGCTGACTCTGGCCCGTTTTGCCTGGGCCCGTGGCGAGGCGTTGCCGGCCGATCAGGCGCAGCCGGTATACCTGCGTGACCAGGTCGCCACGCCGAAAGCACCGCCGGCATGACAACTGGTCGGATGCTTGGCGTCAGGATTCCTTCGGCATTTGCCAAGGACGCAGCCCGCCGCTACATTGCCAGCACTGTCCCTTGTTCAGCCGAGCCCACCGAGCAGCCCTAGATGCGGATCGACGGTTACCTACCTTCCTACTCGCCAGATCGTGGACCCCGTTCGGGGACTGCGGTCACGCCCTACCGCGAGGCGCAGCGGGAGGTCGAGGTTCAGCGTGAACAGCCGGCTGCCCCGGCCAGCAGCCAGGGGCTGGAGCAGGCGCCGCAGATTCGCCGCGTGCAGGCCAGCAGCAGTAACACCGATAGCCTGCCTACCCGCTCGCAGGACCTCGGTGATCAACAGCCTACGTTGAGCAACCGTGCCGCTCAGGCGTTGGCCAGCTACAGCACCACCGCCGCTTACGCCAGCGAGTACGATGCGCAGGAAGTGCTCGGCCTCGATCTCTACGCGTAACCCCGTTTCACGGCGTGGCTCACGCCCCTCAGCTTGGACCGTCGCATAGATCGATGAGCGCTGCGCTTCCCTATTACCTTGGTTGTCCGTCCTGGAGCGAAGCGGCCTGGCGCGCCGCGCTGTATCCGCAGGATACCCGGCCAACCGAGTTTCTCAGCCGCTACACCGAGGTGTTCAACGCGGTGGAAGGCAACACCACGTTCTATGCCAGGCCCAGCGAGCAAACGGTGGCGCGCTGGGCGCAGGTCATGCCGGCGCACTTTCGTTTCTGCGCCAAGTTGCCGCGAGACATCAGCCATAGCGAGGATCTTTGCCAGCAACTGGATGAGGTCACGCAGTTTCGCCAGTTGCTGGCGCCGCTCGGCGAACGGGTAGCGCCTTACTGGCTGCAACTGCCGGCCAGCTTCGGACCATCGCGGTTGGCGGAGCTGGCGGCGTTCATCGAGCAATGGGGTGACTGGCCGCTGGCGATAGAGGTGCGCCACCCGGAATTCTTCGCCAAGGGCGATGCCGAGCGTATGCTCAATCGCCTGCTGCACGAGCGTGGTATCGAGCGCATCTGCCTGGATTCGCGCGCGCTGTTCAGCTGCGACTCGCAGGAGCCCGCCGTGCTGCATGCGCAAGCCAAGAAGCCGCGTCTGCCGACTCGGCCTACCGCGTTCAGTCAGGGCCCGCAGTTGCGCTTCATCGGCCACCCCGAGTTGCTGGCTAACGACCCCTTCATGCTGCCCTGGCTGGACAAGGTCGCCGGCTGGATCGAGCAGGGACTGTCTCCCTACGTATTCGCTCATACCTCGGATAACCGCCTGGCACCGGAGCTGGCGCGGCGTTTTCATGAGCAGCTGATGCAGCGCCTGCCTGGCTTGCCCGAACTGCCTGTGTTGCAGATCGAACCGGAACTGGAGCAGCTTGGCTTACTCTGATGGAGCATGGATATGCTGATACGGATAATCGGCCGTTTGCTGTTTCTCTCCCTGCTGCTGGGCGCAGCGCTACTGGTGGCGCTGTGGCGTGGCTGGTTGGAGGTGGCGCCGCGTTACAACCCCTGGGCGCCGCTGGATGTGCGAGAGACGCCGAACCTGCTGACCCCCTTCAAGCTCTGGCGTCTGGGTGACGATCGCGAGTTGTGCGACCTGGCTCTGGCGACGTCCGGGCTGCGTTTTACCCGTCTGGCCGACAGCACGCCGCACCCCGGTTGCCCGGTGGAAAACGCCGTGCGCATCCAGGGCGCCAACGTTGGCCTGAGCAGCAGCTTCATGGCCACCTGCCCGCTGGCGGTGAGTTTCGCCCTGTTCGAGCGACATGGCTTGCAGCCCGCTGCGCAGGCGGTATTCGGCCAGCCGGTGACCCGCGTCGAGCATGTCGGCAGCTTCGCCTGTCGCAGCATTGCCGGCAGCCAGCGGCCCAGCCAGCATTCCTATGCCAACGCGCTGGATATGGTCGGCTTCCGTCTGCGCGACGGCCAGCACATTAGCGTGCTGCGCGACTGGCCGGCGCAGGGCGACAAGGCGCGCTTTCTGCGTATGGTGCAGGAAGCGGCCTGTGACAGCTTCAACGTCACCCTGGGCCCGGAATACAACACTGCACACCGCGACCACTTTCACGTGGATATGGGCATGTGGCGGATGTGCCGCTGAGGCGCTTACGATCCGTAGGGCGGGTGCAACCCGCCATAGCGCCAATGGCGGTTTGCATCCGCCCTACGGCAACGAAAAAGCTTCGCCATCCCTAGCGCTTGGCCAACAGCAGATCGGCCGCCTGCCCGCTGCGCCCATCGGCGAACTCGAATCGTCCCAACTGGGCGATCTGGTCGTAAGCACCCAGGGCGATGCTGACGTCACGGGCGCGCAGGTCGATGGCGCTGACGCCTGCTTCGCCGAGTGTCTGCAACTGCTGGCGGCCCTGGGCATCGAAACGCAGCAGGCGCAGCTGGTCGAATACCGCATCGGCCGCATCGATACGGCCGTCGCCGTTGTCGTCGAAGCGCGCCAGTTCGGCGAAGCCATTGGCAGCGCCATGCTGATCGCCGAACAGCTCGCGGCCATCGTCGATACGCCCGTTGCCGTTACGATCCAGCGCCAGCAGCGCGTCGTCACCGGTGGGTACGCTGATCGAGTCCATGCGTCCGTCGGCATCCAGATCGAAGCGTACCGGGCGGCTCAGTCCGCTGGTGGAGAAGCCGTTGCCGGCCATATCCAGTACCAGTGGATCGACCTGCTGGGGCGCCTGGCCCAGGCTGACATTCAGCTCCAGACCGCGTTGATCGATTACCGCCTGGCTGACCACAGCGGCGCTGCTGGACACGGCAGATGGTTCGGCGGTTTCCCGCAGTTCACGAGCGACCTCACCGGGTTTCTGCTTGTCTTCGATACCCAGAGTGCGGCGCAGAATCTGATAGTTGATGGATTCGCGCGCTGCACGGTCGAGCTCGTCGTCCAGCGCACGGGGGTTGGCAGGGCTGCTATTAGGACGCGGGGCGGAGAGGGCGTCGAACATGTTCACTCTCGATGCGGCTGTCGGCGGCCGGGTCTGGCAGAATGCCGCTTCTTCGATATCGGCCGTGTGGCCGGTGCTTTGAGTGATTTTTGAGCAGAACGAGCCAATGACCGACGAGCGGCACAACGCCAGCATTCGCATCCAAGCCTTGCATCCTCAGTACGCCGCAGCGGCCGCTCAATGGGCATCGCGCCTGGGCTTGAGGCAAGACGGTGAAACCGAGTTCGCCCTGCAACTGGGTGATGACGGGCTGCAACTGGTCGAGCTGGGTGACAAGGCGCCTGGCCCGGTACGGGTGGATTTCGTCGAGGGGGCGGCGGCGCATCGGCGCCAGTTCGGCGGCGGCAGTGGGCAGATGATCGCCAAGGCGGTGGGGGTGCAGTCGGGCATTCGGCCACGGATTCTCGATGCGACCGCGGGGCTGGGGCGTGACTCGTTCGTGCTGGCCAGCCTGGGCTGCGAGATGACCCTGATCGAGCGCCAGCCGCTGGTGGCGGCGTTGCTGGAGGACGGCCTGCAGCGTGCGGCACTGAACCTCGACGTGGCACCCATCGTGGCGCGCATGCGCCTGCTTACCGGTAACGCCATCGAGCTGATGCGCAGCTGGCAAGGGGAGGCGCCACAGGTGATCTATCTCGATCCGATGTTCCCGCATCGCGACAAGAGTGCGCTGGTGAAGAAGGAAATGCGCCTGTTCCGCCCGTTTGTCGGCGATGACCTGGATGCGCCTGCGTTGCTCGAAGCGGCGCTGGCGCTGGCCACCCATCGCGTGGTGGTCAAGCGCCCGCGCAAGGCCCCGGCAATCGAAGGTGGCAAGCCGGGCTATGTGCTCGAGGGTAAATCCAGCCGCTACGACATCTACCCGAAGAAGAAGCTGGAAGCCGGCGCTCAGGTGTAAGCCGTCAGGGTCTGTAGGCGCGCAGAAACAATTGCACTGCATCCTGCACATGATGCTCGGCGGCTTCACCTTTCAGCGGTTCGCCACAACCGATCAGCAGGCGAAAGTGCGCGCCGCCCTTGAGCAGGCTGAAGAAGTGATCGGCGGCCAGATGCGGATTATCCAGGCTCAGTAGACCGCGCTTGGCGGCCTTGTGCAGTAGCACTTCCATCTCTTCCTGTACCCGTTTCGGGCCGGCTTCGTAGAACAGCTGCGACAGCTTCGAGCCCTGGCTGGCCAGGTTCACCATCATCCGGTGCATTTCTACCGATTCGCGACTGTTGACCAGCGCCAGGAAGCCACGCGCGATTTCCAGGAGCTGGCTTTCCAGCGGCACGTTATCCGGCAGTTCGAACAGCAGTTCGGGAAGCTGCTCCTCGCACTTGGCCTTGATCGCCGCAGAGAACAGGGTCTCCTTGTCGGTGAAGTGGCTGTACACCGTGAGCTTGGAAACCCCAGCCTCTGCGGCGATGGCGTCCATGCTGCTGCCGTCGTAACCATTACGCAGGAACAGGCTCTTGGCCGCCTCGAGGATGGCATGACGTTTGGCGGGATCCTTCGGTCGGCCGGGGCCGGAAGGTTGTAACAACTTGTCAGGCATTGGCGGATTTTAATACTGGACTGGCGAGTTTGCTATTTTTACTATACCCGCCAGTACAAATATTCCAAACCTTCTCTGAAAGGTCTTACACATGTCTCGCCATGTTCTCCCGCTCGTTGCTTCTCTGGGTCTCGTCTTCCTGCTGTCTGCCTGCGGTAACGGTGAACAGGCGGAGCAACCGATCCGTCCTGCCATGGTGGTGCAGCCGCAGCCGGCTACAGCGCTGGTCGACAGCTATCCGGGCGAGGTGCGTGCACGTTACGAGCCGGAGCTGGCCTTCCGTATCGCCGGCAAGGTGAGCAAGCGCATGGTGGATGTCGGTGACCGGGTGAAGAAGGATCAGCCACTGGCCGAACTGGACCCACAGGACGTGCGTCTGCAGCTGGAAGCCATCCGTGCGCAAATGGCGGCAGCCGAGGCCAACCTGCAGACCGTGCGCGCCGAGCGTGAGCGCTACAAGGCGCTGCTTGGGCGTAATCTGGTCAGCCGCTCGCAGTTCGACAACGTCGAGAACCAGTACCGTGCTGGCGAAGCGCGTCTGAAACAGGTCAAGGCCGAGTACGACGTGGCCCGCAATCAGACCGACTATGCCGTGCTGCGGGCCTCGCAGGACGGCGTGATCGCCCGTCGTGCGGTCGAAGTGGGGCAGGTGGTGGCGGCCGGTCAGACGGTGTTCACTCTGGCTGCCGATGGTGAGCGTGAGGTGTCGATCAGCCTGCCGGAGCAGAGCTTTGGTCGTTTCGAGATTGGTCAGGTGGTCGAGGTGGAACTCTGGTCGCAGCCCGATCAGCGTTTCCCCGGACGCATCCGCGAGATGGCGCCGGCGGCCGATCCCCAGTCGCGCACTTTCGCCGCCCGTGTCGCTTTCACCGAAGGCAAGGTGCCGGCAGAGTTGGGGCAGAGCGCGCGGGTATTCATTGCCAGCAATGGCGAGGTACCGCTTGCGGTGCCGCTGTCGGCACTCAGCGCCGAGCAGGACCAGGCGTTCGTCTGGGTCGTGGACCCCAAGGAGTACATCGTGCAGCGCCGCCCGGTGCGTGTCGGTGCCTATGGTGATGACCGGGTGCCGGTGCTGGAGGGGCTCGTCGCTTCCGATTGGGTAGTCGCAGCCGGGGTGCAGATTCTTCGCGAAGGCCAGCAGGTACGCCCGGTCGATCGGGACAACCGCAACGTCGAACTGGCCGTCAAGGAGTAAGCCCGCATGAGCTTCAACCTGTCTGCCTGGGCGCTGCGCCATCGCCAGATCGTCCTCTACATCATGCTGCTGTTCGCTGTGGTCGGCGCGCTTTCCTATACCAAGCTGGGGCAGAGTGAAGACCCGCCGTTCACCTTCAAGGCCATGGTGATTCGCACCAACTGGCCGGGCGCCAGCGCCGAAGAAGTATCGCGTCAGGTCACCGAGCGCATCGAGAAGAAGCTGATGGAGACCGGTGAGTACGATCGCATCACCAGTTTCTCCCGTCCGGGCGAGTCGCAGGTCACCTTCATGGCACGCGACTCCATGCGCAGCTCTGAGATTCCCGAGCTGTGGTATCAGGTGCGCAAGAAGATCAGCGACATCCGCCACACGCTGCCGCCTGGCATCCAGGGGCCGTTCTTCAACGACGAGTTCGGCACCACCTTCGGTAATATCTATGCGCTGACCGGCAACGGTTTCGACTACGCGGTGCTCAAGGACTACGCCGACCGCCTGCAGTTGCAACTGCAGCGGGTCAAGGATGTGGGCAAGGTCGAGCTGGTGGGACTGCAGGACGAGAAGATCTGGATCGAACTGTCCAACACCAAGCTGGCGACCCTAGGTCTGCCACTGTCTGCCGTGCAGCAGGCGCTGGAGGCGCAGAATGCGGTGGCGGCTGCCGGTTTCTTCGAAACCGCCAGCGAGCGTATTCAACTGCGTGTGACCGGGCGCTTCGAATCGGTGGAGGAAATTCGCGATTTTCCCATTCGCGTCGCCGATCGTACCTTCCGCATCGCCGACGTGGCCGAGGTCAAGCGCGGTTTCAACGATCCACCCGCGCCGCGCATGCGCTTCATGGGCGAGGATGCCATCGGCATCGCCGTGGCGATGAAGGACGGCGGCGACATTCTGGTGCTGGGCAAGGCGTTGGAAGGTGAGTTCGCCCGCCTGCAACAGACGCTGCCGTTGGGCATGGAGCTGCGCAAGGTGTCGGATCAGCCGGCGGCGGTGAAAACCGGCGTGGGCGAGTTCGTCAAGGTGCTGGTGGAGGCGCTGGTGATCGTGCTCGCGGTCAGCTTCTTCTCCCTGGGGGTGCGCACCGGCCTGGTGGTGGCGCTGGTGATTCCGCTGGTGCTGGCGATGACGTTTGCTGCCATGTACTACTTGGGGATAGGCCTGCACAAGATTTCTCTCGGCGCACTGGTGCTCGGCCTCGGTCTGCTGGTGGACGACGCGATCATCGCGGTGGAGATGATGGCGATCAAGATGGAGCAGGGCTACGACCGCTTCAAGGCGGCCAGCTTCGCCTGGACCAGCACGGCCTTTCCGATGCTCACCGGCACGCTGATCACCGCGGCCGGGTTCCTGCCCATCGCCACCGCGCAGTCCGGTACGGGTGAGTACACACGGTCGATCTTCCAGGTGGTGGCCATTTCGCTGATCGCCTCATGGATCGCGGCGGTGATGTTCGTGCCCTATCTGGGCGACAAGCTGCTGCCCGATCTGGCCAAACTGCACGCGGCGAAACACGGTGGCAGCGCAGGCGGGCATGACCCTTATTCGACACCGTTCTACCGCCGTGTTCGCGCCACGGTTGAATGGTGCGTGCGTCGTCGCGGCATCGTGATCCTGCTGACCATTGCGTTGTTCGTCGCCTCTGTGCTGCTGTTTCGCTTCGTGCCGCAACAGTTCTTCCCAGCCTCCGGGCGCCTGGAGCTGATGGTCGACATCAAGCTGGAGGAGGGCGCCTCGCTGAGCGCCACCGAGGCCGAAGTGCATCGCCTGGAGAAGCTGCTCAAGGAGCAGTCTGGCATCGACAACTACGTGGCCTATGTTGGTACCGGCTCACCGCGTTTCTATCTGCCACTGGATCAACAATTGCCGGCGGCAAGCTTTGCCCAGTTCGTGGTACTGGCCAAAAGCATCGAAGAGCGCGAGCGCCTGCGTGGTTGGCTGATCAAGGTGATGAACGACGAGTTCCCGACCCTGCGTAGCCGCGTCAGCCGCCTGGAGAACGGGCCTCCCGTGGGCTACCCGATCCAGTTCCGCGTCAGCGGCGAGCATATCGACGAGGTGCGTGCCCTGGCCCGTCAGGTGGCGGACAAGGTGCGTGAGAACCCGCATGTGGTGAACGTGCACCTGGACTGGGAGGAGCCGAGCAAGGTGGTGATCCTCAATATCGATCAGGATCGTGCCCGTGCCCTGGGGGTCAACACCGCCGAGTTGTCGCGCTTCCTGCAAGGCTCGCTGTCCGGCACCAGCGTCAGCCAGTACCGTGAGGGCAATGAGCTGATCGAGATTCTTCAGCGCGGCACGCCGCAGGAACGCAAGGCACTGAGCCTGCTGCCGAGCCTGGCGGTGCCGACCGACAGCGGTCGCAGCGTGGCGCTGTCGCAGGTGGCAACCCTGGAATACGGCTTCGAGGAAGGCATCATCTGGCACCGCAATCGTCTGCCCAACGTCACCGTGCGTGCCGACGTCTATGGCAAGCAGCAGCCGGCCAGTCTGACCCAGCAGATCCTGCCGACGCTGGACCCGATCCGCGCGGAACTGCCTGCGGGTTATCTGCTGGAGGTCGGCGGCACGGTGGAGGACTCGCAACGCGGACAGAAATCGGTGAACGCCGGTATCCCGCTGTTCATCGTGGTGGTGCTGACGCTGCTGATGCTGCAGCTGAAAAGCTTCTCGCGCTCGGCGATGGTGTTTCTCACTGCACCGCTGGGCCTGATTGGCGTCACCCTGTTCCTGTTGATCTTCCGCCAGCCGTTCGGCTTCGTTGCCATGCTCGGCACCATCGCCCTGGCCGGGATGATCATGCGTAACTCGGTGATTCTGGTCGATCAGATCGAGCAGGACATCAGCCACGGTCTGGACCGTTGGCACGCCGTTATCGAGGCCACGGTGCGCCGCTTCCGTCCCATCGTGCTCACTGCACTGGCAGCGGTGTTGGCGATGATTCCGCTGTCGCGCAGCGTGTTCTTCGGGCCGATGGCGGTAGCGATCATGGGCGGGCTGGTGGTGGCCACGGCGCTGACCCTGTTGTTCCTGCCGGCGCTGTATGCGGCGTGGTTCCGGGTCAAGGAGAGCGAGGCGCGTTGAGTCGTGGGAGGCGCTTCAGCGGCGACTTGCTATCGCGGCTTGAGCCCCTTCCACGAGATTCTTCATAGCAATAAAAAACGGGAGCCAGTGGCTCCCGTTCTTTTATGAAGCGGGTAAGAATTATTCGTCCATCTGCGATTGCAGGTAGTTCTGCAGGCCGACGGCTTCGATCAGGCTGAGCTGGGTTTCCAGCCAGTCGATATGATCTTCCTCGGAGCAGAGGATTTCTTCGAGCAGTTCGCGGCTGGCATAGTCACCGATGCTCTCGCAGTAGGCTATGGCGGCCTTCAGGTCACCGTGGGCCTTGTGTTCGATCTTCAGGTCGCACTCGAGCATTTCCTTGGTGTTTTCACCGATCAGGATCTTGCCCAGGTCCTGCAGGTTGGGAATGCCTTCGAGGAAGAGAATGCGCTTGATCAGCTTGTCGGCATGCTTCATCTCGTCGATGGACTCGTGGTACTCGTGCTCGCCGAGTTTCTTCAGGCCCCAATCTTCGTACATGCGCGCATGCAGGAAATACTGGTTGATGGCGACCAGTTCGTTACCAAGAATCTTGTTCAGATGTTGAATGACCTTCTTGTCGCCTTTCATGACCGCTCCTGCTGCTTCAATGACCGTGATGATCTCGAATTTTCGGCCTGGTTTTCCCTTATGTCAAACTTAAGTGTTTGAAACATAAGTAAAAATAAAACTGAATAAGAATGTTTTTATTCCGCATCATGACGCCAAGTTATTGAATCAACGCAATAAAAAAGTTGCTGAAAGTTCTACGCTGACTGAAACGGGGAAGTAACCCCGATATTTTATTTTTCCGTGCCCATAAAAAAGCCCCGCAGAGCGGGGCATGGGGCACGCAGAATTCAGGCAGCGTAAGCCGAATGCGGGTCGCGGCTGTTCAGGTAGTCCTGCAGGCGGGCCTGCTGCACCGGGGTCATGAACAGGCCCAGTTTGCTGCGCCGCCAGAGAATGTCGGCACTGCTGCGCGCCCATTCTTCACGGCGTAGATATTCCACTTCGCGGGTGTAAAGCCCGGCACCGAGATGTTCGCCGAGATCGGTAAGGTTGTGTACGCCATCGAGCAGGCGCCAGGTACGGCTGCCATAGCTGGTAGCCCAGCGTCTGGCCAGGCTGGTGGGTAGCCAGCCATAGCGTTCGCAGAGCGCTTCGACCAGGGCGCTCTGGCCTTGCAGATCCTCACCACCGGGGAGCGGGGCGGTGGCTGTCCAGCTCGGCCCCAGATTGGTGAAATGCGCGGCCAGTTCATGCATGGCGGATTCGGCCAGCTTGCGATAGGTGGTCAGCTTGCCGCCGAAGACCGAAAGCAGTGGTGCCTCGCCCGGCGCGCCGGAGAGCGACAGGGTGTAGTCGCGGGTAATGGCCGACGGCTCATCGGATTCGTCATCGCACAGTGGGCGTACGCCCGCGAAGCTGTGCAGCACATCGTCGCGGCTGAGCTGTTGCTTGAAGTGATCATTGACCACCTTGAGCAGATAGTCGGTTTCCTCGGCAGTGATCGTCACCTGGGCGGGGTCGCCCTGATATTCGCGGTCAGTGGTGCCGATCAGGGTGAAGCGCTCCAGATAGGGGATGGCGAAGACGATGCGACGATCCTCGTTCTGCAGGATGTAGGCCTGCTCACCGTCATACAGGCGTGGCACGACTATGTGGCTGCCCTGGATCAGGCGGATGCCGTAGGGCGATTGCTGCTTGAGGTCTTCACGGATGAAGCGCGCAACCCAGGGGCCGGCGGCGTTGACCAGAGCGCGGGCGCGAATGGACAGCAGGCTGCCGTCGCTGCGCTCCAGGTGGATATGCCACAGACCCTTGCTGCGCCGTGCACTGACGCAGCGAGTGCGCGGGTGGATGTGCGCGCCTTTTTCCCGCGCGGCCATGGCGTTGAGCACCACCAGGCGAGCATCGTCCACCCAGCAGTCGGAATATTCGAAACCGCGGCTGATCTCCGCTTTCAACGGGCTACCGGCGCCGAAGCGCACGCCGCGCGAAGCCGGCAGGCGCTCGCGCTTGCCCAGGTGGTCGTAGAGGAACAGGCCGGCGCGGATCATCCAGGCCGGGCGCAAGTGGGGGCGGTGCGGCAGAACGAAGCGCATCGGTTTGACGATATGAGGCGCCTTGGCCAGCAACACTTCGCGCTCGGCCAGGGCCTCACGTACCAGGCGGAACTCGTGGTGCTCCAGGTAGCGCAAGCCGCCATGGATCAGCTTGCTGCTGGCCGAGGAAGTATGGCTGGCCAAGTCGTCCTTTTCGCAAAGGAACACGGACAAGCCACGACCAGCTGCATCGGCTGCGATGCCCACACCATTGATACCGCCGCCAACGACGGCGAGGTCATAGACTTCCGCAACGGGGCTGGCGAACTGGTCGTGGGGCATGTGGCACGCTCGGCTATTGGATTCGAATGTGGTTATGTTCACTTTCGAAAATATGCTAGACGAAGATGCGCAGCTTCGCTACCCCAGCGCGCGATTGCGCGCCGAGCGGTATTGAACGGATGGGAGCAGGGGTAAACCGTGATGGGTGCTTTGGCGGGTTACACCCGCCCTACGAGAAAGTGCGCACTCAGACCAGGTCGAGCTGGACCTTGTGGCTGTGTAGCAGGCGGGTGATGGCGGCTGAAGGCGCGCTATCGGTAAATACGCGGTCGACCAGGGCGATTGAGCCCAGGCGCACCACGGCGTTGCGGCCGAACTTGCTGGAGTCGGCGGCGAGGAAAACCTGCCGCGCGTTGTCGATGATGGCCTGGGAAACGCGTACTTCCTGATAGTCGAAGTCGAGCAGACTGCCGTCGTCGTCGATACCGCTGATGCCGACGATGGCGTAGTCGACCTTGAACTGCTGGATGAAATCCACCGCCGCCTGGCCGACGATACCGCCGTCGCTGCGCACCGTACCGCCGGCCACCAGTACCTCGAAGTCGGCCTTGGCGCTGAGTTGCGCAGCGACGTGCAGGTTGTTGGTGATGATCTTCAGACCCTTGTGATTCTGCAGCTCACGGGCGATGGCCTCGGTGGTGGTGCCGATATTGATGAACAGTGAGGCGTGATCAGGTATCTGCGCCGCCACGGCTTCGGCGATACGCTGTTTTTCTTCGCGCATCTGCCCGGCGCGCATGCCATAGGCGGTGTTCTGAATGCTTGATGATTCGCACGCCGCGCCGCCATGGGTACGACGCAACAGACCGTGCTCGGCCAATTGGTTGATGTCGCGGCGAATGGTCTGTGGGGTGACGGCGAAGGCTTGAGCCAGTTCATCGATGCTGACGTAGCCACGGTCGCGGGCGAGGTTGAGGATGTCGTGCTGGCGGGGAGCGAGATTCATGAGCGCTTCCTGTGATGGTCACCCATTATAGGCTGTAGATGCGGAGGATTTCGGCCTGTTAATGTAGGGCATCTTTCACAGCGTTTTCACATTCGAACATGACCCCAGCCATCGATCTGTTGAAAAAGGCCAAGGCCGAACACCGTGTGCATAGCTACCAGCATGACCCCAAGGCGCCGTCCTATGGGCTGGAAGCGGCGGAAAAGCTCGGCCTGGCGCCCGAATGCGTATTCAAGACTCTGCTCGCGGCGACCGAGAAAGGCGAGCTTCTGGTGGCGGTGGTGCCGGTCGTCGGCAGTCTCGATCTCAAGGCGCTGGCCGCAGCGGCCGGCGTGAAGAAGGCCGACATGGCCGACCCGACTGCCGCGCAGCGCGCCACTGGTTATCTGGTCGGCGGCATCAGCCCGCTGGGGCAGAAGAAACGCTTGCGCACCTTTATCGACGAGACCGCACGCCAGCATCCCACCATTCACGTCAGTGGCGGCCGGCGCGGGCTGGAACTGGAACTCTCGGCCGAGACCCTGGCGCAACATACCCAGGGGCAGTTCGCCGCTATCGGCAAAGCCTGAACCGAGCAGTATGCTGCCAGCGAAATAAGCCAGTCTGCAGTCAACTGCAGTGAACGCTAGCAGATCATTGAAAAACGTAGGCGAGGCAGCCAGTGCAAGGAAAAAATAGGCGAAAAAGCGGAGTTTACGCGTTGTAAATGAGCATTTTGATCGGACTCGCGCACGAGCCTGTTTTTGACGCAGCAATGGCAACGCAGGTAGTTTTTCAACAGCCTGCTACCGATAACAACAAGGAATCTTGCATGACCCAATACCTGCTAGCCATCGACCAGGGCACCACCAGCTCCCGCGCCATCATCTTCAGTGCCCAGGGCTTGCCGGTTGCACGTGCCCAGCAGGAGTTCAAGCAGTACTTCCCGCAGGATGGCTGGGTCGAGCACGACGGCCAGGAAATCTGGCTGTCCACGCTCAAGGTCTGCCGCGATGCGATTGCCAGCAGTGGACTGCAGCCGGAAGCGATCGCCGCCATCGGCATCACCAACCAGCGCGAAACCACCCTGGTGTGGGATACCGTCAGTGGCACGCCTATCCATCCGGCCATCGTCTGGCAGGATCGTCGTACCGCTGATTATTGCGGCGGGCTCAAGGATCAAGGCCATGAGGCGATGGTCTCGGCCAAGACCGGCCTGCTGATCGACCCGTATTTCTCGGCCACCAAGCTGCGCTGGATCCTGGAGAACGTACCCGGTGCCCGTGAGCGAGCCGAACGCGGCGAACTTCGTTTTGGCACCGTGGACAGCTTCCTGCTGTGGCGTCTGACCGATGGCAAAGTGCATCGCACCGATGCCAGTAATGCCTCGCGCACACTGATGTTCAATATCCATACCCAGCAGTGGGATGAAGAGCTGCTCAAGCTGTTCGAGATCCCCGCCAGCCTGTTGCCCGAGGTGCTCGATTGCGCCGCCGAGTTCGGTCACACCGACAGCGAGCTGCTCGGCGCCAGCATCCCGGTGCTGGGCATGGCCGGTGACCAGCAGGCGGCGCTGATCGGCCAGGCCTGCTTCGAACCGGGCATGGTCAAGAGCACTTACGGCACTGGATGCTTCATGATCCAGAACACTGGCGAGCAGCCGGTGAGCTCGAAGAATCGTCTACTCACCACGGTCGGCTATCGCCTCGATGGCAAGGTGACCTATGCGGTCGAGGGCAGCATCTTCGTGGCCGGTGCGGCGGTGCAGTGGTTGCGTGACGGCATCAAACTGATCAGCCACGCGCGCGACAGTGAGGCGCTGGCCGAGGCCACCGGTGAGGCCTGCGGCGTCTATCTGGTGCCAGCATTCACCGGCCTGGGTGCGCCGTATTGGGACCCCAAGGCGCGTGGCGCCATCTTCGGCCTGACCCGCGACACCGGGATCAAGGAGATCGTCACCGCCGGCCTGCAGTCGGTGTGCTACCAGACCCGCGACTTGCTCGAGGCCATGCGCCAGGACGGTGCCGCGGCACCCAGTGCGCTGCGTGTCGACGGTGGCATGGTGGAGAACAACTGGGTCATGCAATTTCTCGCCGATATTCTCGGGGTCAGCGTCGAGCGCCCGGAGGTCACCGAAACCACGGCGCTCGGCGTCGCCTACCTGGCGGGTCTGAAGCTGGGCCTTTACCAGGACCTCAATGCCATCGCCAGCCACTGGCATCGTCAGCAGCGCTTCGAGCCGCGAATGAACGAGGCGCACCGTGAGCGTCTCTACGCCGGTTGGCTGGATGCGGTGAAACGTGTGCGCAGCGAGCCTTGAAGCACCCCTGGATCGTAGGAGCGGCTTTAGCCGCGATGCTCTCAGAGCATCTGGAAAACAGGAACTGTATCTGTTGCGGCTTACCCTGCGCAGGCATGCTGACGGCTCTCATCTGGCCAGGAATGCAGCATGCCTCTCGAATTCCATCAAGTTGACGCCTTTACCGACCAGCCGTTCGCGGGCAATCCCGCCATGGTCTATCGCCTGGATGCCTGGCTCGACGATACGTTGATGCAGCGCATCGCCGCCGAGCACAACCTGGCCGAGACGGCATTCGTGGTGAAGGAGGGCAGTGCCTGGCATATCCGCTGGTTCACCCCGGTCAGCGAAGTGCCGCTGTGCGGGCATGCCACTCTGGCTGCGGCCAAGGTGTTGTTCGACATCTACCAGGAACCGGCCGAGGTGCTGGATTTCACCTGCTTGTCCGGAGCGCTGCAGGTCACCCGTCAGGGTGAGCGTCTGCAGCTGGATTTCCCGGTGCGCCCGGTGTTGCCGGTGGCGGCGTCGCTACAGGCCGACGTCGAGCACGCGCTGGGGCAGCCCGTGCAGCAGGTTCTGGCTCTGCTGAATGCCGATGGCAGCGTGCAGGAACTGATGGCAGTGCTGGCGTCCGAGGCGCAGGTGCGCAGCTTCACCGCCGATTTGCCGGCGCTGGCCGCACTGCCGGGCCTGGGTGTGCTGATCACCGGCACAGGCGAGCGGCACGACTTCGTCTCGCGCTACTTCGCGCCGAGCATTGGTATCGATGAAGACCCGGTGACCGGCTCGACGCACTGCATGCTGGTGCCTTACTGGGCCGAACGCCTGGAGCGCAGCGAACTAAGCGCTTTCCAGTGTTCGGCGCGCGGTGGTGAGCTGCTCTGTCGTCTGGAGGGCGAACGGGTCAAGATTGCTGGCCACGCGCGGCATATCGCCAGTGGCCAGCTGATGCTCTGATCAGTTGCTGCTGACCCGGCGCACGCCACCGGAGTCGCTGAGTTGCAATTGCGCGGCGACGCTGCCGAGAGCCGGGAAGGCCACCAGGTGATCGGCGGCGACGCGGATGCCTACCTCGTCGCCTGGCTGGTGATCGGCATGGCTGGGGAAGATCGATTCCAACTGACTGCCGGTCGGCAGTTGCAGGCGGTAGAGCGTGGCAGCGCCGAGGAAGGTCTTGCCGACGATGCGCGCCTTCAGTTCGCTGTGCTCGTCCGGGACGATGTCGTCCGGGCGCAGCAATACGTCCACCGCGCTGCCCTGAGCCCAGGTATAGGCGCGGTTGCCGCGGATCATGCCGAGCTCGGTCTGCACCGTTTCCGGGCCGAGCAACTGGCCGCGAATGAAGTAACCCTGACCGATGAAGCTGGCGACGAAAGGCGTCAGCGGCTCGTGATAGAGGTTGAACGGCGTATCCCACTGCTCCAGGCGACCATCCTTGAACACGCCGACGTGATCGCTGACGGCGAATGCTTCTTCCTGATCGTGAGTGACCAGAATGGCACTGGTGCCACGCGCCTTGAGAATTTCTCGTACCTCATGGCTCAGGCGCCTGCGCAGTTCGCCATCGAGGTTGGAGAAAGGTTCGTCGAGTAGCAGCAATTTCGGTTCCGGCGCCAGAGCGCGCGCCAGGGCGACCCGTTGCTGCTGACCACCGGACAGCTCGTGCGGGTAACGTTTGGCCAGGTTACCGAGCTTGACCAGCTCCAGCAGTTCTTGAGTGGCGTGCTCGGCGTTGGGCTGCTTGCGGATACCGAAGGCGACGTTTTCCGCCACACTCAGGTGGGGGAACAGGGCGTAATCCTGGAACACCATGCCGATATGGCGTTTCTCCGGCGCAAGGGTAAAGCCGGCGCGGGAAATCACTTCACCTGCCAGTTCGATCTCGCCTTCCAGGACTGGCTCGAAACCGGCGATGGCGCGCAAGGTGGTGGTCTTGCCGCAGCCCGATGGGCCGAGCAGGCAGCCGATGTCGCCAGGGTTGAGGTGCAGGTCGAGATCCTGCACCACCTTGTGGGCGTGGTAGCCGCAGTTCAGTCCGCGTAGCTGCAGCAGAGGCTGGCTCATGCGTGGTGGTACGCCGGTTCGACCAGCATCTCCAGCAGTGCCTTCTGGGCGTGCAGTCGGTTCTCGGCCTGATCCCAGGCAACCGAGCGCGGGTCGTCGAGCAGATCGAAGCTGATCTCTTCGCCACGGTGCGCCGGCAGGCAGTGCATGAAGAGCACGTCTTCGGCGGCGGCGTCGAGCACCTCGCGGGTGACCTGGTAGGGGCGGAACAACGCCATGCGCTGCTCGGCTTCGTCTTCCTGGCCCATGGAGGCCCACACGTCGGTGCTGACCAGATGGGCGCCGGCCACTGCCTCGCGCGGGTCACGCACGACCTGAACGCGCTCGCCAGCCTGGGCCAGAAAGCGCGCATCCGGCTCGTAGCCAGCAGGGCAGGCGACCTTGAGCTGGAAGTCGAACTGCATCGCCGCTTCGATATAGGAGTTGCACATGTTGTTGCCGTCGCCGATCCAGGCCACCGTCTTGCCGGTGATGCTGCCACGGTGTTCGAGGAAGGTCTGCATGTCGGCCAGCAACTGGCAGGGGTGCAGATCGTCGGACAGGCCGTTGATGACGGGAACCCTGGATTTAGCCGCGAACTCGGTGAGGTTGCTGTGGGCGAAGGTGCGGATCATCACCGCGTCGAGCATGCTCGACATGACGATGGCAGCATCGCCGATCGGCTCGCCACGGCCCAGTTGGGTGTCGCGCGGCGAGAGGAAGATGGCCTGGCCACCGAGCTGGATCATGCCGGCTTCGAAGGACAGGCGGGTGCGAGTCGAGGCCTTCTCGAAGATCATGCCCAGCACGCGATTCTTCAGCGGCTCGAAAAGTACCCCACGGTTGCGCAGATTCTTCAGCTCGATGCCTCGGCGGATCAGTCCCACCAGTTCGTCCGGTGTGTAATCCATCATCGAGAGAAAGTGTCTGACGCTCATCGTTAACTACCTTTATCACAACAGCTCGCAAGCCCATGGCCGGCGATCAAAACCGACAAAAACAGCAGAACTTGCGGCAGGAGGCCGCAGGGTGCGACGAAACAGGGGAAGGCGCGATCTTATAAGGAAATGACGAGACGGCGCAAATTGCCGCCCGCAGGCATACAAAATCCTGTTTTGTAAGCCTTTTCCCAAAGCTGCGTGCGAGATGTCACAAAACTGACATCATCGCTTGCACCGCTCTAGACCGGGCCTCTAGGATGCCGCCGCCTTTCCAAGGCAATGCATTGCCCCCGCAACGGGGACATCCATGGAATATATGTGCAAAGGAGTTTTGCATGAAACACGTAGCCTACGCCGCCGCTTTCTCCGCTCTCGCCCTGCTGACTGGCTGTGCCAGCCAGAACGTTAGCCAGCCGACCGTTCCGCTGAACGGCACCGTGCAAACTAACCTCAAGGCCGACGTGAAAGTGGGCGAGCCCATCTCCGGTCAATCTTCGGTGAACATCCTGTTCGGTGTGTTCAAGCTGGGTGGTGACACTCAGTTCGCCGATGGCGTGACCTACGGTGGTGGTGAGGGTGGTTTCGCGCTGGGTCTCGACCCGGTCGCTTCCGCCAAGTCCGCAGCTGCCTACAAGGCAGTCAAGGCCTCGGGTGCCGACGTGATCGTCGCCCCGCGTTACGAAGTGAACGTTCAGGATTACTTCGTGTACAAGACCGTTAGCGTCAACGTTACCGGCAACAAGGGCACCGTGACCTCCATCCGTTAATTCGGACAGTCGCGACCCTGAATCGGCAGGCTTGATGCCTGCCGATTCATGAGACGAACGCTGCTGGCGTCGTCTCCGCGCTCGGCCCATAGTTCATGACCTGCGACCTGACCGGTCGTCTCGGATCAGAACAAGAGGCCAGGCCATGACCAAGTCCCTCCATTACCGTGCGTGCCATCTGTGCGAAGCCATCTGTGGGCTCGCCATCGAAACCGAAGCTCAAGCTGACGGCAGCACGCAGATTCGCTCGATCAAGGGCGATGCCCAGGACAGCTTCAGCCGCGGCCATATCTGCCCCAAGGCTGTTGCGCTGCAGGACATCCAGAACGACCCCGACCGTATCCGCCAGCCCATGCGCCGCGTTGGCGAGCAGTGGCAGGCCATCGGCTGGGACGAGGCCTTCGATCTGGTGGCCGAGCGCCTGAGCACAATCCAGGCGGCGCATGGGCAGAACGCCGTGGCGGTGTATCAGGGCAATCCCAGCGTGCACAACTACGGGCTGATGACCCACAGCAACTACTTCCTCGGTCAGCTGAAAACCCGAAATCGCTTCTCCGCTACCTCGGTCGACCAGTTGCCGCACCACCTGACCAGCCTCCTGATGTACGGCCACGGCCTGCTGATTCCGATTCCCGATATCGATCACACCGATTTCATGCTGATTCTGGGCGGCAACCCGCTGGCCTCCAACGGCAGCATCATGACCGTGCCGGATGTGGAGAAGCGCCTGAAGGCCATCCAGGCGCGTGGCGGCAAACTGGTGGTGGTCGATCCGCGGCGCAGCGAAACCGCGGCCATCGCCGACCAGCACCTGTTCGTGCGCCCTGGCAGCGATGCCGCGCTGTTGCTGGCGATACTCAACACCCTGTTCGAGGAAGGCCTGACGCGCGACAGTCATCTGCCGGTGGAAGGGTTGGAGCAGGTGCGCGAAGCGATTGGCGGGTTCCATGCTGAGGCCATGAGCGCGCGTTGTGGGGTGCCAGCCGAAACCATGCGGCAGTTGGCGCGGGATTTCGCCGCAGCGGACAAGGCAGTCTGCTACGGGCGTATGGGCGTTTCCACCCAGGCGTTCGGTACGCTTTGTCAGTGGCTGGTGCAGGTGATCAATCTGGTCACCGGCAATCTGGATCGCAGCGGCGGTGTGCTCTGCACAACGCCGGCGGTGGACCTGGTGGCGAGCACCTCGGGCGGGCATTTCAACCGTTGGCAGAGCCGGGTTTCCGGCTTGCCGGAATACGGCGGCGAGCTGCCGGTCTCGGCGCTGGCCGAGGAGATGCTGACGCCCGGCGAAGGGCAGATTCGTGCGCTGGTCACCGTGGCCGGCAACCCGGTGCTGTCCACGCCCAATGGACGGCAACTGGAGCAGGCGCTGGACGGTCTGGAGTTCATGCTCTCGGTGGATTTCTACATCAACGAGACCACTCGCTACGCCGACCTGATCCTGCCGCCGACCGCACCGCTGGAGCATGATCACTACGACACCACCTTCAATGTGTTCGCGGTGCGCAATGTCACCCGTTTCAACGAGGCGATCCTGGCCAAGCCGGACGGCGCGCTGCACGACTGGGAAATCTTCGTCGGCCTGGCCAAGGCCTTCGCGGCGCGCAATGGCCTCGAGCTGAAACCGACCATGGCGCCGGAGCAGATGATCGACATGGGCCTGCGTTTCGGCCCCCATGGTGATAGTAGCGAGCGCAAACTCAGCCTGGCGGCTTTGCGCGAGCAACCGCATGGGCTCGACCTGGGACCGCTGCAACCGAATCTTGCTGCGCGTCTGAAAACGCCGAGCAAGGCGGTGCAGGCCGCGCCTGAGCTGTTGCTGGCCGATCTGGCACGTTTCGCCGAGCAGCAACAACCGGCTGCTCATGAGCTGCTGCTGATCGGCCGTCGCCATGTGCGCAGCAACAACTCCTGGATGCACAACTATCACCGTCTGGTGAAGGGCAAGCCGCGTCATCAGTTGCTGATGAATCCGGCGGACCTGGCCAGTCGTGGCTTGGTCGATGGCCAGCGCGTAAGTGTGCGCTCGCGGGTCGGCAGCATCGAGGTAGAGGTGGCAGCCAGCGATGAGGTGATGGCGGGTGTGGTCAGTCTGCCCCACGGCTGGGGCCATGCCCGACCCGGCGTGCAGATGGATATCGCCCGCGCGCAGCCGGGCGCCAGTGCCAATGACCTGACTGACGAGCGCCAGCTCGATGCGCTGTCCGGCAATGCGGTGCTCAATGGCGTGCCGGTGGAGGTGGTGGCTGCGTAGCCCGAATGAAATCCGGGGTTGTCTCGACGTGATGGGGGGGATGGCAAGGCCGAGCATTGCGCTCGGTTTTTCGCTACAATCGCGCCACCGTGGCGACCGTCGGGTCGCGAAGTCTATGCTGAGGTGCCCCATGGATATCATCGAAACCATCAAAGAGCAGATCGCCAACAACACCGTTCTGCTGTACATGAAAGGCTCGCCCAACGCGCCGCAGTGTGGCTTCTCCGCCCGTGCTGCCCAGGTGGTGATGGGCTGCGGCGAAAAGTTCGCCTATGTCGACATCCTGCAGAACCCGGAAATCCGCGCCAACCTGCCGAAGTACGCCAACTGGCCGACCTTCCCGCAGCTGTGGGTCGGTGGTGAGCTGGTCGGTGGTAGCGACATCCTCACCGAGATGTACGAGAAAGGTGAGCTGCAGACCCTGATCAAGGATGCCGTGAACAAAGCCGGCGCCTGATCACTGCTCGTGCAAAAAAGAACCCGCCTAGGCGGGTTCTTTCGTTTCTCCCAGCAGCTTTCTATTTCTGCAGCCACTGGCCGTTCAACTGGATGAATTGTCCCTTGGGCGTGCGCTCTATGGCCTTCTTGCCGGCGATGGCTTCCACGTCGTTCAGGCTGATGCCATTGTCCTGCGCCACCTTCTGATACTCGGCGCGACGCGCCTGGTTGATCAGGCGGGCAATTTCGTCGGCCTGGCCGCTAGGCTTGACCACGCCCAGGTAGCCGTTGGGTTGCTCGCCGAGCTGGCCGCTGGCCTTGGCTTCGCCCAGGGCACTCATGGCCTGGTTGAGGTTCAGTGCGTACGCCGGCAGGCTCAGGCTCAATGCCAGCAGCAGGGTCGAAATGTATCGAATCATCGTCTCTCTCCGTAGAACCTGTGCGGCGGGCTCAAAACAGACCACTGTCTTCGTTGAATACACTGTCCAGCGCCTTGTCCACCTTGATGTAGATTTCGTGCTCGACCTTGACGTTCAGGTTGATGTTGATCGGTTCGTTCGGCATCGCCAGTTGTACCGTCGGGGTACAGGCCTGGCACAGCAGCCCCAGGCTCAGGACTGCGAGGAGGCGGTACGTGCGCATGGCGCTACTCCTTTGGTTCTTGGGGGACACGCTGGCGCATCCATTGCTGAATCCGTTGCTGGATGATGCCACTGACCTTGTCGGTCAGCTGCAGGCTGGCCAGCAAGGCCGGAATGTCTTCTTCCAGATTGATGTTGAAATGGATGGGCCGACCTTTCTCGATGGCCGGGTTCTGTCCATGCAGGCGCATGCCCAGCCGCAGTGTGTCGGACTGATCATAGTCGACGCTACTGCTGAGCAGATCGTAGTGGAAGTCTTCCAGCGCGTCGGTGACCAGCTTCATGCCTGGGTTGGCCTGCCCCATGGCGCGGATGCGCGGTGAATGAAAACTCAGTTGTCCACCCGGGGGCCTGGCTTCGATCAGGCCCTGTTCGATACTGATGGCGTCAGCCAGGCGCAGCGGCAGGGTGCCGTCGATCAGCCCGCTACCGGCCAACCCTTCGGCTGGGTAGACGCGAAACAGCTCTTGCAGATCCAGGCCACTGAGCCGCAGGGGCAGCAACTGACTGGGTTGTTCCAGTGCCCAGGTCGCCGGTGCCAGGCTCAGGCTGCCGCCGAGAATGCCCAGTTCGGCGCGCTGGTGGGTCAGGCTGCCTGCCAGTGGTCGTTGCAGGCTGGCCTGGTAGCTGGCCTGCAGCCGCAGGGGGCCGAGCTCGATGCCGGGATCGAGCTGCTTGGCACTCAACTGAGGCAGGTCGAGGCGAAGTCGGTCGCCGTTCAGCTGCAGCTGTAGCTCTGCATCGAGACCACTCAAGGTGGAGCGGTCGTAGATGCCGGCCAAACCCTTGCCAGTCAGGCTGGCCTTGAGTTGCAAGGGCTTGTCACTGGGTAGTTGCAGGTCGGCCTCGGCCTGTACGCGGCCGTTGTCCAGCGCCAGCAGCGGTGGCCAGTCGGCCAGGGTTTGTGCCAGTGGATTGCCGGCGCGCAGGAACAGCTCGTCCAGAGTGGCAGTCAGGTTCAGCGCATTGGCCGTGTTGTTCAGGCGCAGGGCCATGCTCAGGCCCGAATCGGCCAGCAGTGCACCGTCTAGGGTCTGGCTGCCGGCGTCGGCGTTGACGCGTCCCTGCCATTGCCAGCCCTGGGCCTGCAATTGTGGATGGTGCAGACGCTGGATGCGCAGGCCCAGCGGGCCGGACAGGGTCGGTGTGCTTGGGGGGCCGCTCAGGGTGATGCCGGCCAGCGTCGCCTGAGCTTGCTGCAGGTCAAGCTCGGCGCCGCGCAGGCGCAGGCGCTGGACGTCGAGGCGTGAGCTGTCGGCCAGACTGAGCTGCAACTGCTGCTGCGTGACGTTGCCTTTGAGGCCAAGACTCAGATGCAGGGCATCGAGACGGCTGTCAGCCAGGTCCATGCGTTTGCTGCGCGCCTCGAGCTGCAGGTGTCGAACGTCGAGTGCCCAGTCGGAGGATTGGTGCAGGGCAAGCTCGGCATCTGCCTGCAGTTCCAGCGGGCCGTGGCCGCTGACGCTCAACAGCAGGGTCAGCGCCTCATCGGCATCGCCCTCCAGAGGCGCGAGGTGCAGTTGCAATTGCTGCGGACGCAGGCCGCTCGGCAGCGACGCCTGCCAAGGTGCGTCCTGCGTGTCGAGCTGCAGTTGAGCGTTCAAACGCCGGGCCTGCCATCTGCCCAGGGTATTGCTGAGATCGAGCGCCAGCTCACCGCTGACCAGGCCGACGCCGGGAAGCGGCCAAGGCTGCGGTAGCTGCGCATCGACCCGCAGCCACCCGGAGGTGGCCATCAGTTCGCTGAACGTAGGGGGGACCTGCGGTACCTGCAACTGCCACTGGGCGTTCATCCCGGCCTGCCGGGGCGTGGCCGGCAGAGCGTCAGCGTCGAGTAGCGTCCATTCGCTCAGCCATTCGGCGAGCCAGGCCATATCCTGCAGAGCGGTAACCTCAAGCTCGCCGCTCCATTGCAGGGCATCGGCCTGAGCCTGCAAATCGCTATGCAGGGCGATCTGCGGTTGATCATCGAGATGCAGATTCAACTGCAGCTGTCGCGGGCTGTTCAGCTCTCTGCCCAGCCCCTGCAGTTGTGCTTGCAACTTCGCCCTGTGGGCTGCGCGCAACAGCAGCGTATGTAACTGCAGGGTATCGTCCAGCAGTCGTAGGTCGACGTCGCCCTGCAGTATGCAGCGGCCGCTGGCGCAGGGCAGTTGCGCTTGGGCGTTGCGCAGTTCGATGTGCCGTGGAAGCCATGGCAGGGTTTTGCTCAGGGGCTGCAGTAGACGGCTCAGATCGTTGTCGCTCGGGCTTTCGGATTCTCCCTGCGCAGGCTGCCACGACAGGCGCAGGTCCTGTGCAACCAGGCGGTAGCGAGGCGCCTCACTGGCCAGCCAGTAGAGTTGCAGCTGTCCGCTTTGCACCAGCAGTTCGCCGCCGCGGCGTTGTACCAGGCTTGCATCCTGGAACTGCAGGCCTCGCCAGGAAAGGCTCAGTCGCTGCCAATCCAGTTCTATGTGCTGTTCCTCGAGCAGTTGCTGCACGCGGTAGCCGACATAGCAGGCCAGTAGCGACAGCAGCGCCAGTATCGCTACGCAGGTGCTCAGCCAGAAACGCCGGCGACTCATGAGTGTTCCTTGCTCGGTGCGGTCCACTGGACGGTACCCCATGCTCGAGTGAGTGCCAAGCGGCTTTCCGTGCTATTGTGTATTTACAGCTTTCAATATTTATTTTGTCGTAAACGAGCGAAGGAGGATGTGATGAGTGCTGTGACTCGCTCTCAGCCCGATGCCGATGCGGTACTGGCTAAAGCCCTGATCAATACCCGTGAGCAACTGGGGCTGACGCAGCAGGAGCTGGCCGACATCGTAGGCGTCCATCGCAGTGCCATCAGCCGCTGGAACGAGCAGGGCGGTTTGCGTCCGCAGAGCAAGACCGGCGAGCTGGCGCTGTTGCTGATTCGCGTCTATCGCGCGCTGTTTGCCCTGTTTGGTGGCAATCAGCAGGACATGCGCCATTTCCTACGCACCGAAAATCGCCATCTGGCAGGCATTCCGCTGCAGCAGATGAGTCAGGTGCAGGGGCTGGTGCGTGTTGTCGAGTATCTGGACGCCATTCGCGGCAAGGTCTGAAAGCCAATAAGTCCTGCTGCATCGAGAACGGGCTCGGTAGGCTGCGTACGACCAGCGCAGTTCGTCCGAAGGGGTGATTGCGGTGGGTTAAAATGCTGTATAAATATACAGATTAGCGGCTCTGACCATTGCTTGCCTGTTGTGATCAGCAGGAGGCTGTCACTAACCCAGCGCCTTGTACGGCTCCAGCGTCGCGATGCCTTTAGCAGGCTCTACCCTTGGGAGGTATCGCCATGGATATCTGGCAACTATGTGACGGCGAGCGACAGGTGCGACCGCTGCGCGGCAAGCTGTTGCGCATGGTGGAAAGCCAGGCGCAGGTTGCGACCCTGCAACTGGTGGATAACCTGGCCGAACAGGCCCTGCTCGAGGAGTTGCTCGAGAGCAGCAAGCCGCCGCTGCCTGAAGCCGCCGAGCCGTTGCACTACCTGCTGAAGACGCCGTTTCGTTATCCGCCGCTGCGTTGGGGCTCGCGCTTCGGCACAGTGCACGAACCCAGCCTGTTCTACGCCGCTCAGCGTCTGCAAACGGCGATGGCCGAGGCCGCCTACTACCGTTTCGTATTGTGGAACGGCATGGTCGTGCCGCCGCCCAGTGGCCGCATCCTCTCCGAGCATTCGACCTTCGAGGCGCGTTACCGCGTCGAGCGAGGTATCCAGTTGCAACAGCCGCCTTTCGATCAACACGGCGCACTGTTGGCTCACCCTAGTGATTACAGCGTGCCTCAGCGTCTCGGTACGTCGATGCGCGCGGCGCGCATTCAAGCTTTCGAGTACCGCTCGGCACGCTGCCCTGACGGTGGTAGCAATGTGGCGCTCTACGTACCGGCTGCGTTCGCGGAGAAGCGTCCGCGTAATCTGACGGCCTGGTTGTGTGAAACCACGAGCGAGTACGTGGCGTTCAAGCATGCGCAAACGCCGGATCAACCACGGCTGTTTCACTGGGAGCAGTTTCTGGTGCAGGGGCAATTGCCGCACCCCGCGTAACGCCTGCGCTGGCGCGTCAGATGCCCCGAAACAGAGCGCTGCGCGGATCTGTCGCAGGGAGTTGTGCACAATGCTGAAGCAGGCTGTCATATCACTGTCAGAAACGCCGCTAAACGCTTGATTTTTCGTGGTTGATTTTTAAGTCAATGAAAAATATGAATTTTTTTCGTTGGTGAAAAAATCGACAGTTTGACTGAGAGCCCCACCGCATCAGGCCTGTGACTTCTTTCGCCCAAGTTGTTCACGGAGTTATCCACAGCTTCTGTGGATTGTGAGGGAACTCTTTTCTGCAGCCGCAAACGATCCGGCAGGCAAGACTTTACCTTCGAGAAAAAAGGAGTAGAGTGGCGCGCCCCGGCAGTCACCCCCCTTTATTTATGCCTCGCGCTTTGCCTTCTTCATCCCCTGCAACTCGTTCCGGTTCTTCTCGCCTGCCCATGCGCGTTGCGCTGTGGCTGCTCGACAGCCCGCGTCTGGGACAAACACCGAGCGTCAAACGCATCGCCGGCAACCTGCTCAAGCAGCCTGCCCGCAAGGGCTGTGTGCAGGCGCAAAGTCGGTTGGGCCAATTGCTCTGCCGCGACTGCGGAAATACCCGTGATCGCCGCATCGGTTATGAACTGCTACGCCAGGCTGCTCGCGCGGGCGATCGCAGTGCTCAGCTGGAGCTGGAGCGTCTGTCGCGCTGATTGCGTGCTGGCCCCGTGTAAATCGCCGGCGGGTATACTGCACGGCGGTCAAACATGGAGCGTCTATGCCAATCGATCCCCTCTTTCTCGCCATCGGCACCGTCGTTGCGCTGGTTCCGTTATTGGCTGGCCTTTGGTCCTTGCAGCGCCGGCTGGCTCGCGCGCAAGGCGAGCAGGCGCTGCTGCAGGAACGCCTGGAGCATGCGCAACTGAGCCAGGCCGGTTTGCTGGCTCAGCTTGATGCTTGTCGCGCCGAGTTGGCCGAAGTCAGCGAGATCAAGGTGGAGCAGCAGACCGAGTTGGCCGGCCTGCGTCGTGAGAACGAGCTGCTGCAGCAGGAGCGGCAGATTGCCCGTGAGGCGGCGCAGTCCTGGAATCAACAGCGCGAACGCAACGAAGCCGAATTGCGTCGGCTCACCGCCGAGTGTGCGGCGCTGGCTGCCGAGTTGCAGGAAAACCGCGATAACCAGCAACAGCGCCTCGACGATCTGCAGGGGGCGCGCAACGAGCTGCGCGCCCAGTTCTCCGAACTGGCGACGAAGATCTTCGATGAGCGCGAGCAGCGTTTCGCGGAGACCAGCCAGCAGCGCCTCGGCCAGTTGCTCGACCCACTCAAGGAGCGCATCCAGGCATTCGAGAAGCGCGTCGACGAGAGTTATCAGCAAGAAGCGCGCGAGCGTTTTTCCCTGAGCAAGGAATTGGAGCGTCTGCAGCAGCTCAACCAGCGCCTGGGCGACGAGGCGACCAATCTGACCCGTGCACTCAAGGGCCAGAAGACTCAGGGCAACTGGGGCGAGTTGGTGCTGGAGCGGGTGCTGGAGCATGCCGGCCTGGAGAAGGGGCGTGAGTACCACACCCAGGTCAGCCTCAAGGGTGCTGGTGGCGAGCGTTTTCAGCCTGACGTGCTGATCCGCCTGCCGGGCGACAGGCAGGTGATCGTCGATGCCAAGGTCAGCCTCAGCGCCTACCAGCAGTATGTCGCGGCTGCGGACGAGCCGATTCGCCAGCAGGCGCTCAAGCAACACCTGATCTCGCTGCGCAGCCACCTCAAGGGCCTGTCCGGCAAGGATTACCAGCGCCTCGAAGGTCTGCACAGCCTGGATTTCGTCCTGCTCTTCGTGCCCATCGAGGCGGCCTTCGCTGCGGCATTGCAGGCCGAGCCGGATCTGTTCCGGGAGGCCTTCGAGCAGCAGGTGGTTATCGTCAGCCCGACCACCTTGTTGGCTACCCTGCGGGTGATCGACAGCCTCTGGCGTCAGGAGCGGCAGGGCCAGAATGCGCGCGAGATCGCCGAGCGTGCCGGCCAGCTGTACGACAAGTTCGTTGCCTTCGTCGCCGATCTGGACGAGATGGGCAGCCGTCTGCAGCAATTGGACAAGGCGTACGCCAGTGCCCGCAACAAGCTGGTGGATGGTCGCGGCAACCTCATTGGCCGTGTGGAAAACCTCAAGCTGCTGGGCGCTCGCGCAAGCAAGAGCCTGCCAGGCGAGTTGCTTGAGCGCTCTGCCGATCTGCCGGCGCTGGACGAACTGGGCGAGTGAGCGATGTCTACCCGCTAGCGCAGGGGCGCTTGCTCGGGTTGTGTGCGAGGACGGGCCTGCTCCAGTCTGCTGATGTAGCCGCGCAGCCAGTCGGCCAGGGCGTTGGGCTCGGCCAACAACTGCCAGTGGCCGGCGCGGACTTCGCGACGGGTCAGTAGTGGCGCCCAGTGCTGCAGATCTTCGAACAGCTGTGGGCGTACGAAGCGGTCGTTCAGCGGCACGATCAGTTGCACTGGCACGCGGGTGCTGCGCGAGCGCGGCCTGAGCAGGCTGCGCATGAAATTGGCGCGATACAGCTGCACCCCGCGCATGCCATCACTGCGCTGCGTAGGGCTCGCTGGCAGATTGCCCACACCTTCGAGGCGGCGCAGCAGCCAGGGCCAGGTGCGATCCAGGCCCAGACGCCAGCACAACTCCGGCAGCAGTGGGGTGTGGAAGAAAGCGATGTACCAGGAGCTGAGCAACTGCCTCAGCGCCTGCAGTAGTGCATCAGGGCGACGCAGGCTCAGGCGCTGGCGCATCCAGTGGCCGACATGGTCGAGGCAAGGGCCGGAGATGCTGGTGTAGGACGCCAGCTGCGGCTGCATGCGTGGCTCGGTTACTGCCTCCCAGCTCTGGATCGAACCCCAGTCGTGAGCGACCAGATGCACCGGGCGATCCGCACTGGTGGCCTGCACCACCGCTTCGAGATCGCGACCCAGTTGCTCCAGACGGTAGTCGCGCAGCCGTTTCGGCACCTCGGATGCACCGCAGCCACGCACATCATAAGCGACGATACGGTAGTCGGCGGCCAGCTCGCGGATCAGCGGCCGCCAGATCTCGTGATTGTCCGGATAACCATGCACCAGCAGCAGGGTTGGGGCGTCAGCCTTTTCCCAGACATAGGTACGCAGGCGCAAGCCGTCGCTATCCACGTCCAACTGTCGAGGTGACAGTTCATCCCGCGACAGTGGCGCGTTCATCGCAGGAAATCGAATGGTTGGGCGAACAGGAACATGGCTGGCTCCACGAATGACGATTGCATCGCTCGGTGTATGGGCCATTGTTGAGTGCTGGCTTGCCTCTGCCTAGCCCTGTTGGGCTGGCGTTACGAAAGTGCCAGTAACCTCTGTGCCGCTCTGAAACAGGGGGCTGGGCGATCCTGGAAGGTTTTGTGCAGCGCCAGTGCCTGGCAAGTCCAGTCCTTGGTTGGGGCTCTCGAAGGCAGGGTTGCCGCGAGTCGCGAAACCGCGCGAACGTGTCCGGCCATTGCTACCGGCTTGCTGCCGCGCGGTCAGATTGATGAAGTACCGCGTATTCGCCTGCGTCGCGTACCTCGCCAGGCTGTGGCGCCTGGTGCGCCAATGCCGGTGGGGGACGTCGCGGTAGAGGTGGCAAACCTTCAGCAGTGGTCCCGCCCTGTGGAAAACATTCGGCCCCCTAGCCGCGCAACACCAGATGACGGCTGAGCAGGGCACGCAGTGCGGCCGGCTTGACCGGCTTGGGCAGGTAGTCGAGGCCGGCGGCGTGTACCTCGGCGACCAGCTCCGGGCGACCGTCAGCGCTGATCACCACGCCCGGAACCGGTTCGCCCAGGCGCGTGCGTAGCCAGGCCATCAGCTCGGTACCGGTTTCGCCCTCGTCGAGGTGATAGTCGACCAGCGCCAGCTGCGGGTGCACATCTTCGCTGAGCAGGTGCTCGCACTCCAGACGATTGCGCGCTGTCCACACCTGGCAGCCCCAGCGTGACAGCAGGCTGTACATGCCGGTGAGGATGCTGTCTTCGTTGTCGATGCAGATCACCTGGGTGCCCTGCAGGGGTTGGCCATCCACTGCCGGTACCGCTGGGCCTTGCGGCTTCGGCGCCGGTTTTCTCGCCAGCGGCACGCTGACGCTGAACACGCTGCCTTTGCCTGGCCAGGAACGCACTTCCAGGCGGTGGGCGAGCACGCGGCACAGGCCGTCGGCAATCGCCAGGCCCAGGCCCAGGCCTTTCTCGGCGCGCGTCTGGTGGCTGTCGAGGCGCTTGAACTCCTCGAAGATCACCTTGCGCTTGTCTTCGGGGATACCCATGCCGCGGTCCCAGACTTCCAGGCGCAATTGTCCGCCTTCACGGCGCACGCCCAGCACCACGCGGCCCTTGGCGTAACGGAAGGCGTTGGTCAGGAAGTTCTGCAGCACCCGGCGCAGCAGCTTGATGTCGCTGTCGATCCACTGCCGACTGCCGTGCACGCGCAGGTCGATACCCTGTTCGGCGGCCAGCACGCCAAACTCGGCGGCGAGGGTATCGAACAGGCTGGAGAGGGCGAAGGCGTGACGATCCGGGGTGATTCGGCCGTTTTCCAGACGTGAGATGTCCAGCAGGTCGGTGATCAGGTCCTCTGCCGAACGCAACGAGCTGTCCAGATGCCGGACCAGCTCCTGGGCTTCGTTGGGCAGGGCGTCATCCTGGTGGGCCAGCGCGGCTGAGAACAGCCGGGCTGCGTTGAGCGGCTGCATCAGGTCATGGCTGACCGCGGCGAGGAAGCGTGTTTTCGACTGGTTGGCGGCTTCGGCGTGGGCCTTGGCTTCGGTCAGTGCCTGATTCAGCTTCGACAGCTCATGGGTGCGTTCGGCAACCCGTCGTTCGAGGCTTTCGTTGGCGTCCTTGAGGGCGCGCTCGGCTTCGCGGAACTCGGTGATGTCGGTGAAACTCATGACGAAACCACCACCGGGCATGGGGTTGCCGATCAGCTCGATCACCCGGCCGTTGGGGAAGACCCGTTCATAGCTGTGTGCCGTGCCCTGGCGCATCCAGTACAGACGCTTGGCGACGTTCTCCTCCAGGTCGCCGCTGCCGAGCATGCCGCGTTCGGCATTGAAGCGGATGATCTCGGCAATCGGCCGACCGACGTAGATCAGGCCCTCGGGGTACTCGAACAACTCCAGATAACGGTGGTTCCAGGCCACCAGGCGCAGGTTCTGATCGACCACGCTGATGCCCTGGGTAATGTTCTCGATCGCACCCTGCAGCAGGGCGCGGTTGAACTGCAGCACCTCGCTGGCTTCGTCGACGATGCGCACCACATCCTCGACCTGCATCTCGCGGCCTTCGATGGCGGCCTTGACCACCGCGCGGGTCGAGGAGGCGCCCAGCACACCGGCGAGCAGACGCTCGGTGTGGGCGATCCACTCGCTATTGGCCGGCTGGTTGGGATCGAAGTCCTTGCCTTTGCCCTGGCGCAGGGCGAAGCGGTTGAAGCTCTGGCGTGCGCGTTCTTCGCCGACGAAACGGCTGGACAGCATCAGCAGGTCGGCCACCTGCACTGCCAGCAAGCTGCGGTTGCTGGGTTTGGTGCCCAGGTCATGGCCGATGAAGCGCCCGGCCTGCCAATGCTCGGAAACGCGGGTACGCGAGAACCAGGAAACCCAGGCGAACAGCAGCAGGTTGCCGGCCAGTGACAGCACCACGCCACGCGTCAGCGGATCAACCTGCAGGCCGATGGGGGCGTAGAGCAGGGTGGTCAGGCCGGGGAAGCTGTCCAGCGACCAGCCCATGCCGCGTGCCGCCAGTGGCAGTACCAGGGTGTAGAACCAGAGCATGGCACCGAAGATCAGGCCGGCGAACACGCCGCGGCGGTTGGCCTGTTTCCACACCAGCGCGCCGAACATGGCGGGGGCCAGTTGGCCAATGGCGGCAAACGACACCTGGCCAATGGTGGCCAGGCTGGCGCCTTCGCCGAGCAGGCGGTAGCAGACATAGGCCAGCAGCAGGATGAGCACGATGCTGACCCGGCGCGCGGTGAGCATCCAGTGACGGAAGGCCTCGAACGGCCGCTCGGTGCTCTGCCGGCGCAGCAGCCAGGGTAGCAGCATGTCGTTGGAGATCATGGTCGACAGTGCCACCGAGGCGACGATCACCATGCCGGTAGCGGCCGACGCGCCGCCGATGAAGGCCAGCACCGCCAGACTTGGATGGGCTTCGGCCAGCGGCAGGCTGATGACGAAGGAGTCCGGTGTCACGCCTGCCGGCAGCAGCATCTGCCCGGCCAGGGCGATGGGCACGACGAACAGCGCAGCCAGCATCAGATAGGCGGGGAATACCCAGCGCGCCAGGCGCAGGTCCTTGGGCTCGATGTTCTCCACCACGGTGACGTGGAACTGCCGCGGCAGACAGATGATGGCGATCATCGCCATGCCGGTCTGCACCAGCATCGCCGGCCAGTTCACCGCCTCGTTCCAGAAGGCGTCCAGCTCGGCGGTGTTGTGTGCCTTGTCGAGCAGATCGTGGAAGCCGTTGTACAGGCCGAAGGTGACGAAGGCGCCAACGGCGAGGAAGGCCAGCAACTTGACCAGCGACTCGAAGGCAATCGCCAGCACCATGCCGCGATGGTGCTCGGTGACGTCGAGGTTGCGGGTGCCGAACAGAATGGTGAACAACGCCAGAGCCAGTGACACGATCAGCGCGGTGTCCTGAGCGCTGGTGCCGGTGTCCTGGGCATGTACGCCGATCAGCAGATTGACGCCGAGCACGATGCCCTTGAGCTGCAGGGCGATGTAGGGGAGCACGCCGACCAGGCAGATCAGCGCCACCACGATGGCCAGCGACTGCGACTTGCCGTAGCGCGCGGCGATGAAGTCGGCGATGGAGGTGATGTTCTCCTGCTTGCTGATCATCACCATCTTCTGCAGTACCCAGGGCATGGTCAGCAGCAGAATGGTCGGCCCGAGGTAGATCGGCAGGAACGACCATAGCTGTTCGGCGGCCTGGCCGACGGCGCCGAAGAAGGTCCAGCTGGTGCAGTAAACGGCCAGCGACAGCGAGTACACCCAGGCACGGATCTTCGGCGGCATAGGCGTGCTGCGGCGGTCACCATAGAAGGCGATGGCGAAAAGAATGGCCATGTAGATCAGGGCGACCGCGGCGATCAACCCGGGGGACAGCGACATGCAGACTCCGAAACGCACAGTGAAACGAAATGAGCCTGGCCGCCGAGGCGAGGCCGATGTTGATCAGTGTTGCACAAAGCCGGGCGCTGTCGGCTGCGACCAAGGTCGCAGCCAAGCAGACGTGCTTTGCGACGGGACTCGATTGTGCAGCAGCGCAGGGGCTGATAGCTTGGCGCGTTTGCGATTCTGCCCAAGGAAGGACCCTGAGGAAGCTCTATGTTCAAGCCGCAGCTGGTGACTTTGCAACGTGGCGCTCTGCGCCTGGAACCGCTCTCTGACGCCGATATCCCCGCGCTGGTGGCGCTGGCCGAAGCCAACCGCGAGGAACTGCTGTACATGAGCGGCACCCAGCGACTGGACTGGTACCGCAGCGCCCTGGCCGATATGCGCGAGCAGCGGGCACTGCCGTTCGTCATTCGTCTGGGTGACGAGTTGGTAGGCACCACCCGCTTCGCCGACTTCATGAACACCCTGCCGGCCTGTGAAATCGGCTGGACCTGGCTCGACCGCGGCCAGCATGGCAGCGGGTTGAACACCAGCATCAAGTACTTGATGCTCAAGCACGCTTTCGAAAATTGGGGCATGGTTCGCGTGCAACTGAAAACCGCCGCCAGCAACCTGCGTTCGCAACGCGCCATCGAGAAGCTTGGCGCCGTTCGTGAAGGGTTGCTACGCAACCATCGCCGCCTGGCTGATGGCCGACTCGATGACACCGTGCTGTACAGCATCACCGACCTGGAATGGCCGGCGCTGCGTGGGGCCATGGAGGCGGGCTTCAACGCCTGAGCCTGATGCACAGTCGCGAGCAGACCCGCTTCTGGCAAGCTTCCGCATTGAGCGGCGTCGAGCTGTTGCAGGCGCGCTACCTTGAACAGCGCTTCGCGCCCCACGTGCATGAAGGTTTCGTGTTCACGGTGATCGAGCATGGCGCTCAGCGCTTTCGTCATCGCGGTTGTGATCATCTGGCCCCACAGGGCAGCATGGTGCTGATCAACCCGGACGAAGTGCACACCGGCTCCAAGGCGCACGAAGACGGATGGCGCTATCGCGGTTTTTATCCCGACAACGCCCAGGTACTGGGGGCGTTGCAGGAGTTGGGCCTGGCCAAGGCTGGCATGCCGTCGTTTGCCTTCAGCGTGCTGCATGATCCACGTTTGCATGCGGCCTTTCTGCAACTGCACCAACTGCTCGAGGGTGGTGCCGAGGCACTGCAGCAGCAACTGGCCTGGCGTGAGGCGATTCTGCTGCTGTTTCAGCACCATGCGCAGCTTGCCGAACCACCTGCGCCTGGGCGTGAGCCCTGGGCAGTGGCTTGTGCCAAGCAGATGCTTGCCGAACGCCTGGTCGAGCCGCCCTCGCTGGAGGAACTGGCGGCTGCGGTCAACCTCTCACCTTTTCACTTCGCGCGCGTATTTCGCCGCGCGACCGGCTTGCCACCGCATGCCTGGCTCAAGCAGCGCCGCCTGGAGCAGGCGCGGGCGTTGCTCAAGACTGGCTGCACGGCGGTCGCTGTGGCCATGCAGTTGGGCTTCGCCGATCAGAGCCACTTGTCGCGGCAGTTCAAGCAGGTTTATGGCGTGAGCCCTGGCGAATATCGCAGCGCGGTGGCCCGGAGCTGACAGCAGGCAAAAAGGACCAGGCATGAAAAAGCCGGCGCTCCTTATCGGGGCGCCGGCTTTTTCAGCCCGCTATGTCGATCAGAATTCGTGATCGGCGGTGTCCGGGTTCAGGTCGCTGATGCCCAGTTTGCCCGCAGCCTGCTCGATGGCGCCGGTCTGCTTGACCAGGGCAGCGATGGCGTCACGCACCAGTTGCTGGCCTTCGGCGTTGCCTTCCGCGATCAGCTGGTCGAAGTGCACGTTGTTCTTCTCGGCGCTGTCTACCAGTGCCTGCAGCTTGGCTTCGGTTTCCTGCAGGTCGGCCTTGAGCGTGGCATCGGCCTGGGCATCAGCCTTGGCCACCAGCTCGGACAGGCTCGGGCCGGTCAGGGTGCTGCCGTCGACCTTCTTGTACTCGCCCAGGTAGACGTTACGAATGCCTTTGCCGTTGTAGAAGTGCGAGTTGTGGGTGTTGTCGCTGAAGCAGTCGTGCTCGTCTTCGGTGGAGTTGGCTTCCAGTGCGACCTTCATGCGCTCGCCCGCCAGTTCGCCGAGCGACAGGCTGCCCATGCCGAACAGCATCTTGCGCAGACCGTTGTCGGCCGAATCGGCGACCAGCTCGCTGCGGTAGTTGCCTTGCACGCCGTCTTTCCACTGCTCGACCATGTCGTTCAGGTCGCTGACCAGCAGGTCGGTAGCCGCCTTGAGGAAGGCGCGGCGGCGCTCGTTGTGGCCACCGGTAGCGCCTTCACCCACCACGTAGTCGGTGTAGGGACGCTCGCCGGCGCCTGGCTCGGTGCCGTTGAGGTCCTGGCCCCAGAGCAGGAATTCGATGGCGTGGTAGCCGGTGGCGACGTTGGCTTCGGAGCCGCCCAGCTCGTTCAGGCTGGCCAGCAGCTCGCCGGTGATTTCGCTGACGTCGATCTTGTCTTCACCCACCTGGATCTCGGTGTTGGCGATGATGTTGGCTTGCGCGCCCGGGTTACCCAGGGCGTGCTGGTAGTCCTCGGCCACGTAGTCGATCAGGCCTTCGTCCAGCGGCCAGGCGTTGAGCTGACCTTCCCATTCGTCGACCACCGGGTTACCGAAACGGAACACTTCGGTCTGCATGTAGGGCACGCGTGCGGCCAGCCAGGCTTCGCGCGCAGCTTTCAGAGTCGCTTCGCTGGGATCGGCAAGCAGTGCATCGACGGCAGTCTGCAGGGCCTTGCCGGTGCTGGCGGCGTCGCTGAACACCGCCAGGGCCAGATCGGCGTAATGGTTGACCACGGCCTTCGCCGCTGCTTCGTCGACCTTCGCCGCAGTGGCTGGCGCCGCGCTCTCGGTGGCGGCAGCAGGAGCAGCTGCCTGGGTCGCGGGGGCTTTGTCTTCGCCACAGCCAGCGAGGGAAATGGCGATGGCCAGCAGGCTGGCGGAGGCCAGAGGCATACGAATCATGGCGGGGTCCTTTACATGTACGAAATGTGGACGGTACTCAGTGGTACCTGAAAAACTGCAACATAATGCAAATGTTTCGCATTATGTGTAAAGGCCATTATTCGTCGCTGTGCGGGATATCGCTACCGGGCTGCCTCGTTGCCGTTAGAATGCCAGCACCCGATTCGCAGTTCTGCCTGGAGAAAACTGCATGAGCCTGACCGCCGTGATCATCATCGTTGTCCTCGTTCTGCTCGGCGCCTACGCGGTGTCGCTGTACAACGGGCTGGTACGCCTCAAGCATGGCGTGAGCAAGGCCTGGTCGAACATCGACGTGCTGCTCAAGCAGCGACACGATGAACTGCCCAAGCTGGTTGAAACCTGCAAGCAGTACATGCAGTACGAAGGTTCGACGCTGGAGCGGGTGATTGCAGCGCGTAGTGCCGTTGCCAGTGCTCGCGAACAACATGATGTCGGCGCCCTGGGCAAGGCCGAAAGTGGTCTGCGCGCGGGCCTCGGTCAGCTCTTTGCCCTGGCCGAGAACTACCCTGAGCTGAAGGCCAACGACAGTTTCCAGCATCTGCAGCAGCGTATCAGCGGCCTTGAAAACGGTATCGCCGACCGCCGCGAGCTGTACAACGAGGCGGTCAACCTCAACAACGTGCGCATCGAGCAGTTCCCCGATGTACTCATCGCGCGCCTGTTCAACTTCCAGGCTGCCGAACTGCTGGTGTTCAGCGAGGCGGAAAAAGCCGACGTAGACATGAAATCACTGTTCAACTGAGAACCTGCCGATGATGCAGGTCGACCCCTTCGGCTTCTTCTTCACCCTCACGTTCACCCTCGGTGCCTGCCTGGGCGGTGCCTGGTGGTGCCTGCGGGGTTGGTCGCAGGCGCGCCATCTGCTCGATACGCCCACCTCGAAGATCCGCTCGGCGGCGCAGGGTTACGTCGAACTCTATGGTGTGCTCGAAGAGTTACCGGACATGCAGTTGCGTGGGCCGCTGACTGGCAAACCCTGCCTGTGGTGGCGCTTTCGCATCGAGGAGTATCGCTCCAGCGGCAAGAAGCGCAGTTGGCGGGTGATCGAGAGTGGCGCCAGTGACGCCTGGTTGCGCCTGGTCGATGGCACCGGCGAATGCCTGATCGACCCGCGTGGTGCCGAGATTCGTGCGGCGGTGCGTGACGTCTGGGAGGGTAACCTGCGGCACCCGCTGGGTCCGGCCAAGACCGGATTGTTCGGCTTTCTCACCAGCGGCCAGCGCTATCGCTACAGCGAAGAACGCTTCCATGTCGGCCAGCCGCTGTATGCCATTGGTGACTTTCGCACCCGCGGCGCTGCGCAGCAGGGGTTCGACAGGCATGCCGCTCAGGGCGAAGTGATCCGCGAATGGAAGGGCGATTACGTTGGGCTGCTGCGGCGTTTCGACAGTGACGGCAACGGTGAGCTCGACGAGCAGGAATGGAATCGCGTGCGATTGGCGGCGCAACTGGAAGCCGAGAATCGGCACCGGCAAAAGGCCTCCGAGCCGGCGCGGCACCAGATGGCCAAGCCTGGTGAGCGCCAGCCGTTCATTCTCTCCAACAGCGGAGAGGACGAACTGGCCCGCAGCTTTTACTGGCAAGCCGCTGGCGGCGCCGTACTGTGCGTGGTCGGTGCATTGGCCACGGCCTGGCTGCTGGGTGTGCAGCACTGGTGAGTTGGTTTTGCGGGCTCGAACGAAAACGCCGCGACTGATCGCGGCGTTTTTTATGGGTGACGTTCAGAGCGTCGCGGCTGAGCTCAGGCGCCGCGATTGCTTGAGGAACAGCGTCAACTCGCGCGCTGGCAGCGGTTTGCTGTAGAGGTAGCCCTGACCCTCATGGCAGCCCTGGGCGATGATGTAGGCCTCCTGCTCGGCGGTTTCCACGCCTTCGGCGATGACTTGCATGCCCAGGCTCTTGCCCAACTGGATGATGGCGCGAACGATGGTGGCGTCGTCTTCGTCTTCGAGCAGGTCTTGGACGAAGCTCTTGTCGATCTTGATCTTGTCCAGCGGCAGGCTTTTCAGATAGCTCAGCGAGGAATAGCCGGTACCGAAGTCGTCGATGGCGATCAGTGCGCCGGAGCGGCGTAGGCTGAGCAGATGCTGGGCGGCGGTGCTGATGTCTTCCATCAGGCCGGTCTCGGTGACTTCCAGCTCCAGGCTTTTGGGTGGCAGGCGGTAGACCTGCATCAGATTGTTGACCACGCGCGGCAGCTCGGCGTGGTGCAACTGCACGGTGGACAGGTTGATGGCCATGCGCAGATCGCTGAAGCCCTGGTCATGCCATTCGCGCAGTTGGCGGCAGGTCTGGTCGAGAATCCATTCACCGATGGGAATGATGGTGCCGTTCTGCTCGGCCAGCGGGATGAACAAGTCCGGTGCGACGAAGCCGTGTTGCGGGTGCTGCCAGCGCAGCAGCGCTTCGACGCCGACCACGCGGTGGTCGCGGTAGTCTATCTGGGGCTGGTAGACCAGGTGCAGCTGGTTCTGCGCCAGGGCATCGCGCAGATCCTTTTCCAGCTCACGGCGGCGCCGCATCTCGCTGTCGACGCTGGCGATGTAGAACTGGTAGCGATTGCGCGAACGACTCTTGGCCAGGGTCATGGTCTGTTCGGCTTTCTGCAGCAGCTTCTCGGTGCTGTCGCCATCTTCCGGGAACAGTGTGATGCCGATCGTGGCGCGCAGGCGCACTTCGTGCTGATCGAGCAGGAAGGGCAGCTCCAGGTCGTCGAGTACGCTCTGCGCCAGTTCGGCGGCTTCGTAGGGTTGTTCGATATCGGCTTGAACCAGGGCGAACTGGTCACCGCCCAAACGGGCCAGTGCGCCCAGGCGGCCGCTATGGCTGCGCAGGCGGTCGGACAGTGCGAGCAGCAACTGGTCGCCGCTCTGGTAACTGAATTGTTCGTTGATGCCCTTGAAGTCATCCAGGCCGACGCAGAGCACGGCGACGCGACGCTGCAGACGGCCGGCATCTTCGAGAATCTGATCGAGCTGCTGTTGCAGTTGCTGACGGTTGGGCAGGCCGGTAAGAAAATCATACTGAGCCATGCGCAGCAGGCTGTTCTCGGCTTCACGGCGCAGGTGGGTGTTGCGCTCGATGGAGGCCAGCAACTGGTTGGCGGTGTTGATCCACAATCCCAGCTCGTTCTTCTCGTTGCCCTTGAGCATGGGCAGCTTGTGTTCGCTGGGTCGGTCGGGATTGATGTTGGTAAGGTGCTCGATGATCTTCGACAGTGGTTTGGTCAGCAGCCAGTGATAGACCAGATAGAGCACCAGGCCCATGGCCATGGCGCGCAGCACCCCTGAGATGAAGATGATCACCGAGTTGGTGACGAAGCTTTCGCCGTAAGGCGCCGTATCGAGGGTGATGTTGAGGTCACCGTAATACTCGCTGTAAGGACCGCGGCCGACCAGCTTGGTGGCGAACAACTGCTCCTGACCGAGAATCGGGTCGGTCAGCCAGCGAGTCGGCATCTGTGCCAGATCGCGAGTGCGCTCGGCCAGCATGGGTTCGTTGGGGTGGCCGATGGAGGCGTGACGCACCGATTCGTGCTGGAACAGCCCCTCGATCACCTGCATGCCCATCTCGCGGTCCAGGCTGTATACCGCCTGGGTCGAAGGATCGCGGAACATGCCGAGGATGCGATGGGCATCGTTGGCCACCGCCTGACGTGTCTTGTAGGCGTCGAAGACAATCTGCGCACAACTCAATACCACTCCTACTACGAGTGCTGACAACAGCACCACGCGGAGCAACTTGAGTGACAAGCTGTTTTTCAATTCCAGCTTCAAAGGCAATTCCTTATGTCGATGCTTACAGCGTCAGTCAGACGAGAGTATTGGCAATCTAGGCCTGGCCGTCAAAGGGCCATCATGCCTGGTGGCACTATTTATCCCACAAGGAACGCTCCTGGTGCGAATCGCCGCTTGGAGGCCGACTCACTGCTCTGTGTCGGTGCGATTGCGCCGTACTTGAACACCTTTGGTCATATTGACCGTCCGTCGTTGTTACGCCCTGTGACGCGCCACATGCCGTCTGCTTGGCCGCTGGCACAAGAGTTGCGAAGGCCGGGCATCGACCGGGAGGGGATTCGTGATGAAAACGCTCGTGCTGTTGCTCGTCGCTGTCAGCTTTGCCCCACAGGCCCATGCCGCCAGCGAAGAGGCCGCCAATACGGCCTGGCTGGTGTTGGCCAGCGTGCTGGTGTTCTTCATGCAGGCGGGTTTCGCCCTGCTGGAGAGCGGCATGTCGCGGGCCAAGAACGCGGTCAACGTGATGATGAAGAACTACATGGACTGCTGCGTTGGCGGCATCGTGTTCTGGCTGTTCGGCTTCGGCCTGATGTTCGGTGCCAATGTCACTGGCTGGTTCGGCATGAGTCACTTCGCGCTGAATGACGGCGAGCCTTGGGATTACACCTTCCTGCTGTTCCAGATGATGTTCGCCGCCACCGCTGCGACCATCGCCAGTGGTGCCATGGCCGAACGCACGCGGTATGGCGCCTATCTGATTGGCGCGGTACTGATCAGCGGTGTGATCTATCCGATATTCGGCAGCTGGGTGTGGGGCGGTCTGTACGGTGGTCAGGGGTGGTTGGCCAAGCTGGGCTTCATCGATTTCGCCGGCTCGACCGTGGTGCATAGCATCGGTGCCTGGTGCGCGCTGGCAGGGATTCTGGTGCTGGGCCCGCGTCTCGGGCGTTTCGCCCCTGATGGCAAGGCACGCTTGATCCCTGGGCACAATCTTGGCCTGGTGGCATTGGGCGGTTTCATCCTCTGGGTGGGCTGGTTCGGCTTCAACGCTGGCAGCAACCTGGAAGTCAGCAGCAGCCTTGGCTTGATCGCCCTGAACACGCATCTGGCTGCGGTCGCGGGTGCGCTCGGTGCTCTGCTGGCACAACGCAGCACGGCCAGCCCGGTACTGCTGACCACCACGGTGAACGGCTCGATTGGCGGGCTGGTCGGCATCACCGCCGGTTGCGCCAGCATGGCGCCGGGTTTCGCCCTGCTCAGCGGTCTTGTCGCCGGTTTCGTCGTGGTCTATGGCATGCGTCTGCTCGATCGCCTGCAGCTCGATGATGTGGTCGGTGCTATCCCCGTACATGGTTTCGCCGGCATCTGGGGCACCCTGGCAGCAGGCCTGTTCTATCAGGGTGACCTGTTCAACTGGGAGCGTGTCGCGGTACAGGCATTGGGTGCTGCGGCAGCTTTTCTCTGGGCCTTTCCGGTTGCCCTGGTGTTCTACTTCCTGTTGGCCAAGACCATGGGGTTGCGGGTTTCGACCCAGCATGAGCAGCGCGGGCTGGATTTTGCCGAGCATGCCGAGGTCGGTTATCCGGAGTTCAATCTGACGCAGACCTTCGACAGCGAGCAATGGTCGAGGAGGGGCTAAGCATGAGATTGAGCCTGCGCCGTCGCGCGATCTACACCGGCCTGGCCGGACACTTTTCGGATGAAGAGGTCTGGCCACTGCTGGCCCTGTGGGAGAACAAATACGCCGAGCAACCGCCGTTCGCCCTCAATGAATTTCTCGCCGAGGTGGTGCTGCGTACCGAGCGCAAGCTCGAACGCGCACGCCTGTATCGCGAGTTGGTTGGCGCCCTGACGGGACCACCCTCGCAGCTGTTGCCTGACCCTGAGGAGCAACTGGCCGCCTGGCGCCAGGGACGCAATGAGGCCGTGCGGCAGGTAGCGACTCCGGATAGTGCCGCGCAAACCACCTTCCTGGCCCTGAACCAGGCCTTGCTGGAGCAACTCGATAGCGCGCAGCAGGCGGCGCTGAGGCGCTTTGCCGCCGGCAACCTGTCCGGTATGGGGGGGAGCGCGGAGCTGTCGACGCGTTTGCGTATCTGGTTGGAGCAGGGCGGGGGCGACGGTATCGCCAACCTGGGACTGGAGCAACTGCGCAAGCTGCTGAACCTGCTCTATATCGGGCTCTGCGAGTTTCTCGGGCCGGTACGTGCCGACCGTGTACTGAGCCAGGCGGTCAACCGTGTGGAGGAGCAGGGGGTGGAGTTTTCACCACGCAGATTGCTCTAGCTGCGCAGCCTGATGCAGAAACGAAAAACCCGGCCTGAAGGCCGGGTTTTCGCATTACGGGGCTGAGATTCAGGCCGCGTAGTTCTGGGCGACGAAGTCCCAGTTCACCAGGTTCCAGAACGCCTCGACGTACTTCGGACGCAGGTTGCGGTAGTCGATGTAGTAGGCGTGTTCCCACACGTCGCAGGTCAGCAGCGGAGTGTCGCCGCTGGTCAGCGGGCAGCCGGCACCGATGGTGCTGGCCAGGGCCAGGGAACCGTCAGCTTTCTTCACCAGCCAGCCCCAGCCGGAACCGAAGGTGCCGATGGAAACCTTGCTGAACTCTTCCTTGAACTTGTCGAAGGAACCGAAGGCCGCGTTGATGGCGTCAGCCAGGGCGCCGGTCGGCTGGCCACCGCCGTTCGGCGACAGGCAGTTCCAGTAGAAGGTGTGGTTCCACACCTGAGCGGCGTTGTTGAAGATGCCGCCCGAGGAAGTCTTGACGATCTCTTCCAGGCTCTTGCCTTCGAACTCGGTGCCCGGCACCAGGTTGTTCAGGTTCACGACGTAGGTGTTGTGGTGCTTGTCGTGGTGGAATTCGAGGGTCTCGGCGGAAATGTGCGGCTCGAGGGCATTCTTTTCGTAAGGCAGCGGCGGCAATTCAAAAGCCATGGTCTATCTCCTACTCAGGTCGTGTGCGGTATGCGCAAGGCCGATCACGGGCGGCCTATAGGCGGCGTCGAGTTTGTACTCTTTGCGCCGCAGACTCGGGATCATAGCACCCGACCACGGCCATAACCACGCAACATCTGTGTGGGAAAGCCGGTGCCAGGGCCTCTGCAGCATTGGGTTCGACAGTCAGGGGCGCCAGCAGTTGCCTCTTTCGACGCGGTCGTGCCGAAACGCCAGCAGACCCTAAAGTGCGCCGGCCTTCTTCCAGGCCAGATAACTGCTCACCAGCTCCGGGCCGAGTTCGCCTGGGCGAGCATCGAGCACCGGTACGTCGTGGGCGGCCAGGCGCTCATGCAGGTCGGCGCGGGCGTTGAGGTAGTCCAGCGTGCCGCAGTAGGCCAGGGCCTGATCAAATTGCTCCACGGGCGTCTGGCGCAGACGATCGAGCGCTTCCTCGCGCAGGCTGGCGATCAGCACGCGATGCTGGCGCGAGAGGCGACGCACGGCAGCGAGCAGATCCTGATCGTCCTCGTCGCGCAGGTTGGTCACCAGCACCACCAGCGAGCGGCGGCGCTGACGCGTCAGCAGCAAGTCGGCAGCGGCGCTGAAGTCGGCCGGTTGCTGGCTGGTGTCGAGGTCGTAAACGGCATTGAGCAGCACGTTCAATTGCGCAGGGCCCTTGACCGGCGCGAGGTAACGCGACTGGTTGCCGGCGAAGGTTGCCAGGCCGACGGCATCGCCCTGGCGCAGGGCTACGTAGCTGAGCAGCAGGCAGGCGTTGAGAGCATGGTCGAAGTGCGACAGCTCATCGTCCTGGCTGCGCATACGGCGGCCGCAGTCGAGCAGGAAGACGATCTGCTGGTCGCGTTCGTCCTGGTACTCGCGGGCGATGGGGGTGCGCTTGCGGGCGGTGGCCTTCCAGTCGATCTGGCGCAGGGTGTCGCCATCACGAAACTCGCGTAGCTGGTGAAATTCCAGGCCCAGGCCACGGCGCGGGCGCTGGCGCACGCCCAGCTGGCTCAGCCAGTCATCCACGGCCTTGAGCTGGGCGCCATAGAGGCGCGCGAAATCCGGATAGACGCGGCTTTCGCCGGCGAGCGGCAGCAGGCGTTTGGCCTGCCACAGGCGCAGCGTGCTGGGTAGCTTCAGCTCGCACAGGGCGAAATGGAAATGCCCGCGGATCAGTGGCTTGAGGCGATAGCTGACCCGTGTCTGCTGGCCGGGGTGCAGGGTGATGCGTTGCGGCAGGAAATCGAATTCCATGCCTTCAGGCACATGGTCGAAGACTTCGATTTCCTGGGTTTGAGTGAAGTCGTGATGAGCGATCAGTTGCACCTCGCTCCAGCGCCCGAGCGGCAGGTTGCCGGGCAGCACGCGCTCCAGGCGCGGCGAGTGCTGGCGACGCAGCCACAAGGCATCGACGGCGGCGATCAGCGCCAACGCCAGCAACAGCCCCCAGGCCAGTGGCATCAGGCTGTCTGCCAGGCGCATGCCGAGCAGGGGCAGGGCGCCGAGCAGCACGGCAGCGGCGAACAGGCCGCCGAGCAGCCCGAGGAGCAGGCGCGAAGGTTTCATAGGCGTGGCGCCGGCACCTGATCGAGCAACTGTTGCAGCACCTGATCCACCGACAGGCCTTCGATATCCAGCTCCGGCGCCAGACGCACGCGGTGACGCAGCACGGCCAGCGCGCAGCTCTTGATGTCATCCGGCACAACGAAATCGCCACCGCGCAGCAGTGCGCGAGCACGGGCGCCACGCACCAGGGCGATCGACGCTCGCGGCCCGGCGCCCATGGTCAGGCCTGGCCAACTGCGGGTGGCGCGGGCCACGCGTACGGCGTAATCGAGCACCTGATCATCCAGTGGCAAATCGCTAGCGATCTTCTGCAGGGCCAACACGTCCTTGGCTTGCAGCAGGGTGCGCAGCGGGCTGACTTCGAGCATGTCGGCCTTGGCCGAGCGGGTCACCTGGCGCACCATGTTCAGCTCTTCATCCTGCTGCGGATAATCCATGCGCAGCTTGAGCATGAAGCGGTCCAGCTCCGCTTCCGGTAGCGGGTAGGTGCCTTCCTGCTCAATCGGGTTCATGGTCGCCAGCACCATGAACGGCAGTTGCACCGGCAGGGCGCGGCCTTCCAGGGTCACCTGGCGCTCCTGCATCACTTCCAGCAGGGCGGCCTGGGTCTTGGCCGGTGCGCGGTTGATTTCATCGGCCAGCAGCAGGTTGGTGAACACCGGGCCCTTGCGCAGCTTGAACTGCTCGCTCTGCATGTCGTACACGGCATGGCCGGTGACATCGCTGGGCATCAGGTCCGGGGTGAACTGGATGCGTGCGAACTCGCCGCCAAAGCAGCGCGCCAGCGCGCGCACCAGCAGGGTCTTGCCGAGGCCCGGCACACCTTCGACCAGCACATGGCCACCGGCGATCAGTGCGGTCAGCACGTCGTCGATCACCGCGCTCTGGCCGATCACGGCCTTGCGCAGCTCGGCGCGCAGGGCCTGGGCCAACTGGCTGGCACGCTGGCGCTGCTGCGCTTGCGGGTTGCTCGGCGCGGCGGCAGGGGGTTCCTGCACCGGCAGGTTGTCGTTCTCGGGGATCTCGCTCATAGGGCATTCCTGAGGGTTTGCAGGTGGGCGACCTGGCGGGTGAAGTCACTGGCGGATAGGCGCTGCGGCGGCAATGGGCGCATGGCCTGGCTGATGTCCTTGGCGGGCAGGCGGGTCAGGCGACCGAGAACCTGCCACTGCTCGGCGACGGCGAGCTTCTCGAAACCTGGGTGGCGGCGCCGTGCGCGGCGATTGATGTCCTGTTGCAGACCTTTGAGCAGGCTGTGCTGGCCGCTGCGGCGGAGCAGGAAGTCGGCACTGCCACGCAGGTGTTCCTCGAGCTGGCGCCGTGCTCGGCTGGCCGGTGCCTGCAGCGGGCCATGACGCATGCCGACGTGCCACAAGGTGGCGATGATCAGCAGGGCCAGCACCAGCAAGGCCAGCGGGAAATGGCGCAGCAGCAGGCGCGCCAGACCATCGCTGTCGGCGTGGTAAAGCAGGGTCACGGCGCTGTCCTGGCTCAGGTACCAGAGCAGCCAGGCATGGTCGTACTCGTTGATATTACGGTTCTGCCAGATCCACGGGTCGCTCAGTACGGTGATCAGTCCGTCGCCGTGATACAGCTGCAGCAGGTGCGTGGCAGAGTCGCTATTGGCCCAGGCGTGCGCGCGGTTCTGCGCATCGTACAGGTGAAAATCGGTGTCGAAGGCGATGTAGGCCGGGGCCTGTTCGTTCTCCAGGTAGAGCTTGGTGAGTTGCGGGTAGGCTTCGTGCTCTTCGTTCTGCTCGTTTTCCGCTTCTGCCTCACTGGCTTCTTCGTCGTCCAACTCGTCACTCATGTATTGCTGGACGCCGAGCAAATCGAGCAGCAGGTCGCCGCTCTTGCCTTCCTCCTCGTCCCACAGGCGTTCGGCGATGAACAGCAGGTGACCGCCGCCCGCCGTCCATTGCAGCACGCGTTCGACCTGACGTGGCGTCATGTTGCCGCGGTCGGCCAGCAGCATCAGGGTTTGGCCTTCGCTAGGCAGGCCATCGAGCACATCCAGGCCTTCGGCGCGGCGTGCGGCAATGCCCTGTTTGCGCAGAAAGTGCTCGGCAGCCAGGTAAGGGCTGCTGGCAACCTCGGGGGCTGGGCCGTGCTCGATCACGTCTTCATAGGGTTCGAGTTTGCCCAACATGTAGCTGGCGATCAGCCCCAGTATCAGCAGTAGGGCCATGGCGAGGATGAAACCGGCGCGCCGACTCATGCCGCACGCTCCTGACCGAACAGGCTGCGCCAGCCCTGACACAGGCCCTGACGCAGCGATTCGGCAGGCAGGCGGTGACCATAGGCCAGCGCCTGCCAATGCAGGGTAAGCTGACGACTGTAGTCCTCCAGGTTTTGCTGCCCGAGGCCGGCGACCAGGTGCAGCACTTCGCCTTCGGTGTGCGACTGCTTCAGGGGCAGGCGGTGTTCGTGTAGCAGGCGGCTGAGCAGGGCGCGGTAGAGCAGACCGAGTGCAGCGCGCGGTTGTTCGGCCCAGAGCCGCTCAGCTTCGCTGGCGACATCGTCGGGCAGCGTTTCCGGCGCCAGTTCGAGCCCGAACAGCTGCTGTGGTGCGGCCTGCCGGCGCCGCGTCGGCAGACCGATGCGTTCGCCAAAGGCCTGCAGCCACTCGCGGTAGCGCCACAAGACGAAGGCCAGCAGCGCGGCCAGCGCCGCCCACAGCAATGCTTCGAAGACTTGCGCGACGACATCCAGGCTCTTCCACCATTCGCCGAGTTTGAGCAGGTTCTTGAGCATGTCGAGGAAGGCTTCGATGTCTTCCGGTTTGGTTTCCTCCGCGGGCTTCTCTTCGCCCAGGCGCCAGCGGGTGACGGTTTCGCGGTGCTGGAAGGGCGGTTCGTCGAGCAGGGCCTCGATGCTTTCACGCGCGGCCTGGCTGCTCAGTGGCTGCAGGAGCAGGCGCGGCGCGTCGGGGCCTTGCGGGTCAGCCTGCTTGGCTTCCTCGCTGACGGCTGGCGCTGTGTCGGCCCAGGCCTCGCTGGGCAGCTGCGTCAACAGCAGGGCGCAACCGAGCAATAGGGCGTAGGCGCTGCCGGTCAGGCGCTGGCGCAGGCGGCGGAAGGTCAGTTCGATATCCCAGGCTTCCAGGGCGGTGCGGCGGTTGAGGTAGAGGGTGAAGCCGCAGGCGACATAGACCGGTTCCCAGATGATCAGCAGCAGCACATAAAGCAGGTTGGACAAGTGTTCCAGCCACAGCCACTGGCCGCTGCTGGCGGCGATCAGGCTTTCCCAGGTCCAGTTCAGTTCCACTTGTTGTGGCAGCATCAGATAGAACAGGGCGACCAGGCCCATCCACAGGGCAATTTCCAGATGCATGCCCACCAGCGTCAGCCAGGTGGCAGCGGCGCTGTCGCGCTGACCGAGTACCACCAGGCGCTGGCTGCGTGCCTGACCGGCCAGGCCCTCCAGCTGCAGCACGGGCAGATCGAAGCTGCGCGTCGGGCTCAGGCGGCGCCAGGTCAGGCTGGCCAGCAATTGTGGCCATAGCAGTTTCGGTAGGGCGCGCAGGGCCTGTCTCAGCGAGGGTGTGTTGCCGAACAGCGCTTGCGACAGGATGTAGAGCGGCAGTCGCTCATAGGCCGGCTTGAGCCACCAGAAGACGAAGATGGCCCAGCCCGGATACTGCCAGAGCAAGGCGCAGAGCAGGGCGAACAGCGGCAGCGTGACCAGCGCCCAACTGGCCATCAGCAGGCCGGCGTGACGACGGGCCAGCAGCACGCCGAGGTCGATGGCTTCCCAGGCGCTGCGCGGGCGGATGGCAACGCTGGCTTCAGTCAGGCGCATGCTGCCTCCGACCGGCCAGCAGCAGATAACCCAGCACCAGCGCCCAGAGCCCGGCACCGACGGCGTACTTGATGTCGGGGGTGGCGAAGGTGGTGGATGACCAGAAGGCCTCGATGAAGGCGGCCAGCAGCAGGAACAGGATCACCCCGGCCACCAGCTGTATCGCTTTGCCAGCGGCCAGGCGCAAGGCTTCGCCACGGGGCAGGCGGCCCGGGGCGAGCAGCGCCCAGCCGAGCTTGAAACCGGCTGCACCCGCCAGGGCGATGGCGGTCAGCTCGAAGGCGCCATGGCCGATGACGAAGGACCAGAACGGCTCGCCATAGCCGATGCGCGTCAGGTGGCCGGCCACTGCGCCGATCATCAGGCCATTGAACAGCAGGAAGAACAGGCTGCCGAGACCGAGCAGCAGACCGCTGGCGAAGGTCTGAAAGGCGATGCCGATGTTGTTCATGATGTAGAAGCCGAACATCACCCAGTCGTCGCCCGAACCGCGTTCACTGAAGCGGCCAAGGCGGCGCGCGTCGGGATCGTACATGCGCTCCATTTCGCTGACCTGGTCGGGGCTGACCAGGCTGAAAATCAGCTCGGGATAGAGATAGGTCAGCAGTCCCATCACTGCCAGGCTGCCGAAGAACAGCAGGCTGGCGACGCATACGCTGCGCCATTCGCTGCGTACCAGACGCGGGAAGCCGCCGAACAGGAAGCGGATCGTCTGCGCGCCGAGGTGGCTGCGATGGCGATAGAACTGCTGGTGGCCGCGCATGGCCAACTGCTGCAGTTGATCGATCAGGTGGCTGCTGTAGCCGCGCGCCTGGGCCAAAGCCAGATGCTGGCAGAGTTGTCGATAGCGGGCTGCGAAGCTCTGACAGGTTTGCGCTTCGGCCTTGCCGCGCTCGAGCGCCTCGAGCTGACTGTTGAACGCATCCCAGTCTGGCTGATGGCGACTTTCGAACAGGCTCTGTTTCACGGTGCACTCCCCAGCAGGCCACGGGCGATGCCGTTGAGGCGCGGCTCGGCCTGTTCGGCAGGCACTTGTAGCGGTTCGGCCAGCAGCGCCGCCAGCTCCGCTCTGCGGGCGGCGGACAGTTGGCTGCCACGTTCGGCAAAACCGAGAATGGCGCGTTGTTCGTCAAGGCTGAGCGGGAAGGGCGCTGGCAGCGGTTCGGCATCGGCCAACTGCGGTTTGCTCAACGGCGCATCGCGATAGACCACCAGCGTGCCGGCGGCGATATCGCCGAGGCGCTTGAACGCCGGGTGGTTCAGGCAACTGATGATGCCCAGGGTATAGCCGAACGGCAGGATATCGACGAAGCGCAGCAGGTTGCGCGTCAGTGAAGCGGCCCAGCCGATTGGCGTGCCGTCATCGTGAACCACGCGCAGGCCGAGCATCTGCTTGCCGGGAGAGCGGCCCTGGTTGAACACCTCGAACAGCACCATGTACCACCAGGTCACGAGAAACAGCAGGATAGTGCCCAGGCCCATGCCGAACTGACCGAGCAGGCCGAGAACGATGAACATCACCATCAGGATCAGGCCGCGAATGGCCAGGTCGATGGCGAACGCCAGGGCGCGCGGCACCAGCCCGGCCGGTCGCAGATGCAGGTCGATACCTTCCGGTGTTTCGACCTGGTAGCGAGTATCCAGGGGCGGCTGGTTGAGCGGAAGGCTTGCGCTTGAGCGTGAGTACATCGGCGGACTGCATCAAGGAAAGCCCGATGCTAGCGAGCAGCGGGCCACGAACGCAACCGGGCCAGTGAACTGGCCCGGGTCACGTCGACTTATTGGCTGGCCTTATTGGGCGACAGGCAGCACGCCAAAGACGGTGCGATAGAGCACGCCCATGGCCACGACCATCAGCGGAATGCTCCACACCAGACCGATACCCAGTGGGATGGCGCTGACGATGACGATCAGGCCGAGCAGCAGGAACAGGCCGAAGACCTTGAACCAGTGCTGGGTGATGGCCTTGCGCGAGGCTTCCAGTGCCTGCCAGGGCGACAGACCACGCTCGACCACCAGCGGAATGGCCAATAGATAGGCCACGGCCAGGTAGATACCGGGGATCAGCAGCAGGATCATGCCGAGGTAGATCAGCAGCATCATCACCACGGCGGTGATGATCAGCGGTACGGTGCGCCCGAAGTGGCTGAAGATCTCGTTGAAGCTCAGCGGCTGGTCGGCTGCACGGCGAATGCCGACCATGTTGATGCCGGCCATGAAGGGGTAGGCCAGGGCCGAGGCCAGCAGCGAAATCAGGATCTCGCCGACGAATACCAGAAACAGGTTTTCGCTCAGGGCGCCGAAGATGCCGACGACGCCGCCGAGGATGAAGGTGGCGGCCAGCAGCACCACGTAGAACACCAGGAAACCACCGATAATGATGCCTTTGGTGCCCTTGACCTTGCTCCAGGATTCGCTCAGCAGCTCGCCGATGCTGAAGTCATAACCGCGTGCCAGGGCTTCTTCGATGCTCGGTGTCTGGTTAGACGGCGTCTGTTGCAGGTCGCTGGTGGGAGCGGCATAGGGATTGGGGGTGATCGCGTCACTCATGGTTGCATCCTTGTAAGTAGAGTGGGGAGACTGGGCAATGCTAGTGGTTACGGCTCTCGCCCGACAAGTGCTGCGAGCCTGGCGCTGCAACGGCTGTGCGCTGGTTCATGCTTTGGCCGGCGGCGGCGAGCCTGGAGGTGAATGATAGACTGCCGGCAACTTTACGTCCGGTACGGAGCCGCCAATGACTTCCAGCATCTTCTGGTACGACTACGAAACCACCGGTATCAATCCGCGGTGTGACCGTCCGCTGCAGGTGGCGGGTATCCGTACCGATGAGGCGCTGAACGAGATCGGCGAGGTGCTGAACATCTACTGCCGCCCCAGCGACGACATCCTGCCGCACCCCGCAGCCTGCCTGGTGACTGGCATCGATCCGCAGCGCCTGCAGCAGTTGGGGCTCGACGAGGGCGAGTTCATGACCCGTGTGCATGCCGCGCTCTCGGCGCCCGGCACCTGTGGCGCCGGCTACAACAGCTTGCGCTTCGATGATGAGGTGACGCGCTACAGCCTCTATCGCAACTTCTTCGATCCTTACGCGCGTGAGTGGCAGGGCGGCAACAGTCGCTGGGACCTGATCGATCTGGTGCGCACCGCTTATGCGCTGCGTCCCGAGGGCATCGAGTGGCCTGAGGAAGAGGGGCGGGTGTCGCTCAAACTGGAGCGCCTGACCCAGGCCAATGGTATCGACCATGGCCAGGCTCACGATGCGCTGTCCGACGTGCGCGCCACCATTGGCCTGGCACGGCTGCTGCGCGACCGACAGCCAAAGCTTTACGACTTTCTCTACCAGCTGCGCAGCAAGCAGCGGGTGCTGGATCAGATTCGCCTGCTGCAGCCGCTGTTGCACATTTCCGGACGTTTCTCTGCTGCACGTCATTATCTGGCACCCGTGCTGCCGCTGGCCTGGCATCCGCGCAATCGCAATGCGCTGATCGTCTGTGATCTGCAGGCCGATCCGTCGCCCTTGCTGGATCTGGATGCCGACACGCTGCGTAGTCGTCTCTACACGCGCCGCGAGGACCTCGCCGAGGGCGAGTTGCCGGTGCCGCTGAAGCTGCTGCATATCAATCGCTGCCCGGTGGTGGCGCCGCTTTCGGTGCTGCGCGAGGCGGATCGGCAGCGCCTGCAACTGGACTGGTCGGTTTGTGAGCGCAATGTCGAAGCGCTGAAGAATGAACAACCGCTTTGGCAGGACAAACTAGCGGTCATTTACCGTGAAGAGGCCTTTGCAGGCAGTAACGACCCTGAGCAACAGCTTTACGATGGGTTTATCGGGGATCGTGACCGTCGTTTGTGTGAACAGGTGCGTGGTGCTCAACCCGACGCATTGGCCAACGACAAAAAATGGCCGTTCGATGATGCGCGACTGCCAGAGTTATTGTTTCGTTATCGGGCGCGTAATTTCCCTGTCAGCCTGTCAGCCGCTGAATCTCAGCGCTGGGAAGAGTTCTGTCGGCAGCGTTTGAGTGATCCAGAGTTTGGTGCGCCCAATACCCTGACGCAATTTCACGCGGCGTTGGAGCAGTTGCGCACGGACTGCAGCCCCGACCAGTTGCAACTTCTGCAGCAGTGGCAGACCTATGCGCAGGCGCTGCAGGCGCGTTTTACCGTGAATCCTGCTGGCGTTTAAAGCGGCAACAGACAGTCAGAGCGATGCGCAGAGGCGATGGTCGCGTCTGTGCGTTGTAAGAAAAATGCAGGGGACGGGAACTTTTCGCTCGTTCAGCGTTATTGCTGATGCAGGCAATTGCCCGAAACTGTTGCGCCTGAAAAAATATCGGCAATAAAAAACGCCAGCGTGGCTGGCGTTTTGGGTATCGCTCAGGAATTAGCCCAGCAGAGTGGCCCAACCTTCGACGACGTCGGCGCCCCACTTGGCTTTCCACTCTTTCAGAGTCTTGTGGTTGCCGCCTTTGGTTTCGATCACTTCGCCGCTGTGCGGGTTCTTGTACTGCTTGACCTTGCGCGCACGCTTGGCAGTCACAGGCTTGCTGGCACGTACGCCTTTGCCGGTTTTGGCTTCAGGATCGAGCAGGGCGATGATGTCGCGCAGCGACTTCTGATATTCGCCCATCAGGGTGCGCAGCTTGCCTTCGAATTCCAGCTCTTTCTTCAGCTTGTCGTCTTGCGACATGTTCTTCAGACGCTCTTGGAGCTCTTTGATGCTTTCTTCGATGTTGCGGTATTCGTTGATCAGCGACATGGGCATTACCTTGGCGTGAATAAGTCTGTGGTAGTCAACAGTGGTCTAATAATAGTCACGCACTTATAGCAAGTAAACAGCAGGCCACAAAATAACTGCAGTGCAATGCAACCCTATGTGTCGCTCAGGCTTAAATTTAATCGGCTACTGCAACTAGCCATGAAGTTTTCGCTGCGCGTAAATAGGGCACTTGCCGGGCGCTCAGTCGCGGGCTTGTGCAGGCGCATGGCTGCTGCAGTTTTGCCGGCATATCGTTAGAATGGCCGACTTTTTGCGCCGCCATTGGGGTTTTAGTTATGCGCACGTTCAGATTGGTCATCTCCTGCCCTGACCGCGTCGGCATCGTTGCCAAAGTCAGTAATTTCCTCGCTACCTATAACGGCTGGATTACTGAAGCCAGTCACCACTCCGATACCCAGAGTGGCTGGTTCTTCATGCGTCACGAAATCCGTGCCGACTCGCTGCCGTTCGATCTGGATGGTTTCAAGCAGGCGTTCTCGCCCATTGCCCGCGAGTTCTCCATGGAGTGGCGCATCACCGATTCGGCGCAGAAGAAGCGCGTGGTGCTGATGGCCAGTCGTGAGTCGCATTGCCTGGCAGATCTGTTGCACCGTTGGCACAGCAATGAACTCGATTGCGAGATTCCCTGCGTGATCGCCAACCACGACGATCTGCGCAGCATGGTCGAGTGGCATGGCATTCCTTACTTCCATGTTCCGGTCGATTCCAAGGATAAGGCGCCGGCCTTCGCCGAGGTGGAACGCCTGGTCAAGGAACATCGGGCCGATGTCATCGTCCTGGCGCGCTACATGCAGATTCTGCCACCGGCGCTGTGCGCCGAATTCGCCCAACGCGTGATCAACATCCATCACAGCTTCCTGCCGTCGTTCGTCGGCGCCAAACCCTACCATCAGGCTTCGCTGCGCGGCGTGAAGCTGATCGGCGCCACTTCGCATTATGTCACCGAGGAGCTGGATGCTGGTCCGATCATCGAGCAGGACGTGGTGCGCGTGACCCATCGCGACGATATCGAGGAAATGGTGCGTCTGGGCAAGGATGTGGAGAAGATGGTGCTGGCACGTGGGCTACGCTATCACTTGGAAGACCGAGTGCTGGTGCACGACAACAAGACGGTGGTGTTCGACTGATCTTGCTGCGTGGGCCGGCTCGATGTACGTCAGAGGAGAACGCCCATGCTCAAGTCCATCAAGGTGCGCGACTACATGACTCGCCATCTGGTGACCTTCAGGTCGGATACCGATCTGTTCACCGCCATCAATCGATTGCTGGAACACCGGATTTCCGGTGCGCCGGTTGTCGATTCCCAAGGCCACCTGATAGGCCTGCTGTCGGAGGGTGATTGTCTGCGTGGCATTCTCTCCGGCGCCTATTACGAGGCAATCGGCGGGACAGTCAGCACTTACATGACCACCGAGGTGGAGACGGTCACCCCCGAGGCCGACATCATCGAGTTGTCCGAGCGTTTTCTGCGGGGACGGCGGCGGCGTTTGCCGGTAATCGAGCACGGTCGTCTGGTGGGGCAGATCAGCCGTTGCGACGTGTTGCGCGCGGTGAAGGAGTTTGCCCAGCACGAGCAGGGCTCCCTGGAGGTCAGCTGATGGAGGCTCGAACGGCATGACCGACCCACTGGAAAAGGCCACCTCAAAGGCGCCGCCGACCCTGGGCGAAGGCTGTGTAAGGCGATACGACCCTGATGCGCTGAGCGAAGAGGATGGGACCGAGTTCGCCGATGCCGCCGAACTGTGGCGTCAGCTGCAGGAGCAGGCCGAAGACAAACCTGAGCGATAATCGAGAAGGGCGCCGTGGCGCCCTTCTTGTTACTGGCTGTTTCAGATTCGGAAGCTGTCGACCATCTGCTTGAGGCGTGCGGCCTGCTGCTCCAGATCGCCGCAGGCGCGCAGGGTGGCCTGCAGGTTTTCCACGCCCTCCTGGTTGAGGGTGTTGATCTCGATGATGTCCATGTTCAGTGACTCGATTACCGAGGTCTGTTCTTCGGTGGCGGTGGCCACCGACTGGTTCATCCCATCGATCTCGCCGATACGGGCGGTCACCGTGCCCAGGCGTTCGCCGGCCTGGTTGGCGATGTCCACGCTTTCTTCGCTGTAGCGCTGGCTCTCGGTCATGGTGGTGACCGATTCTCGCGAACCGACCTGCAGTTCCTCGATCATTTTCTCGATTTCCTGCGCCGACTCCTGGGTGCGGTGCGCCAGGTTGCGCACCTCATCGGCGACCACGGCGAAACCGCGTCCGGCCTCGCCGGCACGAGCCGCCTCGATGGCGGCGTTGAGTGCGAGCAGGTTGGTCTGCTGGGAGATGCTCTTGATCACCTCGAGGATCTGGCCGATGTCCACGGTCTTGCTGTTGAGCATCTCGATCTTGGCGCAGGCGTCGCTGATCTTGTTCGACAGTTCACTCATCGAACGGATCGCTTGCTGCACCACCTTGCCGCCGTCTTCTGCCTGATGGCGGGCATCCGATGCCTGGCTCGAGGCGTCGGCGGCGTTGCGGGCGATTTCCTGTGCAGCCGCGCCGAGCTGATTGATGGCAGCTGCCACGCTGTTGGTGCGACTGGCCTGTTCGTCGGAGTTGACCATCGAGGAGTTGGAGGCATTGACCACCAGCTTGGCTACTTCGTTGACCTGGACGGTGGCCGATGACACTTCACGGATCGAGCTGTGGATACGTTCGACGAACTGATTGAACGAGCGCGCCAGGGCGCCGAATTCGTCATTGGACTGGATCGCCAGACGCTTGGTCAGGTCGCCTTCGCCCTTGGCAATATCCTCCATGGCCTTGCCCATGGCGGTCAGCGGCTGCATCAGCACACGGATCAGCAGGCCGAGCAGGGCGATGATCAGCACCACGGCGATCACCGTGGCGATGATGGCCGAGGCGCGGAACTCGGTGAGCATGGCATAGGCCTTGTCCTTGTCGATCGACAGGCCGATATGCCAGTTGACCGAGGGCAGGCCCTTGACCGGGGTGAAGGTGAGGATGCGGGTGTCGCCATCGAGCTGCGCTTCGCTGAATTCACTGCTGATGCGCGGGGTGTTCTGCGGATAGATGTCCTTGAGGTTCTTCATCACCAGGTTCTTGTCCGGGTGCACCAGAACCTTGCCGTCGGCGCTGACCAGGAAGGCGTAGCCGATGCCGTCGAAATCCAACGCGTTGATGATGTTGACCAGCGTCTGCAGGCTGAGGTCGCCACCGACCACGCCAGCGGGCCTGGCCGGGGTAGCGATGGTGATGATCAGCTCACCGGTGGCGGCATCGACGTAAGGCTCGGTAAGGGTGGTGCCGCCAGCGGCCAGGGCGTCCTTGTACCAGGGGCGCGTACGTGGGTCATAGTCGGCGGGCATCTGCTCGTCCGGGCGCATGGTGAAACCGCCGCTTTCGGTGCCCAGATAGGTAAAGGCGAAGGAAGAGGTCAGCGCCTTCTGCTCCAGCAGTTTGACCACGCGATCCGGCTCGCTGTCGTTGCTGATCGACTGCGCTGTGCTTTCCACCAGCAGGATGCGTCCAGACAACCAGTTCTGGATGTTGCTGGCGGTCACGTTGCCCATTTCATGCAGATAGCTTTCCAGGTCTTCACGGATGGCATTGCGCTGCAGGTAATCGTTGTAAAGGGTGAATAGCGAGAAGGCGGCAATCACCACCAGTGAGGCTGCGAGCAGAATCTTGTGGCTGAACTGCAGGTTTTTGCTCATGTTGTCTTGCGTCCGGATGGCTCTGGAACCAGTCTTGTATTCCACGGCTGCGCTTGTAAGAGCGTTTTCGCGGGCTGTTGCGGCAGATGGGATGGGTATTTGTTCTGCTGTTTATATCGGTATAACTGCAGTAAAGCTTTAACCCAGGGGATGGCAAGATGCCTTTGAATTCACAGTTCGTATTGGGTGCTGGCAGTGATGGTCAGGCGGTTGGTCAGCCTTTGCGCCTGGCCAACCGTCACGGTCTTATTGCCGGTGCCACCGGCACCGGCAAGACGGTGACCCTGCAACGGCTGATCGAGACCTTCAGTGACGCCGGGGTGGCGGTGTTCGCCGCTGATGTCAAAGGTGATCTGTGTGGCCTGGGCGCTACTGGCGCACCGCAAGGCAAGGTCGCCGAGCGCATCGCCAGCATGTCCTGGCTCAATCACCAGCCGCAGGCCTATCCGGTGACGCTGTGGGACGTACATGGCCAGAGTGGCCACCCGCTGCGCACCACGCTCAGCGAGATGGGGCCGTTGCTGCTCGGTGCCCTGCTCGAGCTGACTGACAGCCAGCAGGCCGCTCTCTACGCAGCGTTCAAGGTGGCTGATCGTGAAGGTCTGTTGCTGCTCGACCTGAAAGACCTGAAGGCGCTGCTCGGCTATCTCAAGGACAATGCGCAAGTGCTGGGCGCGGACAGTGCGCTGTTCACCAGTACCTCGGCGCAGGCGTTGTTACGTCGCCTGGCAGGGCTGGAGCAGCAGGGCGCCGAGGCCCTGTTCGGCGAGCCGGCGTTGCAGCTCGAAGACCTTCTACACCCTGACCGTGATGGCCGCGGGCGCGTGCATCTGCTCGATGCCTCCCGCCTGGTGCATGAGGCGCCCAAGGTGTACGCGACCTTCCTGTTGTGGTTGTTGGCCGAACTGTTCGAGCAACTGCCGGAGCGCGGTGATGCGGACAAACCGGTACTGGCGCTGTTCTTCGACGAGGCGCACCTGCTGTTTCAGGGTACGCCCAAGGCGCTGCAGGAGCGTCTGGAACAGGTAGTGCGGCTGATTCGCTCCAAGGGCGTTGGGGTGTATTTCGTCACCCAGTCGCCGAGCGACCTGCCGGATGATGTCCTGGCTCAGTTAGGTCTGCGTATTCAGCACGGCCTGCGCGCGTTCACGGCCAAGGAGCAGAAGGCCCTGCGTGCAGTGGCCGATGGTTTTCGCCCGAACCCGGCGTTCAACACGCTCAGTGTGCTGACTGAACTGGGCATTGGCGAGGCGTTGGTTGGCACGTTGGAGGAAAAAGGCACGCCGGCGATGGTTCAGCGCGTGGCCATCGCGCCACCGCAGTCGCGCATCGGCCCGCTGAATGAGTCCGAGCGTGCAGCATTGGTGCGCCAGTCGCCGTTGGCTGGGCGCTACGACAAGCCTGTCGACCGCGAGTCGGCCTATGAGCTGCTCACCGCGCGTGCCGAGCAGGCGCGCAATGACGCGCCAGTCAAGGTGGCGGGGAAACAGAAGGCGGAACCGGGGTTGGGCGACATGGCCAGCGACCTGCTTGGCAGCGCGATGAAGAGCGCGTTGCGTCAGGCCGCCAACCAGATTGGCCGGCAACTGGTGCGGGGGCTTTTGGGATCGCTGACGGGTAGCAGGAAGCGTTAGCAAGCACTGAAAAATCGTCATTCCCACGCAGGCGGGAATCCAGAGTTCCAGAGCAATTGGACTCTCGCCTTCGCGCAGTGGCTGTAGAAAGCCTTTTTCAGAATTTCCCCCGGCTGTGGGGGAACCTGGGGGAGTGTCGCTAGCTGGCGGTTTCGTCGGCAGCGTCCTGCTTGTCCTGGCGTTCTTTCTCGATTTTCTCGATTTCTTTCTCGAAGGCCTGGTCGAGCAGACTGGGCTTCTTGCGCCAGGGTTTGCGGTCGGGGTCCGGCTGAGCGGCGTAAGTGATGACTTCTCCGCCGTATACATCCTTGTAACGCTGCGCCTGGCGCTCGAGTTCGGCGCGCAGTTCGTCTTTCGTCACTGTTTTTACCTGTAGGTTGTGATCGACCCACACGACAGCCGAAACATCAGGTTTCACTGTTGCGCTGAGGGATCAATCTAAAGTGCTTCGCCTTGGTTGGCTGGGAGAAAAGTTTGCAAAGTTTCACGCTTTGCATCTTTCTCCTTTCTCTTCAGTTACTTATCTATCTGTAACTTTTTTCCGAGAAAAGTTGCATTGGGCAACTGGCGGTATTATCGCCAATGCCCTTTAAATGTCCAGTTATCAGTCCGCAAGCGCCTGGTAGCGCAGGCTGAAACTCATCTGAACACTTTGCTCTGCTGCCAGTAAATGTAGCCCTGGTCGCCCCACTAGATGATGTGCGTTGACCGGATGAGTGACCGGCTCGAAGCAGAAGAAGTTCTGCGCCTCTGGGCAGAACAACAGAAACACATTGCTGCCCTGCGCCTCGCAGATGAGTTGATAACCCGCGTCGGGTTGAATGATGCAAGCGCGCCCCGGCCATTGGGTAAACGCATTGTCGACAAGTTGTCGCGGCAACAGGGTGGGCTCGGAGAAGTTCCAGGCCGGTGGCAATTCGACCCACTGACTGGAAAGTTTGTCTTCGCCGCATAACCAGACGCCGCCTGCCTGCGCCTGTACGCGGGTGTGCGCAGTGCGCGGCAGATAAGGATGCAGGCCGAGCCCATACCAGGTGGGCTGTTCGCCAAGATGGGTGGCTTGTAACGTCAGGCGCAGACAGCCGTCGGTGAGTTGTACGTCGAGAGTGGCGTGATAGGGAAAGGGCAATTGGCTCTGCAGTTCCAGGCTGGCGCTGTCGGACGTCGCATTGACTATCTTCCAGGGTTGTTGCCAGGCACTGCCGTGTATCGGCAGTGCTTCGTGTTCGGTGTTGGCGCCCAGCGCTTGCCAGCCGTCAGGGGTGGCGAAACCGCCGCCGCCAATGCGGTTGGACCAGGGTAGCAACGGGTAGCAGGCCAGGCGTCTGGGATTGGCGGCAGCCAGCGCCTGTTCGTCGCTGTGACGCAGCAGTGGCTGGCCGTCGCTGAGGCGCACCCAGTTGACCAGGCTTGCGCCCAGTTCCGGGGCGAGAGTCAACTGTGTCAGGCTATCGCGCAGGGTCAGCAGAGTCGTTGGCATTTGACGCTCCTAGGGCGTTATTTGTCGGGAATTCATAGTGTCATCGTACAACCGCTGGGCTATCATTACGGCAAAGCCTCAAGTCTTAAGTCGAGAGTCCGTCCACCATGGAAACGCAAAACGCTCAACCTCGTGCTCGTCGCAAGCACCGCAGCCTGGCCCAGGAGCTGGTAGCCGATCTGTCGCAGCGCATTCGCGATGGGCTGATCAAGCGCGGTGAGAAGCTGCCGACGGAGTCGGCGATCATGGAAGAGCAGGGCGTCAGCCGTACCGTGGTGCGCGAGGCTCTGTCGCGTTTGCAGGCAGCCGGTCTGGTCGAGACCCGTCATGGCATCGGTACTTTCGTGCTGGACACGCCCAGTGCCAGTGGTTTTCGCATCGACCCGGCGACCATCGTCACCTTGCGCGACGTGCTGGCCATTCTTGAGCTGCGTATCAGTCTCGAGGTGGAGTCTGCCGGGATGGCGGCTCAGCGTCGTAATGACGCGCAGCTGAAGGCCATTCGCGAGGCACTGGATGCCATTAATGAGAGCGCGATGCATGCCAGCGATGCCGTGTCCTCGGACTTTCATTTTCATCTGCGTATTGCCGAGGCCACCGGCAACCGTTACTTCACCGATATTCTCAGTCATCTGGGTACCAGCATCATCCCGCGTACCCGGGTCAATTCCGCCAGCCTGGCGCGTGACGATCAGGCCCACTACATGGCGCGCCTGGAGCGTGAGCACGAGCAGATCTTCGAAGCCATCGCGCGCCAGGATGCCGAGGCGGCGCGGGCAGCGATGCGTCTGCACCTGACCAACAGCCGCGAGCGCCTGCGTCAGGCGCACGAAGCGGCCGAGGCCGAAGCGCTGCACGGCTGAGCAGCCGCTAGCGGCGGTAAGCCAGCAAGACAATCCCGCCCACCACGATCAGCCCGCCGAGCACCTGCAGCGGGCCGAGCAACTGGCCGAGCACCAGCCAGCCCAGCAGCATGCCGGCCACTGGTTCCATGTTCATCACCGGCGCGTTGCGGGCAATGTCCAGGCGCGGCATCAGGATGAACAGCATCGAGAACGCTGTGCCATAGAGCAGTACCAGGCACGCCAGGGCGATCCAGCCGGCCGCCGCGTTGGGCAGACCCAGGCCGCCGGGTAGTGCACCGCTGGCACCGGCCAGGGCCGAGGCACTGAAGACCACCGCCATGGTCAGCATGCTGCGCACCCGTCCGGGCATGACTGACAGCCGATGTTCGGTAATCCATAGTGCAACGGCGAAGACCCCCGCAGCAGTCAGGCTGAACAGCACCCCTTCGACCCAGCGCGCGTCGAGCTGAGCCTCGCCGGACAGGCGCGCCGGCACATCCAGCACCAGCACCAGACCGAACAGGATCAGGCCCATGATCATCGCGGCGCGACCGGTTGGCGCCGCGCCACCGAGTGCCCAGGTGAGCAGCGCCAGCAGGATCGGCGAGAGGTTCACCACCAGCAATGCCAGGCCTACCGGGATGCGTGCCACTGCCGAGTAGATGCAAAAGCTCTGCACCGCGATCAGCAGCCCCAGCACCAACTGCCAGCCCCATGTGCTGCGGCTCAGGCGCAGCGAGTCACGTTGCCATAGCACCAGCGCGGCGAGTACCAGCAGGGTGCCCCCGGAGCGGCAGAGCATTGCCATCAGCAGACCGGTGTCGTGGTCGAAGGCGATACGCGCGGCGATGTGGTTGCCAGCGAAGGAGCAGGCCAGGGTGGCGAGGATCAGCGCGGCGATATGCCGGGGAAACGGGGTTGCTGACATGGCAGAGCGATACGTCCTTATAAAGCGAGAGCCGCCAGGCGGCGGCTCGGGTTGGATGAGGTAGCCCCGCAAGCGGGGCGGCTAATCAATGCCTGCGATCACTGAATCAGAGCACGACGCTGGGCAGCCACAGCGAGATGGCTGGAATGTAGGTCACGGCCATCAGCACCATGAACAGCGCGGCGTAGAACGGCAGCAGTGCCTTCACTGTGTTCTCGATGGTGACCTTGCCGATTGCAGCGCCAACGAAGAGTACCGCACCTACCGGTGGCGTGATCAGTCCAATACCGAGGTTGACCAGCATAATCATGCCGAAGTGCACCGGATCGACGCCGAAGGAGGTCACCACCGGCAGCAGAATCGGGGTGAGGATCAGGATCAGCGGCGCCATGTCCATCAGCGTGCCCAGGGCCAGCAGCATGAAGTTGACGCACATCAGGATCACGTAGCGGTTGTCCGAGAAGGTCAGGAACGCCGTGGTGATCTTCGACGGAATCTGCATCAGGGTCATGATGTAGCCGAACGCGGCTGCGAAGGCGATGAGGATCATCACGATCGACAGTGTGCGCACGGTGCGGTGCAGCATCTTCGGCAGTTCACGCCACTTGTAGTCGCGGTAGATGAACATAGTCACGAAGAACGCCCAGACCACCGCGACAGCCGCTGACTCGGTGGCGGTGAACACGCCACTGAGGATGCCGCCGAGGATGATGAACATGGTCATCAGGCCCCACAGAGCTTCCACGCAGATCTTCAGCGCCTGGCGCAGAGGAATCACTTCGCCTTTCGGGTAGTTGCGCTTCTTGGCGAACCACAGGCACAGCGTGGCCAGGGTTACGCTCATCAGCAGACCCGGGCCGATACCGGCCACGAACAGCGCGGCGATGGATACGGTGCCACCGGCCGCCAGCGAGTAGATCACCGAGTTGTGGCTGGGCGGGGTGAGCAGCGCCTGTACCGAGCCGGAGACGGTGACGGCGGTGGCGAACTCACGTGGGTAGCCCTTCTTTTCCATTTCCGGGATCAGCACTGAACCAACCGAGGCGGTATCGGCCAGGGAGGAGCCGGAGATGGCGCCGAAGAAGGTCGAGGCGGTGATGTTGACCAGTGACAGGCCGCCGCGGACGAAGCCGATCAACACCCCGGCAAACGCCACCAGGCGCCGGGCCATGCCACCCTCGGCCATGATCGCGCCGGCCAGGACGAAAAACGGAATGGCTAGCAGGGAGAATTTGTTCACGCCACCGGCGATCTGGATCATCACCGCGTGCAGGGGGATATCGATCCACCAGGCGCCGATCAGTGCGGAAACGCCAAGCGAATAAGCAACGGGGACGCGTAGCAGGATAAGGACAATGAAACTGCCTAAAAGAATGGCGGCATCCATTTACGCGGCCTCCTTGGAATCTTCAGTGTGTTCGAAGTCGACGGCACGGCGCTTATGTTGATCGCCGTACAGCAGTTGTTCGATGACGAACAGGAGGGTGATGAAACCGCCCACGGGGATTGGCATGTAGCTGATGCCGACGCGTACCGAGGGCAGGGTGCTGAGGTACTGGTTCCAGGTCGCTACGCAGAGCTTGTAACCCCAAATCAGCATGAACAGCGCGATGCCGCCCATGACCAGGCGTACGAACAATGTGATCAGCGGTGCCAGGGTTTGTGGCAGGCGATCGGTCAGTGAGGTCACGGCCATGTGGGCACCCGCACGGTAGCCGGCAGCGGCACCGACGAAGGTGAACAGCACCATCAATAGCACTGAAATCGGCTCGGGCCAGCCCAGTCCTTGACCCAGCACGTAACGGCTGAATACGCCCCAGGGGATGATCAAAGCCATGATCACGATCGCCAGGCCGGCGGTCGCGATACAGGCACGGTAGATGGCGTCATTGACGCCCAGAACCAGGTTTTTCATGAGACTTCACCGGTTGCGCGGCGCAGGCGAGGTGCCGGCGCCGCGCGCTTGCGCGTGGATTACTGAACGGCTTCGATACGCTGAATCAGTTCAACGAACTGCGCGCCGTACTTCTCACGAACCGGGGCGGTCGCGTCGTAGAAGGGCTTGGTATCGATTTCGATGAATTCGACGCCTTCAGCCTTGAGTTTCTCTACGCTGCTGGCGCTTTTCTCGTCCCACAGTTGGCGCTCTTCCAGTTGCGCTTCCTTGGCCAGTTTCTTGACCAGTTCCTGCTGTTCCGGCGTCAGCTTGTTCCAGGTGGTCTTGGACATCAGCAACGGCTCGGGCAGGATCAGGTGGTGGGTCTGGGTGTAGTACTTGGCGGAGCGGAAATGGTTGTGCTCGAGCAGGGTGGGCGGATTGTTCTCGGCGCCGTCGATCACGCCGCTCTGCAGGGCACTGAAGATTTCACCGGTGTCCATGGCGATGCCGTTTGCACCCATGGCGTTGAGGGTGTCGATGAACAGCGGGTTGCCCATTACGCGGATCTTCATACCTTTCAGGTCTTCGATGCTGCGTATCGGCTTCTTGGTGTAGAGGCTGCGGCTGCCGCCGTCCATCCATGCCAGGCCGACCATGTTGAAGTCGGAGTTGGTGATGGCGTCGAGGATTTCCTGGCCGATCTCACCGTCGATGATCTTGCGCATGTGGTCGACGTCGCGGAACACGAACGGCATGTTGAACACGTTGGTGGCCGGAACCACCGAACCGACCGAACCGAGGCTGACGCGGGTCAGCTGCACGGCGCCGATCTGGGTCTGCTCGATGACTTCCTTCTCGGAGCCGAGAACGCCGCCGGCGAACATGCGGGACTTGATATCGCCGTTGGTGGCAGCTTCCAGCTTCTTGCCGAGGTTTTCCATGGCGACTACGGTCGGGTAGCCAGCAGGGTGGATTTCGGCAATCTTCAGGGTCATCTCGGCCTGTACGAAGGAGGACAGACCGAGCGCTAGCGGAAGTGTGGCGAGAAGCAACTTACGTTTGAGGTTCATGCGGAAAACTCCGTCTTGTTGTTGTTGGTGTACAGCAGTGTGAGTCCGGTGCCGCGAGCGGCCCGGGGTGAATCGGATTAGGGTTGGAAGGCAGGCTCCTCGATACCGCACACGCCGGCTTGCAGGGCGAATACACCACCGGCCAGAGGCTGGTCGGAAAGGTCGCCGCCGGGGCGGATCGAGGTAACGAACAAGGTGTCCAGATCGGCGCCACCGAAGGCGCACATAGCGGGCTTCTTCACCGGCACGGCGAGCGAGCGATCGAGTCGGCCGTCGGGGGTGAAACGGTGGACCAAGCCTTCGTCATTGCCGCAGATCCAGTAGCAACCATCGACGTCCATCGCTGCGCCGTCCGGGCGACCCGGATGCTGCTTCATGTCGATGAACAGGCGACGGTTGTGCGGCGTGCCGCTATCGGTGTCGTAGTCGAAGGCCCAGACGCTCTGCACGCTGGGGTGCGAGTCGGAGAGGTACATGGTGCGGCCGTCAGGGCTGAAGGCCAGGCCGTTGGGCACGATGAAGTCGTCGAGCACCTGTCGCAGTTGGCCGTCGTAGCGATACAGCGCGCCGACGCGCGCACCTTGGGCCATATCCAGCAGCATGGTGCCGGCCCAGAAGCGGCCTTGGCGGTCGCAGCGACCGTCGTTGAAACGCATCTGCGGGCGGGCATGTTCGACCTGTGCCAGGCGCTCGGCCTGTACGCTGCCATCGTCCTGCGGGCGTAGATGGAAGATGCCGCTCTGCATGCCGGCGAGCCAGCCGCCAGCGGGGTGCATGGCGATGCAGGCAAGCATCTCGTCGGCCTGCCAGCTCTGCGTCTGGCCATCTGCCGCGGACCAGCGATGCAGGCGTGCGGCAGGGATGTCGGCCCAGTAAAGAGCCTGTTCGGCAGCGTTCCACACCGGGCTTTCGCCCGTGGCGTTGCGCGCATCGACAATCAGTTCGGCTGTCATGGCTGTGGCGCTCTACTTGTTGTTATGGCTTGGGGCGGTTGCGGAGTTCTGTTCAGTCGTCGCCGAACGGGCCGGCGGCAACGAAGGCGCCGCCCTGGTAGATGCGCGCCGGATCGTCGGCGGCCGGCATCGGCTGCGCTTCCACCTTGTCGCGGAACACTTCCGAGCTGTCCTTGGGCTCGAAGCCCAGGTGTGCGGCCTGGCTGTTGTCCCACCACACATCGCGGTTATCCGACATGCCGTAGACCACGGTGTGGCCGACGTTCTCGGTATAGAGGCAGCGTTCGAGCAGGTGGGTAAGGTCGTCGTAGCTCAGCCAGGTGCTCATCATGCGGCGGTTGGCGGGTTCGGGGAACGAGGAGCCGATGCGGATGCTGACGGTTTCGATGCCGTAGCGATCGAAGTAGAAGCTGGCCATGTCCTCGCCATAGGACTTGGACAGGCCGTAGTAGCCATCCGGGCGGCGCAGGCAATTGGCGTCGAGATGCTCGTCCTGCTTGTAGAAGCCGATGACGTGGTTGGAGCTGGCGAACACCACGCGTTTCACGCCATGGCGGCGGGCCGCTTCGTAGACATGGAACACGCCGCAGATGTTGGCGCCGAGGATTTCTTCGAAGGGGCGCTCGACCGAGACACCGCCGAAGTGCAGGATGGCGTCGACGCCTTCGATCAGTTGATGCACGGCGGCTTTGTCTGCCAGGTCGCAACGCACCACTTCTTCGCGGGGGCCGGCAGCAGGGGCCATCTCACCGATGTCGGACAGACGCAGGATATTGGCGTAGGGGCGCAGACGTTCGCGCAGTACCTTGCCCAGTCCGCCGGCAGCGCCGGTCAGCAGCAGGCGATTGAAGGGGCGCAGTTCGCTGGATATCGTGGTCATGGCGGGGCCTGGACTCTTGTTGCTTGTTGTTATTGGTTTGTCATACGTTGTCGTATGACTTGGGTCGATTATCAGCACCAACCCAGGCAATGTCAACGCGACAGTGGGGGGAAATTGAGGTGTTTTGTCTGCGTTTCACCGAGCGGGTCCAACCCGTTAAACACCCATGATTGGTAAGGGAAACTACAGCTCGGTAGGCTCTACTACGGTAATTTCTTGTGTTCGCACAGAGTATTCGAACAGCGCGCGGGTGGTCTCAGGCAGGGTCAGGCTCGGCATTCTCGGCGCGCATGTGACTAAAGTTGTATGACAACGTATCTCGACTGAGGTGGAGTGTCTTCTTATGCGAAGCACTCGAGTGACTGGAGGCGTGACATGGGCAGGAAACCTGCTGGCATCCGCAGCAGTGCGGCCCCGACGCTGATTGATGTCGCCAGGGTCGCGGGGGTGTCGCCGATCACCGTATCGCGGGCACTGGGGCGCCCCGAGGTGGTCACCGATGCCACCCGCAAGCGCGTACTGGAAGCGGTGCGGGCGACCGGCTATGTGCCCAATCTCGCGGCAGGCTCTCTGGCGTCCAGTCGCAGCCGGCTGGTGGCGATCTTCCTGCCAACCATTGCTAATTCGATTTTCGCCGACACCGTGCAGGCGCTAACTGACCGGCTGGCTGCTGCTGGCTACCAGACCTTACTCGGCCTCACCGGCTACAGCCCCGAGCAGGAGGAGGCCTTGCTCGAGGCGGTGTTGGGGCGTCGGCCGGATGGCATTGTTCTGACCGGCACCGAACATACCCAGGCGAGCCGTGAGCGCCTGGCGCGGGTGGGCATTCCGCTGGTCGAGGCCTGGGATCTGTGCGAATACCCGGTGGACATGCTGGTCGGCTTTTCGCACGAGGCTGTGGGCCAGGCGGTGGCGCGCTATCTGATCGGCAAGGGCTATCGCCGGGTCTCGGTCGTGGGCATCGATGACCCGCGCGGCCTGCGCCGTTATCGAAGCCTGGTGGAGGCGCTGCAGGGCCATGTGAGAGCTCCCGTGGCAGCGCAGATCCTGCCTGCACCGGCGACCTTGGCGGTGGGCCGCGAAGGTCTTGCGCGTCTGCTGCAGGAAGATGTGGCCGGCGAAGTGGTGGTCTGCAGTTCCGATACGGTGGCGCAAGGCGTGATGGCCGAGGCACTCAGCCGTGGCCTGCGCATTCCTCAGGATCTTGCCGTGATGGGTTTCGGCGACCTGTCCAGCGCAGCGCACACTTACCCGCCGCTTTCCACCGTGCGGGTGGATGGGCCGCGTATCGGTTGCGCTATCGCCGATGCTCTGCTGGCGCGCTTCGCCGAGCCTGCAGCGGCGCGCCAGCCGCTGCGCCTGGACGTCGGGTTCGAACTGATCGAGCGCGGCAGCGCCTGAGCCTTTCAGGCCAGGCGCAGGTGGTTGTCCCACAAGCCGGCCGGTAACTTCAGGGCGTTGGTGACGATGCGCTCGCCGCGGCAATCGTACAGGCGGCAACGGCCCTGACCCGAGGTCACGACGAAACCGTCGGCAACCGCGCCAACGCCTGCACAGTCTGGCAATGGCACATCCAGGCGCACCTGAGCGCTGTCCAGATCCCAGATGAAGAAGCGGTTGCCGCGCGGTGCGGTCAGCGCCAGCAGGCGCAGGTCGTCGTGAATGGCCACGCTGGCGGTGTACTGGTTCATGGCCACGCGTTGCGTCTCGCCCAGAGGAAAAGGCTGGAACGGCTGGCCGGGGCGCTTGATCGCCAGCAGCGGCACCTGATCATGCAGATCGCCCATGTACTGCTGGCCGCTGACCACCGTGCCGTCACGCGCGACAGCCAGGTGGCGGATGCTGTTCTGCTGGTCGGCCAGATACTCCTGGCTGACCAGGCTGCCGTCGCGCTTGATCAGCGCCAGGCTGGCCTGCATGGCGTCGAGGTTCATCTCCACGCGGCTTTCCGCTTCGGTGCGGATGCCGCCGTTGGCCACCACCAGGGTTTCGCCATCGTGCATCCACAACAGTTGGTGCGGGCCGACCCCATGGCTGCTGTGTTCACCGTCGCGCAGCAGTTGCTCACCCTGCAGGCGATAAACGCCAATGATGCCCCGGCCTGGCTCGGTGGTGTCGTTTTCGGTGGTGTACAGCCACTCGCCGCCTTTGTGAAACACCGCGTGGCCGTTGAAGTGGCGCCCGGCCGGCGAGGCAAGTGTTTGCAGCAGGCGGCCGTCGCGGGTGTCGATCAGGTAGCTCTCGGTGCTCGGCCGGCGACCGACGAACAGGGCCATCGGCAGGGCAGGGTGCGGCACCACATCGTGGCAGCGTTCGTTCACCGGCGTGGCGAAGGCGCGCTGACCATCGAGGCGATAGCCGACGGCGTAGTGGTTGCCGTTGCCGTCGTCACGGGCTGACAACAGCAACGGCTGGCCGGATGGGCCGAACAGCGTCCAGCCACCGAAGGCGCCTGCCGCCGCGAGGCTGGCAGCGGCTGCACTGAGGCCGAGGAAGGCTCTGCGTTGCATACTCAATCCCCGTCGTGGGCGTTGAAGCCGATCTGCACGTCGAGCGCCTTGGCCAGCTCGCTTTCCTGCAGGCGGTGCAGGCGATTGAGGCTGTCGTACAGCTCGTTCAGGGCGGTGCGCCCGGCTTCATCGGCGAGCAGCTCACCCAGGGGACTGTCGAGTGCGGCCAGGCGCTGACGGGTGTCCTGGTAAGCGGCGTCGATGCGTTTTGCCAGGTCGGCCTGGTCGTCGCCCAGCAGCGATTGAATACCGTCACGGTTGCTGCCGTGCCACAGCAGTTCGGCACTGGCCAGTGCGGCGCCCTGGTTGGCCAGGCTGCCGGCGCTGCGCCAGGCTTCGGCCTGATAGGGCTGGGCTATGCCCTTGCTCTGCCGGCCCATCGGCGCACCGAGCTTCTTCTTCAGGCCATCCAGGGCGCTGACCTGCACGCGCAACAGCTCGGCGATGGCTTCGTTGGCGTCGGCGTAGCGCTCGTTGGGGAATGTCTTCAGCTGTTCGGCCATGCCAGATTTGGCCTGCCATTCGCCAACGATCTCTGCGGCCAGTGCCTGCTGGTGTTTGCCGATGGCTTGCAGCAGTGGGCAATAGCGCGCTTTCTGTTCGGCCTGGGCGAGGTCCAGATTGGGGTCGAAAAGAATGTATTCGTAGGCGGTCAGGCCCTGAACCACCACGCTGGCATTGGACAGGTCATCCGCACTCAGTTGCGGCTTGTTCTTCAGCAATGCTTCGACCTGGCGCTGTACCAGGTTCTTCTTGTCCGGCCAGAACTGGATTTGCCAGGCGCGGTTGCCCTCGGCCAGCGGCCCGACCAGCAATGGCTGCAGGCCGGCCCAGGCGCTTTGCGCGCCGAGAAAGGCCTGGCGAGCGGCACTCAGATCGGCGCTGCCTGCGCAGAAGGCTTCGGCATTGGCCGCCAACTGGCGGTCAGCTTCCTGCCAACTGCTGTAGGCCGGCAACAGCACGCCATCGGTCAGCGCAGCGCTGACCTTGGCTTGCGGGTCCTGCTGGCCACAGCCGACCAGGGCCAGGCCGAGCAGGGAGGCGATCAGGGTTTTGTGCAACATCGCAGGCTCCTCAAAGGGAATTCAGGAAGGCGAGCAGCGCTGCTCGCTCGTCGGCATCGAATTTCAGCACATGCAGTTTGGCCACTTCGGCCTCGCCACCGTGCCAGAGAATGGCTTCCAGCAGGTTGCGTGCACGGCCGTCATGCAGGAACTGAGTGTGACCATTGACCGCTTGCGTCAGGCCAATGCCCCACAACGGCGTCGTGCGCCATTCGCGACCGCTGGCGAGAAACTCCTCGCGGCCATCGGCTAGGCCTTCGCCCATGTCATGCAGCAGCATGTCTGTATAAGGACGGATCAACTGGTTGGCCAGTTCAGGCTCGGCGGCAGCGGCCGACGTAGTGAAGCTGGGCGTGTGGCATTGCTGGCAGCCGGCCTGATGGAACAGGCTCTTGCCCTTGAGCACCTCGGGGGCATCGACGTCACGCCGGGCCGGCACGCCCAGGTTACGACTGTAGAACAGCACGCTGGCCAGGATATTGTCGCTGACCTCCGGTTCGCCACCATGGGGCGCGGCCAGGCAATCGGCTTGCGCCGGGGTGCAGTTGTCATGGGGGATCAGCGAACTGGTCAAGCCCATGTCATTGGCGAAGGCATCGGCATTCTGCTGATTGAGATTGGGCTGGCCAGCCTTCCAGCCAAAACGGCCGAGCACACTGCGCTGCTGCTGGCGGTCCCAGACCTGATTGGGGCGACCGGAAATACCGTCGCCATCGGCGTCGTCCGGGTCGGCGCCTGCCAGGATATCGGCTTCGGCAATGGCCTCGAGCAGGCCGAGGCCGATCATCGGCGGGGCGATGCGAGTGGAGAACAGGGTGTCCGGATGCATGGCGCCATAGCCCAGCTGGCTGATCTGCAGCTCGGGCTTGCGCAGCTCCACCAGTGTGCCGTCTGCAAAACGCACCGGCACACTGCTGTAAGTCACGCGCACCTTGCCTTCGGGCGCTACGCCCGGGTTGGCCATGTCCTGCAACTGAGTGCCGTAGGTAGGCTCGGCAACCACGCCCTGGTGTATCAGCACTTGCGCATGCTCGGGGCCTGCCGGCAGTGACAGACGCACCAACATGGAGGCGGCGCTGACCGCATCTGGCCCCGGCGGATGGCCTCGACCGTCTTTGATGTGGCAGTTCTGGCAGGCATTGGTATTGAACAGCGGGCCCAGGCCATCGCGTGCGGTGGTGGTGGCTGGCGCCGTGACCCAGGGATTGCGGAAGAAGCTGTTGCCCACTGCGAAATCCAGGCGACGGCTGGGTGCGAGGTTGGCCGAGGGCAGGGAGAAGGCGTTGTGATCGAACTTGCGTACCGTCGCCGCACCGGCAGAAAGGGCCTCGCCGGGTTCTGCCGCGGTGAAGTGCGGTTGCTGCTCGCAAGCGATCAGAGTCAGGGCCATGAAAGGCAGCAGGCAGCGCTGGAGCGGCGACATCGATGAACAATCCGAACGGCAGGAAAGCGGGGCGCCAAGATTAGCAGGCTAACGGAATTTAAATAAGATGGATTAGCGTTAGCCGCGCGCGACCAGAGGTCGCGGGAGTAAGTTGGATGCCAGCCCCATTCCTTCCCTGCCATAAGCTTCTTCGATTATTCAGGGATTGGTGCCCACTAAGAGCAAGAACGTTCAAGACCTTGCAGATGCGTTTGGCTAAGCTCGCCTGCCCAAGGAGGTTCCATGTCCCGTCAACACGAATTCACCCAGGGCGCCCGCGATATGCTGCCAATGCTGCTCGGCGCCATTCCCTTCGGCATCATCTTCGGCAGCCTGGCAGGCGCCGCCGGGCTCGATCCCTGGCAGACGCAGGGGATGTCCTTGCTGGTATTCGCCGGTTCGGCGCAGTTCATCGCCATCAGTCTGTTGACCGGCGGCGCCGGTATTGCCGTGGTGTTGCTGACCACCTTCGTGGTCAACCTGCGCCATGCCCTGTATAGCGCCAGCCTGCAGCCATACGTGCGCCATCTGCCCAAGCGCTGGCGCGTTCCGTTGGCCTTCTGGCTCACCGATGAGGCCTACGCGGTGGTAGTGCAGCGCTACGCGCGTGGTGATAAGGGCGCCTACCGCCATTGGTACTTTCTCGGCGCGGCCCTGGCCATGTACTGCAACTGGCAGCTGTGCACGCTGGTCGGCGTGCTGTTCGGTCAGGCGGTGCCGAACATCGGTGAGTGGGGGCTGGATTTCGCCATGCTGGCGACGTTCATCGGCATCGTCGTGCCGATGCTGCGCAACCAGCCGCAAGTGGCGGCCGCCCTGGTTGCGGGCGCCGTGGCGTTGCTGTGCCATGCCTTGCCCTACAAGCTTGGGCTGATGGCGGCTGCGGCCAGTGGCATCGTCGTCGGCGTGTGGTTGGAGCGGCGTAACCCGGCGCTGCAGGAGGAGTTGCTCTGATGGATATCTGGTTGCTGATTCTGGGGATGCTGGCGATCACCTTCATCACCCGCTACAGCCTGTTCGCGTTCCCTGATATGCGTTTTCCGCCATTGATCAGGCAGGGGCTGCATTACGTGCCGACTGCGGTACTGACGGCCATTGTCGTGCCCGGCATGCTCATGCCGGACGGACAAAGCTGGGCACTGAACTGGAACAACGCCTACCTGCTGGCGGGCCTGGCCGCCATTGCCATCGCCGCTTTAACGCGGCACTTGCTGGCGACCATCGGTGGTGGATTGCTGGTGTTCTTTTTGCTGCGCTGGGCGTTTGGGCAACTGCCTATCTGAGTGGCGCGAAGCTGGCATGGTGTAGCCGGGTAGACCGTTGCAAGGCCGCTATACCAGCGCGCTGATCTTCAGATCGCGCTGGCTCAAGCGCAGGTACTGTTGGTCAGCCTTGAGTAGTAGCGCGTGGTCGTCGACGCTCAGTTCTTCATGAGCATGACCTTCGGCCTGGCTGCGGTAGAGGCTTTCACCGGGGCGGCGGCGCAGGCATTGGTAGCGCTGCTGGCGTGGTTCCACCTTGAAGCTGAGCATGTCGATATAGGCGACCTGCATCTCATCACTCTGCCCGGTCTCCAGCGCGCTGCGTTGCAGGGCTGGGGTGTGGGTGAAGGGCGAGGCCGAGAGCATGACATGTTGGCATTGCAGCAGATCAGGGCGTGGTTCGCCGTTGAGCAGCCAGTTGCCGCGCAGATCACGCTGTAGGCAGAGGTTGCGCTGGCCGTGGTTGTCGACCTTGAGCCAGAGGCGGCGGAAGCGCCAGCGCGGATCGCAATCGATCATGTAGTTGGCAACGATGCTGTTGCCCTTGATGACCTGCATGAGGTGGCTGGTGGCCTGGATGCCATTGGCATCCTGACTCAGACGCAGGGTTTCCACGCCGGGGGTGCACCAGGGTTTCCATACCAGGGTTTGCTGCATCGGTCGACTCCATGCCGAGCGCGAAACAGGAGGGAAGGGCGCTAGCGCGCAGAACACGTTCCCTCGTGTTCCATGTTTGTTGTGGCGCGCAGCATAAAGCGACAGCGATGTGATGTCTGTCAGCTTTTGCTGACAGTTGCGCAGGTTTTTGCGCTATGGATTCAGGCTTTCGGCTTCAGCGGTTGCTGTTCGAACTTCACGCCGTCCAGGCCATGCACCATCAGCGCGCGGATGTTGCCGTGGTCGCTGCCTTGCGGCGTGGCCAGCACGCTGCGGTAGTGCTCGCCGAAGGCGCGCAGCGCTTCGTCCTTGCTCAAGCCTTCCAACAGGGCCAGACCCAGAGTCTTGCAGGAGCCTTCGTTCTGTCCGGCCGCGTTCTCAACGTCACCGTTACGAAAGGCGCTGGGCTGATAGTCGTAGTGCGCGGCGACGAAGGCCAGGGTTTCACTGAAGGCGTAGTCATCCTGCTGCAGACGGCTGCGCAGGGTATTCAGAGCGGTCATTCAGGCTTTCCTTTGGCAAATGCGGCTGTCTGCTCGGCCGAGGCGTCTTTCTGATATTTAGCTTTCCAGTCGGCATAGGGCATGCCGTACACGGTCTCGCGAGCCTGGTCGGCGCTGACCTCGACACCGAGGTCGTCGGCAGCGGCCTTGTACCATTTGGACAGGCAGTTGCGGCAGAAACCGGCCAGGTTCATCAGCTCGATGTTCTGCACGTCAGGACGGCTGCGCAGGTGCTGCACCAGTGCGCGAAAGGCTGCAGCTTCCAGTTCGAGGCGTTCTTGCTCGGTCATGGTGGGCTCTCCGGGGATAGGTGGCGGCGATGATAAGAGCCTTGCCGGAGAGCGACAAGCCGCTGTCAGCGATGACCGGCGAGGGTGATGGATACCGACTCGGCGAAACGCAGGGCGTGCGGTTTGTCCACTTCCACTTCGGCATAACGCACGGCCTGATGGGTCATCACCAGGTCGAGGATTTCCTGGGTCAGGCGTTCGAGCAGGGCGAAGCGATTGCCTTCGACATGGGCGATGATCGCCTTGGTGATGGTGCGGTAGTTCAGCGCATGCTCGATGTCGTTGACCTCTACCGCATCGACGGCGGGGTAGAGGATGGTCAGGTTGATCAACACATCCTGCTTGTTGTTGATCTCTTCTTCCTTGATGCCGATGTAGGTGCGCAGGCGCAGGTCCTTGACGCGGATGCGCGCCATTCCAGGTTCCAGTCGCGGCATTAGTTGTTCCGTCCGATCAATTGCAGGAATTCGTGGCGAGTGTTGCAGGACTCGCGGAAGGCGCCAAGCATCACCGAGCTGCTCATCACCGAATTCTGCTTCTCCACGCCACGCATCATCATGCACATGTGCTTGGCCTCGATCACCACCGCGACGCCGGCGGCGTTGGTCACGCGCTGGATCGCATCGGCGATCTGCTTGGTGAGGTTTTCCTGGATCTGCAGGCGCCGTGCGTACATGTCGACGATGCGCGCCACCTTGGACAGCCCGAGCACCTTGCCGGTGGGGATGTAGGCGACATGCGCCTTGCCGATGAAGGGCAGCAGGTGGTGTTCGCACAGCGAGTACAGCTCGATGTCCTTGACGATCACCATCTCGTCATTGTCGGACTCGAACAGCGCGCCGTTGACGATCTCGTCCAGCGACTGCTGGTAGCCATGACACAGATACTGCATGGCCTTGGCCGCGCGTTTGGGCGTATCGAGCAGACCCTCGCGCTCCGGGTTTTCACCGAGGCCTACGAGAATCTCGCGGTATTGCTGGGAAAGAGGTTGGCTCATGGCAGTGTCCTGAGCAGTCGCTTCACTTGAGGTGGCGGCCGCCGTTGAGGGTAAGGGTCGTTCCGGTTGCGTAGGAGTTGTCCAGCAAATAGCGCAATGTCTGGTAGAAGGCCTGCGGGCCGGGTTCTATGCCCAGCGCCGATTTGGCCAAGGTCTTGGTGCGGTAGGCGTCGTCATCACCATCGTTGAACATCAGCAGCGCTGGCGCGATGGTGTTGACCTTGATGCGTGGAGCAAAACGCGAGGCGAACGACAGCGTCAGGCTTTCCAGGCCCGCCTTGCTGGCGCAGTAGGCGGGGCGATTGGCGCTGCCCTTGCGGACCACGTCGTCACTCACATGCACGATGTCGGCGTGTTTCGACTGCAGCAACAGCTCACTGCAATGCAGGTTGATCAGATACGGCGCAAGCATGTGCACGCTGAACAGCTGGCGAAAGACTTGTGCTTCTTCGCCCGGCGTTTCCGCCAGCCACTGCGAGGCGTTATGCACGATCGCGCGCAGGCCGTTGCACTGCAACTTGACCTGTTCGATGAACGCCATGATGCCGCTCTCATTGCTGAAATCCGCCTGCAGAGCGATGGCGCCGCGCTCACGCAGCCGCGAAATGTCGTCGCGGTTCTGGCGGTAGCTGATGATCACCGGCTGGCCTTCGTCGAGCAGGCGTTCGGCGCAGTAGAGGCCGACCCTCTGGCCGGCGCCGGTGATCAGGATGGGGAAGTTGGCAGCGCTCATGTGCAACTCGTGAGAAAGAAATGAAGGCCTGGCTCGTACCGCCTCGGGATACCTGACCAGTGGCAGGCGCTACTCACCAGACCGTGGATAAAGCTATACCAGAGCTGCAGGTTGTACAACCCTGTGCGACATGTGGTTTTGCTATCAGGCTGAGTGGATTTGCCTATTTTGCTGAGTTTTAAGGGTTTTTACTGAGGAGGTCGAGAAGGGTTTTTTGTACTTTACCTGTACGAATTGCTGTTTTTGTACAGATATTGGCTGCTTGTATAACAAAATCGGCCAGCACGAGGCTGGCCGATTGGTAGAAATGGATGCTTTCAGGGCTTGCCGATGCTGGCGGCTCGCCTGCTCAGGCGTTGCGAATAGTTACCTTGTAGCCAGGGTTCCAGCAGGCGAGTGGAAAGCGGAATGAACCAGTAGGTCATCAGTGGCGTCAAGGCCAGCGTCGACAGCAGCACGCGGGTGACCAGCGAAAGGTCGACGAGCCAGGGGCCGAACAGCAGGTTGAAGGCCAGGGACACCGGAAAGAATGCCAGCCAGATCGCCACGCTCTGCTTCCAGCGCGGAGGCTGTCGATGGCCGCTGCCGAACCAGGCGTCAAGGCCGACTGCACGCTTCTCCTGCGGTTGGGCAAACAGGCCCGCACCCCGCTGCAGCCAGGCCTGGCGTGAGGCCGAGTGTTCCCAGGAAGCCATGGTCTGTTCGTCGCTGAAACGGAAAACGATCTGGAACTCATCATCGCCGGCAGGCGGTGCCAGTACGCCGGAGCCGAGGTAGCCAGGAAAGTCGGTGGCCAGATGTTCGCCTTCACGCAGCCAGGCGATGAAGTCGTGATAACGACCATTGGCGACGCGGCGCGCCACCATCAGGGTAACGGGGGACATTGTGTATCTCCTCGGGTGTTGCCGTCAGCCGGGGTATGGCGTTGGGCATGGCCGAGCACGGGGTGATGTGCTCGACGAACAATGCAGCAAGGATTATTCCCGTTTTGCGAAAATTAGCCAGCGTCAGCTGATGGTGGGCGTTGGGTCGAGCAGCTGTCGCCCTTTCGGCAGCGCGCCGCACCGTCAGGGTGCGGTAGCCGCGCTAGATGAGGGCGCAGGCGGCAGAACAGTCGGTAGCCCCATTCCAGCAGTGGGCGCAGCGGTCGCCAGCGCAAGGGCGCCACCCAGGCTCCCAGGCCCGCGGCTTCCCAGCTCCAGAGGCTGGCATCGAGGCCCAGCAACCAGGTGCCGTCGGCCCAGCGAGCGTGCAGGCGATTCTGCATAGCAGTCAGAGACAGCCCCAATGGCAGTGGATCGAAGTCCGCGGCAGAGATGTCCACGAGAAGCAGCCGCTGGGGCGATGCGTGCCGGCTGAGTAGACGGATTTCACGCGCGCAGAGCGGGCAGTCGCCGTCGAAATAAAGGGTCAATGGCCAGGCGGGGTTGTGCATGAGGTTGCCTTGTATAATTCTTGCACAATGTAAGCCCGACCAAGCTGGGTTACAATCCCTCTAAATTCGTTGCCATGATGCCCGAAGCCATGCCCGAACTCGCCTCCGTCACATCACTTGCGTCCAGCGCTTTGAAGCAGGAAGAGCTGTTCCCCATCCGTGAGGTTTCTCGCCTTACCGGCGTCAATCCGGTCACCCTGCGTGCCTGGGAGCGGCGTTACGGCCTGATTCAACCCACACGTACCGACAGCGGCCATCGTCTCTACTCGCAGGCCGATATCGATGCGGTGCGCAGCATCCTCGCCTGGATCGAACGTGGCGTCGCAGTCAGCAAGGTCGGCTCGATCCTGGCCAAGAGCGCCAGCAGTCGCAGCGTCGCCACGCCGGCCTACAACGAAGTCAGCAGTGACGACTGGAGCCAGTGGCAGGGCCAGGTGCGTAGCGCGCTGCAGAACTTCGATGAGCCTCGTCTGGAGCGTTTGTATGGGCAGATCTTCTCCTGCTATCCGCTGCCGGTGGTGTTCCAGGATATTTTCATGCCGGTCTGGCAGGAACTGCTGCTGCGCCAGGACGAAGTCGGCCTGCGCGGCGAGTGGCTGATGCTCGACGGCTTCCTGCGTGGGCGCTGCTGGCAGCGTCTGCAATTGGGGCGTGATGATTCGCGTGAGCGCGTGCTGCTGGTGGCGCTACCTGGCCACTGCCGGGAACTGGAGTTGCTGGTTGCAGCGTTGCTGCTGGGCAATCAGGACGTCGACGTGTCGGTGATGGGGCCAGGCGTACCCATGACCGATCTGGCCCTGGTCTGTGAGCGCATGCAGCCCCAGGCCCTGGTTGTCTTCAGCAACCAGCCGCCAGGCGAGGAGTTCCCGCGGCAACTGGCGCGCCTGGCGCTGGGTCTGGAGTGTCCGCTGCTGCTGGCTGGTGACAGTGCCGATCTGGCGGAGGAAAGTCTGGCCGGTTCGCCCATTGCTTGCCTGGGTAATGAGGGACGCCTGATGCAGCGTCGTATGCAGCAGTTTCTGGCTGGCCATCTCGATACCTGAGGTGGTCCAGGCTACTGAGCTTCAGCTGACTGCTGCGGTCTGCGACTGTTGTTCGCTGTGCTGTTCGAACAGGTACTGACGCAGAGTTTGCTCATCTTCCGTATGTAGCGTCTGCAGGCTGTAAGCGTAACGCTTCTGGCTGACGCGTCTTGCGAGCCGCGCGCGCAATTGAACGCGGCGCTCCTGGGGCAAAAGCAGTTGCAGCAACTGATCCTTGGCCGGCGTGCCTGTTTTGCTGTATTCCACCAGGATTCCATTGTTCGATAGCTCCAGCGCCTTCAGGCCACTGGGCTGGTCGCTGTCGTCCAGCAGTGCTAATGCCGTGGGCAGGACAAGACGCCATGGGCGTTCGCTTACCCCTTGTTCGAAGATCAGCGGGGCGCCCAGCTCCAGGCGTGACTGACTGTGGTCGTCTTGGATCAGGTGCAGGGGGAAGCTCAGATGCTGATTGTCGGTATGCGTATCCAGGCTTAGCTGTTCTTCGTTGCCCAGGCGAGCCAGCAGCTCACTGAGTCGTTTGCCCAGAGCCAATGGCGGCGCTGCGTTAGGGCGCCGCTTTTGCGGAGGTTTGAAGAAAATCTTCTGGATGAAATCCAGTTCGTCCTGAGTCAGCAGCGGATCGCTTTGCATGGGATAATACTGCACGGGGTCAAACCCATCTGACTGCGCTGGCGAAGGATAGTTTTATCCGTTCGTCAGCTTTTCAGGCGCGCCAGCTCTGCCTTCAGCTCGGCGACCTCTGCCTCCAGCTCACGCACTCGCTGCTTGGCTTCGACCTGTTCGGTAACATCCTTCTGGATACCGATGTAGTAGGTCAACTGGTCGCTTTCGTTCAGCACCGGAGTGATCGATAGCTCGTTCCAGAACGCGCTGCCGTCCTTGCGGTAGTTACGAATGATTTGTCGGCAGGGCTTGTTCGCCTTGACCGCTTCGCGAATGGCCTGCAGGCCGAGCTGTGCACGGTCAGTGCCCTGCAGGAAACGGCAATCCTGATAGAGGATGTCATCGCAGGGGTAGCCGGTCAGGCGTTCGAATGCCGCGTTGGCGTAGATCAGAATATTGTCTTCGCCCTCCTGCTCGGCCACCACGATCCCATCGTTGGAGGCGTCGACTACCAGTTGCAGCAGTTTGGCATTGATCATGAGTCCGGTTCCGCGATGGTTATGGGCTGCATTCTAAAACATCGGGTCGGGCTGTCCACTTGCGGCATAATGCGCGGCGTTTTTCCTGTTTCCGGAGTTGTCATGAAAGTCGCCATTCTCTCGGGCTCGGTCTACGGTACGGCCGAGGAAGTCGCTCGCCACGCCGAGCGCCAGCTCAAGGCCGCCGGGCTGGACGCCTGGCACAAAGCGAATGTGAGCCTCGAGGAGCTGCTGGCCTTCGCGCCGGACGCCTTCCTTACCGTCACGTCCACCACTGGCATGGGTGAGCTGCCGGACAACCTGCTGCCGCTGTACAGCGAAATCAGAGACCGTTTGCCAGCCTGGAGCGGCAAACCGGCTGCGGTGCTGGCGCTGGGCGACTCCAGCTATGACACCTTCTGCGGCGGCGGTGAACTGATGCGTGAGCTGTATGCCGAGCTGGGCCTGCGCGAAGTGGTGGAAATGCTGCGCCTGGACTCCAGCGAAACCGTCACGCCTGAAACCGATGCCGAACCCTGGCTGCAAGCCTTCGTGGCGGCGCTGAAGGCCTGACGTGCACCCGCGCGCTCGCCAGTTGATCGACAGCCTCGGGCTTGCCGCGCATCCCGAGGGCGGTTACTACCGTCGCCTGTTCGTTTCGGCGCAGCGCGATGCTCAGGGTCGGGCGGCTTCCAGTGCAATTCTGTTCCTGCTGCCGGGTGGTGCGGTCAGCCGCTGGCATCGGGTCGACGCCGACGAGCTGTGGCACTTCCACGAGGGCGACCCTCTGCAGTTGTTGGTAGCCGATACCCCCAACGCGGTGCGTTGCGAGTTGCTCGGGCCGGTCAGTGAGGGGCAGATGCCGCAGCGCGTGGTAGCGGCCCATGCCTGGCAGGCGGCGCGCTCGACGGGCGCCTATACGCTGGTCGGTTGCACTGTGGCGCCGGAGTTCCAGTTCGAGGGCTTTCGCCTGCTGGCCGATGATGCCGAGGCTCAGGCGCAGTGGCCGCTGCTGGCGCAAGATTACCCCGAGCTGGTTTGACCGGCGATAAAAGCGGCGAATACCTGCCTATCGCACCGCGGCGCGCCAGCGCCGTGACCCGCAAAGCCATCAAGATGGCTGCCAGGGCAACTACCGCCAGCGACGCGCCTGGCTAGACTGCGGACACCACCGACCAACAAGAATATCGAGGTGACCGCCGTGAATGCTCCGCTGAAACTCCCTGCCGTGAAGAATCTGGTTTCCGAGGCCGAATGGCGTGCACGCGTCGACCTCGCCGCCTGCTACCGGCTGATCGCCCTCTATGGCTGGGACGATCTGATCTTCACCCATATCTCTGCCAAGGTACCGGGTACGGAAGATTTCCTGATCAACCCCTATGGCCTGATGTTCCACGAAATCACGGCGTCGAGCCTGGTCAAGGTCGACCTGGCGGGCAACAAGCTGATGGACAGCCCGTTCGACATCAATCCAGCCGGTTACACCATTCATAGCGCCGTGCACGAGGTGCGCCACGACGTCGGCTGCGTGCTGCACATTCACACCCCGGCGGGCATCGCCGTGTCGGCGCAGAAGCAGGGCTTGCTGCCCCTGTCGCAGCAATCGCTGTTCGTCCTCGCCAGCCTGGCCTACCACGGCTATGAAGGCGTGGCGCTGAATCATGACGAGAAAGCGCGGCTGCAGGCGGACCTGGGCGACAAGAACTTCATGATCCTGCCCAACCATGGGTTGCTCACTGCTTTCGGCGGCATCGCCGACGCCTTTCTCGGCATGTTCATCCTGCAGCGTGCCTGCGAGATTCAGGTCATGGCGCAGAGCGGCGGTGCCGAGCTGATCCACATTCCGCAGCAGATTCTCGACGGCGCGCGGGCGATGATCGCTGGCGTGATGAAAACGCCGCAGGGCATGGGCGGCGCGTTGCCCTGGCCAGCGCTGCTGCGCAAGCTGGACCAGCAGATGCCGGGTTACGACCAGTGAGCGAGCTGCCTGGCATTGCCCTGGACGAATGGCGCGCGCTGGGGCAGGCGCTGGACTTTCGCGGCCACTCGATTCGGTACTGGGTTGCCGGTGACGCTGCGGCCGAGCCGCTGTTGCTGATACATGGCTTTCCCAGCGCCAGTTGGGACTGGCACCGCCTGTGGGCGCCGCTGGCCGAGCGTTACCGGGTGATCGCCTGCGACATGCTTGGCTTCGGTTACTCGGCCAAGCCGCGTGGGCATGCCTATAGCTTGCTGGAACAGGCCGATCTGCAGCAGGTACTGCTGACCCATATTGGAGAACGGCGCCCGGTGCATGTGCTGGCTCACGACTATGGTGACAGCGTTGCCCAGGAGCTGATCGCGCGGCATCAGGAGGGGCAACTGCAACTGGCGAGTTGTGTGTTCCTCAACGGCGGTCTGTTCCCCGAAACCCATCATCCGGTGCGGGTGCAGAAGTTGCTGCTCGGGCCGCTTGGTCCGCTGATCGGGCGGTTGTTCTCACGGCGCAAGCTGGCACAGAGTTTCGCCCGTATCTTCGGCCCGCACACTCAGGCCAGCGAAGCCGAACTGGATGCCCTGTGGCAACTGGTGGCGTACAACAACGGTCCGGCGGTGATGCATCGTCTGATTCGCTACATGCCCGAGCGGCGCCAGCAACGGCAGCGCTGGGTCACGGCGATGCAGGCCACGACGCTGCCGATGCGGGTGATCGATGGCGCCTTCGATCCCATCTCCGGTGCGCATATGGTGGCGCGTTACCGTGAGTTGATCGCAGACGCCGACACCGTTCTGCTCGACGGCATTGGCCATTATCCGCAGCTGGAGGCGCCGGCTGAGGTGCTCGAGCATTACCTGCAGTTTCGCGACGCAAGGAGCTCGCATGCGTAGACGTACCCTGCTCAAAGGCGCTGCGCTCGGTGGAGCCGCCGCACTGGGCGCCGGCTTCTGGGCCTTGCCTGCCGGGCCGCGGCCGGCGGTCGTCAGTCTGGAGGGCGCGCGCCAGGTGCTGGCGGATCTGCAAGGCAAGACGCTGCAGAGCATTCGCGGCTGGAGCCCGAGCGAAGTATTCAATCACTGCGCGCAAAGCATCGATTATTCCATCGACGGTTATCCCGAACTGAAACCGGCCTGGTTTCGCCATAGCCTCGGGCCAGCCGCGTTCGCCGTGTTCAGCGCGCGCGGCGCCATGCGTCATCCGCTGGATGAGGCAATTCCCGGCGCAGCCGCTCTGATCGAGCCAGCCGATCAGGCCTTGGCCTTGCAGCGACTGCAGGTGGCTTTTGAGCGTTTTGCCGATTACCAGGGTGCGCTGCAGCCGCACTTCGCCTATGGCGCGTTGGAGCATGGCGAATACGCCGAGGCGCACGTGTTGCATCTGTACAACCACCTCAGCCTGATTCGTATTGCCTGAGCGTACGCGAGGATGAGCGGGTCAGCGTTGCGATAATTTTTGTCGAACCTCCGGCGCCGTGAGTGACTCAGTAACTGTGTCACTCACAGGAAAGTCGAGGTTACTCATGAACAACATGAACAAGAAATTATCTGCATTGCTGCTGAGCGGGATTCTGGGCGCGATGGCATTGCCGGCCTTTGCCGGTAGCGATAACGATGCGCCGGGTACTCCTGGGCCCACCACGCCGACCACACCGGGGGACAGCAATCCGATGAATCCGGCCGATGACGGTGAGGGCATCCCGCCGGTGCAGGGCCCCAACACCGATGGCAACCCCGGCGGTGACCGGGGTGGTTCGGGTGATGGCAGTGGTTCCGGCTCGGGCTCCGGCACCGGTAACTGAGCCGTATAAGGTCGCATTATCGGCCGTCATTCAGCAGCCCCGCGCGCCTTGTGAAGCGCGCGGGGCTGCCTGACACTCGGTGCATTCACAACCTGCCCGAGGAAGCTGTCGATGAGCGATGCCATCCGTTTCGAAGATCAAGTAGTCATAGTCACCGGTGCTGGCGGTGGCCTGGGCCGCGCCCATGCACTGCTGTTCGCTCGCCATGGCGCCAAGGTGGTGGTCAACGATCTCGGCGGTAGCACCCATGGTGAAGGGGCCAACGCTTCGGCGGCCGACAAGGTGGTGGAAGAGATTCGCGCCTTCGGTGGTACTGCAGTGGCCAACCATGACTCGGTCACCGATGGCGACAAGATCGTGCAGACGGCGCTGGATCATTTCGGCCGTATCGATGCGCTGGTCAACAACGCTGGCATCCTGCGCGACAAGAGCTTCCACAAGATGGAAGATGCCGACTGGGATCTGGTCTACAGGGTTCATGTCGAAGGTGCCTACAAGACCACTCACGCGGCCTGGCCTCACTTGCGCGAACAGAACTTCGGCCGGGTCATCTTCACCTCGTCGACCTCCGGCATCTACGGCAACTTCGGCCAGAGCAACTATGGCATGGCCAAGCTCGGCCTCTACGGGCTGACGCGTACACTGGCCATCGAAGGGCGCAAGAACAACATCCTGGTCAACGCCATCGCACCGACCGGTGCCACGCGCATGACCGAAGGGTTGATCCCGCCGCAGGTGTTCGAGCAACTCAAACCCGAGCTGGTCAGCCCGCTGGTGGTGTACCTCGGCAGCGCCGCCTGTCAGGACACCGGCGGCCTGTACGAAGTCGGCGGTGGCTGGGTGGGCAAGGTGCGCTGGGAGCGCAGCCTGGGCGCGGGCTTCGATCCCAAGGCCTGTTTCAGTCCCGAGGATGTCGCGGCGCAGTGGCAACGTATCTGCGATTTCGAGGGCGCTGCGCACCCGGCCGACAACGTCGAGGCGCTCAAGGAGATGATGGCGAACCTGCAGAAGTACGCGCTCTGAGCCCTTCGTGAGCAGTGAAAGGCCGGTAGTGATCAGATAGAGCTCAATGCGGCGTTTCGTAGGAGCCCCGCCCCGGGGCGAAGCTTTACCAGCCCATGCATGACGCCCTGGTTCGCGGCGGGCGCCGCTCCTACACCGTCGGTGTATCGACGCTTGACTGTTTGCTGAGTAGTACCCGGCTGTTACCTGTCGGAGGAAATAGGGGCGAATAATGGCATTCGTTCCACCTACCTTCAGGAGACGATCATGGCTGCCAAGAAGATTCTCATGCTGGTCGGCGACTACGCCGAGGACTACGAAACCATGGTGCCGTTCCAGGCGCTGCAGATGGTCGGCCATACCGTGCATGCGGTGTGCCCGGACAAGGTAACCGGCCAGACGGTACGCACCGCCATTCACGATTTCGAGGGCGACCAGACCTACAGCGAGAAGCCGGGGCACAACTTTGCGCTCAACTTCGATTTCGCCAAGGTCCGTGCCCAAGATTACGACGCTCTGGTCATTCCCGGTGGCCGTGCTCCTGAATACTTGCGCCTGAATGCCGACGTCATCGCCCTGGTGAAGGCCTTCACCAAGGCCGACAAGCCCATCGCTGCCGTCTGCCATGGTGCCCAGCTGCTGGCGGCGGCCGGGGTGCTGGAGGGACGTGAGTGCAGCGCCTATCCTGCTTGTGCGCCGGAAGTGACGTTGGCCGGCGGCAAGTACGTGGAAATCCCGGTGGACCAGGCGCACGTGCAGGGCAAGCTGGTCACCGCGCCGGCCTGGCCTGCGCATCCAGCTTGGCTGGCGGCGTTTCTCAAGGTGCTGGGGACTGAAATCCGCTTGTGAGCAGCTGGGGCCGGATGCAATCCGGGCGCATCATCGCCAGCATTCACGCACTGACTGCACCGGGCTATGGCGCGGGCAAGACGTAGGGCGGGTGCAACCCGCCAGTCCATACGTGGCGGGTTGCACCCGCCCTACCTTTCAGGAGCACGACCGATGTGCGAACTCTATGTGAAGGCCGATCCGATTCTCTACGAGTCGCGCTCACGCTCATTGCGCATCCGCGGCGTGGTTACCACGCTGCGTCTGGAAAATCAGTTCTGGGACATCCTGCGTGAAATCGCCGAAGTCGATGGCATGACCACCAACCAGCTGATCGCCAAGTTGCATGACGAGGTCATGGATTTTCGCGGCGAAGTGGTCAATTTCGCCTCGTTCCTGCGTGTCAGTTGCACCCGCTACCTGGCACAGAAGGCCGGGCGTCAGGTGCCGCTGAGGGTGGTTGGGGCGAGCGGCTGAGTCACTGGTACATCCAGAAGTTCGGGTGCTCCTGCACGGTCGCGGTGGTCGGCTGCTGGCTTGGTTGGGATTGCTGGAAGAAACGTTTGATCAGGCTCATGCGAAGTTACTCCTGTAATGGCTGTTGAACAGGTGCGCATGATTGGATAAAGGCTTCGATTGATAAAACGGATTGTCTCTATCTTGGTGATTGGGTATGGCTATATCTGATCATTGAGGCTCGCCATCGCGATCACTCAAGCAAGGCTGCCGGGACGCCGGGGCAAGCGCACGCTGACACGCAGGCCGCCGAGCGGCGACTCATCAAGGGCGATACTGCCCTGATGCAATTCAACGACGCGGCGCACGATGGACAATCCCAGCCCGGCGCCCTGGCCCTCACCAACGCGGAAGAAGCGCTCGAACAAGCGCTCGCGTAACTCCGCTGGCACACCTGGGCCACTGTCGAGTACCTGCAGCAGCAGGTCCTGAGTGGTGGCCTGCAGCTGTACCTGAATGCAACCGCCCGCCGGGGTGTACTGCACGGCATTGCTCACCAGGTTCTGCAACAGGATACCCAGGCTGGGGGCATCCGCCGGCAGGTGGTAGTCGCCTGGTTCCTGAGCGTCGAGAATCAGCTCCTGGCCGCGATTGAGCGCCAGTGGTGTCAGTTCGGCCAGCTCGCCACGCAGGAAGGCCAGCAGGTCGAGGTGGTCCATGTTCAGGCGGATGCTGTTGGGGTCCAGGCGTGCCAGCGTCAGCAGTTGCGCGACTACGCGGGTGGCGCGGTCGACACCGCTGCCCAATTGCCTCAGCGCCTCTTCACGGTCGCCGGCATCCGGTGCTTCCAGTGCGTTCTGCGCATGAATGCGCAGCACCGCCAGCGGCGTACGCAGCTCGTGGGCGGCATCGGCGATGAAGCGCTTTTCCTGTTCCAGCAACTGGTTGACCTGCATCAGCAGGCGGTTGAGCGCGGCGGCCATCGGCTCCAGTTCGTTGGGTAACGGCGGGAAGACCAGCGGCGCCAGGTTGTCCGGGGCGCGGCCGCGAATGGCATCGGCCATGCGCTTGAGCGGATACAAACCCCACCCCACGGTAAGCCACAGCAGCAGGCCGACGATGGGCAGACCGATCAGCAGCGGTTGCAAGCTGCGTCGGGCGATCTTGCCGATCAGCTCGCCGCGCACGTCATCGCGCTCGCCCGCCAGCACCCAGTGGTAGTCGCGACTGTCATGCAGCACGAACACGCGCCAGCGATGCTCGCCGATGTTCAGCGTGTGATAACCGATCAGATAGCGGGCCAGTTGCGCCAGGCGTTCACGCATGGGCTGGTCATCGTTGGGCAGAGCCAGGCCGAGCTGCTCGATCATGTTGTTGAGCAAGCCGGGCGGGGCGCTGGCGGACTGGAACAGCAGCTCACCATCGTCGTCGAGCATCTGGAAGGCCAGCTTGCCTTCGTATTCGTGGCCGAGCAGGTTGTCCGGGTTGCGCGCGTTGTGCAGCAGCAGCGCCTCGTCGAGCACGGCCTGCATCTCGTTGCGTTCACTTTCACTCAGGTCATGGCGCACCAGACCCATGAGCAGGCGCGCGGTCTGCGACAGCTGGGCGTCGAACAGCTCGCGCACTTCATGCACCGAGTCGTTGTAGATCTTGTGGCTGATCAGCCCGAAGCTGGCCGCGACCAGCAGCAGTAGCAGGGCGAGCAGGCGGGTACGGATGGAACCGAAGGTTTTCAGCAGCCTCATTTGTCCACCAGATAACCGACGCCGCGCACGGTACGGATCAGCTCCGGGAAGAATTTCTTGCGCAGGTGATGCACGTGCACCTCCAGGGCGTTGCTTTCCACTTCCTCATCCCAGCCGTAGAGCGCTTGTTGCAGTTTGTCGCGGGTCAGCACACGACCGGGCTGAATCAGCAACTCGTGCAGCAGGAGAAACTCCTTGCGCGGCAGGTTGATGACCTGGCCCTGGTATTCGACCACCTGGCTGGCGGGGTCGAGACTGATGCCGCGGTATTCCAGCGCCGGTTGCGGGCGCTGGAAGCTGCGCCGCAGCAGAGCACGTAGGCGTGCCTTGAGCTCGGCGACATCGAAGGGCTTGACCAGGTAGTCGTCGGCGCCAGCATCGAGACCCGCAATGCGGTCGCCGGTGGCGTCACGTGCGGTGAGCACCAGCACTGGTACCGGGTTGGCCGCTGCGCGCAGGTGCTTGAGCACCTGCAGGCCGTCCATGCGCGGCAGGCCGAGGTCGAGAATGGCCAGCTCGAAACTCTCGTGGCTCAGCGCATGCAGCGCGCTGGCGCCGTCCTGCAGCCAGTCCACGGTGTAGCCTTCGGGTTTCAGCGCGGTGCGAATGCCTTCGCCCAGGGCCTGATCGTCTTCGACGAGAAGAATGCGCATGGTCACTCCTGCAGAGGGTTACTGGAGTTTACCTGTCACCTGCTGCAAAAGCGCTGCGGCTTCTGCGCGGCGTCCCTGGTCGGCCAGTTCACGGCCAGGGCGATCCTTGGCTGCCAGGGCCTTTTCCAGCACGGCGCGAGACTCCTCGTAGCGCTTCTGCCGTTGCAGGAAGTCGCCATAGAAGTAGTTCGGGTCGATGCCGTCCGGGTTGATCGCCAGGGCTTGCTTGAGCATCTTCTCGGCCTGTTCATCGTCGCCGAAGCCGATCGGCCAGCCCGGTACCTGGTAGTAGAGACTGCCGAGGCTGGTATAGGCCGAGCCGGCCAGCGCCTGTGGGTCGATGGCCAGCGCCTGCTCCAGGTTGGTTTTGGCCTCCTTGACCAGGCCCAGTGCACCAAGACCGCCTTTGGCGCCAGCCTGGGTGCTGAGGATGATGCCGCGCCAGATCAGCAGCTCAGGTGCCTTGGGCTCGCTGGTCAGCGCGGCATCGACCTGGCTGACGAGCTTGGCGAAGGCCTCTTCGCGCTGCTTCTCCGGCGTCTGGTAGTTGATCTCGGCCCAGCGCGTCTGCAACTGGTGCAACTGCGCTTCGCCCCCTTCACTGAGGGCGAAGGCGGGCAGGGTGGCGAAACCGAGCATGGCAATGATCAGGGTACGCAGTGCGTTCACGGGGTTGTCCTCAGTGTTTATGACGGGCGAAGCGTTGGATGATCGGCAGCTGCTTGCGCAGGGCCTGGTCGACCACGCGTGGCAGCAGGCCGTTGAGGCGCACGAACAGGCGTTCCGGCCATCCCAGGTAGCGCTCTTCCTGCTCGTGGCGGATGGCTTGCAGCAATTCGGCCGCGACTTTTTCCGGATCGTCCATGGCCACGCCCAGCTCGTCGTTCATCGCCACCACGCTGGGGGCGTTCATCGGCGTACGGGTGGCGCGTGGGGCGAAATAGAGGACGCGCACATTGGTGTCGGCCAGCTCGCGGCGCAGCGCCTCGGAGAAACCGCGCAGGGCGAACTTGCTGGCGCAGTAGGCGGCGAAGCCTGGGTAGCCGATGGTGCCGAAAGTGGAGCCGACGTTGATCACCAGCGCACGCCGTTGCGCCCGCAGCAGCGGTAGCAGGCGCTGGGTGAGCTGAAGTGTCGCGGTGACGTTGAGGCCGATCAGCTCGGCGATCTGCTGCTCGTCCTGCTGGTCGAGCAGGCCGAAACGATTGACTCCAGCGGCGTTGATCAGGCAATTGAGCCCGCCGAAGTTCTGCGCGGCGGCCACCAGTGCATCACGCCCGGCGCGGCTGGCGATATCGGCCTGCACCAGTTGCACGTTCTGCGGGAAGCGTTGCAACAGCGCTTGCAGGGGTTCCAGGCGCCGCCCGACCAGCAGCAGATGAGCACCATCGCTGGCCAGACGATGCGCCAAGGCCAGGCCGATGCCGCCACTGGCGCCGGTAAGCAGGGCACGGCAATCCGTTGGTTGCATGACCTTATTCCTCGGTAGGCAGCGGCAGGCTGCGGAACATGTCGCCGTACAGGCGGTAGACCACCTTGGCGGTGTGCACCACGGCGGCCTTGTCATCGTCGTTGTCCAGTTGGTTCATCAGCTTCTTGAAGAACTCGATGTGCTCCAGGTCCAGGCTGCCGTGGGAGTTGAGGTAGCTGAAGGCCTTGTTCGGCAGCTGCAGCTTGTCCTGGATGATGCCGGCGGCCTGGGTGGCTAGGGCGATGCTGGTGCCTTCGAGCACGTTGACCATGCCGAAGAAGCTCACCGGGTTGTGCCGGGCGATGCGGTCGTAGACGTAGGCCACCATCAGTTCGGTGGACATATGCGGAGTGCCATGGCGCACCGCTTCCTTGTCGGCACCACAGGCGGCGATGTCATTGAGCACCCACTCCTGATGGCCGGTTTCTTCCTCGATGTACTCGGCGATGGCTTCGCGTAGCCATTCCAGGCGCTCAGGCAGGCGTGCGCCACAGGCCATCAGCAGCGGTACGGTGTGCTTGACGTGGTGGTAGGCCTCGGTGAGGAAGGCGATGTAGCTGTGCAGCGCCACCTGGCCGGTCATGGCCTGCTGGATGATCGGTGCGCCGAGCAGGTAATCGCGTTCGGCTTGGGTCTGGGCCAGCAGGGATTCGTAGAAGCTCATGCATGTACTCCTTCTGCCATCAACGCTTCGATGGCGGCTTGGTAATGGGAAAACAGGGCAGCGCGGCGCAGGCGACCATTGGCCGTGGCCAGGTCGTTGCTCGCGCTGAACGGGGCCTCGGCGCGCAGCCAGTGGTGTACGCGGGCGTAGTCCGGCAGGCCGTGATTGACGGCGTCCACGGCCTCTTGCAGCTGCGCGTCAAGGGTATTGGCGAAGCGCGGCACCAGCACCGCGACGTTGCCCGGCAGCGCCTCGCCGTGCAGCCAGGCCTGGGCAATAGGCAACTGCTGCACCAGCTCGGATTCGACCCATTCCGGGTTGACGTTGCGCCCAAAGGCGGTGATGAACTGGTGCTTCTTGCGCCCGTGCAGTACCAGGAAACCGTGCTCGAAATGACCGAGGTCGCCGCTGCCCAGCCATTCGCCTTGCGGCGCCGGTTCACCGAGGTAGCCGAGCATGCGCGCGCCCTTGACCAGCACTTCGCCGTCGGCCGCCAGCGTCACCTGCAGGTGGCCAAGCGGCTGGCCGGTGCTGCCGATGCGGCGCTGTTCGGGCGTGTTCAGGCACACCACCGATGCGCATTCGGACAGGCCGTAACCCTCGAAGATGGGCAAGTCGAGGGCATCGGCGCGTTCCAGCAACTGCGCGGAAACCCGGCCACCACCGACGGCGACGAACCGCAGTGAGCTGGGCACCGGCAATTTGCGCTCGCCGGCGCTGACCAGGGCGAGCAGCAATTGCGGCAGCAGGATCAGGCTGTGCGGCTGGGCGGCATGCAGCGCCTGGAGAAAACGCGCCAGGTCGAAGCCACTGGCGCCGATCAGGCCGATCTGCGCCATGGGCATCAGCTCCACCCGCGCGCCGGCCAGCAGCGGTGCATAAACGCCGGCGATGTTTTCCAGCAGGGTCGCCAGCGGCAGGATGCACAGATGCCGCTGCACCTCGCGGCTGGCGCTGGCGTTGATCAGGCTGTCGGCCACTGCCAGCTGTGTGTTCAGGTCCAGGCACACGCCCTTGGGCTGGCCGGTGGTGCCGGAGGTGTAGGTGATCTTGCAGGTGCCCGTATGCAGCTCGGCAGGCTGCGCGACCGTGCGGTGATAAATATCGTTTTCCGCTCTGACGAAGCCGGGGGCACCAGCGCCGATCAGGCAGTCGATGCCGGCACTGTCGAGCACATGGCGCTGCTGATCGGTGGAGAAGAACCCCGGTACCGGCACGCAGACCAGGCCGGCATGCAGCGCCGCCAGATCCCACAGCACCCAGTCGATACCGTTATCCAGCGCCAGTGCCACGCGCTGGGCGCCCAGCTCGCGCAGACGGCGGCTGCGACTGGTCACGGCTGCCAACAGACCGTCATAGGTCAGCTCATGGCTATCCTCGGCCAGCGCCGTGTGCGGGCCAAAGGCGGCCAGACGCTCGAAGAAGGATTCAACTGCAGACCACATCGGGCATCTCCTCCAGGGCATACAACGGTTGATGACCGAGGCGCGGATAGGCGCCCAGCTGCAGCAGGCGCTGGTGGCCGCCATGAATGTCGCCGGCCATGACCAGCGGACGGTTGTCGTAGTAACTGCCCCAGTCGGGAAGCTCATCGCCCATGCGCGCCGGATCGGCTTCGCCGAGGGCGATGGGGGTCAGGCCCAGGCGTTGGAAGCTGTTGAGCAGGGTCGGCGTGCCGGTAAAGGTGACCCAGCGAAAACCCAGGGCCACCAGCAGATCGGTCAGCGCGACGATCAGCAGGCGGGCGGCACCGGGGCTGTCGGCGGCCAGGTTGCCGACTTCCACCAGCTCGCCACGGCTGGGCTCGGTGTGGCCCAGGCGTGCGCCGATGGCGCTCTGGATCGGCTCGTCCAGGTAACGCTCGAGAAATAGCGGGCCGCTGTTGCCGCTGCGCACGCCCACCGCACCGAGCAGCTGGCCGGTCTGGTTTTCCAGGCCGAACAGGCAGGGCATGAAGTGACGGATGCGTGCGTCGTGCTGCAGTTCGAAGCGCTGGCGGATGAACTGCTCCAGGGCAACGCGACGTGCGCTGCCAGGGGAGGCCAGGTGGAGTTCGTAACTATCGCCGCGCCCGATACGGGCAACGGGACGATCATGCTGCGCCCAGGGTAGTTCCATGCTCGGAACCTCGGTGATGAACCTGGGGGCGATTGTGTGAGGGGCTGGCTTAACGCTGTATTAAGACTTTGCAAAATGTTTCGGGCTTATGGTCTCGGCGTTGGCCATCGCAGATGAATCCGCTCACAAAGGGCTCGAACACTGGCACTTGGCCGGTTGAGTGGGTAAGTTTCGGACTGAATGGGCCATCGCTGGCAGGATCAACACCGAGCATTCAGGGAGGAAAGATGACGTCACTCAATGCTGACCCCAGGCTACAACCCTTGCTCGCTGAACTGGCCGAGCTGATCCGCCAGGCGCGGCAGCAGGCCGTGCGTGCGGTGGATACGATTCAGGTGCAAGCCTGCTGGGAGATGGGCCGGCATATCGTCGAGTTCGAGCAGGCTGGGCAGGCGCGTGCCGTCTACGGCAAGAAGCTGCTGCCGACGCTGGCCAGTGAGCTGACGGCTGAGTTCGGCAAAGGTTTCGATGCAACCAATCTGCGACATATGCGGGCGTTCTTTCTGGCTTTTCCAATTCGCGACGCACTGCGTCGCGAATTGAGCTGGACGCACTATCGCACCCTGCTCAAGCTGGATAGCGACAGTGCACGGCAGTGGTACATGAACGAGGCCGCGACGCAGAACTGGAGTACCCGTGCGCTGGAGCGGCAGATCGGCACGCTGTATTACGAACGCCTGCTGGCCAGCCAGGATCGCGCTGCGGTCGAGCAGGAGGCGGCGAGCAAGCTACAGGCTCTGGGCAAGAGCCCGCGTGAGTTCGTGCGCGATCCGGTGCTATTGGAGTTCCTCGGCCTGCCCAATGCCGGCACCATGCTGGAGGGCGAGCTGGAGCAGGCGCTGATCGACCAGTTGCAGAGTTTTTTGCTGGAACTGGGCAAGGGTTTCGCCTTCGTCGGCCGGCAGCAGCGCATCAGCACCGAGAGCAAGGATTTCTATATCGACCTGGTGTTCTACAACTACCTGCTCAAGTGCTTCGTCATTTTTGACCTCAAGCGCGGCGAGCTGACCCATCAGGACATCGGTCAGATGGACATGTACGTGCGCATGTTCGATGACCTCAGGCGCGGCCCGGAGGACGGCCCGACCGTGGGCATCATCCTCTGTGCGCAGAAGGATGCGTCCGTGGTGCGTTATTCGGTGCTACAGGGCAGCGAACAACTGTTCGCCAGTAAATACAAGCTGGTGTTACCCAGTGAAGAAGAGCTACGGGCCGAGCTGGATCGGGAGCGAGCGCGGCTGGCCGAGCAACGTGGGCTGTACTGGGTTCACTGAGCTGGGAGGGGAGGTGTGCACCAGGGCACCGAGCGGCTGCCAGGCTCGGCCCCGGGCCTGAGGATATTCAGCCGACCTGCGCAATCCAGTCATTGAGGTTGTAGTAGTTGCTGATGCGCGCGACCTTGCCATTCTTGATCTCGAAGAAGGCGCCGGCCGGCAGCACATAGGTCTGGCCATTGGCAGGCGGCAGGCCTTCGTCGTCGGCCAGGTATTCGCCGTGCACCACGAACTCGGCGGCGGCGCGGTCGCCAGCGGCGTTCTGCATGACCACGATATCGGCCAGGCGCTCGCGGTAGCAGCGGTTCATCTTGTCCATGAAGGCGGCGAAGGTGGCCTTGCCAACCTGACGCTCGCCCTGGTTGATGTCGTGCACCACGTCGTCGGCCAGCAGATCGAGAAAGGCGGGCATGTCGCCGGCATTGAAGGCGGCGTAGTAGGCCTGAACCAGTTCGGTGGCGGTCATGGCTAAGTTCCTTTCGTAGCGTGGTTAGTGGTTGGTTGGCCCGCATGATAAGTTCGCCGTTTACCGCTGGTATAGCTACTGGCGTCACCCTGTTGCTGGCGAGCGACTGCAATGGATATCCGACTGCTGCGGGGAGCGGAGATCGAACCCCATATCGACGACCTCGCGCGTCTGCGCATCCAGGTGTTCCGCGAGTTTCCCTATCTCTATGACGGCAACCTCGACTATGAGGCCGAGTACCTGGCCACCTATGTGCGCAGTGCCGATAGCCTGTGCGTACTGGTACTCGACGCCGGTCAGGTAGTAGGCGCTTCCACCGCGCTGCCGCTGCAGGATGAAACCGAGGAATTCCAGCAGCCGTTCGTTGCCGCGGGCTGGAACCCGGCGCGGATCTTCTACTGCGCCGAGTCGGTGGTGTTGCCGGCCTGGCGCGGGCGCGGCCTGGGGGTGCGTTTCTTTGCCGAGCGCGAGGCCCATGCGCATACGCTGGATCGCTTCGACTGGTGCGCGTTCTGCGCCGTGCAGCGCGCGGCCGACCACCCGCGGCGGCCCGCCGATTACCAGCCGCTGGATGCCTTCTGGGCACGCCGCGGCTACCGTCATCACCCCGAGTTGCATACCCAGTACCACTGGCGCGACCTGGACGAAGCCGAAGAATCAGCCAAGCCCATGTCGTTCTGGTTGAAGGAGCTTGCCCCATGATCAAGGTTGCCGCCTGCCAGTACCACATCGAGCTGTTCACCACCTGGGAGGCCTACGCCGAGCACCTCACCACCCTGTGCGAGGAAGCGGCCGGGCAGGGCGCTGAACTGTTGCTGCTGCCGGAATATGCCGGCCTGGTGCTGACCGGCCAGTTGCCGGAAGCCGAGCGTGGCGACCTGCACGGCTCCATCGCCGGCATCCAGCCGCTGCTGCCAGGCTGGCTGGCGTTGTGCGAGAGCCTGGCGCGGCGCTTGAATCTCTACCTGCAACCCGGTTCCGTAGCCGTGCTGGATGACGACGGCATCTACCGCAACCGCGCCTGGCTGTTCGGCCCGGACGGCTGCCTGGGCGCTCAGGACAAGCTGATCATGACCCGCTTCGAGCTGGAGCAGTGGCATATCGCGGCGGGTAGTGGGCTGAAGGTGTTCGATACCGCGCTGGGCAAGCTGGGCATCCTGATCTGCTACGACAACGAATTCCCCTTGCTGGCGCACACCCTGGCCGAGGCTGGCGTCGATCTGATTCTGGCGCCCAGTTGCACCGACACCGTGGCCGGCTTTCACCGCGTACGCATCGGCGCCCAGGCCCGTGCGCTGGAGAACCAGATCGCCGTGCTGCATTCGCCTACCGTGGGCCTGGCGCCCTGGTCGCCGTCGCTCGACGAAGGCTACGGCCGCGCTTCGCTGTACGTGCCGTCGGACTACGGCATGCCGGCCAGCGGCATCGTCGCCGAGAGCGAGGAGCTGTGCCCCACGCGTAGCCACTGGCTGATCTGCGAACTGGATCTGGCTGAGGTGCGCCGCGTGCGCGAGCAGGGCCAGGTGTTCACCCGTCGCGACTGGCCGCGGCAGTTCGATGACGGCCGGCTGGTGCTGCGTTGAGCGGCTTCGAGCGGGGAGCGCCGGACTCGCCGCTGGCCGCTTATCGCCGTGCACTAGCGGGCGGTTTTGTCGCCGATGCTGCGCAGCACCGTGCGGTCGAGGCGCTGCAGCACTGTCATGAGGCTGTGCATCGCGGCGAGCGCCCGCTCGGCGTGTACCTCTGGGGGCCGGTCGGGCGCGGCAAGACCTGGCTGATGGACAGCTTCTACAACGCTTTGCGGGTACCGGCGCGGCGGCAGCATTTCCATCACTTCATGCAGTGGGTGCATCGTCGTCAGTTTCAGCTCACTGGCAATGCTGGCCCGCTGCGTCTGTTGGCCGAGGAGTTGGGGCGCGAGGTGCGTGTGCTGTGCTTCGACGAGCTGTTCGTCAGCGACATCGGTGATGCCATGCTGCTCGGTCGGCTGCTCAGCCTGGTGGTGGAGCAGGGCGTGGTGCTGGTAGCGACCTCCAACCAGCCGCCCGATCAGCTGTATGCCGATGGCTACAACCGCGAGCGCTTTCTGCCGGCGATCGCCGCGCTCGAGGCGCATATGCAGGTGGTGGCGGTGGACGGCGAGCAGGATCATCGCCTGCATCCCGGTACCGAGGTGCAACGCTACTGGGTGCAGCAGCCGCAGGTGCTGGGTGAGCTTTTCGCTCGTCTGAGTGAGGGGCAAACCATTAGTCGCGAGCCGGTCGAACTCAGCCATCGCCGTATCGAAACCCTCGGTCATAGCTCAGCAGCGCTCTGGTGCCGCTTCCGGGATCTGTGTGAACAGCCATTGGCGGCTCCTGACTTCATGGAACTGTGCGAGCGCTTCTCGACCATCCTGCTCGGTGAAGTGCCGCGCCTGGGCGGTGAGCAGCGCGAGGGGCGCATCGCCCGTGGCACCGAGGACGGTGCCGAGCGGGTCGATGCCGGTGACCGGAAACTGCCGGCGCTGTCGCGCAACGACGATGCGGTACGCCGCTTCATTGCCCTGGTCGACGAGTGCTACGACCGCCGTGTGCCGCTGTATATCGAAGCCGAGGTGGCGCTGGACGAGCTGTACACCCAGGGCTACCTCGACTTTGCCTTCCGCCGCACCTTGAGTCGTCTGCGTGAGATGCAACTGGAGCGTTTCGGGCCCCCTGTTGGCCGGCAGGCCTAGACCGAATCCTCCGCTGCCAGGCCCGCCGGATTGTCACGTGTCGGCATCGCGAGGATCTCTGGCAGCACCTCGCGAGCGAATACCTTGTGTAGGCGGCGTAGCTCGGCCACCGGGTCGAGGTGATGGTCGACGCGGATGTCCCACAGCGGATACTCCTCCTGATCGACCACGTAGATCACTGCGGACGACTCGCCGTGACGGTCGCCGCCGCAGCGGTCGCCAGCGGCCAGGGCTTCGATCAGGCGTTCGATCAGCGGTCGCTTTTCAGCGTGGCGGAAGGCTTCGGCTACTGCATCCAGTACCTGTGGGCCGACCAGGCGATTGCCCTGTACGGAGAACTGCTCGCCTGCCAGCGAACCGGCCCAGGGAATGCACTTTTCGCCGGTCCAGCAGAGGCTGTCGCCCTGGGCGTCGATCAACGCACACTGACGCAGTTCCATGCAGGGATCGGTGGCTTTGAGGCGCTCCAGCACTTGCCAGGCCGAAAGTCCCTGGCGCAGCAGCGCCAGGCCATCCAGCCCCAGATAGGGGTTGACCTGCGCCTGGGTCGCCACCGCCCCCGCACCAGCGGCAGCGTGGCTGAGCAGTTTGCCAACGGCGGGCATGGCGGTGGCCGCGGCGACACCGAACTGTCCAGTACGTGGGCAGCGCGCAACGATGGAAAAGGTCATGGCAACTCCTTGGCAATTTCCGCGTTAGGCCTCGTCTGGGTGGGTATCGTTCCGCTTGACTGCTTGTCGCGGCCTTTGCCAGATGGCCACGGGCATCATCTAATGGGCGCCGTTAACTGCCTGTAATGAGGAAACTGCCGATGATCCTTGGCCAGTCGCTCGCTCAGTGGCGCGCGCAATATCCGTTGCTCGATGAGCTGATCGCCCTGCAAGAAACCAGCTGGTTCAACCCAGCTGTGGCACCTGTTAGCGAGGCGTTGGGGGATGTGGGTTTGAGCGCCGCGGATGTGGCCGATGCCAGCGCGCGCCTCGCACGTTTCGCGCCCTACCTGGCTCAAATGTTTCCGCAGACGGCAGCCAGTGGCGGGATCATCGAATCGGACATCCTGCCCGTGCCGCAGATGCGCGCGTTGCTCAGTGAGGCGGCCCAGGCAGAAGGCGAGATCGGCGCGCTGTGGCTCAAGCGCGACAGCCACCTGCCCATCTCCGGTTCGATCAAGGCCCGTGGCGGCATTTACGAGGTGCTCAAACATGCCGAAGACCTGGCACTGGCTGCCGGGCTGCTCAGTCTAGAGGATGATTACACCTGCCTCGACAGCGATGCGATGCGCGCCTTCTTCGGTAGCTATCAGGTAGCCGTCGGCTCTACCGGCAACTTGGGGCTGTCCATCGGCATCATCAGTGCACGTCTGGGCTTTCAGGCCACCGTGCATATGTCCGCCGATGCGCGCCAATGGAAGAAGGACAAGCTGCGTGCCCATGGCGTGACCGTGGTCGAGTACGCCAGCGATTACAGCGTTGCGGTGGAGCAGGGGCGCCGTCAGGCCGAGGCTGATCCGCGCTGCCATTTCGTCGATGACGAGAATTCCAGGCACCTGTTCCTCGGCTATGCGGTGGCCGGCGAGCGTCTCAAGCAGCAACTGGCGGCAGCCAGCGTTGTGGTCGATGCCGAGCATCCGCTGTTCGTCTATCTGCCTTGTGGCGTGGGCGGCGGGCCGGGTGGTGTGGCGTTCGGCCTGAAGCTGGCGTTCGGCGACGCGGTGCACTGTCTGTTCGCCGAACCGACGCATTCACCGTGCATGTTACTCGGCGTGCACACCGGCCGGCATGAGGAGCTGGCGGTGCAGGATTTCGGCATCGACAACCGCACGGCTGCCGACGGGCTTGCCGTGGGGCGGCCATCCGGTTTCGTCGGCCGCGCCATGCAGCGCCTGATCGATGGTTATTACACGGTCAGCGATGAACAGATGTTCCGCTACCTGGCGTTGCTGGAGCAGACCGAGGGCCAGCGCCTGGAACCTTCGGCCCTGGCCGGCATGCCGGGTGTGCTGCGGGTGCTTGGCGAGCAGCAGGGCTATCGCCAGCGCATGGGCTTTACGCCGCAGCGCATGGCGCAGGCGACCCATCTGGTCTGGGCCACGGGTGGCAGCATGGTGCCGCAGGCGGAGATGGACAGCTACCTGGCGCGTGGCCGGCAACTGTTGCAGGGTTCGGGCGAGGATTGACGCAAGCCTGTAGGAGCACCGTCCCGGGGCGAAGCTTCTCTGCCGTTTGCACGGGCCAATTCGCCGCGGGGCGCAGCTCCTACCCAGGAGCAATACGCGTCGTGCCTGAAACGCAGAAGCCCGGCACTTGGCCGGGCTTCTGCTTTGCAGCGTTGACGCTTACTTCACTTCTACCGCCAGGCTTTCGGCGATCTTCTTGTTCCAGATCGCAGGGCCGGTGATGTGCACGGACTCACCTTTGGTGTCGACGGCCACGGTCACCGGCATGTCTTTGACTTCGAACTCGTAGATGGCTTCCATACCGAGCTCTTCGAAGGCCAGCACCTTGGACTTCTTGATCGCCTGGGCCACCAGGTAGGCGGCGCCGCCGACGGCCATCAGGTACACGGCCTTGTTGTCCTTGATTGCCTCGATGGCGATCGGGCCGCGCTCGGACTTGCCGATCATGCCGAGCAGGCCGGTCTGCTCGAGAATCTGACGGGTGAACTTGTCCATACGGGTGGCGGTAGTCGGGCCAGCCGGACCAACCACTTCGTCACCGACCGGATCAACCGGGCCGACGTAATAGATGAAGCGACCCTTGAGGTCCACCGGCAGTTGCTCGCCCTTGTTCAGCATGTCGACCATGCGCTTGTGCGCAGCGTCGCGGCCGGTGAGCATCTTGCCGTTGAGCAGGACGGTCTCGCCCGGCTTCCAGCTCTGCACGTCTTCCGGGGTCAGGGTGTCGAGGTTGACGCGACGTGCGCTCGGGCCGGCTTCCCAGACGATTTCCGGGTAGGCGTCCAGATCCGGTGCTTCCAGCTCGGCAGGTCCCGAGCCGTCGAGCACGAAGTGGGCGTGACGGGTGGCGGCGCAGTTGGGGATCATGCACACCGGCAGCGAAGCCGCGTGGGTCGGGTAATCCATGATCTTCACGTCGAGCACGGTGGTCAGGCCGCCCAGGCCCTGGGCACCGATACCCAGCTGGTTGACCTTCTCGAACAGCTCCAGGCGCAGCTCTTCGATACGGTTTTGTGGGCCGCGGGCCTGCAGCTCGTGGATGTCGATGTGCTCCATGAGCACTTCCTTGGCCATCACTGCCGCTTTTTCGGCAGTACCGCCGATGCCGATGCCGAGCATGCCCGGCGGGCACCAGCCGGCGCCCATGGTCGGCACGGTCTTGAGTACCCAGTCGACGATGGAGTCGGACGGGTTGAGCATGGCCATCTTCGACTTGTTCTCGGAGCCGCCGCCCTTGGCCGCGACGTCCACTTCCACCTTGTCACCGGGAACGATGGAGTAGTGGATCACCGCCGGGGTGTTGTCCTTGGTGTTCTTGCGGGCACCGGCCGGGTCGGCCAGGATCGAGGCGCGCAGGACGTTTTCCGGCAGGTTGTAGGCGCGACGCACGCCCTCGTTGATCATGTCGTCGACGCTCAGGGTGGCGCCGTCCCAGCGCACGTCCATACCGACCTTGATGAACACGGTGACGATGCCGGTGTCCTGGCAGATCGGGCGGTGGCCGGTGGCGCACATGCGCGAGTTGATCAGAATCTGCGCCATGGAGTCCTTGGCGGCCGGCGACTCTTCCTTCAGGTAGGCCTCGTGCATCGCCTGGATGAAGTCGACGGGGTGGTAATAGGAGATGAACTGCAGTGCGTCGGCGACGCTCTGAATCAGGTCGTCCTGCTTGATCACGGTCATTGGGGCGCTCCTCTATCAGGGAACATCAACAAGGAAGCGCCGGACAACGACCCGGCGCAACGGCGGAAGGGCAGCTCTGGAAATCACCTTGACGATATCTTCAGAGCCGCCCAAAAAGGCGCGGCAGTATACCGCACCCGCTCGCGTCGGGCACAGCAGCCGAAGGTCGATGGCAAGTGCAGTGGGCGGTTATCGGGCGCCGGCAAAGCGACCTCGGCTTTGGCTTGTTGCGTCGCTCTACCTCCTGCATCCATGCAGTCGTGCATTGCCATCGCTAGGTTAAAACAGGCGGAACGCCAGCCTGGTCGAATGCTCATTTGCCGCTAGTAACCTCGGGCGCGACTGCGATCGTTTTCGCCTGTTCTTTCCCGCGCTGACTGGCTCGCCTGATTTTCAGCGGTTTCCTACTGCGGCCTAGGTTTTTTGTGATCACAGGGGTAGAGTACGGCCAGATGCCAGTATGGGATGGAGCCCATGAGCTCAACGACTCGCCGGGGAACCCAACGCAGCCTGCAGAGCCTCCTGCTCAAACGCTTCGCCATGGCCTTCGCTACCTACGCGATGATGGCGCTTGTCTGCTGGTTCGCTGTGTTCAATGGCCTTTTCCTCGGTTCCATCAGCACTGCCGCCTGGCTGACCCTGGGCGTGTTCGGCAGTCAATTGGTGTTCCTCTGGCTGTTCCTTTCCGGGCGTAACCTGCGTTGTGACGATCCCAGCCTGACCGAAGCCCAGGTGCTGGTGGCACTGGCCTGGCAGCCGCCGGTGCTGGCGCTGTTTGACAGCGCGCGCGGCGTGATGATGGTGTTCTATGTACTGATTCTGCTGTTCGGCGTGTTCCAGCTGCCGCCGCGGGTGTTCGTGCGCTGCGCCGCCTTCGCCTTCTTCGGCTTCACTGCCATGGTGCTGATCGAAGCCTACCGCATGCAGTTGGTGGACCCGAGCATGGCCTGGCTGCAGGTGTGGGTGCTGTTCATCCTGCTGGTCTGGCTGTGTCTGTTCTCCAGCTACGTGCAAGCCATGCGCAAGCGCATGCGCCAACGCCGCTTCGCCCTGCAGGCGCACCAGGACACCCTGCGCGGGATGATGCGCCAGCTCGAGGACCTGGTCGCCACTGATGAGCTCACCGGGTTGTTCAACCGTCGCCATTTCCTGCGTCTGGCCACCCGCGAACTGGAGCATCTGGACCACGGGCGACATCACGGCCTGGCGCTGATCGATCTGGACCATTTCAAACGAATCAACGATGCTCATGGCCATGCTGCTGGCGACCGGGTACTACAAACCTTCGCCGCGGTTGCCCGTGCCTGTCTGCGTGACGGCGACATCATTGCCCGCTACGGCGGTGAGGAATTCGTCCTGCTATTGCCCAATACCGATGCCGACCAGTTCACCGCCTGCTGCGAGCGCCTGCGCGAAGCCTTTGCCAGGGCCGAGCCGGTGGGTGTGAAGGTGGACAATCTCAGTCTCTCCGCCGGCATGACTCTACTGGTTGCCGGTGACGATCTCGATGAAGCCCTGCAGCGTGCCGATCAGGCGCTGTACCAGGCCAAGCGCGGCGGACGCAATCGTTGCGATGCCAGCTGGGAGAACGCGGGTGCCTGAACTGCGTGTGGGTGCCCTGCAGTTGCAGGTCGCCCAACAAACCAACTTGCTCGATGCCTTGCTCGGCGGCGGTGTGGCGGTGCCCTACAGTTGTCGCGCCGGCAGTTGTCACGCCTGTCTGGTGCGCTGCGTCGCCGGCGAGCCGCTGGATGGTCAGCCCGAGGCACTGGCGGCCGACAAGCGTGCCGAGGGCTGGCGCCTGGCCTGTCAGTGCCAGGTGGTCGAGGACCTACAGGTCGAACCTTTCGACCCGCAGCGTGATGGCCTGGCAGCCAAGGTGGCCGCGCTGGACTGGCCCAGCCCGCAGGTTTTACGCCTGCGCTTGCAGCCGGCCAGGCCGTTGCGTTATCGCCCCGGCCAGCATCTGCTGCTGTGGAACGATCAGGCTGTGGCGCGCCCCTATTCGCTGGCCAGCGTGCCGGGCGAGGACGACTGCCTGGAGTTTCATATCGATTGTCGTATGCCCGGCGCATTCTGCGATGCTGCGCGGCGCCTGCAGGTTGGCGACACGCTGTGCCTCGGCGAGCTGCGCGGTGGCGCCCTGCATTACGACGCCGATTGGCAGGCGCGACCGCTCTGGCTCCTGGCCGCCGGCACGGGGCTGGCACCGCTCTACGGGGTGTTGCGTGAAGCGTTGCGTCAGGAGCACCAAGGCGCCATTCGCCTGCTGCACGTGGCGCATGAGCCGGCCGAACACTATCTGGCGAGCGAACTTCAGGCACTGGCGGCGCAGCACACCAACCTGCAGGTGGAGCTGGTAACGGCGGCGCAGTTGCCGGCTGCTTTGGCCGAACTGCGCCTTGTTTCGCGGCAGACCCTCGCCTTACTCTGCGGCCATCCCGTGACGGTCGACAGCTTCGCGCGGCGCCTCTATATGGCCGGTTTGCCGCGCAGCCAGATGCTCGCCGACGTCTTTCTCACTCGCGCATAGGCTGTGCAGGGCCGGTCAGGCCTAGCGCCGGTGCGTATGACGCACCCATTGGAGCCCTGGCATGAGCGAGCACCTGCATATCGAGCGCGACGGCGGTCTATTGACCCTGCGCATGCACCGCCCGGACAAGAAGAATGCGCTGACCCGCGCCATGTACGCCGGTATGGCCGAAGTACTGGTCGAAGCCGAGCGCGACCCGAGCGTGCGCGTGGTGCTACTCACTGGTGGCGAGGCGTGCTTTACCAGCGGCAATGACGTCGCCGACTTCATCCAGGCACCGCCCACCGGCCTGAACAGCGAAGTGTTCCAGTTCATGCGCGCGCTGTTCGAGTTCAGCAAACCGGTGGTCGCCGCAGTGGCTGGCCCGGCGGTGGGGATAGGTACCACCTTGTTGCTGCACTGCGACCTGGTCTACGTCAGCCGTGATGCGCAGTTGAAAATGCCCTTCGTCAATCTCGGGTTGTGTCCTGAATATGGCTCCAGCCTGATTCTGCCGCGCTTGCTGGGCCACGCACGCGCCGCCGAACTGCTGTTGCTCGGCCAGGCCTTCACGGGTGAGCAGGCCGCGACCTGGGGCATCGCCAACCAGGCGCTGGAGGATGGCGCGGCGACGTTGAACAAGGCGCGCGAGATGGCACTGCGTTTTCTCGAGCTGGCGCCATCGGCGGTCGCCGACAGCAAACGCCTGATGCGCGCGCCGGATCGCGAGCAGCTGCGCAAGGTGATTGAGGAGGAGGGGGCTTTGTTCGGCCAGCGCCTGCGTTCGCCAGAGGCCATCGAGGCGTTGACGGCCTTCATGCAGCGCAGAAAGCCGGATTTCTCTCGGTTTTCCTGATCTATTCCCAAGGCGGTTCGAGCAGGCGCTGCTGGAGAAACTCGCAAAGCGCCACGACCTTGCGTGAGGCCCGCCGGGAGCGCGGGTACATGGCATAGATGGAGTAAGGTTTGGGCCGCGCCTGAGGCAGGATCTCGACCAGCGAGCCGTCTTTCAGATGCTGGTGGACCAGGAAGCTTGGCAGCAGCGCCAGACCTTGGCCGGCCAGCACCAGTTCGCGCATGACTTCGCCGTTGTTGCTGGAAAACCGTCCGCGTGGTGCCACGTTCGCCAGTTCGCCTTGCTCATCGTCGTTTTCGAAGGACCAGAATTGCCGTGAAGCGACGTTGCTGTAGCCGATGCAGTCGTGTTCACGTAGCGCTTCGACATGTTCCGGCGTGCCTTGCCTTTGCAGATACTCCGGGCTGGCGCAGAGTATCCGGGCGCTGCTGGCGAGCCTGCGGGCGATCAGCGCGCTATCGCCGATGCGTGAGATCCGTACGCAGAGGTCATACCCTTCGCGCTCGAAATCGCTGATGCGATCTTCGAGGTACAGGCTGACCTCCAGTTGTGGATGCAGACGCATGAATTCGGCGATCAGCGGCGCCAGCCAGAGCGTGCCGAAACTCATCGGCGCCAGCATGTTCAGGCGCCCGCACAGACCACTGTCATTGAAGGCTGCCGCCTCGGCGGCTTCGCTCAGCTCCAGCAGTGCCTGCTTGGCCTGCTGGTAGAAAGCCAGGCCGGTGTCGGTCGGTGTGACCTTGCGCGTCGAGCGGTGCAGCAGTTTGCTACCGAGACGTTGTTCCAGATCGCTCAGACGCTTGCTGATCACCGACTTTGATAGCGCCAGATCTTCCGCTGCCCGGCTTACGCCACCCAGTTCCACCACCCGCAGATAGGTTTCGATTTCCTGCAGATCAAGCTTCATGTGCGGGCTTCTCCCCCCGATTCGATTGGATGAGGGTAATGCCTTCGTCGAGGATTTTTTGTTCGGTTTTTTCGAAAAGCTATTTTCCCTCTGCGCGGTCGATTGCCTGCGGCCTTGGCCACTAGGCTGAGCGTCCTTCGAGATCGCAATGGCCTCGAGGTTCAGCCTCATCACCCGTACAGGAGTTTTCCCATGGCTTTCACTTACAAGCGTTTGGACAAGGACGATGCCGTCGTATTGTTGATCGATCACCAGGCGGGTTTGCTCTCGCTGGTGCGCGACTATTCGCCCGACGAGTTCAAGAACAACGTCATGGCGCTGGCGGATATCGCCAGGTTCTTCAAACTACCGACCATCCTTACCACCAGCTTCGAGACGGGCCCCAATGGGCCGATCGTGCCGGAACTCAAGGCCATGTTTCCCGACGCGCCCTACATCGCTCGCCCGGGGCAGATCAACGCCTGGGATAACGAGGACTTCGTCAACGCGATCAAGGCCACAGGGCGCAAGCAGCTGATCATCGCAGGTGTAGTCACCGACGTTTGCGTGGCATTTCCCACGCTCTCCGCACTGGAGGCCGGTTATGACGTCTTCGTGGTGACGGACGCTTCCGGCACCTTCAACACTGCTGTGCGCGATGCCGCCTTGGCACGCATGGCCCATGCCGGCGCCCAACTGGTCAACTGGTTCAGCGTCGGTGGTGAGCTGCACCGTGACTGGCGTAACGATGTCGAAGGGTTCGGCGGCATTCTTGGCGGCCACCTGCCGGCTTACGCCAACCTGATCCAGAGCTACAACCAGAAATGAAGCGAGACCGCTGAAACGCAAAAGGCCGCTCGATGAGCGGCCTTTTGCATTCAAGGGTGAATCACACCATCTGATCGCCGACGTGGAGGATCTTCATGGTGTTGGTACCACCGGTGCCATGGTAGCTGTCGCCCTTGGTCAGGATGACCCAGTCGCCCGGCTCGACCACGCCGCGCTTGAGCAACTCGTCCACCGCCGCCTGGCTGACCTTGTTCGCAGGCAGCGAGGCCGGGTCGAACGGCACGGTGTAGACGCCACGGAACAGCGCCACGCGGGCCTGGGCTTCACGGTGCGGGGTAAAGGCGAAGATCGGGATCGACGAGCGGATGCGCGACATGATCAGTGGGCTGTAGCCACTCTCGGTGAGGCTGATGATGGCCTTGACGCCCGGGAAGTGGTTGGCGGTGTACATGGTCGCCAGGGCCACGCTCTCGTCGCAACGCTGGAACTGGCGACCGATGCGGTGGCTGGACTGCTTGCTGGTCGGGTGTTTCTCGGCACCCAGGCACACGCGAGCCATGGCCTGCACGGCTTCGACCGGGTATTCGCCGGCGGCGCTTTCGGCCGACAGCATCACCGCGTCGGTGTAGTCCAGCGCGGCGTTGGCCACGTCGGAGACTTCGGCGCGGGTCGGCATCGGGCTGTGGATCATCGACTCCATCATCTGGGTGGCGGTGATCACCGCTTTGTTCAGGCGACGGGCGTGGGCGATGATCTTCTTCTGGATACCGACCAGCTCGGCGTCGCCGATTTCCACGGCCAGGTCGCCACGGGCGACCATCACCGCGTCACTGGCGCGGATCAGGCCGTCCAGCGTTTCATCATCGGCCACGGCTTCGGCGCGTTCGATCTTGGCCACCAGCCAGGCGGTGCCGCCGGCTTCGGTGAGCAGGCGACGGGCGTAGTCCATGTCGGCGGCATCACGTGGGAAGGAGACGGCCAGGTAGTCCAGGTCCATCTCGGCGGCGACCTTGATGTCGGCCTTGTCTTTTTCGGTCAGCGCTGGCGCAGTCAGGCCGCCGCCGCGGCGGTTGATGCCCTTGTTGTCCGACAGCGGGCCGCCGATCAGTACGCGGCAGTGCAGCTCGTCCGCGCCCTTGAGTTCGACGCGCATGACCACGCGGCCGTCGTCGAGCAGCAGTTCGTCACCGACATCGCAGTCCTGGATCAGCGCCGGGTAGTCGATACCGACCACTTCCTGAGTGCCGGCCGTACGCGAGTGGCTGGAGGAGAGGCGGAACAGGTCACCGTCCTTGAGCTCGATACGCTTGTTTTCGAATTTGGCGATACGGATTTTCGGGCCTTGCAGGTCGCCGAGCAGGGCGACGTGGCGGCCGTGCTTGGCGGCTAGCTCGCGAACCAGGGCGGCGCGCGCCTTGTGGTCGTCCGGCGTGCCGTGGGAGAAGTTCAGACGGGCCACGTCGAGACCGGCGAGGATCAGTTGCTCCAGCACTTCCGGCGAGCTGCTGGCCGGGCCCAGGGTGGCGACGATTTTGGTGCGGCGAAAGGTCATGCACGAACTCCCTAGTGAACTATGACCGGGAGGCTACTACGGCGCCGGGCTGTAGTCATTGTTCCTGTGCACTACCCTTTGCCGTGCGGTTTGATCACCAGCAGATCGCACTCGACACGTTCCAGCACCCGTTCTGCGGTATGGCCGATCAGCAGGCTGTCCAGATGGCCGCGGGCGATGGCGCCCATCACCAGCAGGCCGATATTGTGCTCACGCACGAAACGAGGGATGACTTCCTCGGCAAAGCCGTCCAGCAGGTGGGCCTGTGCTCTATCAATGGCGTGCTGGGCGATCAGCTTGTCGAAGGCTTCGCGGTGCTCGCGGCTGCACTCGGTCACGTAGTCTTCATATTCCTGCGCTACCTCGGCGTCGAACAGCAGCGACCGCGGCAGCGGCGCCTGCGCGTGCAGGTATTGGGCCTGTAAGCCGAGCTCGGCCTGCAGGGTCCGGCTGGCATCAATCAACTGATGATCGAGGGCGGCAGGTTTGTCCGCGCTGTGCAGTGGGTCGAGCGCGGCGCACAGGCTCTGACCATGGGGTTCGGCGTCGTGTACCAGCCACAGCGGCACTGGGCTGCGACGAATCAGCTGCCAACTGGTATCACTGAACAACAGGCGGCGCAGCGCACTGCTGGGATGGGTCGATTTGAACAGGATGTCCGGTTGCAGCACCGCGACGCGGGAAAGGATCTCTTCGTGGCGGCGCTTGCCCCAGCGCACGTCCACTTCGATCTTGAATCCTTCATCACTCAGGTGAGCGACGCTGGCACGCAGGGCCTCGTGGTTTTGTCGCAGGATGGTTTCACGGGCGCGGTTGAGCAGATGGCTGTCCAGCAGGCCGCCTTCCAGGCTTGGATGATATTCGATCTGCAACAGGTGCAATTCGGCGCCGGTCTTGCGTGCCACGTCGGCTGCGCGTTGCAGGGCGGGTTGTTGCTGGTGTTCGGCGTCGATGACGACCAACAGTCGTTGCAGTTTCATGGCAGCGTCCTCGCCTGGAGTCTGTATTTGCATTACACACCCTGATGTACTGAACGGCATTGATATGGGTCAGCGCAGACAGGGATTTAGCGTCGGTTCGAGAGGACGGGCGGTCGTGGCGCTGGCGCTGATAAAATGAGAGGCAGTGGCCTCATGCCAAGGCGCAGCCAGAAAAACCGTCGTTGGCTTGCCGCTGTTCAGTTTTTGCCTGGGCTGTCGATACACTGCTCATTGGAGGAATTGCCCATGCGTACCCTGATCATTCTGGCCGTGGCCCTGGTTGCCGCGGGTTGCACCCGTGTCTCGCTCGACCATCATCTGAACAACGCCTATCGCGCCTACAACGAAGGCGATTGTGCCCGTGTCGCGCTGGAGCTGTCGCAGGCCGAGCGCAAGAGCCGCTCACGCAATTACCTGCAGCCGGAGATTTCCCTGCTACGCGGTCAATGCCTGGAGCGCGAGAGCCTGTTCGTCGATGCCGCGCAGACCTACCAGTTCATCATCACGCGCTATCCGGCCAGCGAGTACGCCTACCGCGCCCGTGCGCGTCTGCAGACGCTGGAGCAGCTGGGGCATCACAGTCCGGCGCCGGCGGCTAAGGTCAGTCCGGCCACACTCTGAGCCTTCGGTCGTCCGGCGTTCCTCGGCGACGCGGTGCGGTATAAGCTGGCGTATGTCTCTCACGGAGGATGAACATGCGTCACTGGTTGTTGATCGCTGTACTACTGCCCACGCTGGCGACGGCGGAAATCTATCGCTGGACGGACGAGCAGGGGCGGGTGCATTTCGGCCAAAGGCCCGTTGCTGGGGCTGAAACCGTGCAGGTCAGGCCGCAGGTGATCGAGCGCGACGAACATACGCGTGAGCGTGAAGAGCGTCGTCAGCGTTTTTACGATGCGCGGCGTGAAGAGCAACAGCAGGCTGCAGCGACAGCAGCTGCGCAGCGCGAAGAGCGGGCCAGTGAATGTCGTGATCTGCGCCGACACCTGGCGCAGATGCCGGAGGGCTTTCGCTACTATCGCGAAGGCGCCGGCGGCGAGCGCATCTACTACAGTGATGAAGAAACCGACACCGCTCGTCGCCAGCTGCGCGAGCGGATAGCCCAACGCTGTTCTTGAGGGTGGTTTAGTGGCCGTAGTAGGGCCATACTCAAGTCCCTTTGTAGCGATTTGCCACTATGCGTAGCCAGCGCCGAATCGAACGCCATCAGTTGCCCTACTACTTGAAGGTGTTCAATCGCATCACCGACAAACCGATGGGTTCCATCGGCAATGTCTCTCTCGACGGTCTGATGCTGATCAGTCAGTTGCCGATGCTGGTGGGCGCGCGCTTCGACATGCGCCTGAAGATTCCAGGCCAGCATGGCATGCATTTCATCGACTTCTCCGCTAACTGCCAATGGTGCCGTGAAGATGTCACGCCTGGCATCTACGACTCCGGGTTCGCTCTGGTCGCGCCGCCTGCCGACTACGTCGAGATGATCGACGCGCTGCGTTACTACTTCAGTTTCCACAGCCTGGCGGCGTCTGCCTGATATCTCGCTCGTCCGAGTCGCCTGATCTGCAGCGTCAATGCATCGCTGGTGCACGTGCCAGGCTGCGCAAGCGCTGGCTCAACTGCAGGCGCAGACCCTCGTCCTCACAGAACAGCAGCGCGTGCTCAAGGTCATAGCGCTCACCCTGAGGGCAATCCAGTTGCCGATAGACATCCGCGCGAGCCAGGTGATCGACCAGATTCGGCGGACCGAGTTGCAGGACACGCTCGGCATCTTTGAGGGCTGCGTCCGGGGCATCGTGCTGCATATGCAGCAGGCGCAGATTGCGCGACAGGCGTCGTAGCATGTCGGTAGCGTCGGCTGTCTGCAGGTGCACAGCGCTGAGTTCGACATCCGGGCCCAGCTGGCGATAGAGCTGGTCACGGCAGTCGCGGGTGTACAGGCGGCGCCCACCGCAAGGGTCGAGCAGGTGATCGGCGCCAGGTACACGGAGCATGAAATGACCAGGGAAATTCACGCCCTGTAGTGGAATGTCCAGGCGGCGCGCCACTTCCAGCGCAATCAATGCCAGGGTCAGCGGCTGGCCGCGTCGGCGGCGTAGCACTTCATGCAGCAGGGCATGGCATGGACGTGTCACGCCTTCGTCGTCTTCTTGAAAATCGAGCTCGGCAAGTCGGCGCAGCAGCGGCTGGGCCAGTTCGCGAGCGGGCAGGGCGGGTAGTCCAGCGCTGACCTGTAGTAACAGGCTGTGCAGGTCGCTCATGATCTGCGCGGGCTGGAGCTGATCATCATGTTCGGCGGCGATCCACAGCGCCGCCTCGAACAGGGCGGGTGGATCGCGTTGCAGGCACTGCAGGCAGGCTTGGCGTGGGTTCATCGCATTCTCCACTGGATTGTGCTTTTGTAGCCCCTGACAAGGTCGTCGTCCAGTGTGGCTCTCCTATACTGAGGCCTGAAGTCTGATCGGGAGCTCGCCCATGTTCAGCATGATGGAAGCCGCCCGCCTCGAGGCCCTGCACCTGGCCGAGGATCCGGCCAGCGGTCTCAAGGCCGTTATCGCCATTCACAACACCCGCTTCGGGCCAGCACTCGGCGGCTGTCGTTACCTGCCCTATGCCGATGAACAGAGCGCCATTGGCGACGCCATCCGTCTGGCTCAGGGCATGAGTTACAAGGCAGCGCTGGCCGGTATCGACCACGGCGGCGGCAAGGCGGTGATCATCCGTCCGCCGCATCTGCAGAGCCGGGCCGCGCTGTTCGAGGCCTTCGGGCGTTTTATCGAAACCCTCAATGGACGTTACATCACCGCCATCGACAGCGGCACCTCCAGTGCCGATATGGACTGCATCGCCCAGTACACCAATCACGCAACCAGCACGACCAGCGAGGGTGATCCGTCGCCGCACACAGCCTTGGGCGTATTCGCGGGCATTCGCGCCACCGCCCAGGCTCGCCTTGGCAGCGACGATCTGGAAGGGCTGCGGGTCGCCATTCAGGGCCTGGGCAATGTCGGCTTCGCCCTGGCCGAAGCGCTGCATGCCGCTGGCGTCGAACTGCTGGTCAGCGACCTCGATGCCGGGCGTGTGCAACTGGCCGTCGAGCAACTGGGGGCGCACCCGATTGCCAGCGATGCGCTGCTCACCACGCCCTGCGACATTCTCGCGCCCTGCGGCCTGGGTGGTGTGCTGAATGCACAGACAGTCGCTCATCTGCGCTGCGCAGCGGTGGCAGGGGCTGCCAACAATCAGTTGGCCAGCCCCGAAGTGGCTGACCAGCTGGAAGCTCGCGGGATTCTCTACGCACCGGATTACGTGCTCAATGCCGGAGGGCTGATCTACGTGGCACTGCGTCATCGTGGTGAGGAGTTGCCGGCGATCACCGCACATCTGGCGCAGATCAGCCGGCGTCTGACCGAGGTCTACGCCCATGCTCAGGCTGAAAAACGTTCCCCGGCGCGAGTCGCCGACTATCTGGCGGAGAGCCTGCTCTATCGCACCTAGCTGCTATCCGGCCCGTTCCGGGGGGCGGGTCTGAGCCTGGCCAGGCAGCATCGCGGCGACGTCAGTGCGCTCAATTGCCGTCGAATTCGCCCTGGTAGCACACCGGTGAACTGGGCGAGTCGTATCGCTGTAGCTCATCCTCGAGGAACTCCGCCAGAACTCGCGCGTTGTTGTGCTCCTCATCGCGTGCGGCGTAGAGCAGCGTAAGCGTGCCGCTCGCCGCCCAATGCAGCAGTCGCTGCCAATGTTCGGGGTGACCAGCCAGCTCACGGCGATAGGCCGCACTGAAATCATCGAAGGCTTCGACGCGGTGAGCGAAGGCCTTGCGCAGTTCGGTAGATGGCGCGACTTCGGGTAGCCATTCATCGAACGCCAAGGCGTCCCTGGACAGGCCCCTTGGCCATAGTCGGTCGACCAGTATGCGTTGGCCGTCGCCGGCCTGGGCATCGAGATAAACCCGCTTGCAACGGATCATCGAGTGGCCTCCATAGCCTGCGGCAATGCCGCACTTGGCGCTGCGTATGGGCTCGATTAGCGTGGTGAAAGGAGGATTCACCATGGACTATTTCATTATCGTCGTCACCACCGCTGCCGGCCTGTATTTTCACTGGTGGCTGTTTCGCCGTATTCGCTAATGGAGTGATCGCGATCTGGCGCTTTCATTTGCCGAGAGCGATGAGCGCAAACGTCAATACATGCTTGAACAGCTGGGCCGTGCGCAGCGCGAGGGTGTCAAACGACGAGATTTGCCAGCCTGGCTGGAGCAGGCTGCGGGGCATTATCCAATCAACAACGCATGATGCGCCTGGCGCTCACTGGGTAGGCCCCGTGCGAGCAACACGGGGCCCATGTACTCGATCACTCGCTGGCTGCGTCGACCTCGAGTTCGTCGAGGGCATCGGGCTGGCTCTTGAACGCTTTGGCAAACACGTCGCGATTCTTGGCCATGAAGATACCCAGTTCCTCGCCCTGTTCCTCGCTCAAGGACGGCACGGCCTTGTGCAGAACCTCGCTCAGGCGCTCGGCCAGCTCCAGCATCTTGTCGTAACGATCGGCTTCGGCCTTATCCATAAACAAGCGCTCCGGATCGCGACTGCTGCGATACACCACTTCGACGGCCATTCATCACCTCGTCTGCCTTCATGCGTGTTGATCAGTAATTAACTGGTTTTTTGTACAGTGGTGGCGAGAATAAAGGACTCGCTTCTCTTTTGCCAGCATTGGGCTTGATGGGCAGCTTAGATGACTCGATTTGCGCCTGCATTCAGCGGGTGGCGGCGTTTGGGTGTAGGTATCGCCAACGGCAGAATCAGGTACGTTTGTACAATTATTGTATATGTTGAGTCGGCATCGGATTCTTATCAAACGTTTTCCGGGGCGGCGCTTGTGTTGCTGTTTAGTGGGCATCTATAGTCATTCCAGGCGTATGTGCTTCGCCTTTGCAGTGCCCAATCATGAGGTGTTCACCTTGAACTCAGTCGGTCGTGTAGAGCGCAAGTTGCTCGCGCTGGTGGCACTGTTTTACCTGAGCCTGATGCTACTCATTGGGGCAATCTGGGGAAGTCAGACCAGCCTCTCCAGTGGTCGTGATGTACAAGATCTGTATCGTTCCCTTTACCGGCTGTCTTCGCTGCTTTCTATCCTGCAGGACGCCGAGATCGGTCAGCGCGGCTATTTGCTGACAGGCAACGAGCAGTACCTCGCGCCCTACGAACGAGCCATCGGGCAACTGGATGAGCAACTGTTGCTACTTGTCGAAACCCCAATGCTCAGGGCTTACAAGCCTGATATTGATGCGATTGCCGGACTCAGCCAGCTCAAGCGCAACGAGCTGGCACAGACCATCGTCGTGCGTAGGGAGCAGGGGCAGAACGCTGCACAGCGTATTCTGGCCGAGGACGTCGGTAAGCTCTACATGGATGAAATGCGTGTACGCATCGGCAATATCGTACGAGGCGTCACGGCCTCCCTTGAAGAACAGAAGGCGGATCTTGAATGGCGCTCGAATCTGGCGCTATGGGGGGGCGGCGGTGGTGCGTTGATGATGCTCGGGTTGCTCTCGCTGCTGTTTATCGATTTGCGTCGTGACCTCAGTGAGCGCGCCGAGTTGCTCGAGCGCCTGGCCTTCGAGTCGAAGCATGACAGTCTCACCCAAATACCCAATCGACGAGCCTTCAACGAAACGCTGGATCAGGCATTGGCGCTCGCCAGGCGGGGAGAGCGTCAGGTGGCGTTGCTCTATCTCGATCTTGATGGCTTCAAACCGATTAACGATCAGCATGGCCACGCTGTCGGAGACGCGACGCTCAAGGCAGTGGTTGCACGGTGGCAGGGTTTGATGCGTGAAGGTGAGGTGTTGGCGCGGCTTGGCGGGGACGAGTTCGCTATCATCGCGGCAGGTGATGCCGACGCTGTCGAACGCCTGGCGCGGCGTCTGATCGAGGCGCTTGACGCGCCGCTGCTGGAGCAGTTTCCCGACGTGCGGGTGGGTGTCAGCGTTGGTCTGGCGCGTTATGCCGAACATGGCGAAGATCGTCGCCGGCTTATCGCGGCGGCCGATATGGCCATGTATCGCGCCAAGGAAGCAGGCAAGCACTGTTTCGCCTGGCCTGAATCACGTCAGCCGGTACTCGCTGTAGTCTGAACGGCCTGTGTCTTTCCGTCACATCCCAGCATCATCCTCAAGCTGGTGTTTTTCCTGCATGCTCGTCGGCGTGCATCCATGTCGGATGCACGGGCGCATGTCTGGTTGGGGAGAAGTGACACGATGAATTGGGCGGAACGTCTGCGTACGGGCATGCATGGCCTGGCGGAATCCTTGGGTAATCTGCTGATGGAGGCCTTCCATTACCTGGCGCTGTTCGCCATCGGGGCGATCACGGCCTGGGCGGGGGTGATGACCTTCATCGGCATGCTGGAAAAGGGACACATCACGGTCGATGACATTCTGTTGCTGTTCATCTACCTGGAATTGGCGGCAATGGTGGGCATCTACTTCAAGACCAACCACATGCCGATTCGCTTCATGATCTATGTAGCGATCACCGCGTTGACCCGTTTGCTGATTTCCGACATTTCTCACACCCACAAACCGACTTGGGGCGTGGTGATGGTGTCGGGAGCGATCCTGCTGCTGGCCCTGGCGATTCTAGTGGTGCGCTACGCCTCGTCGCGTTTTCCGGCGGTGGCTGGTCCACACCCGCGCAGCAAGGCGCGCAACCGCGAGGACGCCGAGTCCGAGCGCGACGATGCGTCTGACTGAAATGTAGGGTGGATCGGGGCGCGTAGATGACGCTCTTTTCATCTACCACTGCGGGTGTCATGGTGGAGCGGGGCGTCAGTCGAGCGGCGCGAACAGTGCCGCCAGGTCTTCTTCATCCAGTTGCCACTGGCCCTGACTGCCACCGTCCAGCACGCCCTTGGCCAGGTTGGCCTTGGCCTGCTGCAGTTGCTGGATCTTTTCCTCGACGCTGCCACGGGCGATCAGCTTGTAGACGAACACAGGCTTGTCCTGGCCGATGCGGTAGGCGCGGTCGCTGGCCTGGGCTTCGGCGGCCGGGTTCCACCAGGGGTCGAAGTGGATCACGGTGTCGGCGGCGGTCAGGTTGAGACCGCTGCCGCCGGCCTTGAGGCTGATCAGAAAAACCGGAAATTCCCCCGCCTGGAAGCGTTGTACCGGTGTGCGCCGGTCCTGGGTGCTGCCAGTCAGCTTGGCGTAGGCGATCTTGCGTGCCTGCAATTCCGCCTCGATCAGCGCCAGCATCGAGGTGAACTGGGAGAACAGCAGTACCCGGCGGCCTTCGTCGACCAGCTCTACGAGCATGTCCAGCAGGGCGCTGAGCTTGCCCGAGTCGTTGGCACCCAACTCACCATTATCCTCTCCGAGCAGACGCAGGTCGCAGCAGCTCTGGCGCAGGCGCAGCAGGGCTTCGAGGATGACGATATGGCTGCGGGCCAGACCCTGGCGGGCAATTTCGTCGCGTACCTTCTGGTCCATGGCCAGACGCAGAGTCTCGTAGCGGTCGCGCTGCAGCTGGGTCATCTCGACCCATTGGGTAATCTCGGTCTTTGGCGGCAACTCGCTGGCCACCTGTTCCTTGGTGCGGCGCAGCAGGAAGGGGCGGATGCGCCCATTCAGATGGTTCAGGCGCTGGGCGTCGCCACGTTTTTCGATGGGTGTGCGGTAGTCGCGGGTAAAGGCTTTGGCGTCGCCGAGCCAGCCCGGCATGAGGAAGTGGAACAGCGACCACAGCTCGCCCAGGTGGTTTTCCAGCGGCGTGCCGGTCAGGCACAGGCGCAGGTCGGCCTGCACCTGAGCCGCTGCAGTGGCCGCCTTGCTGCGCGGGTTCTTGATGTTCTGCGCTTCGTCGAGAATCAGCAGGCGATAGCGCTGCTGGTTCAGCGCCTTGAGGTCGCGCGGCAGCAGGGCGTAGGTGGTGAGGATCAGATCGTGCTCGGCGATCTCCTCGAACAGTGCCTTGCGCTTGTTGCCGTGCAGGGCCAGTACGCGCAACTGCGGGGTGAAGCGCGCCGCCTCGTCCTGCCAGTTGGGTATCAGGCTGGTGGGCATGACGATCAGTGCTGGATTTTTCAGGCGCCCGGCCTGTTTCTCGCAGAGGATGTGCGCCAGGGTCTGCAGGGTCTTGCCCAGGCCCATGTCGTCGGCCAGTACGCCACCGACGCGCAGTTCGGCCAGGGTCTGCATCCAGTTCAGGCCCTGCACCTGATAGGTGCGCAGTTCGGCCTGCAACCCCTCGGGTGGCGCAATTTCACGTACCGCCAGGTTCTGCAGGCGTTGGGCGAAGCCGCGCAATTCATCGCCGCCTTGCCAGCTGAGTTCGGGCCCCTGGGCCAGTTCTGCCAGGCGTGCGGCGTCGGCGCGGCCCAGGCGCAGCGGCAGGTGATCGTCGCCAGGGTCGCGGAAGTACAGCTCGCCGAGCGTGGCCAGCAGCGGCTTCAAACGGGCGAAGGGTAGGGCGATGCGTTTGCCGCCCTGCGGCAGGCTGACCAGCAGGCGATCTTCGTCGGCGCGCTGGGCCAGCGCTTCGGGCGCCAGCAGCCAGGGCGTGCGGCGGATGGCCTGGAGCAGGATCGGCAGCAGACTCAGGCGCTGGCCCTCCACCTCGATGCCCAGCTCCAGATCGAACCAGTTCTGCTGCGGATCTTCCTCGACCTCGGCGTACCAGTCGTCGACCTCGGCGAGGTTGTACTGGAAGTCCGGGCGCATGTGGATTTGCCAGCCTTCGGCGCGCAGCTGCGGCAGTTGCTGCTGGACGAAATCCAGCCAGTCGCGCTCGCGCTCCAGTTCGAACGGCTCGCCGGCTTCGGCCGGCAGCGCCTCGCTCTGGCGCAGGGCTACCTGAAGGCCGAGACTTTCCAAGCGCTTGCGCAAGCTGGCTTCGGCACCGCCGTCGCGGATCAGGCGCAGGTTGGTTTGCTCATCCAGGCGCTTGACCAGATCCTTGGCCGGCTTGCCGAAAACCTTGTGCCCGGCGTAGTTGAAGGCCAGCGCCGCGCGGTGCTGGGTTTGCTCCTGCATGCGCCCTTTGCGTGCGTCGAAATGCACGCGCACCTGGCTGCCAAGGCTGAGGATGGCGGAGGGGGCGATGCCTTCGAGGCGTGTTTCCGCCAGTTCCTTGTTCACCACGATGATGTCCGACAGGTCGCTGCCGGCGCGCTGTTGCGCTTCCAGGATGAGCAGGGCGGCGACCACGTGCTTGCAGTTGAAGCCAACCGGGCAGTTGCAGTGGCCGGTCACGCTCCATTTGCGCCCGTAAGGATGCAGCGTGATGCGCTGCTGGTAGGTCTGCCCGCCGGAACCACGGCAATTGGCGAGCAGGCTGTGGTCCTTGAGGCTGAGCAGTTTGCTGCGTTTTTCTTCGGCGTAGGCAATGCCGCGGCGCAGGTCGCCTGCGCCGAACTCGGAACGCCAGTCCTCCTGGCGTAACTGGTGAATATCCAGAGGCATCAACGAAGCCCCGTGGCGAAAAGGAATGGGCGCATGACTGGGCCGTGGCAATGCAAAGCCACAGATTTTCGCATAGCCGCGTGACGATTAGCAGGCGTGGCGCCGAGATTGCCGACGTGCTGTCGTGGCCATCGCTTCAGGCGTTCGGCGAGTAGGGCGGGTGCAACCCGCCGCAGCGGAGTTGGCGGGTTGTGCCCGCCCTACAGAAAGGCCGCGCGATACTGCCGCGGCGTGGCACCCAGCGCCTGGCGGAAGCGGTTGCTGAAATGGCTGGCGCTGGCGAAGCCGCAGGCCAGCGCCACCTCGCTCAGAGCAGGGGCTGGCTGACGTAGCATCTGACAGGCACGTGCCAGGCGCCGGGCCAACACGTAGCGATGAGGCGGCAGGCCGAAGCTGCTCTGGAACATGCGCGCGAAGTGGTATTCCGACAGGGCACAAAGCGCGGCCAGCTGGCTCAGAGGCAGCGGCGTTTCCAGATGCTGCTCGATGAACTCGCGGACACGCCTGCGTTGTAGCGGTGCCAGGCCGCCCTTGAGACGCAGGCCCTGGCGCAGGCCAACCTGGTGGAGTAGCGCATGGTCGAGCAACTGGTGAGCCAGGCTGCTGGCCAGCAGGCGTTCGCCCGGTTCCTGCCAGTCGAGGGTGCACAGCTGGCGGAAACGCGCGGACTGTTCAGCGTCCTCGAGAAAGGTCGCTTCTTCCAGTTGCAGGCTGCGCGGTTCGCGATCGAGCAGGGCGACCGCGCCAAGGGCGAACTGCTCCTGCTCTATATAAAGGTGGGCAAGCTGAATCTCGCCATTGATGATCCAGGCCGACTGGTGTTCGGCCGGCAGGATGCACAGTTTATCCGGAGCGCCCTTGTTGCCGGGTTGCTCACGGCGAAAGGTGCCAGTGCCGCCACTGAGGTAGCACGACAGCGTGTGGTGGCTGGGGGCAAGGTAGTCACGCGCATCATGGGCGTTGCTCCAGCGTGCCACGGCCATGCCGTTGCCCAGTTCGGCCATGGCGTGCAGCCGCGCGTTGGGCGAGCGGCTCATGCTCTGGAATACCTGCAGATGTTCGAATTGCGCCATCACCATCTCCCGAATGCGGCCATGCTACGCCTGCCGACAGGCAAAACCAGAGGCGAAGAAAAAAATGCGCAAGTTTGTGAAAGTCTGGGGTCGTAATTGCTGGAACGCCTTTGAATGGTGCTTAAGTTTTTTTGCACCAACCCGCGGCGCGGCGCGAGGACTCGGAGTATCGTGGCGGCCATTCAAACAATGATTCGCATCCCGGATGCCGCTCTCGATGAAATACCTGCACCACTTCGCTCTTGCCTCTGCCTTGATCCTCCCCAACCTGCTGGCTGCCGCGCCTTCGGTCGATGACAAATCGGCCTTCATCGCCGATCTGGTCGGCCGCATGACCCTGGAGGAAAAGGTCGGCCAACTGCGTCTGATCAGCATTGGCGGCGACATGCCGCGTGAGCGCATCCGCGAAGAGATGGCCGCGGGGCGTATCGGCGCCACCTTCAACTCGGTGGTACGTCCAGAGAATCGCCCGATGCAGGAGGCGGCGCTGCGCAGTCGCCTGGGTATCCCGGTGTTCTTCGCCTACGACATCATCCATGGCCATCGCACTACTTTTCCGATTGGGCTGGGGCTGGCCTCGAGCTGGGACATTCCAGCCATCGAGAACAGCGCGCGGGTCGCGGCCTTCGAGGCCAGCGCCGATGGCCTGGACATGACCTTCGCGCCGACCGTCGACATTTCCCGCGATCCGCGTTGGGGCCGCACGTCCGAAGGTTTCGGCGAGGACCCCTACCTGGTTTCGCGCATTGCCGCCGCGATGGTTCACGGTTATCAGGGTAAGGATCCCAGCGACCCGCAGCGCATCATGGCCAGCGTCAAGCACTTCGCCCTGTACGGCGCGGTGGAGGGCGGGCGCGACTACAACGTGGTCGACATGAGCCCGATGCGCATGTACCAGGATTACCTGCCGCCTTATCGCGCGGCCATCGATGCCGGCGCCGGCGGGGTGATGGTGGCGCTGAACGCGATCAATGGCGTGCCAGCTTCGGCCAATACCTGGCTGCTGCGTGATCTGCTGCGTCGCGACTGGGGCTTCAAGGGCGTGGCGCTCAGCGACCACGGTGCGATCACCGAACTGCTGCGCCATGGTGTGGCCGCCGATGGCCGTGAGGCTGCAAAACTGGCCGTCACGGCAGGTGTCGGCATGAGCATGGCCGATACGCTGTATGACCAGGAGCTGCCGGCGCTGGTGCGCAGCGGCGCGGTGCCGCAGAGCGTGCTGGATGAAGCCGTCACCCATGTACTGAACACCAAGTACGACCTTGGCCTGTTCCACGATCCGTTCCGCCGCATCGGCCGCGCCGAAGACGACCCGGTCGACGTCAATGCTGAAAGCCGCCTGCACCGCGCCGATGCGCGGGCCATGGCGCGTGACTCCCTGGTGCTGCTGGAAAACCATGGCGACACCCTGCCGCTGAGCAAGAAGACCACCGTCGCGTTGATTGGCCCGCTCTCCGATTCGCCCGTGGACATGCTCGGCAGTTGGTCGGCGGTCGGTGTGGCCGAGCAGGCAGTGACCCTGCGCAAGGGCATGGAGGCAGCGCTGCAAGGCCAGGGCAAGCTGCTCTACGCCGTCGGCGCCAACGTCACCGACGATGCCCATGTGATCAATTACCTCAACCAGCTCAACTGGGATCGCCCGGAAGTGGTGCTGGACAAGCGCACGCCGCAGGCGATGCTGGAGGAGGCCGTGCGTGTGGCTTCCCAGGCCGATGTCATCGTCGCTGCTGTGGGGGAGGCGCGCGGCATGTCCCACGAGTCGTCCAGCCGCACCCGCCTGGATCTGCCTGACAGCCAGCAGGCGCTGCTGCGCGCGCTCAAGGCCACCGGCAAGCCGCTGGTGCTGGTGCTGATGAACGGCCGGCCGCTGGCGCTCGGCTGGGAGAAGGAAAACGCCGATGCGATGCTGGAGACTTGGTACAGCGGTATCGAGGGCGGCAACGCCATCGCCGACGTGCTGTTCGGTGAGCACAACCCTTCGGGCAAGCTGCCGATCACCTTCCCGCGTTCGGTCGGGCAGATTCCCACCTACTACAATCATCTGCGCCTGGGCCGTCCGTACACGCCCGGCACGCCTGGCAACTACACCTCGCAGTATTTCGAGGAGCCCAACGGCCCGCTGTATCCGTTTGGCTACGGTCTGAGCTACAGCGACTTCCAGCTGTCGGCACCGAAGCTGTCCGCCGAGCGCATGACACCGGATGAGAAGATTCGCGTCAGCGTCACGCTGAAAAACACCGGGTCACGGGCTGGCGCGACCGTGGTGCAGCTGTATCTGCACGATGAGGCCGCTTCGGTGATCCGTCCGGTGAAGGAACTCAAGGATTTTCGCAGGGTCAAGCTTGAAGCAGGTGAGGCGCGCGAGCTGAGTTTCGAGATCGACGAAACCATGCTGCGTTTCTACAACGCCAGCCTGCAGCATGTCAGCGAGCCAGGTGCCTTCCGTGCCCAGTTGGGGCTGGATTCGGAGACCGTGCAGGAGGCGCGTTTCGAACTGTTGCCACGCCAATGAGGGCGTGGCCCAAGGAGGCGAAAAATATACTCGCGCGAGCACCTGTGCCGGACTTCACGATCTGGTAATAATGCGCAGAAAGAATCCGCGCATGCGGAGACGTCACCGTTCGGTTGGCTGTCTGCATCGTGCTCGCGTTGTGTTTGTACCATTCGCCCGTTTTCAACTCCCTGCAGCGGTCGCCCCTGGGCTTGCCGCTGCTTGTCAGTACGTGTTGCCCTGGAGGCTGTGTGTCGATGAGTCGTTGTTCTGGAGCCCATATGGGCAAGGCTGGCAAGCTGGCCCTCTGTGCGCTCCCTCTGTTGTTCGCTGCCCAGAGCTGGGCCTTTGATCTGGATGATGTGGCGGTCAAGGCCAAGGCGCTTGCCGCCGAAGGCTACAGCGCGCCGCAAAGCAATCTGCCGGCTGCGCTGCGCGAATTGCCGTTCGCTGGCTATCAGAAGGTGCGCTTCCTTGAGGAAAAAGCACACTGGGCTGATGGCAAGACGCCGTTCCGGCTGTACTTCTTCCACCAGGGCATGCACTTCGATGTACCGGTGAAGATCAACGAAGTGACCGCCGAAGGTACCCGGGAAATCAAGTACGACCCGTCGATGTTCGACTTCGGCGATCTCAACCTGAACCCGGATGACCTCAAGGATCTGGGCTTCGCCGGCTTCAAGGTGATCAACGAGATCAATGCCAAAGGTACGCACGACGAAGTGATGAGTGTGCTGGGGGCCAGCTACTTCCGCATCGTCGGCAAGGGCCAGGTGTTCGGCCTCTCCGCGCGTGGCCTGGCCATCGACACCGCGCTGCCATCGGGCGAAGAGTTCCCGCGTTTCAGCGAATTCTGGATCGAGAAGCCGCAGCCCGATCGCCGCAGCCTGGTGATCTACGCACTGCTCGACTCGCCGCGTGCCACCGGCGCTTACCGTATGGAAATCAAACCGGGGCGCGACAGCGTGCTCGACGTGCAATCGAAGGTCTACCTGCGTGAGAATGTCGAAAAGCTCGGCATCGCGCCGCTGACCAGCATGTACCTGTTCGGTGCCAACCAGCCCTGGCCGCGCCCGAATTACCGCCCGCAACTGCATGACTCTGATGGTCTGGCCATCCATGCCGGCAATGGCGAGTGGATCTGGCGTCCGCTGAACAACCCGCAGCGCCTCAACGTCAGCAGCTATCGTATCGACAACCCACGTGGCTTCGGCCTGATGCAGCGTGGTCGCGACTTCAACCAGTACCAGGATCTCGATGACCGCTATGAGCTGCGCCCGAGCGGCTGGGTGGAAACCGTCGGCGATTGGGGCGCTGGTCATGTCGAGCTGGTGGAGATCCCCACGCCGGACGAAACCAACGACAACATCGTCGCCCTGTGGCGCCCAGAGAAGCTGCCGGCACCGGGTGAGTCGTTGGATGTGGCCTATCGCCTACACTTCAGCCGTGACGACGCCAAGCTGCACGATCCGCAACTGGCCATGGTCAGCCAGACCCGGCTGTCGGAGGGTGATATCAAGCAGGCCAACCTGATTCGTCAGGCTGATGGCAGTACTGCGCTGGTGGTCGATTTCGTCGGTGAGGAGCTGGCCAAGCGTTCGCCCGACGCGGCGCCGACCGTTCAGGTCAGCGTCGATGGCAACGCCGAGTTGCTGGAAGACAGCCTGCGTTACAACCCGGTCAGCAAAGGCTGGCGCCTGATGCTGCGCATCAAGGTCAAGAACCCGGCGCAGCCGGTGGAGATGCGTGCTGCCCTGGTCGAGGATGGCAAGGCCTTGTCGGAAACCTGGAGCTATCAGCTGCCTGCCCATGAATAACACTCTAGACCCTACGCAAATCCAGGAGTATCTGGGAGAACTGCCGCTCGATCATGAGCGGCAGCAGGCTCTGGCTCATCGCCTGGAAGAGGAGGGCGGGGATCTCGCGACCTTGCACCGTGCCCTGCACGAGGAAGATCTCGTAGCCGCCGAGCCTTTGGAAGAAACCCGCGAGATGCTCGACTCGGTGCCAGCCCGCCTGGCTCTGGGCTGGCCGGATGCGCTCGAGCGCGGCTGCCGCATCGTGCAGGACCACCAGGGTCGGCCCACCATCGATTCGACCCCTCCGATCAGACGCACGCGTATGGTGCCGGAGCCCTGGCAGACCAATATCCTGGATCGCGGTTGGCGCCGTCTGAAGGGCGAGAAACCCGCCCCGCGACCTCGTACACGCGAGAGCGAAGACTTCGCCGAAGAGCGTTGGCGGCATGTCGCGGCGGTGCGTCGTGCCGCGCTGCTGGTATTGATGATCACGCAGACCGTGGTCGCCACCTGGTACATGAAGTCGGTGCTGCCCTATCAGGGCTGGTCGCTGGTCGATCTGGGCCTGGTGTTCGAGCAGCCCTGGCAGGAGTCGGCGCGGCAGATCCTGCCCTATGTGGTGCAGACCAGCATCCTGGCGCTGTTCGCCCTGCTGTTCTGCTGGGTGTCGATGGGCTTCTGGACCGCGCTGATGGGCTTCTTCCAGCTGCTCAAGGGGCATGATCGCTACAGTATCTCGGCCACCAGCTGCGGTGACGAGCCGATTTCGCCACGGGCGCGTACGGCACTGGTGATGCCGATCGCCAACGAGCACGTGCCGCGCGTGTTCGCCGGTCTGCGTGCGACGTTCGAGTCGCTCAAGGCTACCGGGCAGCTCGATCACTTCGACTTCTTCGTTCTCAGCGACAGCAACGACCCGGATATCTGCGTGGCCGAACAACAGGCCTGGATGGAGCTGTGCCGCGAGGTGGAAGGCTTCGGCCATATCTTCTATCGCCGCCGTCGGCGTCGGGTGAAGCGCAAGAGCGGCAACATCGACGACTTCTGCCGGCGCTGGGGCAGCAACTACCGCTACATGGTGGTGCTCGATGCCGACAGCGTGATGAGCGGCGAATGCCTGACCCGCCTGGTACGCCTGATGGAGGCCAACCCGGGTGCCGGCATCATCCAGACCGCGCCCAAGGCGTCCGGGATGGACACCCTCTATGCGCGGCTGCAACAGTTCGCCACCAGCGTCTACGGACCGCTGTTCACGGCTGGCCTCAACTTCTGGCAGCTGGGTGAGTCGCACTACTGGGGTCACAACGCGATCATTCGGGTCAAACCCTTCATCGAGCACTGCGCCCTGGCGCCGCTGCCGGGCACCGGTTCCTTCGCCGGCGCGATCCTCTCCCACGATTTCGTCGAAGCCGCGCTGATGCGCCGCGCCGGTTGGGGCGTATGGATCGCCTACGACCTGCCGGGCAGTTATGAAGAGTTGCCGCCGAACCTGCTCGACGAGCTCAAGCGTGACCGCCGCTGGTGCCACGGCAACCTGATGAACTTCCGCCTGTTCCTGGTGCGTGGCATGCACGCGGTACACCGCGTGGTGTTTCTCACCGGGGTCATGTCCTACCTGTCCGCGCCGCTGTGGTTGTTGTTCCTGGTGCTCTCGACCTGCCTGCTGGCGATTCATACGCTGATGGTGCCGGAGTACTTCCTGCAGCCCAACCAGCTCTATCCACTTTGGCCGCGCTGGCAGCCACACGAGGCCATCGCCCTGTTCTCGGCGACCATGACCCTGCTGTTCCTGCCCAAGCTGCTCAGCGTGCTGCTGATCTGGATCAAGGGTGCCGAGGCCTACGGTGGGCGCACGCGGGTGCTGTTGTCGATGCTGCTGGAGGCGTCCTGCTCGGTGCTGCTGGCGCCGGTGCGCATGCTGTTCCACAGTCTGTTCGTCACCGCCGCCTTCCTCGGTTGGTCGGTGCAGTGGAACTCGCCGCAGCGCGTGGATGACTCGACCCCCTGGAGCGAAGCCTTCCGCCGTCATGGCACCCAGGTACTGATCGGTATCAGCTGGACGGCGCTGGTGGCCTGGCTCAACCCGGACTTCCTCTGGTGGCTGGCACCCATCGTCATTTCACTGGTGCTGTCGCCAGTGGTCTCGGTGCTGACCAGCCGCACGGCACCGGGCCTGGCAGCGCGGCGCTGCAAGCTGTTCCTGATTCCGGAAGAACACAAGGTGCCGGTGGAGCTGAGCAACACCGCCGAGTACGAGCAACTGAATAGTTCACGGGCTCTGCGCAAGGGCTTCCTGCGTGCAGTGGTCGACCCGCTGTACAACGCCCTGGTCTGCGCCATGGCCCGTGCCCGCCACGCCAAGGTGGTGCCGGCTGCCGAAGCGCTGCGCGACGAGCGTATCGATGAAATCCTCAGCGCCGGGCCTGAGGGTAAGGTCGAGGCGACCCGCTGGCGTCTGCTCAACGATCCTGACGGCATGGCCCGCCTGCACGCGCGCATCTGGCAGGAGCCGCAATATCACGCCTGGCGCGAAGCCCTGCGCGACGTCTGATCATCCGTCACGCCCCCGCCTGCCGGGGGCGTGACGTGATGCCCTTCTGACATACCCGCTAACATCTATAGGCGCATCAACGCTCTGCTGCACGGCACCATTACGTCTGGGGCGGGTCTTTGCCTCGGATGGGGCATTCGGCCGTCTGGCCCGAGCACCGTTTTCGTACATGACATTGGAGAGGAACCACGATGTCGAATCTGCATGATTCCGCGCAGCGCTATGGTGCGGTTACACGCTGGCTGCACTGGGGCATGGCCGTTTTGCTGGGGTGGCAATTCTTGACCGTACTGGCGCATGCGCTGATGGAAGACAGCGCGCTGGATAAATTCCTCTGGGGGACGCACAAGGCGACCGGGCTGTTGCTCATGGTGCTGGTGGTGATTCGCCTGCTCTGGGCGTTGTACAACAGCAGCCGCCGGCCGGCGCCAGTCAGCACACTGGCACGCTTCGGCCATCTGGCGTTGTATGGCCTGCTGTTCGTGATTCCCTTTGTCGCGCTGCTACGCCAGTACGGCTCGGGCCGCGAGTTCGTCGCCTTCGGCATGACCATCATGCCCGGCTTCAGCGACGCCAAGATCGAATGGATGATCGCGCCCGCCAGCCTGCTGCACGGCAACCTTGGCTGGCTGCTGCTGTTCATGGTCATCGGCCACGCGGCCATGGCGTTCGTTCATCGCCGCCAGGGCGGCGAGGACGTGCTAGCGCGAATGATCGGGCGCTGATTCAGGGTGGTATGGCAAAAGGCTTACACGGCCTGGCGGCAACCACCACTGTTGCCATTGCGAGCCGATCTCTAATCTACATACATCCCCTGCAGCGACGGATCGCTGAGGATCAAGGACGATGACCAAGCCAGGAATGGCTACCGACAGGATGTCGGATGGTCGGGAAGAAACCCGCTTCGGCGGGTTTTTTGTTGCCTGCGATTTTTGGCAACAAGCGCTCGGGCCTCGTAAGCGACGTCAAAAATTGTTCCCGACGGTTCCTGGTTGTCCACAAATGCTCAGCCCAGTGTCAGGTGATTGCGACCGGCCTGTTTGGCCTGATAGAGCAAGTCGTCGACTTGGCGATACAGCTCTTCGCTGCTTTCGCCGTCCATGGCCAGGCGTGCGCCCATGCTGACGGTGAGGTGGTCGGCCGTCGGTGAGGCGGCGTGGGCAATGTTCAGGGTGGCCAAACCGCTACGTAGCGCCTCTCCGAGTGTTTGCAGCTGTTCAGCATCGCAGCCATACAGCAGCAGGGCGAACTCTTCTCCGCCTAAACGTACTGCCATGTCCATGGGGCGACGAGCGAAATTTTGCAGCAGTCGACCTACCCGGCGCAGAGCATCGTCGCCGGCCTGATGTCCGTAGTGATCGTTGAAACGCTTGAAATGATCGATGTCGAGCATCAGTAGCGCAACCTTGGCTGACTCGCGGTTACCCTGGCGCAGAACGAGATCCAGATGCTGAGTGAAGCTGCGGCGGTTGTGCAGAGCGGTCAGCGGATCGTGGTTGGCTTGCCAGTCCAGCAATTGCAGCAGCAGAAATTGCTCGCGCTGAGTGTGATCCCTGACATAGGCACCCATTGCACAGATCAGCAGTGCCAAGCTGAAAATGAAGCACAAGCGCAGGTGATCGACCTGTTGCGTCTCCGATAACAGCCACAGCCCAGGCGCCACGACCAGCGGCAGGCTGGCCGCCGCCAGCAGCAGATTGCCGCGAAACGACAGACCGAGCGGGAAGAACAGTGTGATGGCCATCAGTAACAGCACGCTGTTGGAGATTGGGACGCTCAGATTCTGGTAAAAAATGATCGTCAGCGTGGTGCCCAGCACCAGGCTCAGCAGGGTGACGGTGACCACCTGCGGGCCATAGTGCTTACGGCTGCCGTTGAGCAGTAACAGGGCGAGCAGGCAGAGCGTGAAGATGATCGAGCCGCGCACCAATAGCAGGCCCCAGAGCGCTGCTGGATAGTCTGGGAAGCGTTGCCACAGATCCAGGCGCAGTGCATCGACAAGGCTGAAAATCATCCATATGCCGAGCCCCAGGAGCACGGCGATTTTCTGATAGCGCGCCTGTACCTTGCTGATGTACTGGTGATATTCCTGTTCCAGCGGCTGGCTGAAACGCAAGAAACGAAAACCGCGGCGTAACTGTTCGGCGTAGCGGTTTTCCGGGATTGCACGGAGAGCTTCCGGGGCTGAATGCATGACGACTCCTTGTTTCACTGAGCATAAGGCGCCCGGCGGGATCGTCAATCAATAACGCTATGGCAAATGTCTTACACGCTCTGGAGCCAACCGCTGCTATTGCTACTCAGGCACGATCATTAATCTAGACACATCCCCTGCAGCGACGGATCGCTGAGGATCAAGGACGATGACCAAGCCAGGATTGGCTACCGACAGGATGTCGGATGGTTGGGAAGAAACCCGCTTAGGCGGGTTTTTTGTTGCCTGCGATTTTTATACTGCGCCGGCGCCTTCACCTCTCCTTGCCAATGAATGCCAGCAGTGCCAGCAGCGGCAACCCGGCGGCCAGTAGCGCCGTGCCTGACCAGCCGAAGCGCTCGTAGACCGGGCTGGCCAGTGCCGAGCCGATGGCGCCACCAACGAAGATGCTGGTCATGTACAGCGCATTGAGCCGGGCGCGGCTCTGCGGCTCCAGTGCGTAGATGCTGCGCTGACCCAGCACCATGCTCATCTGCACGGCGAAATCCAGCACGATGGCAGTGACGACCAGGCCGATCCAGCCCAGTCCGGCGCTCAACAGGTTGGGAGCGAAGGCCAGTGGTGCCAGGATCAGCGCCACCAGGCTGGCGCACCAGGTATGGCCGGCATCGGCCAGACGCCCGGCGATAGGCGCTGCGACTGCGCCGATGGCGCCGGCAAGGGCGAACAGGGCGATGTCCTGCTGGCTCAATCCGAGGTGGCGCGACAGTTCCAGCGGCGCGACCGTCCAGAACAGACTGAAACTGGCGAACATCAGGCCCTGATAAAGCGCACGGCGGCGCAGTGTCGGGTAGCGGCGCAGCAGGTGAACGAGCGAGGCCAGCAGTTGCCCGTAGCTGGCGCGGTGGCTGGGGGCGTGGCGCGGGATGGTGGTGGCGATCACCAGGGTGATCAGCAGCATCAGTCCGGCTGCCATCAGGTACACCGCGCGCCAGCCGAATTCGCCGGCTACCAGACTCGCCAGTGGCCGCGCGAGCAGGATGCCCAGCAGCAGGCCGCTCATGATGTTGCCCACCACACGGCCACGGCTGGCCTCCGGCGCCAGGTTGGCGGCCAGGGGGATCAGCATCTGTACCGAAACCGAGCTGAGGCCGATCAGCAGTGCCAGGCCAAGAAACACATCCGGCTGATTCGCGAAGGCCGCCGCCAGCAGGCAGAGCAGGGCGGCTGCGGTGGTGATCAGCATCAGTCGGCGGCTTTCCAGCAGGTCGGCCAGCGGCACCAGGAACAGCAGGCCGAGGGCATAGCCGATCTGCGTCAGCGAAACGATCAGGCTGGCGCGCTCGGCGCTGAGGCCGACATCCGGGGCGATCAGCTCGATGATCGGCTGGGCGTAGTAGAGGTTGGCGACGATGGCGCCGCAGCACAGGGCGAACAGCAGCACCAGTGCCTGCGGCAGGGCTGGCGACTCGCTCGTGAGTGAGGAGGTCTGGCTAGTCATGATGGGATCTCGGTGAGAGGGAACGACAGGCGCAAGGTTAGGCAGGCGACGTCAGGCGGAGAAGCCGTCGAATCGGCAACAGTGCGTTGCGCACTGTGCAAAGGCATTCAGCGCTGCAGCAGCGCCTGAAGGAACTCACTGAACGCGGCGATGCGCTTCGACCCCCGGTGATTGGGCAGGTACAGCAGATGAATAGTGCCTTCGTGCGGGCCAGGGGCAACTTCGTAGTCGGGCAGCAGGCGCTGCAGCTTGCCACTGTCCACATCATCGCGTACCAGCCAGTCCGACAGCAGTGCCACGCCCTGACCGGCCACGGTTGCCTGACGCAGGATATCGGCGTTGTTGCTGCGCAGGCTCCCCGTGACCGGCACCTGCAAGGTCGTTCCGTCCTGCTCGAAGCGCCAGTAGTGCGCCGGGCTGCCGTAGTCATATTGCAGGCAGGTGTGCGCCTGCAGTGCGTCCGGATGTTCGATGGGCGAGGTGCGTGCCAGATACTGCGGACTCGCCACCAGCCAGCGCGTGAAACTGCCGACGCGCTGGCTGACCACGTCGTCGCTGACGATGGAAGAGCCCAGGCGCAGCGCCAGATCGACCCGTTCGCTGAGCAGGTCGACCACCTCGTCGGTCACGCGCAGCGTCAGCTCCAGCTGCGGGTGTCGCTCCAGCAGTTCGCCGAGGTGCGGGGCGATGATGCGCCGGGCGAACTCCACCGGCACGCTTACCGCCAGGCGGCCACGCACCTCTTCGCCGTTGTCGGTCACGGCGGCATCGGCTTCGTCGAGGGCATCGAGGATGGCCAGGGCGCGCTCGAAGTAGTCGCGTCCGGCCTCGCTGACGCTGATCTGCCGCGTGTTGCGGTTGAGCAGTACGCAGCCCAGTTCCTGTTCAAGAGCGTTGACCGCACGGGTCACCGACGAGGTGGCCAGGCCCAGCTGCCGCGCCGCAGCGGAAAAACCACCACAGCGAACGGTGGCGACGAAGGTGCGCAGAGCCAGCAGTTTGTCCATGGAAACGCCCGAAATGCCGATCAGCCTGAAGCTTGCGCGATTGGCCGGCTCGCTGCCAAGCATTGCGTGGCGCCCTGGGCCTTGCGCGTATACCACAGCACCCGGCTTACGCCACGGGTGATGGCCACATAGGCCAGGCGCCGGGCTTCGTCCTGCATGGCCTGGTCGTAGCTGCCGGCGAAGAAGCCGCACTGGGCGTAGAGCGCGTTGCGCAGCGGGTGCTTTTCCACCGGCAGGCAGTCGTCGAGGATGATCGCTACTTCGGCCTGCAGGCCCTTGGCGCGGTGGATGGTCATGGCTCTGACCGGCAGCGTCTTGTCCAACTGCGCGCGCATCTGCTGCAGAGGCTCGTTGCGTCGGCTGAGCAGCAGCACAGCGGTGCGATCTGCGTTGGCACGCTGGCTGACGTGCAGGCACTGCGCGGTGATTTCCTTGAGCAGCGCCGGCAGGCCGCTGGCCAGGTCGAAGCGCTGGATCAGTTTCACGCCATGGTCGCCCGGCTGCATCGCCTTGGCCGCGACGCAGGTCTTGGCCTGCTTGTTCTGGACCTCGGCCAGCACCTTTTCACCATCGCGGATCACCGGCTCGATGCTGCGGTAGTTGGTGCCCAGCAGCAGGGTGGTGCTCTTGCTGCGACCACGGCTGGGGAAGTGCCGGTCGAAGTCGATGAACAGCTCCGGTGAGCTGCCGCGCCAGCCGTAGATCGATTGCCAGTCGTCGCCGATGGCCATCAGGCTGATACGCTCGCCCGCCGCATGCAGCCGACGGTGCACGGCCTGCAGCCACAGCACGATCTGCGGCGAGATGTCCTGGAATTCGTCGATCAGCAGGTGGCTCAGGGCGAGCAGGGCGGGGCCGGATTTGCCGCCGTCGCTGCTCAGTCGCTCGCTCAGTTGCGCGAAGGCACCGTTGAAACTGATCAACCCCTGGCTTTGCAACAGAACGCTGAAGTGCTGGTGGAAGCGTTGCATGGCCTCGATGAAGTCGCGTTCGCGGGGCGCGCAATCGAGGGCTTTTACCTCCAGACGGTCGAGGCGAATTCCCAGGCTCTCGGCGAAGTCGATCTGCCCGTGCAGGAGCTCGAACAGCGGCAGTGCAGTGAATTCACCGGGCAGTTTGCAGGCGTCCAGCGGCGCCTTGGCCTTGCCCTTTGGTGGCTCCTCCGGGGCAGGCAATTTGAGCAGGCGGTGAGTCAGGACGCGAAAGCGTGCGTCCTCGGCGTAGGCATTCTGGTAGGCCTGCTTGAGCAGGCGCTGCTGTGCGGGGCGCAGGCGTCCGCCAGTGAGCGGGTTATCTGGTTCGTCGCCGGGTTCGTCCAGTTGCTCGAACCAGCGCGGGTTGCCCAGGTGTTCCTTGGCCAGTGTGGCCATGGCCGCATGGAAGGTGCGCACGCATTGGTGTGCATTGTGCGGGTAGTGCCAGAAGTCGAGCAGACGTTGCAGGCGCTCGCGCAACTCGCTGCAGGAGGCGTTGGTGAAGGAAATCACCGTCAGGCGCTTGGGATCGACCTCCAGGTGGCAGAGCAGGAACACCACGCGCAGTACCAGCGTGCTCGATTTACCGGAGCCGGCGCCAGCGAAGATGCGTGCCAGCGGCGCACGGCAGAGGATCATCGCCCATTGTTCGTCCGACGGTGCGCCGATCAGCCTGGCGTTCACCGCCTGCGCCACGCGTTCGCGCATCGCCTGTACCTGAGCATCTTCGACCTTCAGCCGGGTGCCGGGGTAAATCCCTGCAGGGCCGGGTTTACCGCTGTCAGTCTTGCGACCGCTGGCTTTCTTGTTGCCAGTGGACTTCTTCTTGCTTTGCTTGCGCGCAGGTTTACGTGGCTGCGCGGCTTCGCGCTCGGCACGCAGGTAGGCGGTGGTGTGAGGGAAGTAGCGGGCGAGGGCGCTGGACAGCAATTGTTTGTAGCGCGCGACAGCAGAAAGCATGCGTTGAGAATGACCTGACGGATAAAACCCGCATGATAAAGCCTGCAGCGCGATGGCAGGCAGTGATGGCGCAGCGATAAATGCGCAACTTTGTGCAAGCGCCTGGCGCCTATCGCTTCCAGACTGTGCTCAGTCTTGGGAGATACTCGATGAACCTGTCGCTTTACCTGCTGACCGTACTGATCTGGGGTACGACCTGGATTGCCATCAAATTTCAGATGGGCGAGGTGGCCGTTGCCGCTTCCATCGCCTATCGCTTCGCGCTGGCATCGCTGGTGCTGTTCGCCATGCTCTGGTTCAGCGGCCGCCTGCAGCCGCTGGATCGCCGTGGCCAGGGCATCTGCCTGGTGCAGGGGTTGTGCCTGTTCTGCCTCAATTTCCTGTGCTTCTACACCGCCAGCCAGTGGATACCCAGTGGCCTGATCGCGGTGATCTTCTCCACCGCCACCCTGTGGAACGCGATCAATGCAAGGCTGTTTTTCAAGCAGCGCATCGCCGCCAACGTGCTGCTCGGTGGCGCGTTGGGGCTGGTCGGTCTGGGCTTACTGTTCTGGCCGGAGCTGGCTGGGCACCAAGCCAGCCGCGAAAGCCTGCTGGGCATCGGCCTGGCGCTGTGCGGCACGCTGTTCTTCTCTGCCGGTAATATGCTTTCCAGCTTGCAGCAGAAGGCCGGGCTCAAGCCGCTGACCACCAACGCCTGGGGCATGCTCTATGGCGCGCTGATGCTGGTGGGCATCTGCCTGGTCAGTGGCACGCCGTTCGCCTTCGAATGGAACGCGCTCTACGTGGGTTCGCTGCTGTACCTGGCGATTCCCGGCTCGGTGATTGGTTTCACCGCTTACCTGACCCTGGTAGGGCGCATGGGCCCGGAGCGAGCCGCCTACTGCACCGTGCTGTTCCCGGTGGTGGCGCTGAACATCTCGGTGTTCCTGGAAGGTTACCAATGGACGGCCCCGGCGCTGCTCGGTCTGGGCCTGGTGATGCTGGGCAACGTGCTGGTGTTTCGTAAGCCGAAGCCGGTGCTTGCCGAGGCCAGGGCATAGGGGCGATCGAAATGCTGGGTGCTCGTCGTAGGGCGGGAATGCCGGCCGCGCGTAGCGCCAGCGAACAGTCCGCCGATCCATGCCAAGCCTGAAAACGGCGTACTGCTACGCGAGTACGCCCTACATCACTGCCTGGGTGATCAACTCCCGCGAATCAGCTTGCGCAGCATGAAGCGATTGGGGTGGCAGGCCTCGGCCACCTCACGTGGCACCGGCAGGGGCTCGTTCTCCAGCCAGGCAGCGATCAGCTCGCCGGCAAGCGGCGCCGTGATCAGCCCGCGCGAGCCGTGGCCGCTGTTGATGTACAGGCCGTGCAGCCAGGGGCAGGGCGCATCCGGCACCTGGCGAGCGTCCTTGGCCAGTACCGCATAGGTCTCGGTGAAGGTTTCGGCATCGGCCAGCGGCCCGACTATCGGCAGGTAGTCCGGGCTGGTGCAGCGGAACGCGGCGCGGCCTTCCAGCGTCGCCGGGTCGAGTGTCTGTGCGTCCAGGCGTTCGGCGAGATCCGTGGAAATTTCCCGCAGCAGCTCCAGGTTGCCGGCATGCTCGGCCACGCTGGGTGCGAGGTCGTCGCTGTGGAAGTCGAAGCTGGCGCCCAGGGTGTGCTCACCGTCGCGTGGCGGCGCGACATAGCCTTCGGCGCAGACCACGGTGCGCAGTTGACTGCTGAGTGAGTTGGCCGGCAGGCGGCTGATCTGCCCACGGATGCGCTTGAGCGGCAGGTTCGCATCCGGCAACAGGCGGCCGATTTCGGCGGCGCAGGCCAGTACCAGCACCGGGGCTTCGACCAGCGTGCCGTTCGGCCCGTCGACGCGCCAGCGGTCATCCTGCCGGCTCAGACTCAGCGCCTCCTGGTAGGGGCGCAGTTCGATCAATGGGTGTTGCACCAGTTGCCGGCACAGCGCCGGTGGGTGCACCCAGCCGGCATCCGGGTAGAACAGACCGCCGGCTGGCAGACCGATACCGGCCAGCACTTCGGCCTGCTCGCGACCCACGGAATGCAGCAGATCGGCAGGGAAGGCGTTGGCCAGCTTGCCCTGGCGCGCGGCTTCCTTGTCATCGAAGGCCAGCTGCAGCACGCCGCAGGCGTCCCAGTCGGCACCGCGCTGCAGGCGTTCGAGCAGCCGGCGGGTATGACCGAAGCCGGCGACGATCAACTGCGACAGCGCGGTGCCGTGAGCCGAGAGCTTGAGGTAGAGCACGCCCTGCGGGTTGCCCGAGGCCTCGCAGGCAACTGCCGCGTGGCGCTCCAGCAGGCTCACTCGCCAGCCGCGCGCTGCCAGGCTGGCGGCAGTGGCGCAGCCGGCCAGACCAGCGCCGATCACCACCGCGTGTTTTTCCTGCGTGGGGCGAGCGGGGCGGGCGAACCAGGGCTTGCCGACGGTTTGCGGCTCACCGATGAACTGCCCTTTAGCCACTTCCCATTTTTTGCCCAGGCCTGGCACGCGTTTCATCTTGAAGCCGGCTTCATTCAGTGCGCGCCGTACCCGACCGGCGCTGGAAAATGTACCGATGGTTGTGCCGGGGGCCGACAGCCGCGCCAGTTCGGCGAACAGCTCGGGCGTCCACATCTCGGGGTTCTTCGCCGGGTTGAAACCGTCGAGAAACCAGGCGTCGATGCGCGCATCCAACTGCGGCAATTGCTCCATCGCGTCGCCGATCAACAATGTCAGCACCACCCGACCACCCGCCAACAACATGCGCTGGAACCCGGGGTGAATAGCGCGGTACTGCGCCAGCAGTTCTGTGCTGAGCGGTGCCAGCTCCGGCCACAGGGCCAGGGCGCGCTGCAGGTCGTCGTGATGCAGCGGATATTTTTCGACACTGACGAAGTGCAGACGCGCGCCAGCGGGCGCCTGTTGCTCGAACAACTGCCAGGCGCAGAGGAAATTCAGCCCGGTGCCGAAACCCGTTTCGCCGATGTTCAGGCATTCACCGTCGGCGAGAGCGGCGAAGCGCGCCGCCAGATCGTTGTTGGCGAGGAAGACGTAGCGCGTCTCTTCCAGGCCGTTTTCCTGGGAGAAATAGATGTCGCCGTAGCTGCGCGACAGAGGCTGGCCGCGCTCGTCCCAGTCGAGCTGGGCGTGATGGGTGTCTGACATGGCTGGGTTCCGCTGGATCGTGCGGCGATTCTACCGTGCACAGGTGTCGCGGCGCTGGAACAAGGCAGCGTGTCAGCGGGCAAAGCGTTGGATGTTCCGTTAGGCTGTGAGGATGATTCCAGGGAGGTTGCTTTATGTTTGAGTCCGCCGAAATCGGCCGAAGTATCGACAAGGCCACGTTCGAGGCCGAAGAGCCGGCACTGCGCGAGGCGCTGCTGGAAGCGCAGTACGAGCTCAAGCAGCAGGCGCGTTTTCCGGTGATCGTATTGATCAACGGCGTCGAGGGCGCTGGCAAGGGCGAGACGGTGAAACTGCTCAACGAGTGGATGGACCCACGGCTGATCCAGGTCAGCACCTTCGATATACAGACCGACGAAGAGCTGGCGCGGCCGCCGGCCTGGCGCTACTGGCGCCAGCTGCCGCCCAAGGGACGCATGGGCGTGTTCTTCGGCAACTGGTACAGCCAGATGTTGCAGGGGCGGGTGCACGGCAAGTTCAAGGACGCGGTGCTGGACCAGGCCATCGACGGTGCCGAGCGCCTGGAGCGCATGCTCTGCGATGAAGGCGCGCTGATCTTCAAGTTCTGGTTTCACCTGTCCAAGCAGCACATGAAGGCGCGACTGGAGGCGCTCAAGGACGACCCGCTGCACAGCTGGCGCATCAGCCCGCTGGACTGGCAGCAATCGAAGACCTACGACAAGTTCGTGCGCTACGGCGAGCGTGTGCTGCGCCGCACCAGCCGTGACTATGCGCCCTGGTATGTGGTCGAGGGCGTCGATCACTATTACCGCAGCCTCACCGTCGGGCGCATCCTGCTCGAAGGCTTGCAGGCGGCGTTGGCCAGTCCGCAGCGTACCCAGCTGCAACCGCATGCTGCGCCGCTTGTTTCCAGTCTGGACAATCGCGGTTTGCTGGCCAGCCTGGACATGACCCAGGCACTGAGCAAGGACGACTACAAGGAGCAGCTGGCCACCGAGCAGGCGCGCCTGTCCGGCCTGATGCGCGACAAGCGCATGCGCAAGCACGCCCTGATCGCGGCATTCGAGGGTAACGATGCCGCCGGCAAGGGTGGCGCCATCCGTCGCGTCACCGGCGCCCTCGATCCGCGCCAGTACCGCATCGTGCCGGTGGCGGCGCCGACCGAGGAAGAACGTGCCCAGCCCTATCTGTGGCGCTTCTGGCGACACATCCCGGCGCGCGGCAAGTTCACCATCTTCGACCGCAGCTGGTATGGCCGTGTGCTGGTGGAGCGGGTCGAGGGCTTCTGCAGCCAGGCCGATTGGCTGCGCGCCTATGGCGAGATCAACGATTTCGAAGAGCAACTGGCCAATGCCGGAGTGATCCTGGTGAAGTTCTGGCTGGCCATCGACCAGCAGACGCAGCTGGAGCGCTTCAAGGAGCGTGAGCAGATCCCGTTCAAGCGCTTCAAGATCACCGAAGAGGATTGGCGCAACCGCGACAAGTGGGACGACTACGGCGATGCGGTGGGTGACATGGTCGACCGCACCAGCACCGAGATCGCGCTCTGGACGCTGATCGAGGCCAACGACAAGCGCTTCGCCCGGGTCAAGGTGCTGCGCACCATCAACGAGGCCATCGAGGCGGCGTTTGCAAGGGATTGAGATTTTTCGCGGCTGAAACGGAATGCCGCCCAGCCGCTCCTACGGTGCGTTGAATAGCGTGGGAGCGGCTTCAGCCGCGATGCTTTTGTGTCGTTCCCGATGGCCCCGGATTGCATCCGGGCTATGTCCCGGCATCGACCCGTATACGCCAGATCAATGATGCTCGCGCTCAGGGATGGGCTGGATTTATCTTCATACCATTCGCCATCCAATAACAACGAGGTGCGTCATGCGTGAAGTGGTGATCGTCGACAGCGTCCGGACCGGCCTGGCCAAGTCTTTCCGCGGCAAGTTCAATATGACCCGGCCGGACGACATGGCCGCTCACTGCGTCGATGCGTTGCTAGTGCGCAACGGCATCGACCCGAAGCTGGTCGATGACTGCATCGTCGGTGCCGGTTCCAACGAGGGTGCGCAGGGCATGAACATCGGTCGCAACGTCGCCGTGCTCTCACGCCTGGGTAATCCGGTGGCGGGCATGACCCTCAACCGCTTCTGCTCCTCGGGCCTGCAGGCCATCGCCATCGCCGCCAACCAGGTGGCGTCAGGCTGCAGCGACATCATCGTCGCCGGCGGCGTCGAGTCCATCACCATGACCCTGAAAAGCATGAACATGGACAACCTGTTCAACCCGCTGCTGCAGCAGGACAACCCCGGCATCTACTACCCCATGGGCAAGACCGCCGAAATCGTCGCCAACCGCTACGGCATCAGCCGCGAGGCCCAGGACGCCTATGCCCTGCAGAGCCAGCAGCGCACCGCGCGCGCCCAGGCCGAAGGCCTGTTCGCCGACGAAATCGTGCCGATGACGGTGAAGTATCAGGTCGAAGACAAGGCCACCGGCGAGAAGAAGATTCTCGACGGCGTGGTCGAGGCAGATGATTGCAACCGCCCGGACACCACCCTGGAATCCCTGGCCAAGCTGCAACCGGCATTCGACCCGGCTGGCAGCGTCACCGCCGGCAACGCTTCACAACTGTCCGATGGCGCCTCCATGACCCTGGTGATGAGCCTGGAAAAAGCGCTGGAGCTGGGCCTGACGCCCAAGGCCTACTTCCGTGGCTTCACCGTGGCCGGTTGCGAGCCGGACGAGATGGGCATCGGCCCGGTGTTCTCGGTGCCCAAACTGCTCAAGGCCAAGGGCCTGAGCGTGGCCGACATCGACCTGTGGGAGCTCAACGAAGCCTTCGCTTCGCAGTGCCTGTACTGCCGCGACACGCTCGAGATCGACAACGAGAAATACAACGTCAATGGCGGCTCCATTTCCATCGGCCATCCATTCGGCATGACCGGCTCGCGCCAGGTCGGTCATCTGGTGCGCGAGCTGCAGCGCCGCGAGCTGCGCTACGGCATCGTCACCATGTGCGTCGGTGGCGGCATGGGCGCCACCGGGTTGTTCGAGGCCTATCGCGGCTAAACGACGTAGGGTGCGCCGCGCGCACCACCGGCAACACGCACCGCATGACCGAACCGCGGTGCGCACGGCGCACCCTACGACAACGCTGGCCCACACGACGGCCAGTGATGCGCTGTTTATACTCGCGCTCTGCCCTGCGGACGGAGCGCCTGCCGATGCCCTTTGCCGAAAACCTGATCGCCTTCACCCTTGCCGCCACGCTGCTGACCCTGACGCCGGGGATCGACACTGCGCTGGTGTTGCGTACCGCTGCGGTCGAGGGGCGGCAGCAGGCGTTTCGTGCGGCGCTGGGCATCAATGCCGGTTGCCTGCTCTGGGGCGCGGCGGTGGCCTTCGGCCTCGGCGCGCTGCTGGCGGTTTCCGAATTCGGCTACAACCTGCTCAAGTATTGCGGTGCGGCCTATCTGGCCTGGCTTGGGCTGAACATGCTGCTGCGCCCGCGTACCTCGCTGGCACCCGCGCAGGCGAGCGGCACACCCGATGCCAACTGGTTCCTGCGTGGTCTGCTGGGCAACGTGCTCAACCCCAAGGTGGGGATTTTCTACCTGTCCTTCCTGCCGCAGTTCATTCCACAAGGACAGCCGCTGATCATCTGGACATTCGGCCTGGTGGGCATCCATGTGGCGCTCAGCCTCATCTGGGCGCTGGTGCTGATCGGGGCCACTCAGCCGCTCGGTCACTGGCTGCGGCGCGAGGTGGTGATCAAGTGGATGGATCGCAGCACGGGGCTGATCTTCGTTCTGTTCGCCGCGCGTCTGGCATTGAGCCGGCGCTGAGTCCTGGCGCCGCTTCTGCTTGGGTTACTCTGTGTCTATGCAATAGAAAAGGCTATGTCTGCGTTAGCTGTTGCCAAGCGGTTCTAGGAAGGCTCTGAGCCTTGTAGGGTGGGCTTTTGTACCAACGCCCAACACTTAACGCAGGTATAGCCATAGAAAACCAGGCGGTGACGATGGATCGGTTTCAGGAAATGAGGGTGTTGCTGGCGGTGACCGAGGCCGAGAGCTTCGCCGGGGGCGCCAAGCTGCTGGGCATTTCGCCGCCCAGCGTGACCCGCGCCGTCGCGGCGCTGGAGGCGCGCCTCGGCACTCTGTTGCTGGCCCGCAGCACGCGCAGCCTGCGCCTGACCGAGGCTGGCCAGCGTTATGTCGAGGACTGTCGGCGCATCCTGCTGGAACTGGAAGAGGCCGAGGAGCTGGCCGCCGGTGGCAGTGTGCGCCCGCGTGGCCGGCTCACCGTGACGGCGCCGGTGATGTTCGGCGAGCTGTTCCTGATTCCGCGCATCGCCCAGTACCTCGATACCCACCCGGACGTGGAGGTCAATGCGCTGCTGGTCGACCGCGTGGTGAACATGATGGAGGAGGGCATCGACGTGGCCGTGCGTATCGGCTCGCTACCCGAGGGCGATCACCCGGCGTTGCAGGTCGGGCAGATCCGCCCGGTGGTGTGCGCCTCGCCAGCTTTTCTCGATCGCGTAGGGCGTCCGCGTCATCCGGATGAATTGCGCGATGCCCCCATCGTAATGTCCAGCGCCAGCACCCTGCTGTCGCACTGGCAGTTCGTCGGCGCCGACGGCCCATTCGGCTTCATGCCGCAACCTCGCTTCACCGTCAGCTCCAACCAGGCGGCGATCAGCGTGGCGCGCCTGGGCTGGGGCTATACCCGCGTGCTGTCCTACCAGGTGGCGGCCGCAGTCGCGCGCGGCGAGATCGAGCTGGTGCTCGAGGCGTTCGAACCGCCAGCCTTGCCTGTGCATATCATTCATCAGGGCGGTCGCCAGATTTCGGCCAAGGTGCGCACCTTCGTTGACCACTGCGCTGCCAGCTTTCGTGCCGACCCAGCCCTGCGCGCGGCTGGTGCAGCGCCTGTTTCATGAACGCTCACCGCGAGATGCAGGTGTTTCTCGTCGTGGCCCAGGCGGGCAGCCTGGCCGCTGCTGCTCGGCAGTTGCAGCTGTCGCAGGCCACGGTGATGCGTATCGTGGCTGGGCTGGAGAGTCGTCTGGACAGCACCCTGCTTCTGCGCGGGCCGCGCGGTGTGAGCCTGAGCGCGGCGGGTACCGCTTTCGCCGAGAGTTGCCAGCGCATCCTGCAGCGGGTGGAGGAGGCCGAGCGCTCCGTGACCGGCCTGCACGCCAACCCCGTCGGACAACTGACCCTGGCCCTGCCGCTATTGATGACGCATCAGGTGCTGACCCCCATCGCGGTCGACTACCTGGCGGAATTTCCCGAGGTAAGCCTGGCCACCCTGGCGCGCGAAGAGTCGCCCAGGTTGCTGGAGGAGGGCATCGACCTGGCCGTGGTGGTCGGCCATCTGCCCAGTTCGTCCGGTTTCGCCGTGCCGTTGGGATGGGCGCGACCGCTGGTCTGTGCGGCACCTGCCTATCTGCAGCGCTGGGGCTGGCCCGCCAACCCGCAGGCCCTGCAGGCGCATCGCACCATCGCTCGTTCTTCGACCGGTCATGCGGGGGAATGGCGCTTTATGGACGGCGCGGTAAAGCTCGCGCCACGGCTGACCTGCAGCACGCCGCAGGCCGCGATCCGCGCGGCGCTCGCCGGTTTTGGCCTGACCCGCTGCCTGAGCTACGAGGCCTATCAGGAGTTGCAGAGTGGGCAGTTGCAGGCGGTGCTGGAAAACTTCGCCGCAGCGCCCGTGCCGGTGCAACTGTACTACCGCGAAGGGCGCCGGGCTGCAGCGCGGGTACGCAGCTTCCTCGACTTCGCCGTGCCGCGTCTGCGTGCCCATCCGGCGTTTCAGGCGTGATCCGGTTGAGTTGCAGAAAATGAAATAGTGGATTGCCTTGAGTGGTGATTCTTCTCCGAGTTGGATGGGGCGAACATGGCCCCATCGTCGCGAAGGCAAGTCGTCTCGCGATGACCTTATCCAATCACGCTCGAAGGAGTCATCGCCATGTCCCGTCCCGCCATCAAGCTGTACAACTTCCCTCGTTCCGGCCACGCTCACCGCGCCGAGCTGATGCTCTCGCTGCTGCAATTACCCACCGAGCTGATCTTCGTCGATCTGGCCAAGGGCGAGCACAAGACGCCGGAGTTCCTGGCTATCAACCCCTTCGGCCAGGTACCGGCGATCGATGACGGCGGCACCATAGTCAGCGACTCCAACGCCATCCTTGTCTACCTGGCCAAGCGCTACGGCAATGACGACTGGCTACCGCAGGAGCCCGCTGCTGCTGCCCGTGTGCAGCGCTGGTTGTCGGTGGCCGCCGGCCTGGTAGCGTTCGGCCCTGCCGCCGCGCGCCTGGTTACCGTATTCGGCTACTCGTTCAACACCGAAGAAGTGATCAACCGTGCTCATGCGCTGTTCACCGTGATGGAAGGCGAGCTGGGCGAAACCCCATTCCTCACCGGCGACAAGCCGAGCATCGCTGATGTCGCCAACTACTCCTACATTGCCCATGCGCCGGAGGGCAACGTCTCGTTGGAACCCTATCCGAACATCCGCGCTTGGCTGGCACGCATCGAGGCACTGCCGGGTTTCGTGCCGATGCCGCGTACCGCAGCCGGTCTGCAAGCCTGAGTCACCGTTAGCTGCCGGTTTACCCGGCGGCTTCTTTCGTGGAGGGCAGAACATGCAACAGCTTCCCAGCCATCGGCACTCGCCCTGGCATGCCGGTGAAAAGCAACTGCAGGAAAAGGTCGGCGTCGGCGAACGCATGGAAGTGCTCGGACAGAAGGTGATCCGCGACTACATGCCGGATCAGCATCGTGAGTTCTACCAGCAACTGCCTTTCATGATCGCCGGTGCTGTGGATGGTACAGGCCAGCCCTGGGCCACTTTGATCGAAGGCGAAGAAGGTTTCGTCACCTCGCCCGATCCACGTCACCTGTCGTTCGACCTCGCCGCCATGGCGCTCGACCCGCTCGATCCGGCCACTCCCGGTCTGGGCAGCGGCGAGGCCATCGGCCTGCTTGGCATCGAGCTGCATTCGCGGCGGCGCAATCGCATCAACGGGCATATTCATCAGGCCTCGGCACAGCGTCTGGACATCACCGTGGAGCATTCCTACGGCAATTGCCCGCAGTACATCCAGCTGCGCCAGTACCGCCGCGCGCACGAGCGGGGTATCGAGCGCATTGATGCGACCGAGCTGGATGCGCGCAGCGTCGAGATGATCCGCAGCGCCGACACCTTCTTCGTCGCCAGTTACGTCGAGCACGACGGTGGCCGCCGCTCTGTAGACGTTTCGCACCGTGGTGGGCGCGCCGGCTTCGTGCGGGTGGAGGGCAATCGGCTGACCATTCCCGACTACGCCGGCAATCTGTTCTTCAATACCCTGGGCAACCTCAGCATCAATCCGCGCGCCGGTCTGCTGTTCGTCGATTTCACCAGCGGCGACGTGCTGCAACTGGCTGGCCGCGCCGAGATCATCCTCGACAGCCCGCTGATCAACGCCTTCGAAGGCGCCGAGCGGCTGTGGACGCTCGATGTCGAACAGGCGGTGCTGCGCCCGGCGGCGACCTCATTGCGCTGGGCCTTCGAAGAATATGCACCGACCAGCCTGATGACCGGCACCTGGGCGGAAACCGACGCCCGCCTGCGCGAACGTGAGCAGCGCAACCAGTGGCAGCGCTGGCGCGTGCAGCACCAGCAGCAGGAGAGCACCGATATCCGCTCGTTCGTGCTGGCGCCGGAGCAGGGCGCCGCGCCGCGCTTCGCGGCCGGTCAGCACCTGCCGATTCGCATCACCACTGTCACGGGCGAAACCCTGCTGCGTACCTACAGCCTGTCCAGTGCACCGTCGGACAATCAGCTGCGTATCAGCATCAAGGCGCAGGGTGTGGTTTCGCGGCATCTGCACGAGCAGATCCGGGTAGGCGATGTGCTGGAAGTACGTCCGCCGCTAGGGAGCTTCACCCTTAATCGCGACACCAACCGGCCGCTGGTGCTGATCGGTGCCGGTGTCGGTATCACGCCGTTGCTGTCGATGCTGCGCGAGCAGGTGGCGCTGGGGCAGGGCAAACGCATCCATTTCTTCCAGAGCGCGCGGACGCTGGGCGACCTGCCGTTCCAGACCGAGTTGCACGAGCTGGTGCAGCGCGCGGGTGGTTTGCTAACGATTCACCGTGCCCTCAGCGCGCCCGAGACGGACGCTGTGCTGGGGCGCGACTACGAGCAGCAGGGACGTCTCGATCTGGCGCAGATCAAGGCGGCGCTGTCGTTCGACGACTACGACTTCTACCTGTGCGGCCCGGCCGCCTTTACCCAGGCGATCTACGACGGCCTGCGCGACCTGAACGTCGCCGACGCACGCATCCACGCCGAGGCGTTCGGCCCCTCGACACTGACGCGTCGCACGGACGGTCAGACCGACGCCTTTGTGCAGCCGCCAGCGGCAACCGAGCCGGTACCCGTTTACTTCACCACTTCAGCCAAGGAAGCACGCTGGCTGCCGGAGGGTGGTAGCCTGCTGGAGCTGGCAGAAAGTCGTGGCCTGACGCCCGAATTCAGCTGCCGTGGCGGTTCCTGCGGCACCTGCAAGACGCGCCTGGTCAGCGGCCAGGTGCATTACCCGAACCCGCCAGCCGAGCTGCCGGAAGGCGATAGTGTGCTGATCTGCTGCGCGGTGCCGGCACAGGGTGAGGATGGCGTGCAGCCCCTGGTGCTTGATCTGTAAGAGGGCCGAACTGATGAGCATTCGATCTGAACGTCGTTACGTCTGGGCTGATGTTGAAGCAGGCGATGCGCATAGCTCGCCTGGAAGTTACGAGCACGGCGAAATGGAGGTCGGCTATCTGGCATCGCAGTTGTTACTGCCGCGCGAGTTGCCGGGGTACGCACCTGAACGCTCGAGGGTCTGGCAGCAGGTGGTGCGGTGCCTGCGTTATTGGCCGTCCAGCGATTGTCGGGGCTTGCGGGCTGTTGGCGGGGTAGCGTCGGTGGCTCGGTTGAGGGCGCAGGGTGCGTTGGGCTGAGCGCTTGTCTGAAGCTGTTGCCGTTTCGATCGAAACGGCAACAGCCTCTGCTTATCCTTGCGGCTGCGCGTCTTCCAGCGCCTTGCGGTAGGCATCGGCTTCGTCCTGGGACGGAAAGATACCGACCAGCTCTCCATTCTGAATCACATCCCAGACCACCAACCCCATGGCACGGGCTTCACGGGAAAGATGTTCGCTGTCACGTTCGTGCACGATCACGTTCATGCTTGTCTCCTCGTAATACGAATGCGGCTAAATGTCGCAGTTCGTTTATACGCCTCGTTAGCAAGCTTATTAAACCGGGGATTTGGCAAAGGACTGTTCTTTTAATGCAACGAACAATGGAATTTTAGTTTGGTCGTTTCCTGCTTGGGACGTTTTGAAGCATCTTGAAATATTCAGTGGTGAGGATTGGCAGGAAACCCCGTTTCAAATCTCTGTGTATTACTGACGCCCGTACTGCTGGCGATATTGCGCAGGGGTCAACCCAGTCAGCGCCTTGAACATACGCCGCAGGTTGGCCGGGCTGCTGAAACCCAGTTCAGCGCTCAGGGTACTTAGCGGCGACGAGGTCATGGCCAGACGTTCGCTGAGTTGGTAGAGCTTGATGCGCCGCGCGTAGCTCGCCACCGGCTCACCGGTTTGCGCGCTTACCTTGCGCGCCAGGGTACGTTCGGACATCGCCAGTTGGTCCGCCAGCATCTGCACCGTCAGTTGCTCGGCAGGCGTTTTTTCGATCAGGGCATGCAGGCGGCGCAACAGACCCACGGGCTGCTGCATCAGGCTGGCGCTCTGGAACGCACTGTGCGGGACGGCTGGGCGGGGCAGCACCATCAGCTGACTGATGTCTCTGAAGGCCTGTTCGCTGAGGTGTCGCTCGATCACCCCCTGAGCGATGGGCAGGTAGCCGTTCACCCCGGATGCAGTGGCTACGCCCAGATCGAACACGCAGCTGCTCTCGCTCTGCCAGCGCACCCGGCCGAAGCGGTCACGCATCGCATCCGCCAGCCACCAGGTCACTGTTGCCGCCTGGCCGTTCAAACGGCCGCTGGCTGCAAGCAGGCCGACGCCGGTGCAATAACTCCATAGCTGGACGCGCTTACCGATTGACGCCAGCGCTCTGATCAGTGCGGCATTGCCGCTCAGCACCGCCTCTGCTTGTTCCGCCGACTCGGCCCAGAAGCCTGGAATCAGCAGGGCATCGAGTTCGCGTGGATCGAGAGCCGCGCCTGCCTGCAGACTCATCCCATGGGCGCATGGCACGGGCCCGGCGTGCTGGGCGACATAGATAGCCTCGAACAGTTGCCGTCCACTTCGGCGATTGGCAGCGTGCAGCAGATCGGCGAAGGCGAACAGCCCGGCAGGCATGCAATCGGGATACAGCAGCAAACCAATGCGCATGAGTGGGTGGCCTGAAATGAATCGAAGATGTCCAATACTGCCATTATTGCCCTGGCGCCGGATAGGCAGCATGGAGCCCTCAGACCCCGAGGGCTTTTCATGAAGATTCAGCAGCTGCGCAACGCCACCATCATCGTCGAGTTCGGCCAGCACCGCGTTCTGGTCGATCCCATGCTGGCCCGCCAAGGCGCCTTGCCACCGCTGCGATTGTTCGGTGCCCGTCAGCGCAATCCACTGGTCGAGCTGCCAGTCAGTGCTCGCGCCGCGCTGGAATCGGTCACCCACTGCCTGATCACTCATTGCCAGAAAGGCCATTTCGATCACCTGGATCGTGCCGGCGTGCGGTGGCTGCGCGAACACAAGATTCCGGTGATCTGCACACCGCATGACGCCAGTTACCTGCGACAGCGTGGTCTGAACGTCCAGGCGTTGTTGCCAGAGCATGAGCATCCTGGCCCCTTTCTGGGCGGCCGTATCCGCACCATCCGCTGCACCCATGGCCGCGGCCTGGTCGGGCGCCTGATGGAGCACGGTGTCGGTTTTCTGATCGAAATACCGGGCGAGCCGAGCCTCTATCTGGCCGGTGATACGCTGCTCACCGACGCGGTACGGGCCTGCGTGCGCGAGCATCGGCCTGCTGTCAGCGTGGTGCCTGCAGGTGGCGCGCGTTTCGACCTGGGCGGCGACATCATCATGGGCATCGACGAGGTGATCGAGTTCGCCCAGTTGAGTGGCGCGGCAGTGGTTGCCAATCACCTCGAGGCGATCAGCCACTGCCCGGTCAGCCGCTTGGCGTTGGCCGAGGCTGCTAGCCACGCGCAAGTCGAGCTACTGATTCCGCAGGATGGCGAGGTGCTGGAATTCTGAGTGGTGGGGCGTAGTCACCGCGCCTGTCGCCGCGCCATCCGACGGCGATATTGGCGAGTACGGAAGAGGTCTTTCACCTGCTGCGTCACCAGCGCCCACAAGGGGGATACGCCGGGCTGGGAGTCCCGGCCCTGACTGAGCTGATGCAACTGATACTTCACCACCGCCATGTTCGCCAGCGAGGCCAGCACCTTGTTGTTCCAGGTGATCGGCGGCAGCTGGGGAGCGCTGCCGAGGCCGAGCTGCCAGTCACGCGGCAGGTTCGGGTCGATGGCCAGGGCCGTGCCGATACCGACCATCTCGATGCCGCTATCCAGCACCTGTTGTGCAACCGGTGCACGGCGAATACCGCCGGTGACCATGACTGGCATGCTTGCCACGGCGCGAATCTCACGGGCGAATTCAAGGAAGTAGGCTTCGCGCGCCAGGGTGCGCCCATCGCGGGCCTGGCCCTGCATGGCCGGCGCTTCGTAGCTGCCACCGGACAGTTCGACCAGATCCACGCCCAGCCCGTCGAGCAGGCGCACCACCTGCTGCGCGTCCTCGGCGCTGAAGCCGCCGCGCTGGAAGTCTGCCGAGTTGAGCTTGACCGCCACGGCGAAGCTCGGCGACACCACGGCACGCACCGCCTTGACGATCTCCAGCAGCAGGCGCGCGCGATTTTCCAGCGAGCCGCCCCATTGGTCGTTGCGCTGGTTGGTCAGTGGCGACAGGAACTGGCTGAGCAGATAGCCGTGCGCCGCGTGGATTTCCACGCCCGTGAAGCCGGCCTGCTCGCCCAACTGCGCGGTGCGGGTGAAGCGCTCGATCACCTCCTGAATCACCGCCGGGGTCATTTCCTGCGGCGTGGCGAAACGCTTGGACAGGTTGCCCAGCTCCAGCGCTACGGCCGAAGGCGCCCAGGTTGGCTGGCCCAGGTTGGACTGCATCTGCCGGCCGGGATGATTAATCTGCAACCAGAACTGCGCCCCTTTGCCGCGGCCGATGCGTGCCCAGCGTTCGAATCGGGCCAGGTGCGTGTCGTCTTCCAGCACCACGCCGCCGGGGCCGGTCATGGCGCGGCTGTCGACCATCACGTTACCGGAAATGAGCAGGCCGGCGCCGCCCTCGGCCCAGGCCTGATAGAGGCGCATCAGGTGCTCGGACGGTGCATGGTCGGCATCCGCCATGTTCTCTTCCATCGCCGCCTTGGCGATGCGGTTGGGCAGAGTCGAACCATTGGGCAGGACAAGGGGATCGAACAGGTTCATGGGCGCTTTCTCGATTGGAGGTGCAGAAACCTTAACGTTAAAGCTCACTTTAATGTCAATGCCTGCTCTCGTCTCTTGCTCAGGTTTTCATGCCGCGCACGTCACGCCGTATCGCCTGGGGCGGGATGCCGAAGCCGCGGATGAATACTTCACGCATGTGGCGGCGATCGCGGAAGCCGGTTTCCTTGGCGATCACGTCCAGCGAATGGCGGCTCTGTTCGATCATCACTCGCGCCGCCTCGAGACGTAGGCGCTCGATGGCCTTGGCCGGGGATTGTCCGGTTTCCGTGGTGAATACACGGGTGAACTGGCGCGGGCTGAGGTGCACGGCATCGGCCAGTTCCTCGACGCTGAGCGGCCTGTGCAGGTTCTGCCGGGCATAGTTCAGCGCGTTCTGGATGCGATCGGATTTCGGCGCGAGAGTGAGCATCTCCGAGTGTTGTGACTGCCCGCCCGATCGGCGTTGGTGCATGACCAGTTTGTGCGCCACCGAGCGCGCCACGTCCGAGCCCAGATCCTTCTCCACCATGCCGAGTGCCAGATCCAGGCCGGCGGTCATGCCGGCAGACGTCCACATGCTGCCATCAATGATGAAGATGCGGTCGTCCTCGACGCTGATCTGCGGATACAGGCGTTGCAGGGCGGCACCGTAGGCCCAGTGGGTAGTTGCGCGGCGCCCATCGAGTAGGCCTGCCTGGGCCAGCACGAAACCCCCGGTGCAGATGCCGGCGACGCGGCGCGCCTGTTGTCCGGCCTGGCGTACGAACGCCAGGGCTGCCTCGCTAGGTGGCGTTTCCAGAGGTTTGTTGACCCCGGCGATCATCCAGGTATCGGCCAGGCCGGGGTTGTTCAGGGCGCGGGTTTCGATACCCAGGCCCAGTGACGAGCGCACGATGCCGCCAGCGACGGAGAAGAACTCGATGGAGTAGAAGGGCGCCTCGGCCACGATGTTGGCGTATTCGAAGACGGTCTGGGTGGCCAGCGACAGCACCTGGAAGTCGTCGGAGAGCAGATAGCCGATTCTGTGCATGGTCGTTGCTCGAGTCAGTAATGTCTTAAAACATGACTTTATACGTCATTTAGGTCTTTTCCAATCCTCGCCATGATGTGTCCCAAGCCCACCGCACTTGGAGACACAACATGAGCACTGCATCAAAAGGCACCGCACTGGTCACTGGCGCATCCTCGGGTATCGGCGCCCTGTACGCCGAACGCCTGGCCCAGCGCGGCTACGACCTGATTCTGGTCGCTCGCAACCGTGAACGCCTCAACGACCTTGCTCGCCGCATCACCGACGACACCCAGCGCGTGGTCGAGGTGCTGCAGGCCGACCTGGGCGACGCCGCCAGCCTGGCCACGGTCGAGGCCAAACTCAAGCAAGACGCGAGCATCACCCTGCTGGTCAACAACGCCGGTATCGGCACCTACACGCCGTTGCTCGACAGCGACGTGGGCCTGATGACGCGGATGATCGACCTCAACGTGACCGCGCTGATGCGCCTGAGCTACGCGGCCATCCCTGGCTTCGTCGAGCGTGGCAACGGCGCCATCATCAACATCTCGTCCATCGTCAGCATCGCCCCGGAAGTGCTCAACGGCGTCTACGGCGGCAGCAAGGCCTTCGTCACCGCCTTCAGCCAGTCGCTGCACCACGAATTGGCCGACAAGGGCGTGCGCATCCAGGCCGTACTGCCGGGCGCCACCGCCACCGAGTTCTGGGACAACGGCGGCCTGCCGCTGGGACACCTCGACCCAGCCATTGTGATGCCGGCCAGTGCTCTGGTCGACGCCGCGCTGATCGACTTCGATCGCGGCGAACTGATCTCCATTCCCTCGCTGCACGACGCCAGCCAGTGGCAGGCCTTCGAGGCGGCGCGCAAAGCCATGTTCAACCAGCTTTCCAGCAACCAACCTGCGCCGCGCTACAGCGCCCAGCGTTGATCGATCCTTACTGATCAGGAGCAGCACCATGAAACTCAGCGGCAATACCATCTTCATCACCGGCGGCACCTCGGGCATCGGTCGCGGCCTGGCCGAAGCCTTCCATCAACGCGGTAACAAGGTGATCATCGCCGGCCGCCGCCAGGCGCTGCTCGACGAGATCGCCCGCGCCAACCCCGGCATCGACACCGTGGTGCTGGACATCAATGATGCGCAGCAGATCAAGGATGTGGCGCAGCAGGTGATCGCACGCCATCCGGGCCTCAACGTGGTGATCAACAACGCCGGCATCATGCCGTTCGACGATGCCGCCTCGGGCGACCTCGACGACGCGCAGGCAGTCGGCCTGGTGACCACCAACCTGCTCGGCCCGGTGCGGGTCAGCGCGGCCTTCGTCGAGCACCTCAAGCGCCAGCCGGACGCCACCATCATCAACAACAGCTCGGTGCTGGCGTTCATCCCGATTGCTGTCACAGCGCTGTACTCGGCGACCAAGGCGGCCATCCATTCCTACAGCCTGTCGCAGCGCTTCATGCTGCGCGACACCAGCGTCAAGGTGCTGGAGATCGCGCCGCCATGGGTCGACACCGACCTGATCCACAAGAGCGGCGACCCGCGCGCCATGCCGCTGGATGCCTTCATCGCCGAGACCCTGGCCAAGCTGGAGAGAGCGACCACCGAGGTGATCGTCGATGGCATCACGGCTCTGCGCGCCAATGTCGGGCCGAACGAGCATGCGCTGGTGAACCAGTTCAACCAGTCGATCATCGACAACCCCATCCCCGTTGCCTGAGCCCGGCGCCCGACCTCATCACGAGTTCGGGCGTTCTCGTGCGCCTCTGGAGAGCTTCATGCACAGCCCTATTACTGCACCGGATCGCCTTGCCCTGCGCCTGCTCAGCCTGGCCTATTTCGTTCAGGCGGTCGGTGCTCTGTCGGTGGTCGGCAGCCTGGAGGCGATCTCCGCCGCCTGGGACTTGAGCAACGCGCAGAGCGCGCTGTTGATCACCGTGTTCGGCGTCACCTTCGCGCTCGCCGCGCCGCTGTTGCAGATGAGCCTGGGCCATCTACGGCGACGCTCGCAGGTGCTGCTGGGGTTGTCGATTTTCAGTGGCGCGGCTCTGTTGTTCGCCGCCGCGCCGGATTACCAGACCCTACTGCTGTCTCGGGTGTTGATGGGATTGGGTGCGGGCTTTATCGGCCCGGTGCTTGGCGCCCTGGGCTCGAACCTGGTGACACGCGAGCAGCAGGGTAGTGCCATCGCCATCGTGCTGCTCGGGCTGAGTGTCGCAGGGCTGGTCGGCATGCCGATCAGTGCCTGGATCGCCCATGAGTTTGGAGCGCGCAGCCTGTTCTTCGGTATCGGCGCCAGTGGTCTGCTCATCGCGGCGATGATTCTGGCGTGGGTGCCAAATCGTGTGGTGGGCCAGCGCGTTGCGCCGATTGAGGTCATTACGCTGCTGACCAGTGCCACTTCGCTGAGCGCGTTTCTGGTGGTGTTCTTCGTCACCACCGGCGTGTTCACCACCTATGCCTTTCTGGCGCCGATCATCGGCAACGATTTCCACGGCAGCGCCGACGACATCACCCTGGCGCTGACCGTGTTGGGCGTCGCCGGCGTACTGGGCAATTTGCTGGTCACTCGCCTGGCGCTGCGGGTCAGTGCCGAGCGTTTGCTGCTGATCGGCATCGGCTTGCTGGCGCTGGATCTGCTGGGCCTTGCTGCGATGCCAAGGCTATTCGGCGGGCTGTTGCTGGCCCTGGTGATCTGGGCGCTGGCCACCGATATCGTCTGGCCGTCGCAGCAGCGGCGTATCGTCGAACTGATGCCCGAGCAACGTGGCATCGCCCTGGCGCTGACTGCGTCGTTCATGTTCGCCGGCATCGGTACTGGCTCGGCGGTCGCCGGGTGGCTCTATCCCATCGTCGGCTACATCGGCTTGTTGCTGGCCTCGCTGCTATTTCTGTTGCTGGCTTTCGTCAGCCTGCGCTTTTCCGAGTGGCGCGCTCGTGTGCAGATGATCGCACCGGGGTTGAGCTGATCAGCGGCTGGCCGCTGCCTTCTGCTGAGCGGCCTGGCGCAGCCTGTCCAGGCGCTCACGTGTCGTCTCATCCGCACCCGGGCCGACGATTAGGCCGAGGTCTTTCAGTTCGAGTGGCTCGCCGTTGACATCGGCCAATTGTACCGGGGCCAGCGGCGCTCCGGTCTTGCGGTTGACCGGGATCAGCGGCGCGCCCTCGGCCAGCGGGTTCCACTTATCTCCCCACTGCAGCATGGCGATGATGATCACGTGCAGGGCCCGGCCTTTCTCGGTCAGGGCGTATTCGGTGCCACTGCCGACGGTGTGTTTCACCACGATGCCGTAGTCCTGCAGCAGTTTGAGGCGCTTGGACAGAATGCCCTTGGAAATCTCCAGGTTGCGCTGGAATTCATCGAATTTGGTCGCGCCCCAGAGCAGTTCGCGGACGATCAGCAGGTTCCACCAGTCGCCCAGGACATCCACCGAGCGGGCCACCGAGCAATTGCGATCCTCGAAGGTAACTCGTTCCACGTGCGGGTCTCCAGTTAGGGGCAGTTTGCAGCTGCCGACAAGAAAGCGGTTGACAGGTTTCATGATAGCACCTAATTTCTCGTTGCATGGTTCTGTAATAGAACCTGTCGATGAATGTCCTATCGAGGTCTATCCCATGATCAAGCAGCTTCTGACTGCGACGGCTTTTTTCGTCGTCGCTACTGCGCAGGCCGAACCCCACGGCAACTGCGTCACCAATGAACTGGAAGACCGCCTGATCACGGCGGATCTCGCGGTCGCTGTAGGCAATTGCTACCTGGCCCACGCCAGTGAGGAAAGCCAGGCTGTGGCAGCGTTGGAATACGCCCACAGCTGGTTCCTTCAGGCGCAAGCGCTGGGTTCCAGCCAGGCTCGCCGGGGGTTGGATCTGGTCGAGAAGAAACTGGCGCAGGCAGGGCAGGCTCATGACTAAGCCCATCGTGACATCGATGTTGCTGGCCACCATGGCTTTCACTGCCAACCTTGCGTTAGCAGAGACGTTGACGCCGCTGGGCGCTGAGGCAGCCGCCAATGCCGACGGTTCCATTCCGGTCTGGACCGGTGGCTTCAACCGCGGCGTGACCTGGAGCGATATCGGCAAACAGTTCGTCGATCCCTTCGCCGATGACCCGGTGAAGTTCTCCATCGACGCCAGCAACCTCGAGCGCTACCGGGACAACCTAACCCCGGGGCAGATCGAACAACTGCGCCGCAATCCTGAGGGCTATCGCCTGAACGTCTACGAGACCCGGCGCACCGCCAAATATCCCGAGCACGTTTACGCGGCTGCGCAAAAAAATGCGGATACGGCCAGGTTGGTGCCTGGCGGCAATGGCGTGCTCGACTATCAGGGGTATTACCCCTTCATCCATCCCAAGAGCGGGGTGGAGGTGCTGTGGAACCACTTCATGCGCTATCGCGGCGGCAGCCTGCTGCGCACCCACACTCAGGTAATCACTCAGCCGAACGGTTCCTTCAGTGAAGTCCAGCTCGAAGACCGCGCGGCCTGGCCGGAAAACCTCAACGGCTTCGACCCGGTCAGCGACGCCAACATCATGATCTTCTCGACACAGAAGGTGACCGCTCCGGCGCGTCTGGCAGGCAATATCCTGCTGGTCCAGGAAACCATCGATCAGGTCAAGGAACCGCGTCTGGCCTGGCTCTACAACGCCGGACAGCGTCGTGTTCGGCGTGCCCCGCAGGTCGCCTATGACGGCCCTGGCACCGCTGCCGATGGCCTACGCACGTCCGACAACTACGACATGTACACCGGCTCGCCGGATCGCTACGACTGGAAGCTCGAAGGCAAGAAGGAAATCTACATCCCCTACAACAACTACCGCCTGACCAGTCGTGAGCTGACCTCGGCCAAATTGATCGAGAAGGGTCACCTCAACCCGAACTACCTGCGCTACGAGAAGCACCGCGTGTGGAAGGTGGTCGGCACCCTCAAGCCGGGCATGCGCCATATCTACGCCAAGCGCGTGTTCTATGTCGACGAGGACACCTGGCAGATCGCCCTGGCCGAGCACTACGACAGCCGTGGCGTGCTGTGGCGGTTCTCCGAGGGTTTCCACGTGCAATACGACTACGCCGACACGCCCTGGTACGCGGGGGAGGCCATCTACGACTTCAGCAACGGTCGTTACCTGGTGTTCGGCCTGACCTACAACAGCGCGCAGCCCATCACCTTCGGTTTCAAGGCGAGCAAGTCGGAGTTCGTGCCGGCTGCGCTCAGGGCTCAGGGGATTCGCTGAACGCGGTTGCGGCCGCGTCCGATCATTCGGTGGCGTTGTTCTGCGCCACCGTTCACGCAATGAACCCAGGTGATTTCAATGAAAGCCTTTGTCATCGAACGATATTCAAAGCAGGAGCCCGTGCGACTGGTCGACGTGCCGGAGCCGACTCTGGGCGAGCAGGACGTACTGGTGCAGATTCACGCGGCCAGTATCAATCCTCTGGATCTGAAGATTCGTAGCGGCGCGCTCAAGCGGGTCCTGCCGCTGCGCCTGCCATTGGTGCTGGGCAACGACCTGGCCGGTGTGGTGACGCGGGTCGGTGCCAAGGTGCAGGGCTTCAAGCCGGGTGATGAGGTCTATGCCCGCACAGATACCCGTCGCATCGGCACCTTCGCCGAATTCATCGCGGTGGCCGAATCCAACCTCGCCTTGAAACCGGCCAGTTTGAGCATGGAGGAGGCCGCCTCGATCCCCCTGGTCGGCCTGACCGCATGGCAGGCGCTGGTGGAGAAGGGCCAACTGCGCAAAGGGCAGAAAGTTTTCATCCATGCTGGCTCTGGCGGTGTCGGCACGCTGGCGATCCAGCTGGCCAAGCATCTGGGCGCGTATGTCGCGACTACCACCAGCAGCGCCAATGTCGCGCTGGTGAAAAGCCTCGGTGCGGATCTCGTAGTCGACTACAAGAAGGACGATTTCGCCAAGACGCTGCGTGACTACGACTTGGTGCTGCACAGCCTGGGCGACGAGGAACTGGCTCAGTCCGTGAGCGTGCTCAGGCCCGGTGGCCAGCTGATCACCCTGTCTGGCCCGCCTGACCCCGCGTTCGCCAGGAGCGCCGGCATGCCCAAGCTGCTGCAACTGATCGTGGGGCTGCTCAGTCGCAAGATTCGCAAGCAAGCCGCTCAACGCCAGGTTAGCTATGCCTTTCTGTTCATGCGCGGCAGTGGTGAGCAGTTGGCCAGATTGGCTGAGTTGATCGACAGCGGCGTGATTCGTCCGGTGGTCGACAAGGTCTTTCCGTTCGCGGCCACCGACGAGGCGTTGGCCTACGTCGACAGCGGTCGGGTGAAGGGCAAGGTGGTGGTCAGGGTGCGATAAGCCTGGTGCAGACTGGAGCAGCGTCCCGGCCACTCACCTACGGAGGCGGTGCGCGCGGCGCACCCTACGAAGGGCAGCCTTAGGCGCGAATGCTGGTTTTGCTGGTGCGTTTGAGTGGATCGCTCGGCTCGCCCAGGTTCATCTTCGACAGCACCCGCTTGGCGTTGGTGGCGCAGTCGATATCGTCCGGTTTGCTTTCGATCTCGTCGATCAGCGCCAGCAGGTGCGCCTTGCTCTGCGCCAGGCGCAGCTCCAGCGCTTCGATGTCCTTCACTTTTGCCTGCAGGGTATCGAGCAGCTTGCCGTGCTCCCACTGCGCCAGATCCTGCGGCAGCAGGGTGCGCAACTCGTCCAGGCTGAAGCCGGCCTGCTGTGCGGTGGTGATCAGGTTGAGCACCAGCACGGCCTGTTCCGGGTAACTGCGATAGCCGTTGGCCTGGCGCTCCACCAGCTTGAGCAGGCCAATGCTTTCGTAGAAGCGAATGCGCGAGGCCGCAAGGCCTGTGCGTTGCGCCAGTTCGCCGATCTTCATCTGGGTATATCTCTGTGGCAGGAGCGTTGTGAGCTCAAGGTTAACTTTAACCTTCGGCTTTGGCCATGAGGCTGCAACACTGGCATAACGTCTATGCTTGCCGAGCCCCCCTGATCAGAGCCGCTCTTGAACTGCATCCCCTCCAGCAGGTACAGCCCGTGAAGCACTCGATACTCATCGCCGCGCTGCTCTGCCTGCTGATGGGTGCGCTTGCCAGAGCCGAGACGTATCAGCTCGTCACCGAAGAATGGGCACCCTACAACTACCGGGAGAACGAGCACATCACCGGCATGGCCACGGAGGTGGTGCGGGCCATCATGGCGCTGACCGGCGACGACTTCGAGATCAGAATGAGGCCCAGCATGCGTGCCTCTCGTGTACTGCAGACTCAGCCCAGAACCATCATGTACTCGATGTTTCGCACGCCAGAGCGTGAGTCCTTGTTCAAGTGGGTCGGGCCCATCGCCGAGGAATCCATCTACCCCTACCAGTTGGCCGCTGCAGCGCAGCCGATCCACACCCTGGAGCAGTTGCTGCACACCCCACGTATAACCACCCGGCACGCCGGCCTGGTGCCAACGATGTTGGCTTCGATGGGGTTCGACAATCTCGACACGAGCGCAACGGAGAGTGAGCAGCTCTACCGCATGCTGTTGGCCGGGCGTACCGAGGTCATCATCGGCGACACCGACGCTGGCGTGGCCTATTACAGTCGCCAGCTGGGTATCGCCCCGGGCTCTCTCAGGCGGGTGCCCATCGAGCTGTACCGCTCCTCGCTGTATATCGCCTTCAGCCGCGACAGCGACGATGCGCTGGTCGCGGCCTGGGCCGCTGCCCTGGCCAGGTTGCGCCGCTCGGGGGAGCTGGCGCGCATCCAGCGCCGCTACGAACGGCGCGACGATCAGTGACCGGCTGAAACGCCCTGGTCGATGGCCATGTCGGCACCGGTGATCGAACGTGCGCCCGGCTGGCAGAGGAAGAACGCCAGTTCCGCCACTTCTTCCGGCTGGATGAAACGCGCCTGATCGCCCTGTGGATATTTCCCCAGCAACTCCCGGTAGTAGGCCTGCGGATCGCCGTTGCCGTAGTGCTCGGCCTGGAACTTGAGCATCGGTGTCTCGATGTCGCCAGGTGAGACGGCGTTGCAACGCACGCCGTAAGGTGCCAGATCCAGCGCCAGGGCCTTGGTGAAAATGCTCAGGCCGCCCTTGCTGGCGCAGTAGGCGGCCGCATTGGGGTTGCCCTGGCGTCCGGCGTCGCTGGATATATTGACGATGGCACCGCGCGTCTGGCGCAGGTGAGCAATGGCCGCCGCGCACATGAAGAAGCTGGCCTTGAGGTTGACGTCCAATACCAGGTCGAAATCCTCCTCGCTGAAGGCTTCCACCGGCCCTTCGCGCCATACCCCTGCCGCATTGATCACGGCATCCAGCCGGCCTGCCGCCTCGATCGCTGCCGCCACCACTGCATTGCAGTTGGCAGGCTTGCGGATATCTGCCGCCAGGCTGCCGACCAGGGCATGGCGCTGGCCCAGCTCGGCCAGGCCGGTGACGTTGGCGTCGGTGGCGAACACCGCCCAGCCACCGGCCAGGAAGCGTGCCACCAGCGCGCTGCCCACGCCGCCAGCGGCGCCGGTGATCAGCACCACGGGGCTGATTTTTGGCTCGGTACTCATGGGGCCTTGTCCTCGATCAGGCAGTTGCCGCCATCGACCATCAGCACCTCGCCGGTGATGTAGCTGGCTTCAGGGGAGGCGAGGAAGGCCACGGCTGATGCGACTTCCTCGGGACGGCCGGCTCGGCCGATCGGCACGTAGGCTGCGGCGCGCTGTTCATGCGGCGTGCTCGAACCCGTGGCGATCCAGCCCGGCGCCACTGAGTTGACCGTGATGCCCTGGCGGGCTACTTCCAGCGCCAGGCCCATGTTCATCCCCACCATGCCGGCCTTGGCTGCACTATAGGCCGCTTCGCCTGGGTGGCCGGCCTTGGTGCCGGTGGTGGAACTGATGTGGATGATGCGCCCGTAGCCACGCGCCCGCATGCCCGGCAGCACGGCACGGGTGAGCAGGAAGGCGCTGGTCAGGTTACGTGCGATCGTCAGGTTCCAGGTCTCCAGGCTCATGCTGGACACCTCTTCGAACGTCTCGGGGCTGCCCTGCATGGTCATGCCGGCGTTGTTCACCAGAATATCGACGTGCCCCCACAGCCCTTCGGCCCAAGCGGCGAACGCCTGCACGCCAGCCTCATCGGTCAGGTCGACTGCCCGGCCTTCGGCCTCGAAGCCTTCGGCGCGCAGCTCGGCGACGCGCTCGGCAATGCGCACACTGCTGGCGGTGACGATCAGCTTCGCGCCAGCCGCGCCCAAGCGCCGGGCGATGGCCATGCCGATGCCGTGTTCGCTGCCGGCACCGCTGACCAGCGCAACCTGGTCGTTCCAGTCCTGTTTCATGCAAGGCTCCCATCGGGTTGTCGATGACTGGAAGTTAGAGGGAGTAAGCTGATAAAAAAAGACGATAGTCATCAGGAAAATTGACAGCACCATGGCATTCAACAGCGAAACCCTGCGCGTGTTCCTCGCGGTGCTGGACGGTGGTTCCTTTTCTTCCGCTGCACGCCAGCTTGGGCGCGTGCCTTCGGCGGTAAGCATGGCCATCGCCCAGCTTGAGGCGGAGCTGGATCTGGAGCTGTTCGACCGTAGTACGCGCAAGGCCCTGCCAACCCAGGCTGCGCGGGCATTGGAGCCCCAGGCACGGCAGGCGGCGCGCCAACTCAACCGGCTCGACGCCCAGGCCCTGCAGATGCACCAGGGCCTGGAACGGCGGCTGGTCATCGCCATGGCGCCGGAGTTGCAGAGCGGCATGTGGAGTCAGCCACTGATCGACCTGGCGAACGAATTCCCCCTGCTGGAGGTCGAGGTGCGCTCCGCCTCGCAGGCTGAAGCCGTGCGCCTGATGCACGAAGGCAGTGTCCACCTGGCGCTGGTGTTCGAGCGCCCCGGCATCGATGAGCGGGAAAACTTTCTCGAAGCCGGCAGCCAGCTACTGACGGCAGTAGCGGCACCGGACTACCTCAGGCAGATGGATGAGCAGGGGATGGTCGAGGCGCGGCAGATCATCGTCGCGGCCGGCTCACCGTCGGCGACCGACCCACAGATGATCCTGTCCCATCACCTGTGGCTCACCGACAGCGACCTGGCCACCCTCAACCTGGTGCAGGCCGGGCTCGGCTGGGCTTATCTGCCGCATCCGCTGGTTGCCGCCCTGATCGAGTCGGGCAACTTGCGGACGGTGGCCTTCGACAACATGGCCAACCAGCTGCGTCTGTGGGTGGATATCGTCTGGAGCAGCAGCCGGCCACTTGGGCTAGGCGCGCGGCGTTATCTGGAGCTGATCCGCCAGCGCATGGCTGGGCAGCCGGCGCGTGGCTAGGGCGCGCGGATATCGCTGCGACCGGGTTGTCCGGTCGTAGCGGGGCGATCAGATCGCCTGACCGCCGGATACCTCGATGCGCTGGGCGTTGACCCAGCGATTCTGCTCGCCGAGCAGGCTGGCGATCATCGGGCCGATGTCGTCCGGCACGCCGACCCGACCCAGCGCCGTCATGTCCGCGAACACCTTGTTCAGGTCCGGCATGTCACGTACGGCTCCCCCCAGGAAATCCGTTTCGATGGCGCCGGGCGCCACTGTGTTGACTGCGATACCCCGGCTGCCCAGCTCCTTGGCCATATACAGGCTGAGCACTTCCACTGCGCCCTTGACCGCCGAGTAGGCGGAGAAACCGGGATAGGACACTCGGGTCAGCCCGGACGAGATATTGACGATACGACCGCCATCGGCCATCAGCGGCAGCAACGACTGGGTGAGGAAGAACACCCCTTTGAAATGCACGTTCACCAGGGCATCGAATTGAGCTTCAGTAGTGTCGGCAATCGACGCCATGTCGCCATGGCCGGCGTTGTTGATCAGGTGGTCGAAACTGTCGCGTTGCCAGGTCTCGTTCAGCGCCTGGCGCAGGCGTTGTACGAAGGCCGGAAAGGTGCTGACGTCGCCAGCGTCGAGCTGCAGAGCGACCGCCTTGCGTCCCTGGGCCTGGATGTCGGCAACCACGGCCTGTGCGGTGTCGGCCTGGCTGTGATAAGTGACGACCACATCGATGCCCTGACGCGCGATGTTCAGCGCAGTGTTGCGGCCGAGACCACGGCTGGAGCCGGTTACGATGGCGATCTTGGTCATGGTAAAAATCCTCTCATGGGTGAACGGGATTTCATTGTGTGGCTCGTGGCGCAACCCCGTCGTTACCGAAACCTCGACGCTTTTTGCCTATTTCTCCAAGAGGAAAAGACATGCTCTGGATCAGCATCAGGAGCCCACGATGAGCGCAGCGCTGCTGGAGGTCGTCCGCGGTTATCTGGATCGACATGGCGAACCCGGCGGGCTTGCCCAAACCCCTATTCCCGGCTTGACCATCATTCGCACGTCAGAGCCCAGTGGGCTGGATTACGCCATTACCCGGCCTCTTGCCTGCCTGGTGTTGCAGGGCAGCAAGCGCGTCATGATGGGTACCCGGAGCTTCAACTTCAGCGCCGGTGATTCGCTGTTGATCACCGCCGACGTACCGACGGTCAGCCAGATCATCCAGGCGAGCCACGAGGTCCCGTACATCTCGCTGGTGATCGACCTCGATCCTGCACTGCTCACCGAATTGATGGAGGAGATGAAGGCGGTGCCGAGTGCGGAGCTGGAGCCCATCCGCATCGAACCGACCGATAGCGAAGTCGCCGAAGCGGCACTACGCCTGATGCGACTGCTCGAGCGCCCGGCTTCGGCGACGGTGCTGCATGCTTCGCTTGTGCGCGAACTGCACTACTGGCTGCTGGCTGGCCGACATGGCCCGGCGATCAGTCGCCTGGGCTGGCCGGACGGCCATGCGCAGCGCATCGCACGGGCGGTGAAGGTGCTGCGCACCGAATTCACCCGGCCGCTGCCGGTGGAGCATCTGGCGTCCGTGGCCGGTATGAGTCCGTCGTCCTTTCATCACCATTTTCGCAACCAGACATCATTGACGCCGCTGCAATTTCAGAAACAGCTGCGACTGATTGAGGCGCGTCGCCTGATGACAGGGGAGGGCGCCACCGCCAGCAGTGCGGCGTTCGCGGTGGGTTACGAAAGTGTGTCGCAGTTCAGCCGGGAGTACCGCCGGCTGTTCGGCCTGCCGCCGGCGAGAGACGCCAGTGTCGCCTGCTGACACGAGCAACCGCCTTGCTCACACCTGCCTCAGGGGAAAACCCGCAGGTTCGAAGCGTTCGCTCGCGTCCATGCGAATCCCCCGCAGGCTGCGCGTCTGCAGATAGGACGCGTACAGTGGCTCGGCGAAGTAGCTGATCAGGATCGAGCGGCGACGTGTGCCGAGCCGGTTCAGGCTGCCGGCGTGTATCAGGTCCACATCGAACACCAGGATGTCGCCGGCCGCACCCGCAAGCTGCACTGAGCGGGACTCGTCGTTGAAGTCGAAGGGGGGCTCGCCGGCAGGCGGACGGTGACTACTCGGGACGATGCGGGTGGCGCCGTTGCCTGGGCCGTAGTCGTCGAAGTAGACCATGGCATTGACGATATCGCCCGGGCGCTGCGCCGACAGATCGCGATGCAGTTGCTGATGACCGCCACCGGCCAGTGGCTCGCGGCCCTCCACCTGAGCGAGGAAGAAGCGTTCGCCGATCAGCTCACCGACCACTGCCAGCAGCTGTGGCAGGCGGCACACGGCCTGAATCGTGGCGTCGTCGTCCAGCAGTGAGTGATGCCAGTCTGCGCCGCGCGGTACCGGCCACTGATCCGAGGGAGTGATGCCCGCATCGAACACGGTGCGCAAGCCATCCAGCCACCCGACAGGAACCGCCTGGCGCAGCAACGCATAGCCATCGTGGTGGAGTTGTTCACGGTCCGTCATGGTCAGGCTCCCGTCATTCATGCATCCCGAAGAAAACAGGTGGAAGTCGAAGAGGCAAGCCCGTTCTTCAATGCATGACTCTCCGTCTGCAAATTCAGCCGCAGGCCATGACCAAGACTGAATACAATGGCGCCTGAACTTTCCGCGCCATGCACATGGCTGTACCGAACGAGGAACGCCCCATGGCATCCGCAGACAAACAGAAGAAGCGCGCCCAACGGGCCAAGACCAAAGCCAGGCAGAACCGCATGGGCAAGCCCAAGGCGCAGGTCAATGTCGTCCATCCGCTTCTCGCCAACCCGTTGATCAACGAGCCGTTCGATGATGTCGAGATCGACCTGAGCACCTTCGATTTCAAGGACATCGAAGAGAATGGCTTCGACCCCGCGCATTTCGATGACCTGTTCCAGGCGATGAAAGCCGGCGAGGGTATCAGCCTGCTCGCCCTGTGCCTGATATTCCTGCAGTACCCGGTGCTGGAGCTGGTGGTCGCCGAGGAGTCGGAAGATGCCGCGACCGATTTCATGATGGGCCTGCTGATCGTCTATCGCGGCATCTTCCACGATGAAGACGAAGATGCCGCGATCACCTGGATCGGCAGCGACGCCTTCCAGAGCGCCTATAACGAAGCGTCGCTGATCCTGCAGAAGAAGAACGCCCGCGTCTGATTCATTTCGGCAGTCAGCCCTTCAGCGCCGCCTCGATTCTGGCAATGTCGATCTTGCTCATGGTCATCATCGCCTCGAAGGCACGTTTGGCCGCCGCGCGGTCAGGGCTGGCGATGGCGGCGCTGAGGAGGCGCGGGGTGATCTGCCAGGAGACGCCCCATTTGTCCTTGCACCAGCCACATTCACTGGCCTGGCCGCCGTGGTCGATGATCGCGTGCCACAGGCGATCCGTCTCGGCCTGATCGTCGGTGGCGACCTGAAACGAGAACGCCTCGTTGTGCTGGAATGCCGGGCCGCCATTCAGACCCAGGCAGGGAATGCCCATCACGCTGAACTCCACCGTCAACACATCGCCTTGCTGGCCACTGGGGTAGTCACCGGGCGCATGGTGGACCGCCAGCACGGCGCTGTCGGGAAAGGTCTTGGCGTAGAAGGTCGCAGCCTCCAGCGCGTCGCGGTCGTACCAGAGGCAGATGGTGTTCTTGCTGGTCATCCTGAGTCTCCCGCCATGGGTTGAGACTCAGCAGTCTAGACGGCAGTGACGCGCTGGCTTGTCCTTGCCTGTTCGTCGTTACGGCTGCGGTTCTGTCATCCAGAACATCGGGAACTGATCGAAGGGGTAGTGCTTGCCATCGTAGCGGACGGTGGTGCTGACCTTGCGTAGCACAGGCTCCTGCCGGCCAGCACGAACATGAGCGGTTACCACCAGGTCGGCATAGCCATGAGCATGCTTGGGCCCAAGGCCCAGCGTCAGGTCGGCTCGCTCCGATTGGAAGTCACTATCCGTGACACAGGACGTGCCCTTTACCGTCGTCCACGAATACAGATAGGTGGCAAACACTGGCCTCAGCCGAGGCCCTTGCGGCACCACCAGCGTCAGCAGGTCATTGAAGCCGGCATCCGGACAGCTCGCCCCGCGCGCGACACTGCGCACCACTACACCGAACTCGCGAATGCCTGGCGCCAGGTGATAGCGCGCGGTATCCAGCCACAGGCTACCGGCATCGATTTCCAGTGCGGCATCTTCGCCAAGGTAGTCGTCATAACGTTCGCGCAATTGCCCGCTCTGCGTGTCCACCTTCGCCACCAGCCAGTTGAGATTGCGCTCGCCCGCTGGCGTGGTGTCCTCGGCGTCACGGTAAGCCAGGGTCACTACGGACAACGCCGAATCATCCGGCCAAGACTTGCAGGCAGCCGCCACCAATGGTCCGTCGCCATGCCCGTCAGGGGGCGTCCAGCCTTGCTGTCCCAGTTGGGTCGCCAGTGAGTCCAGCAATGCAGCGTTGCAGAGCTGAGGTTGGCGCGTGTCGGCGTGAGCGAGGGAGAGCAGGCAGAGCGCCAAGGCGGGGAGGGTGCTAGGTAAACGGTCCATGTTGGTGAGTCCTTGTTTGGCGCCATTCGTTTGAGCGGAAACTGCAGGTGTGGGGTGTGGCGACTTTACGCTGAAAGATGGGAGAGGGTGAGTGGCAGGCCTATTTAGGGATGGCCGATTCTGTTGAAAAGTCGCTTTCTGCGAGAATTGCTTGGCGACAGTTCAAAAACGCTCGATTTCGGCGTTGCTACGCAAAAATCAAGTTGGCTCCGTCTTCTGAACGAACCAGATTTCATCATCGCTCACGTTCTTTCATGGGCAAAAATCGCGACGGGGCTTTTTCAACAGAATCGGCCGATAGCGGACAGTTACTAAAGGGCTGCGGTCAGCCAGAAGCAGCCGTAGAGCGCATCGATGATCTGGATGTTCTTCAGTCAATCTGAGCGAAGCGCTCCACGAGCCAATCGATAAAGACCCGCACACGGTTACTCAGGTGTCGATTCGGCGGATAGAGCACATGGAAGGGGTAAGCATCCGGACGCCAATCGGTAAGAATCGGCACGAGCTCACCGCGCTCAACGTGTGCTTTGACGGTATAGCTGAAGGTGTGAATGATCCCCAGTCCAGCGACTCCAGCGGCCAGTTGGGCGTTGCTTTCGTTGACACTAAGAATGGCTTTTCCCTCTATCAGATGACGCTCGTCGTTGCGTTGGAATCGCGCAGGAATGACTCGTCCGGTCGAGGCAGAGTGGTAGGTCACTATCCAGTGCTGATCCAGCTCTTTGGGGTGAGTCGGGACGCCGTATTTCTCCAGGTAGCCTGGGGATGCACAGGTGCTCCAACTCACCTCTCCAAGGCGGCGTACGGCCAGCGATTGTTCAGTTAGTGGGCCACCACGAATCACGCAGTCAACACGCTCGCTTATCAAGTCCACAGGCCTGTCACTGACGCCCAGGTCTACATGGATATCAGGGTAGCGAGCAAAGAAATCTGGCAGGGCTGGGATCACCAGAAGAGTGGCTACCGAGCCACCAATGTCGACCCGGATCTTTCCTCGTGGCAGCCCCTGAGCCTTGCTGAATCCCTGATCGATATCCTCCAGCTGGTGCATCAGACGATTTGTCAGCTGGTAGTACGAGGTGCCATCTGCGGTCACAGTTAGCCGGCGAGTCGTGCGTTGCAATAGGCGCACGCCTAGATGGCTTTCCAATTCCCTTATCAGCTTGCTTACGGTGGTCTTGGGAAGCTCCAGTGAGTCAGCTGCCTTGGTGAATGAGCCAGTTTCCACCACGCGGGCGAACACTCGAATAGCAAGTAACTGATTCATCCGGATCTCCAGGGGAATTAACGCGCTCTTCAGTATTGTGCATGTGCATGCACAAACAAAACGTTTTTGCCTAATTTTTCGATTCAATCTCCAGGCATAGAGTCTGTTCCAACGGCTCCCCAATGAACCGTCACCTTCCCCCAAATGGTTTCTGGAGATTCATCATGAGCAACAGGCTTGAAGGCAAAATCGTACTGATCACTGGCGGCACCACTGGCATCGGCCTGGCATCCGCTCAAGAGTTCGTATCGCAGGGCGCCACAGTGTTTATCACTGGTCGCCGCCAGGCCGAACTGGATAAGGCAGTCGCAGCTATTGGTCCACGCGCCATCGGTATCCAGGGTGATGTTGCTAGCCTGGATAATCTCGACCGTATCTATGCAGAAATCGCGGCTAAGGCCGGGCACCTGGATGTCGTCTTCGCCAATGCTGGTGGCGGTGACATGCTGCCGCTGGGTGCGATTACCGAAGAGCAGTTCGACCGGATCTTCAGCACGAACGTGAAGGGTTTGCTCTTCACTGTGCAGAAGGCTTTGCCGCTGCTGCGCGATGGCAGCTCGATCATCCTCACTTCCTCGACCACTTCGGTACAGGGCACAGAGAACTTCAGCGTCTACAGCGCGAGTAAAGCAGCGGTTCGAAACTTCGCACGCAGCTGGTTGCTGGATCTGAAACCGCGCCGCATCCGTGTGAACGCAATCAGTCCCGGCCCGGTACGCACTCCTGGACTCGGCGACCTTGTGCCTGCCGAACATCAACAGGCCCTGTTCGATCAACTCGCTGCGGTGGTGCCAATCGGTCGCCTCGGTGAGCCCAGCGAGATCGCCAAAGCTGCGCTGTTCCTGGCGTCCGATGACAGCAGCTTCGTCAATGGCATCGAGCTGTTTGTCGACGGCGGCACCGCACAAATCTAACCCACGATTGATGAGGCGCTCACTTCGGTGAGCGCCTCATTGCCTTTGGATCGGAGAAAACATGATTCAGCTTTACACCTGGGCCACGCCCAACGGTCGCAAGGTTTCCATCCTGCTTGAAGAGCTGGGGCTGGACTATGAAGTGCATGCGATCAACCTCACCAAGCAGGAGCAGTTTGCCCCTGACTTCCTCGCAATTTCCCCCAACAATCGTATACCCGCGCTGGTCGACGAGGACGCAGAAGGCGGCCCGCTCTCGGTGTTCGAGAGTGGCGCGATTCTCACCTACCTAGCAGAGCGCCACGGTCGCTTCCTCGATGCTGATGGAGCAGGGCGAGCAAAGGCTTTGGAGTGGCTGCATTGGCAGATGGGCGGACTGGGGCCAATGGTCGGTCAGGTGGCGTATTTCGAGAAGCTCGCTCAAGAGAAGTCGGAAGTCGCCAGCCGGAGATTCATCCTTGAATCAGATCGACTGTTCGGTGTGATGAACAAACGTCTCGCACAAGTCCCGTACTTGGCTGGTGATGAGTATTCGATTGCTGACATGGCTTGTTATCCCTGGATCGTCACTGCTCAGACCTTTTTGAAGGACTCGCTTGCCGAGAAGTTGGCAGACAAGCCAGCACTGCTTGCTTGGGCTGACCGCGTGGGTGCGCGACCGGCTGTACAGCGTGGCATGGCAGTACCGAAGCTCGGCTGAGCACTCTTTAGAGATTGAAGAAATGAGCAAAATCTTGGTTACGGGCGCGACTGGCCAACTGGGTGGCGCGGTCATCGATGCATTGCTTTCCCGCGTAGATATCGCACGAGTTGTCGCTCTGGTGCGCGATGAACTTAAAGCTGGCGACTTGATTGCGAAAGGCGTTGAGGTTCGAGTTGCAGATTATTTCGACCCCAGCGCGCTGCGTTCTGCGTTCGCCGACATCGACACAATCTATCTCGTTTCTGCGGTGGCCTTTACTGACCGTCTGGCACAGCACCGCAATGTCATTTCCGCTGCGCGACAAACGGGTGTTCGTCGCCTTTTCTACACCAGCATCCAGCGTGTCGATGACGCGCTGGCGCCTATCGATGGGGTCACGGATAGCGACATTGCGACTGAGCATTTGCTGAGAGCATCTGGGCTTTCCTACACCATCCTGAAGCATCCGCTGTATGCAGAAGAACTGCCGAAGTTCCTGGGTGCGGCGTTGCAGGGCTTTGCGGTTCCTGCCGGGGAGGGGCGTATTGCGCTCACTAGCCGCAAGGAGCTGGCAGAGGGAGCGGCAGTCTTACTGAGTGGGGATGGGCATGCGAACCTTGAGTACACCCTCAATGCTGGACAGACGTATTCATTCCAGGAACTCGCCGATGCACTGAGCCGATTGTCGGGTCACCAGGTGCGTTATGCGGACGTAACGGCAGAGGCATTTATCGATGCACGAATCACTGCCGGCTGGCCGCCAGCCGCTGCGCGATTTGTGGAAGCCTGGTTCCATGCCATGAAGCAAGGGGCATTCGACGAGGCGAGTCCGAGCCTTGAGCGGTTGCTGGGCCGTAAGCCCAAAGGCCTGGAGGAGATTCTCCAAGATGCTTTTTTGAGTTGATCGCCAGCACCACTGTGGCACCTGGCCGACATGCTAGCTCGGCCAGGCGAGCATGGCGCTCTTGGCTATCTGAGCCATGGTTTGTGCTGATGCACCATCCCTGGCTTGGATAGTCAGACCTTGCAGTATCGCTGAGTAGAAACTGGCCAAGGACGCTGCATCTGCGGTTTCAGGTACATCGCCCTCCTGGATTCCCTGCTCGATACGTGCCCGCAGGCGCGATTCTGCTTCAAGCCGCAATTGAGAGATGCGTGCCTGCACATGATCGGAGTTGGGAGCGCAGTTCATGGCTGAGGTGACCAGCATGCAACCTGCTGGCCGGTTCGGATCAACCATATCCCGCGCCGCCTCTAGCAGCATCCGCTCGACGGCGGAGCGGGCGGTGCGCTCCTCTCGGAAGATTCGGGCGGAGTAGCTACCGGCATTGGCTTCATAGCGGGCGATTGCCTCGTTGTAGAGACGCTCTTTGTCGCCGAAGAGGGCGTATAGCTCAGCCGACGTGATGCCGAGTGCCGTCGTTATTTCACGAGTAGATGTGGTCTCGTACCCGCGTTGCCAGAACAATTGCATGGCGTTCTCAAGCAACGATTCGCGGTCTAGCTGACGAGTCTTGGGGCGCCCGCGAGGGCGCTTTTCAGGCTGTTGGTCTGTTTTCATATCACTCGATATTAAATTAATTGACGTGTATCTGTCCAAGGGGATAGCTTGGGAATTAATTTCATATCGTTCGATATGAAAAGAATCGAGGAACAAGCTATGACGAAGCCACTTGAAGGTAAGGTCGCGTTGGTCACTGGGGGATCGCGTGGTCTCGGAGCTGCCACAGCACTAGGGCTAGCAAAGCAGGGCGCAAAGGTTGCGATCAGTTATGTGGCATCGGCTGAAAAAGCTGAAGCGGTAGTGGAGACGCTGCGAGCGGAAGGTGTTGAAGCGGCTGCATTCCAAGCAGATCAAGGCGAGCCATCTCAGGCACCAGGTCTTATCCAGGCTGTCCTGACGCGCTTTGGTCGTTTAGATATCTTGGTCAACAACGCTGCATTGGCGTACCAGGGTTTGACCATCGACGATCCGGCGATTGATAACGAAGCCATGGATCGGCAATGGGCAGTGAACGTTACAGGGGTGGTAGCCAACATTCGCGCAGCAGTAAAAGTCATGGGGGACGGTGGACGCATCATCACCATCGGTTCTGGTGTTGCGACTCGTGTAGGTTTTCCGGGGGTAGCTGACTATGCGGGCACTAAAGCTGCAATCGTTGGCTACTCCAAAGGCGCAGCTCGTGACTTGGCTCCGCGCAACATTACGGTCAACGTGGTGCAGGCCGGGGTGATGGACACCGACATGGCGGCCCCCTTCAAGGAGGCTGCTCCGGTCTTGTTCGCTTCGCTAGCCATCCAGCGCTACGCGAAGGTGGAGGAGGTTGCGGCAGGAATTCTCTTCCTGGCGAGCCCTGACGCGTCCTATGTGACCGGGGCAGTGCTCGATGTCGAAGGTGGCTACGGCGCCTGACTTCTTAACGGCGAGCCTGACTACCGGGCTCGCTCTCTTGATGCAGATATCCGGTTACTCTATGCCCGCGAATTCCTCCAGGCGATCAGTACTGCTGCTCGCCCTTTGCCTTTCTGGATTTACCGTTACGCTCACCTACACCGGAATTGGTGTAGCTATCCCAGAAATATCTCGTGAATTGGATGCTGGGCGCGTCGCTGCGACCTGGGTCATCAATGCCTTTGTACTGGTCTTCGGCGCCTGTGTAATGGCCGCCGGTACGTTGGCTGACCGCTATGGCCGAAAGCGGGTCATGGTCATTGGGGTGCTGCTGTACGTAGTGACTTCAGCTGCGGCTGCCATGGCTCGAAACATTCTTTTGCTGGATCTGCTGCGGGGGTTACAAGGAGCGGGAGCAGCCCTCACGATGGCCGCCGCAGCGGCCGCAGTCGCCCATGCATACCAGGGAGCCGCGCAGGTGAGGGCATTCGCCTTGCTTGGCACATGCTTCGGCGCAGGTTTTGCGCTGGGCCCCATCGTTGTGGGGTTTACTGTGCAGTACGCCAGTTGGCGTTTGGTGTTCCTGCTAGGAGCAATCCTAGGCGCTGCTGTTCTGCTGTTGGTGTATCTGTCCCGCATGGCTGAATCCAAAGATCCGGAGGCCAACAGTCTGGATGTACCTGGCACGCTTGGCTTCATGCTGACGCTGACGTTGTTTACCTATGGTTTGATCGAAGCTCCCGAGCGTGGCTTGTCCGATCCGGTGATTCTTTTTTTGCTGGGCACAGCTGCGATCAGCTTGATGGTTTTCATCGCCATCGAAAAGCGACAGCAACGTCCAATGCTGGATCTTGGCTTGTTCAAAAATGCTCGTTTCATAGGTGTTCAAGCCCTGCCAATAGCTGCCGGATTTAGTTTCATTGCTCCTCTGGCGTTACTGCCATTCCGCTTTATCGGGGTAGAGGGCATGAGTGAGGGTGAAGCGGGCCTGGCGCTCCTTCCTCTGTGCTTGCCTATGGTCGTTGTTCCGCTGCTAGCGAGTTACCTGGCGCGCTGGATCGAGCCGGGAGCTCTGTGTGCTCTGGGGCTAGCGATGACAGCCATGGGTTTGACTTGGCTCGCTTTCGTACCGATTGGAACTGGAGCCCAAACATTTGTATTGCCGATGCTGCTGGTCGGCGTGGGCATCTCGCTGCCATGGGGCCTGATGGACGGATTGGCTGTTGCCGTTGTGCCAGCGGAGCGCTCCGGAATGGCTGTGGGTATTTTTGGCACTTCAAGGCTTGTGAGTGAAGGGACGGCTATTGTCGTTGTGACGGCCATTCTCTTAGGGCTGCTGCAATTGCGGTTGCCGTCCGAGCTTGCTTCTAACCTGACTTCTGGCCGTGAAGGTGCCGGACAGGAGAGCGTTTCCGGGGCTGTAGCTGAGGCATATCACTTTGCATTTCGTACTACGTTCCTGATCCTTGCTGGGATCACTAGCCTTTGCGCGGCTGTCAGTGCAGCTGTGCTTATCAAGGGGACGACACAAAACAATGAGCCCAATGCTTGTGCCATTGGTGGCCCGGCAGTGTAAAGAATGCGAATAGAACCGAGAGAGCAAAGTCTGCTACGTTCTGGCATCAAAGCGCTTTACCCACTGTTGTTCACGGGCATGCTCCACCAGTAGGTCAACAAACACACGAGTCTTGGCCGGTAGTAATTTTTGGCTAGCGAAGTACAGCGAGATTGGCCCGGCGTCGACATACCAGTCGGGAAGGACGCGCTTCAGCGCGCCGCTCTCCAAGTACCCGAGCACATCAGGTATTGCCAACAACGCGATGCCTAAGCCCATAAGGGCGCTCTGACAAAGCGCTTGCGGATCGTTGACCAATAGGCATGGGTGCAACTCCAGAGCCGCTTGCTGCGACTTTGGGCCTTGCAGCATCCAGCTGCGGACTTTTCCGCTTCGCATGGAGCGCATGGCCAAGTGATCAAGGCTATTCAGTTGCTCAGGGCGACGGATCTGAGGACGACCCGATAAATACTCTGGTGTAGCTACCAGCACTAAGTGAGCGGGAGCAAGATCCCTGGCTACGACTCCAGGTGAAAGCTCAATCCCCCCGGAGATAGCTGCGTCGAAGCCGTCGGCAATCAGCTCCACCTGGCGATTATCGAAGTGCCACTCAGGTGTCACGGCAGGGTACTTTTTCATGAACTGCGGCATCAGTGGCAGTAAGTAGTCACGGCCAAACGCCGGAGCAGCCGAAACGCGTAGTACACCAGCAGGCTCTCCTGCATTGCTGGTCAAATCTGCAATAGCCGCCTGAATGGTATCCAGACCACCCCCTACAGTACTCAGGAAACGCTCGCCTGCTTCGGTCAGCGTGAGACTGCGTGTGCTGCGTAGGAAAAGCCGGACGCCAAGGTTGCTTTCCAGCTGGGCAACATTCCGGCTCACCGCTGCGGGAGTAATACCGAGGCGTCGTGCTGCTGCAGAGAAACTGCCGTCCTCTGCGCTGCGCACGAACGATTGCAGATTGGCCAGGGTCTCCATTGCTTTACCTTCAAGTAATAGTTGAATGTGATTCTAGCTACTACCGACTACTGGGTGTGAAAAGAAAAGCGCTTCATAGACTCACCAATCACCCATTTGAGGTACTAAGCATGAGTCACACAATCCTCCCCCTCACCGGAAAGGTCGCCATTGTCACTGGCGGTTCGCGCAGCATTGGTGCTGCGATTGCCAAGCGCCTGGCCGCCGACGGTGCCACCGTTGCCATTACCTATAACGCTTCAGCGGATCGAGCAGCAGCTGTGGTTGATGCGATCATCGCCGCAGGTGGAAACGCCATTGCACTGGATGCTGACGCTGGTAACCCGGAAGCTGTACGTGCTGCTGTGCAGCAAGTTGCCACGCTCTTTGGCAAGGTAGACATCTTGGTCAACAACGCCGGCATCAGCGTTCTAGGCGCACCTGAAGACATCTCTTTTGAAGATTTCCAGCGCATCCTGGCGGTGAACGTCACCGGTGTATTCGTGGCGACCCAAGAGGCTCTTCAGCACATGGGCGCGGGTGGGCGAATCATTCATATCGGTAGCTCGATGGTGCAGCACGCTGCTTTCGGCACCGCCTCTGCGTACACCTTGACCAAGGGTGCCGTGGCCGGGTTCAGCCGAGGTCTCGTACGCGACCTGGGGCCACGTGGCATTACTGTGAACACCGTTCATCCAGGGCCCACTGATAGTGACATGAATCCTGCGGATGGCCCGGTTGCTGACTTCGTGCGACCCAATATCGCAGTGGGGCGTTATGGCGAAGGCAAAGACATCGCCAGTGCCGTGGCCTATCTGGCTAGCTCGGAAGCTGGATTCGTAAGCGGTGCTGAGCTGCTTGTCGACGGCGGCTTCACCGCATAAGGGGACACTGCATGAGCATTGGCATCATCGGAGCAGGCGCCATTGGTAGCGCCGTCGCTCGACTGCTTGTAGGCGCCGGATTAGAGATCGCTATCTCTAATCGTCGGGGCCCCGAAAGTCTCAAGGAGCTTGTAGCTGAGTTAGGGACGAATGCACGGGCTGTCAGTGTCAAGGAAGCGAGCGAGGCTGAGGTCGTGTTCCTGGCAGTGAACTGGTCGAAGATCCCAGCTGCTGTCGAGGGACTGGGCCCGTGGAATGGTCGCATCGTCATCGATACCAACAACCCAATCGAGGCTCCGCTATTCAAGCCGTTCCCTTTGAATGGTAAGCCTTCGACCCAGTTGATCGCAGACATGCTGCCGGGTGCCAAGGTGGTGAAGGCATTCAATCACCTGTCTCCGGCCCTGCTGGCAAGCCCTGGCTCCGAAGGTGGCAAGCGCGTGCTGTTTCTATCCGGTGAGCACATCGACGCGAAGCGGAAAGTTGCTGAGTTGATTGATCTGCTTGGATACCAGGGCATAGATCTTGGTGGCCTGGAGCAAGGTCAACTGGCGCAGTTCCCTGGAGGGCCGCTTCCTGGTCTTAATCTGGTAAAGCACGGCTGAAATATTGTGAACACCCTACCGGCACGGGTGTAAGCCAGAACCGGTAGAGGTTTCCACAGGCAGAGAAATGGTTCTTCGCAACGGCAGCTCTTGGCCCAGGCTGTGTAAAAACTCTGGCATCGACCTTGCTGTGATTTGATGGGTTCGAAATCAGCGGGGGCGCCAATGAAGCGTTTTATCCAGGGAGAGCATCGAGGCCAAAGCGCGCTGCTTCCCGAGATCCTGGATGACTACGTGGCGGACACCAACCCGGTGCGGGTGGTCGATGTTTTCGTCGATGAACTCGACCTTGGCCAGTTGGGTTTCGAGGGCGTCGTCCCGGCTGAAACAGGTCGCCCCGCTTACCATCCTGCCGACCTGCTGAAGATCTACATCTACGGCTATCTCAATCGCATCCAGTCCAGCCGCCGTCTCGAACGCGAGGCTCAACGCAACGTTGAGTTGATGTGGCTGACCGGACGTTTGATGCCGGACTTCAAGACCATCGCCAACTTCCGCAAGGATAACGGCAAGGCCATCCGCGGCGTCTGTCGGCAGTTCGTCGTGCTGTGCCAGCAGCTCGGTCTGTTCGCCGAGGCGCTGGTGGCCATCGACGGCAGCAAGTTCAAGGCGGTCAACAATCGCGACCGCAACTTCACCAGTGCCAAGCTGCAACGGCGGATGGAAGAAATCGAATCCAGCATCAGCCGCTACCTGACGGCACTCGATACCGCAGATCGTCAGGAACCTGCCGTGGCGCAGGTCAAAGCCGAACGCCTTCACGACAAGATCGCGACCTTGAAAACTAAGCTGCAGGAGCTCAAGGAAATCGAGGTTCAGCTCAACGAAACCCCGGATAAGCAGATCTCCCTGACCGATCCCGATGCCCGTTCTATGAAGACGCGGGGCAGCGGAATGGTCGGTTACAACGTGCAGGCGGCGGTCGACGCGAAGCACCACCTGATCGTGACGCACGAGGTCACGAACGACGGGGTCGATCGCGATCAACTGAGCGCCATGGCCAAGCAAGCACGAGAGGCCATGGGTGTCGAGAAGCTCTCGGCGGTCGCAGACAGAGGGTATTTCAAAGGCGAAGAAATCCTGGCGTGCTATGAGGCTGGAATCACCGTTTTCGTGCCCAAGACGCTGACCTCAGGAGCGACAGCGGCGGGCCGCTTCGGCAAAGGTGACTTCATCTATGACGCAGTAAAGAACGAGTACCGATGCCCGGCTGGGCAAAGCCTGATCTGGCGTTTCTCTAGTGTCGAGAAAGGGCTGAAGATGCACCGTTACTGGAGTTCGCATTGCCAAGGTTGTGCGCTGAAAGAGCAGTGCACACCGAGTCCACAGCCACGCCGAGTGAGCCGCTGGGAGCATGAAGCAGTGCTCGAAGCGATGCAGAGTCGTCTGGATCAAGCGCCCGAGATGATGCGAATCCGCCGTCAGACGGTCGAGCACCCGTTCGGCACGCTGAAATCCTGGATGGGTGCCACCCATTTCCTCACCAGAACGCTCGACCGGGTGAGCACCGAGATGAGCCTGCATGTGCTCGCCTACAATCTCAAACGCGTGTTGAACCTGCTGGGCAGCGGTGCCCTGATGGCCGCGATGAAGGCCTGAGGCCTGTTTTACGGCTCTTGCCGCCCTCCAGCAGGCGCGCCGAGGTCTAAAGTGCCGCAAGCAAAGAATCACCGATTGCACCTGATCGGGCCTCCGACGGCCTTCTGGGCACCGAGAAAATCCCCCGCCAGTTGATTGCCATCGCTTGCTGTGTTTTTACACGGCCTGGGCC
>Ga0209173_100048_pt1 | contig 181057 bp, 156 predicted proteins | sample SynthPrep_16_END_FD_187206 | JGI IMG/M metagenome (GOLD analysis project Ga0209173, IMG submission 187206) | Synthetic microbial communities from Ohio, USA - SynthPrep_16_END_DS12_MetaG (SPAdes) (version 2) | ecosystem: Engineered > Bioreactor > Aerobic > Activated sludge | place: USA: Ohio...
GGTCCCGAAGGGGCGAGCGAAGCGAGTCATGCTCATTTACCACTCGTAAAGTCGAGCGCGACTCCGACCGTTCCTCGCTTGTTTTTGCCTTGTATCGCTCTAGCTCGCGAGATCGTGAGCAGGCTCTCAGAACACAACAAAGACAAGCGCACCTACAAGGGGCGCGGACGATAGCGGCCCCGCTAGCAGGCGCCGCGAGGAGAGCATTGTGTTGAGATCGGTTTCCCTTCTTCTGCTGACTGCCCTGGCGTTTCAGGCCCAGGCCAAGGTCGATGCCAGCCAGGCTGCGCGCCTGGGTCAGGAACTGACGCCGCTTGGCGGCGAGCGTGCCGGTAATGCCAGTGGCACCATCCCTGCCTGGACGGGCGGCCTGGCCACGCCGCCGGCCAATTACCAGCCGGGCATGCATCACCCTGATCCCTATGTTGACGACAAACTGCTGTACCGGGTCGACAGCCAGAACCTGGCGCAGTACGAACAGCAGCTGCCGGTCGGCCTCAAGACCCTGCTGCAGCAGAACCCCAGTTTCTATCTGCGCGTATTCCCGACCCGGCGCAGTGCGGCCGCGCCACAACGCATCTACGACGCCACTCGCTTCAACGCCCTCAATGCCGAGCTGATTGCCGGTGGCAATGGCGTTCAGGGGGCTGCTTCCGGCGTGCCGTTCCCGCTGCCGGCGAACGGCCAGGAGGCGATCTGGAACCACGTCATGCGGTATCGCGGCGACCAGATCAGCATGGCCACCAATCAGGCGGCGGTGCTCAGCAACGGTAGTTACAACCTGCTCAAGCTCGAACGCGACATCTACTTCGTCTACGGTCGTGACGGCGTGGCCCCGCAGGACCTGGACAACACCCTGTTCTATTACAAGTACAAGGTCGTGGCTCCAGCCAAGCTGGCCGGCTCGGCGCTGGTGGTGCAGGAGACCCTCGATCAGGTGCTGGCGATTCGCAAGGCCTGGCGTTTCAACCGTGGCGAGCGCCGTGTGCGCCGCCTGCCGATGCTTGCCTACGACACCCTGCAGCCCGACACCAACGGCATGGCCACCGCCGACCAGGTGGATTCCTACAATGGCGCGCCGGATCGCTACGAGTGGCAGTTGTTGGGTAAGCGCGAGATGCTGGTGCCCTACAACAGCTATGCCGTGCACCAGCGCGGCATTCCCTACGCCGATATCCTGCAGGCCAAGCACATCAACCCCGAGCTGTTGCGTTACGAGCTGCACCGCGTCTGGGTGGTCGAGGCGGATCTGCGTACCGGCTTCAGCCACCCTTATGGCAAGCGCCGCTTCTATCTGGATGAGGACAGCTGGCAGATCCTCGCCGTCGACCTGTATGACCGCAATGGCAACCTGATCGGTCTGCAGGAAGCCCACCCGATCAGCTACTACGACGTGCCGATGTTCGGCTCGACCCTGGAGACCATTTACGACCTCAAGGGTGGCCGCTACTTCGCTGACGGCCTGGATAACAACGAGAAGATGTACGACTTCAACGCCCGACTGAGCCCGCGCGACTTCACCCCGCAGGCGCTGCGCCGCGAAGGTAACTGAACCGTCCTCACTGGCGCGACCAGCGCATCGTCAGCTCCGGCTGGCCGGTGTGCGGGTCGCGCGTCTCGTCCAGCGTCACGAACCCGCCTGCCCGGTAGAAGGCCACTGCCCGGGTGTTGGCGCGGTAGACGCCGAGTTCCAGGCGGTTGCGCCTGCGTTTGGCTTCGTCCAGTAGCTGAATACCCAGACCGCGGCCTTGTGCGTCCGGGCTGACGAACAGCGCAGCCAGGCGCTGTCTATGCAGCGATGCGAAGCCGAGCACTCGACCCTGTTCCTCCAGCACCGGGGTTTCGGCCTGCGGCAGATAAAGCTCGCGCATGGCGGGTAGCTGCTCGTACCAGAATGTCTCCGGCACGAAGTCGTTGGCCTGGAGGGAGGCCCTCAGCCAGAGGTCGAGTAGCGCGTCGCTATCTGTGGGGTGGTAGGGGCGAATCATGATGAAATCCTGTTCGAGGAGAGGGACATCCATGGAGGTTCGATTACATATCTTCGGGGCATCCGGTTCGGGCACCAGCACGCTGGCCCGCACGCTGGCCGAGCGCAACGGCTGGCTGCATCTGGATACCGACGACTTCTACTGGCTGCCGAGCGAGCCGCCCTATCTGCACAAGCGGCCGCCCGAGGAGCGCGTCAGGCTGATCCGCGAGCGTAGCGCTCAGGCGCCCAGCTGGGTGCTCAGTGGTTCGCTGTGCAGCTGGGGCGAGGCGTTGATCCCTTCGTTCAGCCATGCCTTGTTCCTGCGCCTGGACGACCGGGAGCGTATGCGCCGACTGCGGCAGCGTGAAGCGCAGCGCTACGCTGAACGCATTCTGCCAGGAGGTGACATGCACGGGCAGAGCCTGGCTTTCCTGCAATGGGCCGCCGGCTACGAGCAGGGGGACCTGCACACACGCAGCCTGCTTATGCACGAAACCTGGATGGCCCGCCATCTGGGCTGCCCGCTGCTGCGGCTGGACTCCACCCGGCACACGCCCGAACAATTGGCTGAGCGCGTGCTGAGCTGGCTGCAGTCCTGAGCGAGGTGCTCAGTAGATCCAACGCCGTAGGTAAGTCACCCCTCTAGCTCAGTGCTTTTAAGCGATTTTGCACGTTTTCGGCTTCACGTTTCCCGTCGTGCGGTCGCTTATTACCTGCGTGTGCCCGTCAGGACCAGCCAGGTTCCCGGGCAACCCATAACCGCTTCCAGATCCCGGTGATAACGCTCTGCGAGGGGCTCGTTCTTCCGCGCTGCGTCGCTTGCTCATGGATCTGGCTTTCAACGACAGGTGTCTGCTCGAGCCTGACATCGATGGAGTCCTGTGCATGAATATCAAGGATTGGCCGCTGCGCCTGAAAATCACCCTGACGGCGGCGGCGCTGTTATCGCTGGTCAGCATTGTGCTGATCTGGCAGAGCGTTTCGTCCCTGGACCGGACCGTCAATGACACCCTGCGGCGGGATATCGACGGCTTCGCCCAGTCGATATCGGTCAACCTGGGCAACTGGATGAACGACCGCATCAACGCCGTGAAGAGCACTGCGGGCAGCCTGGTGCAGCAGCCGCAGATCGCCCCGCACATTCTGCTGCAGCAGACCTGGGCGACCTTCGCCTTCAATATCACCTACATCGGCACAGTCGATGGACAGATGCTGCAGAATGACCCGACGGTGATCCTGCAGAACTACGACCCGCGCCAGCGCGGCTGGTATCAGGGCGCCGAGAAGAACAACGATGTGTTCATCAGCGACCCTTACGTATCGCTCACCGATGGCGCTTATGTGGTGACCATCGCCTATCCGGCACGCCGTAACGGCACGCTGATTGGCGTGGTCGGCGCCAACCTGACGCTCGATACGTTGACCGAGACCATCGGCAAGTTGAGCATCCCTGGCGAAGGCTACGCGCTGTTGATCGACCAGAGCGGGCAGATGATCGCGCACCCCGACAAGGAGTGGCGCACCAAGTCGGCCGCCGACTTTTCGCCAGCGCTGGCTGACGAGCAGCTCAAGGCCCTGGTGCAGCAGCGTCGTCTCACTCAGGCTGAGGTGGCGGGCACCGACAGCCTGCTGTACGCCGTCGAGATCCCCAATACCCGGTGGACTTTCGTGATGGTCATGGATGAGGCAAAAGTGCTCGCGCCGGTGCGTAAGCAGCTCGCTGTGCAGTTGCTCATCGGTACCGGCATGCTGGCCGTCGCCATTCTGGTGCTGGCTCTGCTGGGTCGTGTGCTGTTCCGTGATCTCGAGCAGATCCGTCACAACCTCAACGCCATCGCCGAAGGCAATGGTGACCTGACCCAGCGCCTGCCGGTCAACTCCAATGACGAGATTGGCCAGCTATCGAGCAGCTTCAACCGCTTCATCGAGCAACTGCACGGCATCATCTCCCGTCTGCGCGAGGTTGCCGTGGCGCTGAGCAACGAGTCCGGACAGGTGGCGCAGGATGCGCAAGCGCAGAACCAGCACGTGCAGCAGCACCAGTCCGAGCTGCACCTGGTGGCCACTGCGGTGACGCAGATGGCTTCCGCCACACAGGAAATCTCGCACAATGCCGAGACCGCCTCCGGCCAGGCCGTGGATTCGGTCAGCCTGAGTGTGGAAGGGCGCCGCCAGGTGGAGCGCAGCCAGCAGTCCATCGCCCTGCTGGCTGAAGAAGTCGAAGGGGCCGGGCGCATCATCGATGAATTGCACCGCCACTCCAACGAGATCAGCTCGATTCTCTCCACCATCGCCAGTATCGCTGACCAGACCAACCTGCTGGCCCTAAACGCGGCCATCGAGGCGGCGCGTGCCGGCGAGCACGGTCGTGGTTTTTCGGTGGTGGCCGATGAGGTGCGCGTGCTGTCCAAGCGCACCCATGAGTCCACCCGCGAGATCGAGGCGATGATCCAGGTGCTGCAGGACGCCACTCGCCAGGCCGTCGGGGTGATGGACAACGCGGCTGCCAAGGCTTCGCAGAGTGTGACTGATGCCCAGGCGGCCAGTGACCTGTTGCAGCAGATCACCGATGCGGTCGGGCAGATCAACGACATGGCTGCGCAGATCGCCTCGGCGGCGGAAGAGCAGGCCTGTGTCACCGTGGAGGTCAACCGCAACACCGAGAACATCCGCGCCATGGGCGATCAGATGTCGCAGAGCAGCCATGCCGCCTCGGCGGCTGCCTCCAACCTGCAGGCGCTAGGCCGGCAGATCGGTAGCGAAGTGTCCAAGTTCGTGCTGTAGAAACAGCGGTTCGCCCCTCGCCGTAGGAGCGACTTCAGCCGCGAAAGCCAATGTCCATGGCTGACACCGCTCCTACAAGGGAAATCAGTTCTTCTTGCCGCAACTGCAATGGCGCTCCGCGGTCACCCTAGTTCCTGTCGGCCAATATGCCGATCACCACGAAGATCAGGATCAGCACCGGCGCCAGTGTGTAGTTGTTGAAGTGCGCCAGGCCCTTGGCCAGCCAGGGTGTGAGGAAGACGATCGCCAGGCCGTAGCCGACCGCGCAGAACACCACGAACAGCAGAGTACGCAGGACGAAATTGAGGTTGCCGATGGTGCGTTGAACCCAGGCGTTGATGGCTGGGCCGAACAGCACCAGCAGGGTGGCCATGATGGCCAGGGAGATATCGCCGAGGTGGCTGCGGCTCCAGCGCGAGAGGGTGACGATCAGGTCCAGTAGCAGATCCATTCAGGCTCCTTGGCAGGCGTAACGGTCAGCGCAGCGGCATCAGTGCTGCGCGAGCGAAGCGCCTAAGCCTAACGGATTGTCGTGGCGCTGTGGGTGAACTAGGCCAGGAACTGCTGCAGCAGATCATTGAGAAACAGCTGGCCCTTGGCCGTGGCGACCAGTCGAGTTTCATCGGCTTGCAGCAGGCCCTGGCGTTCGGCTTCGCGGCGCGCCTGTTCGAGTTGCTGCAACGGCAGGCCGGTGCGCTGGCTGAACAGCTCGGCTGGCGAGCCTTCGGTCAGGCGCAGCACGTTCATCAGAAATTCGAAGGGCAACTCGTCGGCTGCCAGCAGGCGTTCGCCGGCCTGGAATGCCTTGGCCGGGTCGAGGTAGTCCTTCGGCAGGCGGGTTTTCCAGGTGCGCTGGATGCGCCCTGCGGGGGTGCTCAGCTTGGCGTGGGCGCCAGCACCGATGCCGAGAAAGTCGCCGAAGGTCCAGTAGTTGAGGTTGTGCCGCGCCTGTTTGCCGGGCTGGGCGTAGGCGGACACCTCGTACTGCGCGTAGCCCTCGGCGGCGAGCAGCGCCTGGCCGGCTTCCTGGATGTCCCACAGCAGATCGTCCTCGGGCAGCTCGGGCGGCTGGCTCCAGAACACTGTGTTCGGCTCCATGGTCAGCTGGTACCAGGACAGGTGCGTCGGCGCCTGGGCGATGGCGGTGCGCAGGTCGAACAGGGCGTCTTCGATGCTCTGCTGCGGCAGGCCGTGCATCAGATCGAGGTTGAAGTTGTCGAAGCCGGCAGCACGCGCCATATCGGCGGCACGGATGGCTTCGTCGCCATTGTGGATGCGCCCCAGCGCCTTGAGCTTGGCTTCCTGGAAACTCTGCACGCCGATGGACAGACGGTTGATGCCGAGGCTTCGGTAGCCCTTGAACTTGGCCTGCTCGAAGGTGCCGGGGTTGGCTTCCAGGGTGATCTCGATATCCGGCGCGAAGGCGATGCGCCGCTCGACGCCTTCCAGCAGACGGCCCAGGGCGCGGTCGGAGAACAGACTGGGCGTGCCGCCGCCGAAGAAAATCGAGCTCAGTGGCCGGTCATGGGCGTGCTGAACGTCGATATCGAGGTCGGCGAGCAGCGCGTCGACGTATTCCTCTTCAGGCAGCGTCGGCCCGGCAGCATGGGAATTGAAGTCGCAGTAAGGGCATTTGCGCACGCACCACGGGATGTGGATATAGAGCGCGAGGGGCGGGAGCAGGAAACTCCCGCCAGCGGAATCGCTCATGCCAGCCCCAGGCGCTGCTTGAGCAGGGCCATGGCGCGGGCGCGGTGGCTGAGGCGGTTCTTCTGCTCGGCGGGCAGTTCGGCACTGGAGCAGCTGGTTTCCGGCACCCAGAACAGCGGGTCGTAGCCGAAGCCGTGTTCACCACGGGCTTCGTGCAGGATGCTGCCGTGCCACAGACCTTCGCAGAGGATCGGCAGCGGATCGTCTGCATGCCGCACCAGCGCCAGGGCGCAGACGAACTGCGCGCCGCGCTGGGCGTCCGGCACGTCTGTCAGGGCATCGAGCAGCTTGGCGTTGTTCGCCGCATCGCCCTGGCCATCGGCATAGCGCGCCGAGTAGATGCCAGGGGCGCCGCCGAGGGCGTCCACCGCCAGGCCCGAATCGTCGGCCAGTGCCGGCAAGCCGGAGATGCGCGCGGCATTGCGCGCCTTGAGGATGGCATTCTCGACGAACGACAGGCCGGTTTCTTCCGGCTCGACCTGACTGAACTCGCCGATGGAGCGCACGCGTACGCTGTTGCCGAGCATGGCCTGCAGCTCCTTGAGCTTGCCGGCGTTGTGGCTGGCCAGTACCAGTTCCTTGAGGTCGATCATGCGGATATTGCCTGTCAGATGAACGTTGAATTACAGAACCTGCAGGAGCGGCGCCCCGCCGCGAATCAGGAAGAAAGCTTCGCCCCGGGGCGGGGCTCCTACGCGAAGGCGCTGGCAGCGCCTGCGGCATCAGTCATCCGGGAACATTTCCTGGTTGAAGGTGATGCGGTGCGTGTTATCGCCCTGACGCACATCGAGGGTGAAGCTGAGAATCTCGCGGCTGGAGAAGGGGAACTGTGCCAGGTAATAGATGGCGCCGCTCTCGGTGACCTGCCTGAAGGTCAACGCGGTGCTCTGCCCCAGCAGGTTCTTCACCTGGCCGCTGACCTGCGCGGTGCTGGCCTTGCCGGCTTTGAGCACTGCAACGTTGACCACGCCCTGGGTCTTGCTGCGCACCAGGCCGGCGGCGCTGGCGATGTCCGGCTGCAGGAAGCTGGAGTTGAACACGCTGTAGTGCACGTCGAGGTCGCCGAAGCTCTGCTTGCGCTCGGCGGCGGCCGGCAGGGCCAGGCACAGGGCGATCAGGAAGGGGATGATGCGGCGCATGATGTTCTCCTCGTTCAGACCGCAACGCGGTGGGCGGAGAGGTCCGCGCCGCTGATGCGGTAGATGCCGATCTCGCCCAGCAGGTTGGGCCAGATGCGGCTTGCCAGGCCATGGCGGTGGTCACGGTCCACTGCCAGGCGTTCTTCCACACGGGCACCCTGGGCGTGACAGAGACGCTCGAAGTCCTCGAAGGTGCAGAAGTGGATATTCGGGGTGTTGTACCAGGTATAGGGCAGGAAGTCCGACACCGGCATGCGACCTTTCGTCGTCAGGTACCAGCGGCAGCGCCAGTGGCCGAAGTTGGGGAAGGTGATGATGCAGGTCTTGCCGACCCGCAGCATTTCGGCCAGCACCTTGTCCGGGTAGTGTAGCGCTTGCAGCGACTGGGTCATGACCACCACGTCGAAGCTGTTGCTGGCGAAGTTGCCTAGACCGAGATCGAGGTTCTGCTCGATGACGTTGACGCCGCGCTCGATGCACAGGGCGATCTTGTCCGGGTCGATCTCCAGGCCGTAGCCGGCCACCTGCTTGTTGTCGCGCAGCCAGGCGAGCAGCTCGCCGTCGCCGCAGCCCAGGTCGAGCACACGGCTGCCCGGGGCGATCCATTCCTGGATGATGTCCAGATCCGCTCGCATGCTCATACCTCGATTCGCTTCATGTAGCTGCCGAACGCCTGCAAATAACGCGGGATCGGCATGAGGAAGGCGTCATGGCCCTGCGGTGCGTCGATTTCCAGGTAGCAGACGTTCTTCTTCGCCGCCGTCAGGGCGTCGACGATCTCCCGCGAGCGGGCGGGGGAGAAGCGCCAGTCGGTGGTGAAGGACATCACGCAGAAGTCCGCCTTGGCCACGGCCAGGGTCTTGGCCAGATCGCCGTCGTTGGCGGCAGCCGGGTCGAAGTAGTCCAGCGCTTTGGTCATCAGCAGATAGGTGTTGGCGTCGAAACGGCCGGAGAATTCCTCGCCCTGATAGCGCAGGTAGCTTTCCACCTGGAACTCGACGCTGTGGAAGTCGTAGTTGAGTTTCTCGCTCTTCAGACCGCGGCCGAATTTCTCGCCCATGGCGTCGTCGGACAGGTAGGTGATATGGCCGACCATGCGCGCCAGCATCAGCCCGCGCTTGGGGATCACACCCTGTTCCTGGAAGTGTCCGCCGTGAAATTCCGGGTCGGTGAGAATCGCTTGGCGCGCCACCTCGTTGAAGGCGATGTTCTGCGCCGACAGCTTGGGCGCCGAGGCGATGGCCAGGCAATGGCGTACGCGCTCGGGGTAGCTGATGGTCCACTGCATGGCCTGCATGCCGCCGAGGCTGCCGCCGATCACCGCCGCCCATTGCTCGATGCCTAGCACATCGGCCAGACGCGCCTGACTGTGCACCCAGTCTTCGACCGTCATTACCGGAAAGTCCGCGCCGTAGGGCTTGCCGGTCACCGGGTTGGCGCTGCTCGGGCCGGTGGAACCGTTGCAGCCGCCCAGGTTGTTGAGGCTGACGACGAAGAACTTGTTGGTGTCGATGGGCTTGCCGGGGCCGATGCAGCTGTCCCACCAGCCGGGCTTGCGATCATCCGGGCTGTGATAGCCGGCGGCGTGATGGTGGCCGGACAGGGCGTGGCAGATCAGCACCGCATTGCTGCGTGCGGCGTTCAGTTCGCCATAGGTTTCGACGACCAGTTCGTACTCGGCCAGGCTGCGCCCGCAGGCCAGCGCCAGGGGTTCGCTGAAGCGAAATACCTGGGGACTGACCAGGCCGACGGAATCTTGCGGAAATGCAGTGGGCATTGAGGCGCTGCTAATGAATCGGAGGAGGGCGCCAGTCTAAAGAGCACCGACCCGAGCGGCAACCTGGACGCTAGGTTTCCTCTGCAATGCAATGTTTGATCTGCAAGGCCCAGTCGGGGATGTCGGAGTCGGCTGCATAGGTTTTGCAGAGACTGCCCTGACGGGTGCGAAAAAGCAGGCGTGGGCTTTGGTCGTTCACAGAGTTGTCGTAGACATAGAGGCGATCTACTACAGACGACAGCGCGACACAGTTGGCGATGGACTTGGTGTAGCGAGAAACGATCTTGCTGATTGGCACTTCATGGCCGCCATCCATGTAGCGGTAGGTAATTCGGTAGGCGTTGATGGCGGGGTGCGAGGTACTGACGAAAAATACCCGGACGAAGAAGCCGGCACTGATCGCCCGATGGATGAACTCGAGTTTGTCCTCGGTCGACAACACTGTCTCGAAGGCCAGGCTGCGACCACTCTGTAGGCACTGTTCACGCAATCGCTCAGCCTTTTCGGCTGCTTGCCTGAAAGCCTCTTCCGAGTTCCAGCCGCCAAACTCCTCCTGCGCCATTTCATCGGGATTAATGAAGGTGCAGCCGGACAGCCAGTGGTGCTCGCGCAGGGTTTCGGTGATCGACGTCTTACCTGAGCCGTTGGGGCCGGCAAAGACGATCAGTTTGGGTTTGTTCTCAGGCATCACGGCTGGTGCGTGCGGCCGAGTTTTCCTTCTTGGCGCGGATTGCCTGTATCAAAGCCTGGTTTAACTGATTATCCACGCGCTCGACACGCCTGTGAGCAGTCTTGCGAACTTGTGTCATAAGCTCTGCAAGCTGTGTATCACTTGGGTCTTCCTGAGAGGTAATCAGGCTAAAGTAGTTGTTCATTACAAGCCTCCTGGTCATGGCTTTAGCAACAGCATATGGGCTTCCGTGAGGAAATCCAATCAGCCAAGGTCAACTGCTCCCCTTTGGCGCGCCGCCGTCGGCAGGCTGACCACCTTGCCCTGGCGCTGCACCGGTGCCGGCCGACGCAGCACGCGCAGCATGTCGCTGGCCAGGGCCAGCTGCTGTTCCAGCTCTTCCCGGTAGCGCGCCAGTTGCAGGCTGCGTTTGCGTGTCTGCTGGGTTTCCTGGGCCAGCGCCTTGAGGCGCAGCATGTGGCTTTCCAGCATCTGCTTGTGTTCCAGGGTGTGCTGCATCAGCGGCATCAGCGCATCGGCGGCCCACTGCTCGGCGTCCAGGCGCAGGCGCTGGTGCAGGCCGATCACTTCCTGGGCCAGGGTGGCGAAGAAGCGCCGGGTCAGGCTGCGCTGTTCGGTGAGCAGGGTCTTCAGGTGCAGGCGGAACTGGTCGCCCTTTTCCTGCAGTTTCTTCAGCTCGCGTAGATAACGCTGGATCTTGAACTGCGGTGCGTCGACCCCGCCCAGCGGGTTGTCTTCGTTATGTCGGCGATAGATGGCTGCAACCATCTTGTTGGCCATGTCGGCTTCGTGCTGCAGGTTGTGCAGATCCTGTTCGACGGCGCGGAAGAAATGCAGGATGGCCTGGTTGATGCCCAGGGTGGTCCAGCTGCCGGTGAGATTGCGGCGCACCTCGCTCAGGTGTTCCTCCAGGCGTTCGGCGCGCGCGGCGTGGCGCAGCAGCTGACCCTGACGCTGCAGCAGGCGCTGGTTGGTCTTCAGGCCGAGCAGGCGCTTGTGGTGCAGGCTATGGTCTTCCTTGGTTTTGGCGGTCAGCTCGAACAGCAGCTGGCCGTTGTCCTGTTGATGGTTGCCGAGCAGGGCCAACTGCTCACTGACTTTCTCCAGGCGCAGGTTGAGCACGTGTTGGCTGTTGTTCACCAGCGCCAGGACCTGACGCACCACGTTATCTTCGATCAGGCGTTCCTTCTGCGCGACGATGCGCTCGCATAGCAGGTTTTCCAGACCTGCCATCTGGCTGCGTGCCAGCAGTTCTTCGTCCTTGCGTACCTTGGCCAGCAGTGCCTGCTTGGCCGACAGCGGCAGTACGTCCTGCTTGGCGATGCCCAACTGCTTGGCGGTGGCGCTCTGGATCTGGCCGATGGCGTTCTGCACGAAGGTCTCGCCTGCCAGGTCGTCCCACAGTACGTCGATCTTGTTCAGCACGGCGAACAGGCTGGTCTGGGCGTCTTCGTCGAGCTGACGGATGTGCTGCTGCCAGATGCTCATGTCGCTGGCGGTGACGCCGGTATCGGCGGCCAGCAGGAAGATGATCGCCTGGGCATTGGGCAGCATCGACAGGGTCAGCTCCGGCTCGCTACCGAGGGCGTTGAGCCCGGGGGTGTCGAGAATGCGCAGGCCCTGGCGCAGCAGCGGGTGATCGAAGTTGACCATCGCATGGCGCCAGGCCGGTACCAGTACCTGGCCACGTTTGCCGGTGCCTTCGAGCATGTCCGGGTGGAAGCCGAGCTGGATCGCCTGTTCCACCGGCATGGATTTGGTTTTGGCCACCTGGCTGAAAGCCAGCGCCATGTTGGCCGGGTCGCTGGTATCCAGCGGGATGTTCACCCAGTGCCGGGGAATGCGCTTGAACTGTGCGACGCTGGCCGAGGCCGTGCGCGTCTCGATCGGCAACAGGCGAATGTAGGGGCGTTCCGAGCGCGGGTCGAAGAACAGCTCGGTGGGGCACATGGTCGTGCGTCCGGCATGCGAAGGCAGCATGCGCTGGCCGTACTCGGAGAAGAACAGGCCGTTGATCAGCTCGGTCTTGCCGCGCGAGAACTCGCCGACGAAGGCCAGGGTGATGTGATCGGTACGCAGGATTTTCAGCGCGCGTTCGAGTTTGGCTTGAACGGCCTCGGAGTTGAGCCGATTGTGTTCCAGCCAGCTGCGATAACGCGTGATCTCGCGCATCAGTTCGCGTTTCCAGGCGACGTAGGCGTCAACCTGCTGGCTGAGACGTTCCATGCTCATCCTGGCTCTCCTCTCGGCAAGTTCATCCACTTGCTGGGGCTGCGTGACTGTTCAGTTGGTGTTGCCGCCAGGACGCACGGCATTGGCGAGAATAACCTGCATTATGCGAGGTACAGGGCGGCCGTCAATTGGCTGCTTGTACAGTCCCGCCTTGTGGTCGGGTATGGCGGCTGAATGGTCATCAGGCGTTCTGCAAGCCGGGAATCGCTGGCAGGTTACGTGGCGTGCGGATGCGCAGGCGCTTGTGTCGATTGAGTTCGCCGCTTTCCAGGCTCACCTGGCTCTTGGCCACGCCGAACGCCTTGGCCAGAAAGGCCTGCAGATGGGCGTTGGCCTTCCCCTCGACCGGTGGCGCGGTGAGGCGGATCTTCAACCGATCACCATGCAGCCCGGCGAACTCGTCCTTGCTCGCCTTGGGCTGCAGGTGACAGTCGAGGATCAGGTCCTCGCCATCCCAGCGGTAGAAGCTCATCCTGAGAACCTGCTCAAAGTCTGCTGCGCGTCGGTTTTGCTGCGTTAAAAACAGGCTCGGAGGCCGCTTGCGGCCAACGCACTTCAGTGCGGCCCCGAAGGGGCGAGCCGAGCGAGTCATGCTCATTTATCATTCGTAAACTCCGCTTCCTCGCCTGTTTTTGCCTTGCATAGCGCTAGCTCGCGAGCCTTTGAGTTGGCTCTCAGAGGAAGGGGCTGAGCATCGGTGGCAGGCCGGTGGAGGCTGCAAGACCGCCGATGACGAAGCGATCGATCAGATTGATGGTGATGAAGGCGAAGATCGGCGAAATATCCAGGCCGCCGAGGTTCGGCAGCAGCTTGCGGAACGGCGCCAACAGGGGTTCGCAGATCTGGTTGACCAGCTGCGCGCCGGGGTTGTAGCTGCCCGGGGCGACCCACGACAGGATCACGCTGATGATCAGGGCGAAGAAGAACACCTTGAGAAACAGCGAGGTCACGCCGATCAGTGACCACACCAGAAGTTGCAGGATGAAGCCGCCGACGTTGTAGCCCATCAGCGTCAGGGTGATGACCATCAGCAGCAGCTGCACCAGGATGGCCAGCACCAGCGAGGCCAGATCCAGCCCGGCGAAACCGGGGATGATCCGCCGCAGGGGCGTCACCAGCGGCTGTGTGGCCTTGACGATGAACTGGCTCAGCGGGTTGTAGAAGTCGGCGCGTACCAGCTGCAGGATGAAACGCAGCAGGACGATCAGCAGATACAGGCTGCCGAGGGTCTGAATGATGTAGATCAGGGCTTCGATGAGTCCGGACATGTGTGCTTCCTTTATTGACCCAGTTGTTCGGCCAGTTCGGCCGAGCGATTGGCGGCGGCGTTGAGTGCCTGTTGTACCAGCGTTTCGAAGCCGCCGGCCTGAAAGGTTTTGATCGCCGCTTCGGTGGTTCCGTTCGGCGAGGTCACACGGCGGCGCAGTTCGGCGGCGTCGACATCACTCTCGCTGGCCATGCGTGCGGCGCCCAGTGCAGTCTGGATGCTCAGGCGTGCAGCCGTCTCGCGTGGCAGGCCGAGCTGCTCGCCAGCCGCAGTCATCGCTTCGATCAAAAGGAAGAAATAAGCCGGCCCGCTGCCAGAAACGGCGGTAACGGCGTCTAGTTGAGCTTCTTCATCCAGCCACAGAGCCAGGCCAACGGCGCTCAGCACCTGTTCGGCCTGGGCTTTCTGTGCGGCGCTGACGCGGGCATTGGCGAACAGGCCGGAAACGCCTTGGCGTAATAGCGCCGGCGTGTTGGGCATGCAACGCACGACTGGGCTCTGGCCCAGCCAGTTTTCCAGGCTGGCGCAGCTGATGCCGGCGGCGATGGAGATGATCACCTGATTGGGAGCCAGGTGTGGCGCCAGATCCAGGCATACCGCTTTCATGATCTGTGGTTTGACCGCCAGCACGATCAGGTCGGCGCCTTTTATGGCTTCACCGTTATCCGCGAAGGTGGCGATGCCGTGTTCCTGTTGCAGGCGGGCGCGCTGTTCGCTGCCGGGTTCGCTGGCGCGGATGGCGCTGGCTGCCACGCCCTGGGCGCGCAGGCCGCCAATCAGGCTGGCGGCCATGTTGCCGGCGCCGACGAAGGCGATGGTCGGGTTGCTCATTGCAGAAAATCCTTCATTCAGTGAGTGGGCTGGCCGTAATCGCGGGCGCCGAACAGGGCGGTGCCGATGCGCACCCAGGTGGCACCTTCGGCGATGGCGGCCTCCAGGTCATGGCTCATGCCCATGGACAAGGTATCGAGGTCCAGCGCCAAGTCATCACGCAATTGGCGCAGGTGGGCGAAGGCGGCATGTTGCGCGGCGATGTCGTCGGTAGGTTCGGGAATCGCCATCAGCCCACGCAGGCGCAGGTTGGGCAGGGCGGCTACAGCCTTGGCCAGCTCTGGCAGCGCTTCTGGGCTGCATCCGGATTTGCTGTCCTCAGCGCTGACGTTGACCTGCAGGCAGATATTCAGCGATGGCAGGTGCGCAGGACGCTGCTCGGAGAGGCGTTGGGCGATTTTCAGGCGATCCACCGAATGTACCCAGTCGAAATGCTCGGCGATGGGCCGGGTCTTGTTCGACTGAATGGGGCCGATGAAGTGCCAGATCAAGGGCAGATCACTCAGTTCGGTCTGTTTTTCCAGCGCTTCCTGCAGGTAGTTCTCGCCAAAATCGCGCAAACCAGCCGCATGAGCTTCACGAATGGCCGCTGCCGGTTTGGTCTTGCTCACCGCGAGCAGGCCGATATCCGTCAAATTACGCTGCGAGGCTTGCGCCGCCTCACGGATGCGCGCTCCGACCTTTGCAATATTCTCTGCTATCGTGGACATTACCTGCGCTCTATAAGCCTGGCCGTTGCGTTCGCGGCATTCTACCTGCTTGCTTGTAATTGGGGAGTCCCATGGATATCACTGAGCTGCTCGCCTTCAGCGCCAAGCAAGGCGCGTCGGATTTGCACCTCTCGGCGGGTCTGCCGCCAATGATCCGCGTCGACGGCGATGTACGCCGCATCAACCTGCCGCCGCTGGATCACAAGCAGGTACACGCGCTGATCTACGACATCATGAATGACAAGCAGCGTAAGGACTTCGAAGAGTTCCTCGAGACCGACTTCTCCTTCGAAGTGCCGGGTGTGGCGCGTTTCCGGGTCAACGCCTTCAACCAGAACCGTGGTGCCGGTGCGGTGTTCCGTACCATTCCGTCCAAGGTGCTGACCATGGAAGACCTGGGCATGGGCGAGGTGTTCCGCAAGATCACTGACGTGCCGCGCGGCCTGGTGCTGGTTACCGGCCCGACCGGTTCGGGCAAGTCGACCACCCTGGCGGCGATGCTCGACTACCTCAACAGCAACAAGTACCACCACATTCTCACCATCGAAGACCCCATCGAATTCGTCCATGAGTCGAAGAAGTGCCTGGTCAACCAGCGCGAGGTGCACCGCGACACCCATGGCTTCTCCGAAGCGCTGCGTTCGGCGCTGCGGGAAGACCCGGACATCATCCTGGTGGGCGAGATGCGCGACCTGGAAACCATCCGCCTGGCGCTGACCGCCGCGGAAACCGGCCACCTGGTCTTCGGCACCCTGCACACCACCTCCGCCGCCAAGACCATCGACCGTGTGGTCGACGTGTTCCCGGCCGAGGAGAAGTCGATGGTGCGTTCGATGCTCTCCGAGTCGCTGCAGGCGGTGATCTCGCAGACTCTGCTGAAGAAGATCGGCGGCGGTCGTGTCGCGGCGCACGAAATCATGATTGGCACCCCGGCCATTCGTAACCTGATCCGTGAGGACAAGGTGGCGCAGATGTATTCGGCGATCCAGACCGGCGGCGCACTGGGCATGCAGACCCTCGATGCCTGCCTCAAAACACTGGTGTCCAAGGGGTTGGTCAGCCGCGACAGCGCGCGCGAGAAGGCCAAGAGTCCGGAAAACTTCTAGGAACTGGTGTAGGAGCGGGCCCTGCTCGTGAAGCTTTTGGCGTCACCCTGTTCGCGAGCAAAGCTCGCCCCTACGATTCGGCAGACGGCTGCCGAACGGCATTGCACACGAAGCTGCGAGAACGACGATGGAATTCGAAAAACTACTGCGCCTGATGGTCGAAAAAGGCGGCTCCGACCTGTTCATCACCGCTGGCGTACCGCCGTCGATGAAGGTCAATGGCAAGATCATGCCGGTGACCAAGAACGCCATGTCGCCGGAGCAGACCCGCGAGACCGTATTGGGCGTGATGAACGAGGCACAACGCCGCGACTTTGCCGAGAACCATGAGTGCAACTTCGCCATCAGCGCCCGTGGTATCGGTCGTTTCCGCGTCAGCGCCTTCTACCAGCGCAACCTGGTGGGCATGGTTCTGCGCCGGATCGAGACCACCATCCCGACCATCGACGAGCTCAAACTGCCGGACATCCTCAAGAAGCTGGCGCTGACCAAACGCGGCCTGGTGCTGTTCGTCGGGGCTACCGGTACCGGTAAGTCCACCTCGCTGGCGGCGATGATCGGCTACCGCAACAAGAACAGCAGCGGCCATATCATCTCCATCGAAGACCCGATCGAGTACATCCACCAGCATCAGAGCTGCATCGTCACCCAGCGTGAAGTGGGCATCGACACCGAGTCCTTCGAAGTGGCGCTGAAGAACACCCTGCGTCAGGCGCCGGACGTGATCCTCATCGGTGAGGTGCGCACCCGCGAGACCATGGACCACGCCGTGGCCTTCGCCGAAACCGGTCACCTGTGCCTGGCCACCCTGCACGCCAACAACGCCAACCAGGCGCTGGACCGCATCATCAACTTCTTCCCGGCCGACCGGCAGAACCAGGTGTGGATGGACCTGTCGCTCAACCTCAAGGCCATCGTCGCTCAGCAACTGATTCCAACCCCGGATGGCAAAGGTCGCCGCGCAGTGATCGAGGTACTGATCAACACCCCGCTGGCCGCCGACCTGATCCGCAAGGGCGAGGTGCACGAGCTCAAGGGACTGATGAAGCGATCCACCGAGCAGGGCATGCAGACCTTCGACCAGGCGCTGTACAACCTCTACACCCAGGGCGAGATCACTTACGAAGATGCGCTGCTCTACGCCGACTCGGCCAACGACCTGCGCCTGATGATCAAGCTCGGTTCGGAAACCGATGGCGATCACCTGACCAGCATGGCCCAGGGCCTGGCGCTGGAGGTCAGCGAGGAAGATCCAGGGCGTCGCTTCCGCTGACGCTACCTGACGGGGGACGCGCTGCGTCCCCTTCGTTTATCTGGGCGATGCGTTTGCCCTTCCTGCCGGCCAGCACCAATGCCTGGCCATCGCGCTGCGCGCCGGCGCGTGCTTCGCTCATCAGTTGCGGAATCAGCGGGCCTTCCGGCAGATGCTTCCAGAATCTCAGTGGCAGATGTTGCTGCATCACCGTGCGGTTGAGCCGCGCCGGGTTGAAGGTGCTGCCGTAATAGGCACGCCACAGGGCCTGGCCGTCATCCTCGGGCTGCTCTGCCCAGGCTTGCCATTGCGCCGGGCAGCGGCGTTCGTGCTGCAGGTGCTGGCCATCCCAGTAGACGCCGTCGCGCGGCGTGGCGATCAGCCAACTGTGTTTGCCCAGGCGCTCGGCGAAGTGACCACTGGCCGCGGCGAGGATGTCGTGCGCCGGTTCGAACCAGGCGACGAAGTCCGGCGCGCCTTGCGCCTTGCTCGGCTGGAAGCGCACGAAGGCATGCAGGTGATGGGCCTCGCGCCGCACCGCCTTGAGCCGGCGATGCAGCTCGCTGCCGTCGGGGTCGCCGGCCAGCACGGCGCTGCGCTCGCCCTGCACGAAGCGCCACAGCACGCGGTAGAGCAGGCTCCAGCGTTCATCGCCACGGTACTGTGCGGCGCTCTCCAGCAGCTCCAGCAGTTCGGGCGATACGCGCAGGCGGCCATTGGGCTCCGGCGCGCGTTCGGCGGGCTGGTCGAACAAGCCGGGCGCCGCTTCTTCGTCCAGCCACTGCAGCTGATGCGGCGCCAGGCCCTGCAGCAAGGCGCGGCGCGCGGCCTGGCGCCAGGTGGCGAAGGTGCCGTCGAAACGCAGGCTGTGCATCACCACAACGCCATCTGTGCCGGGGTGTCGCGCAACTGCTGGCGCAGCACCACGGACTCGTGTTCGGCCCGCGGCGGTCGGTAGTCCTGGGTGACGATGAAGGGCTTGGCCTTTTCCAGCACGCAGCGCAGGCGGGCGAGATCCTCGTAGCGGATGCGCCGTTCCCGCCGCAGCGCACCTAGGCGCCGCGCGCTGAGCACGCCGATGCCGGGCACGCGGGCGATCAGCGACTCGTCGGCGCGGTTCAGGTCCACCGGAAACTGTTCGCGGTTGGCCAGCGCCCAGGCCAACTTGGGGTCGATATCCAGATCCAGGTTGCCGGGGCCGGCGAGCAGCTCCGTGGCGCTGAAGCCGTAGCCGCGCATGAGGAAGTCCGCCTGGTACAAGCGGTGCTCGCGCAATAGTGGTGGTGCCTCGAACGGCACGGTCTTCGGGCTCTGCGGGATGGGACTGAAGGCCGAGTAGTAGACGCGGCGCAGGCGGTAGTCCTGATACAGGCTCTGAGCGTTGTGCAGGATGGTGCTGTCATCGGTGGCATCGGCGCCGACGATCATTTGCGTGCTCTGCCCGGCCGGGGCGAAACGTGGCGCGCGGCGTTCTTCCTGGGCCTCGCGCTCACCGAGATGAATGCTGTGCATGGCCTGATGGATGCTGCCGACGTTCTTTTCCGGCGCCAGACGCACCAGGCTGGTTTCGGTGGGCAGTTCGATATTGACGCTGAGGCGGTCGGCATACAGGCCGGCCTCGGCGATCAGTTCCGGCGCGGCATCGGGGATGGTCTTCAGATGAATGTAGCCGCGGAACTGATGTTCCTGGCGCAGCAGCTTGGCGACGCGGATCAACTGCTCCATGGTGTAGTCGGCCGAGCGGATGATGCCGGAGCTGAGAAACAGGCCGCTGATGCAATTGCGCTTGTAGAAGTCGAGGGTCAGTGTCACCACTTCCTCGGGCGTGAAGCGCGCACGCGGCACGTCGCTGGAGCGGCGGTTGATGCAGTACTGGCAGTCGTACAGGCAGAAGTTGGTCAGCAGTATCTTCAGCAGAGCTACGCAGCGACCGTCTGGCGTATAGCTGTGGCAGATGCCCATGCCGTTGGTCGAACCGATGCCGTCCTTGCCCTTGGAGTTGCGCTTTGGTGCGCCGCTGCTGGCACAGGAGGCGTCGTACTTGGCGGCGTCGGCGAGGATGGTGAGCTTTTCGATCAGTTGCATGGCGGGCAATATCTATACTGTTTTTTTATACAGTATATGGGCGTCGTACAGCTATCAAGCCATTCGTTGTGTTGCGCTGTTTCGGCACAAATGAAACCTTCACTCGGCGCGCAGCGTCATAGCTGCATCTCGCACAAGGAGTTCGTCATGCAACGACAGGATACGCACAGCAAGCTGATCGGTTACCTGCTGTGGATCTTCGGTTTTCTCGGTTCCCACCGCTTCTACTATGGCAAGCCGGTCACCGGCACCATCTGGTTCTTCACCCTGGGATTGTTCTTCATCGGCTGGATCATCGACCTGTTTCTGATTCCCTCGATGGATCGCGAGGCCGACCTGCGTTTTACCGCAGGTGATACTGACTACAACGTGGCGTGGATCCTGCTGACCTTCCTCGGCGTGTTCGGTGTGCACCGCATGTACCAGGGCAAGTGGATCACCGGGATCATCTACCTGTTCACTGGCGGCCTGTTTTTGATCGGCGTGCTCTACGACTTCTGGACGCTCAATACGCAGATCTCGATCAAGAACGCGCAGCGCGGTTGAGTCTGCCTCAATAGGCGGTGCGCGCGGCGCACCCTGCGGTCGTCGCGCTCTGGGTAGGGTGCGCTGTGCGCACCACCAATGGCCGGCCACTGACTGCAAATAAAAAGGGCATCCCACGGGATGCCCTTTTTCGTAACGCTGGCGGTATCAGTCGTCGCTGTCGTCGTCGTCCCCGCCGTCGACCTTCATGCCCAGCTCCTTGATCTTGCGCGTCAGGGTGTTGCGGCCCCAACCCAGCAGCAGGGCGGCGTCGCGGCGGCGGCCGGCGGTGTGCTTGAGCGCGGTCTCGATCATGATGCGCTCGAACGCCGGCACGGCGCTGTCGAGCAGATTGGACTGGCCGCGTGCCAGGGCCTGGTCGGCCCACAGGCGCAGCGCCTGCTCCCAGTTGGTCACCGGTGCGGCGTCCTGCGGCTGGGTCAGCAGCTCCGGTGGCAGGTCGTCGACATGCACCTCACGGCCCGAGGCCATGACGGTGATCCAGCGGCAGGTGTTCTCCAGCTGGCGCACGTTGCCCGGCCAGGGCAGGTGCTTGAGGTAATCCTCGGTTTCGCTCTTGAGCAGCTTGGGTTCTACCGCCAGCTCCTGCGCAGCGCGGGCGAGGAAGTGATGAGCCAGGGTCGGAATGTCCTCGCGGCGGTCGGCCAGACGCGGGATATGGATGCGGATGACGTTGAGGCGGTGGAACAGGTCTTCACGGAACTTGCCGGCCTGCACCAGCGTTTCCAGGTTCTGGTGGGTGGCGGCGATGATGCGCACGTCCACTTTCACCGGGGTGTGGCCGCCAACGCGGTAGAACTCGCCATCGGCCAGCACACGCAGCAGTCTGGTCTGGGTGTCGGCCGGCATGTCGCCGATCTCGTCGAGGAACAGGGTGCCGCCATCGGCCTGTTCGAAGCGACCACGGCGCTGGTTGGCCGCGCCGGTGAAGGCGCCTTTCTCGTGGCCGAACAGCTCGGACTCCATCAGGTCCTTGGGAATTGCCGCCATGTTCAGGGCAATGAACGGCGCTGCTGCGCGTGGGCTATGGCGGTGCAGGGCGTGCGCCACCAGCTCTTTACCCGTGCCGGATTCGCCGTTGATCAGCACGGTGATATTGGAATGGCTCAAGCGGCCGATAGCGCGGAACACCTCCTGCATCGCCGGCGCCTCGCCGATGATTTCCGGGGTGCGCGCCTGTGCAGCGGGCGCGGCCAGGCTCTGCTGCTCCTGGGCGTGCTGGAAGGCGCGCTTGACCAGAGAGACAGCTTCGTCGACGTCGAACGGCTTGGGCAGGTATTCGAAGGCGCCGCCCTGGTAGCTGGCCACCGCGCTGTCCAGGTCCGAATGCGCGGTCATGATGATCACCGGCAGGCGCGGGTACAGCTCGCGGATGCGTGCCAGCAGGTCGAGGCCGCTGGCGCCGGGCATGCGGATGTCGGAGATGATCACGTCCGGCTGTTGGCGGGTCAGGCGGGCGAGTACACCGTCGGCACTGTCGAAACTCTGGGTGGTCATGCCTTCCTGTTGCAGGGCCTTTTCCAGTACCCAGCGGATGGAACGATCGTCGTCGACAATCCAGACGGTTTCACTGCGGCTCATGGCGTGGGCGCTCCTTGTTCCAGCGGTAGGAAGATCGAGAATACGGTGTGGCCGGGATAGCTCTCGCACTCGATCAGGCCCTGGTGCTGACTGATGATGTTCTGGGTGATGGCCAGGCCCAGGCCGGTGCCGTCGGCACGCCCGCTGACCATGGGATAGAAGATGGTTTCCTGCAGCTCAGGCGGGATGCCGGGGCCGTTGTCGATGATCTCGACCTTGACCACCAGGCGGTGGCGTGTGTGGCCGATGGTGAACTGGCGCAGGGTGCGGGTACGCAGGCTGATGCGCCCGAGGCCCATGTCGTGCTTCTGCCCGGCGATGGCCTGCATGGCGTTGCGCACGATATTGAGCACGGCCTGGATCATCTGCTCGCGGTCGATCAGCAGATCCGGAATGCTCGGGTCGTAGTCGCGCACCAAAGTGATGCTGCCCTGGCTTTCCGCTTCGATCAGGTTGGCGACGCGCTCCAGCACCTCGTGGACGTTGGTCATCGCCAGCGACGGCAACTTGTTCGAACCGAGCATACGGTCCACCAGATTTCTCAGCCGGTCGGCTTCCTCGATGATGACGTTGGTGTAGTCCTTGAGCTCTTCGTTGGGTAGTTCGCGCGACAGCAGTTGTGCTGCGCCGCGAATGCCACCGAGTGGGTTCTTGATTTCGTGGGCCAGGCCGCGCACCAGCAGTTTGGTGGTTTCCTGCTTGGACAGCTGCGCCTCTTCCTTGGTGATACGCAGCAGGCGATCACGCGGGTGCACCTCCAGCAGCAGCAGGGTTTCACCCTTGCTGAACAGTGGCGTGACGGCGTAGTCCACGGTCAGCGTCTGGCCAGTGACCGAGGTCAGTACGGCTTCACGCTTGTTAAATGGATGTGCCTGCTCCACCGCCTGGCGCAGCGACGACAGCGCCTCTGGCGATTCGGTGAACAGGTCGCTGATGAACTGACCATGGCTGCGCTGGCCACTGACGGCCAGGAGCATTTCCGCCGCCGGGTTCATGTACTCAAGGCACAGCTGGCTATTGAGCAGCAGGGTAGCGGTGGTCAGGTTGTCGAGTAGCAGGCGGTGCAGCGCGTCATTGATGGTCATAGGCAGTGCTTTCCGGCAATGGGCAGGAAAATGCAAGAAGCAAACCAAGGCCCCGAAAAGACGCATTATTTGTGCGGTCTGCCAGGTTTTGGTGGTGCTGCGGCGAAGCGGGGCGGGGAAAAGCGACCCAAAACAGGGAGAGCTTAGGAGGTGGTGCGCTCGATTGCACCATTAAGGTGCGATCGAATTCAGAAGAAGGGAAGGATGCTGACCTCTTCCTTGGGTTTGTCTTTCAGCGGGCATTCGGGGCGAACGCCGTATTCATCCTTCTTGCACGGATTGATCTTGCGCTTCTGCGCCAGGGTCATGCGGTGCATGTGGAAGGGCTGGGCTGGTGTGCGTTCGACGATGAGCCCAGCGGAGTCGATGATTTCTGCCACCAGTTGGTGCGTGCCGCGGTCGACGTGCTGCAGGGAGAAGACCGGGCTGCGGCTTGTCTCGCCCTGTGGCTCGCCATTGAGCAGCAGCCGATAGCTGTGGCCAGGCAGCAGACCCGGCTCGCTGTTGAGGGTGACGATCATGTCGCCGGAACCGTTATGGATCGAGGCGTCCGGCTCCGGCACCAGAATGCGCAGCAGCTGATAGTGCACGGTCGGTTTGCTAACCGCAGGTGGCGGGGCCATGCGCACCGTGGGCGGGGTCTGGCTCATTTGCGCGCTGTTGGACGGCGCGAGCATCACCCGTTCGGCATTGCTGCTGCGCGGTTTGTCGGTGAAAACGCGGTTACCTTCAGCATCGATATAGGTATAGACCTGAGCCGAAGCTGCTTGGGTGATGAACAGCAGGCAGAGCAGCAGTGTACGCATCGTGATCAGTTCGCAGGTCTTGGGGTCGGACGCGGTGGCGTGACAGGTGGGCGGGCAGGGCTGTTGACGCTGATGCGCTGCACGGTAAAGGTTTCGGTGGCGCTCTGCTGGATGATGCGGTCACCCAAGACCACTGCCACCGCCAGGCTGTGTTCGCCGCGCTCGACATTGGTCAGCTGCAGGCTCGGTACGTTGCTGGCCTGGCCGTATGGCTCGCCATCGAGAATCAGCCGTAGCTGGTGGCCGGGTTGCAGACGTGGCTGGATGTTCACCCCGACGACGAAGGTGCCGTTGTTGGCGCGCATGGCTTCATCATCCGGGATACCGGTCAGGCTCAACACGGAGTAAGGGGCCGCGCTCTGTGCTGAGGTGTCGCCGCTGGTGTCCGCAGGAATGCTGGGTATCTGCATCTCTACCGTATTGGTTGGTGGCAGGTTGACGCTTTCGGCTGCTGCGCCATCGGGCGGCTGGTTGGTGAAGACCGTGTTGCCGTTGGCGTCGGTGTATTTGTAGATCTGCGCACTGGCCGGCAAGGCCAGGGCAAGCAGCAGGCAGGCGAGTAGCGGGCGCATGGGCCGATCCTTCCGCGGATGATGCGCTAAGCCTTGCACTGCTGGCGGTTCCTGGCAAGCGCAGGGCGCCATGGCTGTGATGTTTGGCTACAAAAAGTGGACTCGGATCTGCCGTAGGAGCGAGCGTCGCGAGCGAAGCTCTTCAGGTCGCCAGGTTCGCTCGCGATGCTCGCTCCTACAGGGCATGGTGCCGCTGCGTGTCCATAAAAAAGCCCCGCCAGGCAGAACCGGGCAGGGCTTTTGAAACGCGCCGCACGAGGGCGGCGCGAGACTGGCTTAGACGCTGTAGTACAGGTCGTATTCCAGCGGGTGTACGAAGGTACGTACCTTGATTTCTTCTTCGGATTTCAGCTCGATGTAGGCATCGATGAAGTCGTCGGAGAACACGCCGCCCTTGGTCAGGAACGCGCGGCCCTTGTCCAGCTCTTCCAGGGCTTCCTTCAGGCTGCCGCACACCTGCGGGATCAGCTTGCCTTCTTCCGGCGGCAGGTCGTACAGGTTCTTGTCGGCCGCATCGCCCGGGTGGATCTTGTTCTGGATACCGTCGATACCGGCCATCAGCAGAGCAGCGAAGGCCAGGTACGGGTTGGCAGCCGGGTCCGGGAAGCGTGCTTCGATGCGGCGGGCTTTCGGGCTGGCAACGTACGGGATACGGATCGAGGCGGAGCGGTTGCGAGCCGAGTAGGCCAGCATCACCGGTGCTTCGAAGCCCGGAACCAGACGCTTGTAGGAGTTGGTCGACGGGTTGGTGAAGCCGTTCAGGGCCTTACCGTGCTTGATGATGCCGCCGATGAAGTACAGAGCGGTCTCGGACAGGCCGGCATAGCCTTCACCAGCGAAGGTGTTCTTGCCGTCTTTGGAGATCGACATGTGCACGTGCATGCCCGAGCCGTTGTCGCCGTACAGCGGCTTCGGCATGAAGGTGGCGGTCTTGCCGTAGGCGTCGGCTACGTTGTGTACGCAGTACTTCAGGGTCTGAACTTCGTCAGCCTTGGCCACCAGGGTGTTGAACTTCACGCCGATTTCGTTCTGACCGGCAGTGGCCACTTCGTGGTGGTGCACTTCGACGACCAGGCCCATTTCTTCCATGGCGTTGCACATGGCAGTACGGATTTCGTGGTCGTGGTCGCACGGCGGAACCGGGAAGTAACCGCCTTTGACGGCCGGACGGTGGCCCTTGTTGCCGCCTTCGACGTCGCCGTCGGTCATCCAGGAGCCTTGCTCGGAGTAGATCTTGAACATCGAGCCGGAGATGTCGGACTTGAACTTCACTTCGTCGAAGATGAAGAACTCGGGCTCCGGGCCAACGAATACGGTGTCACCGATGCCGGTGCCTTTGAGGAACTCTTCAGCGCGCTTGGCGATCGAGCGCGGGTCGCGGTCGTAGCCTTGCATGGTGCTCGGCTCGATGATGTCGCAGACCAGGATCAGGGTCGGCTCTTCGGTGAACGGGTCCAGAACGGCGGTATCGTCTACCGGCATCAGGATCATGTCGGAGGCTTCGATGCCTTTCCAGCCATGAATGGAGGAACCGTCGAACATTTTGCCGTGCTCGAAGAAATCGTCGTCCAGGGCGTCACGGGCCGGCATGGTCACGTGGTGCTGCTTGCCCTTGGTATCGGTGAAGCGCAGGTCTACCCACTTCACGTCGTGTTCTTTGATCAGTTGAACAGCCTTAGACATGTTGTCCTCCAGGTGGAAAAGGCTCTTATCGATAAGCCTTGAAGATGCGGTGAAGCCCGGCGGGATAGTCCTCCAGGGCGACCTGCCTCACAAGGGAGCAAATTGCATGCCAGTGCCCTTTATTGGGCAGAAGCCACGAAACTCAGGTGCTGCGCCGTCTGCGCGGCAATTCACCAGAAATATTTGCACCATTTAAGGGCCTTTAATTTCATAAAAGATCCATTTTGGTGCGCCATATGGGTGGTGCAGTATTTTTGGTCAAAGCTTGAACAATTTCCGCTATAATCCGCGCCCCTGTTTTTTCGTCCCCCAAGCGGGCGCTCTATTCATGAAGCTCATCGTCAAAGTTTTCCCGGAAATCACTATCAAGAGCCGCCCGGTGCGCAAGCAGTTCATCCGCCAGTTGGGGAAGAACATTCGCTCCGTGCTGCGCGATCTTGACCCCGAACTGCGGGTGACCGGTGTCTGGGACAACCTCGAGGTCGAAACCGATCTGGACGATCCCAAGCTGCTTGCCGAGATGACTGAACGCCTGCGCAACACGCCGGGTATCGGTCTGTTCCTCGAGGTCAATGAATACCCGCTGGGCGATCTGGACGAGATCACCGAACACTGCAAGCGTCATTACTCCGAGCAACTGCCGGGCAAGATTTTCGCCGTGCGCTGCAAGCGCGGTGGCAAGCACGGGTTCTCCTCCATTGACGTCGAGCGTCATGTCGGTTCGCGCCTGCGCCTGGAGTGCGGCGCTGCCGGCATCGACCTGAAGAAGCCGGACGTCGAAGTGCGCATGGAGATTCGCGACCAGCGCCTGTTCGTGGTGCACAACCGTCATGAAGGCCTCGGCGGTTACCCGCTGGGCTCGCTGGAGCAGACCCTGGTGCTGATGAGCGGCGGCTTTGACTCCACCGTGGCGGCTTACCAGATGATGCGTCGCGGCCTGGTCAGCCACTTCTGCTTCTTCAATCTCGGTGGTCGTGCCCACGAATTGGGCGTGATGGAAGTGGCGCACTATATATGGCAGAAGTTCGGCCGCTCGCAGCGTGTGCTGTTCGTCAGCGTGCCGTTCGAGGAAGTGGTCGGCGAGATTCTCGGCAAGGTCGACAACAGCCAGATGGGCGTGATCCTCAAGCGCATGATGCTGCGCGCTGCCACCCGTGTCGCCGAAAAGCTGCAGATCGAGGCGCTGGTCACCGGCGAGGCGATCAGCCAGGTTTCCAGCCAGACCCTGACCAACCTCGCGGTGATCGATTCGGCCACCGACATGCTGGTCATGCGTCCGCTAATCGCCAGCCACAAGCAGGACATCATCGACACTGCCACACGCATTGGCACCGCCGAGTTCGCCAAGAACATGCCTGAGTACTGCGGCGTGATCTCGGTCAACCCGACCACCAAGGCCCGCGGTTACCGCATCGAGCACGAGGAGGCGCAGTTCGACATGGCCATCCTCGAGCGCGCCCTCGAACGCGCCACCCAGTTGCCCATCGATCGCGTGATCGACGAGCTGGGCAAGGACGTGCAGGTCGAGGAAGTACGTGAAGCGCTGGCCGGCCAGATCGTCATCGATATCCGCCACCCCGATGCCGCCGAAGATGAGCCGCTAGACGTGCCGGGCATCGAAGTGCAGGCGCTGCCGTTTTATGCGCTGAACAACAAATTCAAGGAACTGGATGAGAACCGCCAGTACCTGCTGTATTGCGACAAGGGCGTGATGAGCCGTCTGCATGCCCACCATCTGCTGAGCGAGGGACATGCCAATGTGCGCGTTTATCGTCCGGCATAGAACGCCGGGGCTTAATGGCGGAAGTATCCGCCATCGCCCTCCCGACCGTTCGCCAGCGGCGACACCCCATTCAGCTCGCTGAAACAGTTTTCTTCATATTCGTCGTCCAGGCTGGGCGACACACCGAATCCTCTGATCGAGATACACACAGTGATCGAAAATCTGCGCAACATCGCCATCATCGCCCACGTCGACCATGGCAAAACCACCCTCGTCGACGCCCTGCTGCGTCAGTCCGGCACCCTGGAGCGTAACGAGCTCAACGACGAGCGCGTGATGGACAGCAACGACCAGGAAAAAGAGCGCGGCATCACCATTCTGGCCAAGAACACCGCCATCAAGTGGAACGACTACCGCATCAACATCGTCGACACCCCCGGCCACGCCGACTTCGGTGGCGAAGTTGAGCGCGTGATGTCCATGGTCGACTCCGTACTGCTGGTGGTCGACGCCCAGGACGGCCCGATGCCGCAAACCCGCTTCGTGACCAAGAAGGCCTTCGAAGCCGGCCTCAAGCCGATCGTCGTGATCAACAAGATCGACCGTCCGGGCGCGCGTCCTGACTGGGTCATGGATCAGATCTTCGACCTGTTCGACAACCTCGGCGCCACCGATGAGCAGCTCGACTTCCAGGTCGTTTACGCCAGCGCCCTGAACGGCATCGCCGGTCTCGACCATAGCGACATGGCCGAAGACCTGACTCCGCTGTACCAGGCCATCGTTGACCACGTACCGGCGCCGAAAGTCGACCTCGACGGCCCGTTCCAGATGCAGATTTCCGCTCTGGACTACAACAGCTTCCTCGGCATCATCGGCGTTGGCCGTATTGCCCGTGGCAAGATCAAGCCGAACACCCCGGTGACTGCCATCGACGTCGACGGCAAGAAGCGTAACGGCCGTATCCTCAAGCTGATGGGCCACCACGGCCTGCACCGCGTAGACGTCGAAGAAGCCACCGCCGGTGACATCGTCTGCGTCAGCGGTATGGACCAGCTGTTCATCTCCGATACCCTGTGCGACATCAACCACGTCGAAGCGATGAAGCCGCTGACCGTTGACGAGCCGACCGTCTCGATGACCTTCCAGGTCAACGATTCGCCGTTCTGCGGCAAGGAAGGCAAGTTCGTCACCAGCCGCAACATCAAGGAGCGTCTGGACAAGGAGCTGCTGTACAACGTGGCCCTGCGCGTCGAAGAAGGCGACAGCGCCGACAAGTTCAAGGTCTCCGGCCGTGGCGAGCTGCACCTCTCGGTACTGATCGAAACCATGCGTCGCGAAGGCTTCGAAATGGGCGTTGGCCGTCCGGAAGTGATCATCCGCGAAGTCAACGGCGTCAAGCAGGAGCCGTTCGAGAACGTCACCATCGACATCCCTGAGGAATCCCAGGGCAAGGTCATGGAAGAAATGGGCCTGCGTAAGGGCGACCTGACCAACATGTCGCCGGACGGCAAAGGTCGCGTGCGTCTGGAATACAACATCCCGGCTCGCGGTCTGATCGGTTTCCGTAACCAGTTCCTGACCCTGACCAACGGCGCCGGCATCCTGACCTCGATCTTCGACCGTTACGACACCGTCAAGCCGGGCAGCATGTCTGGCCGTCAGAACGGCGTACTGGTGTCGATCGATACCGGCAAGGCGCTGACCTACTCCCTGGAAACCCTGCAGGCGCGCGGCAAGCTGTTCGTCGAGCACGGCCAGGAGATCTACAACGGTCAGATCGTCGGCCTGAACAGCCGCGACAACGACCTGGGTGTGAACCCCACCAAAGGCAAGAAGCTCGACAACATGCGCGCTTCGGGCAAGGACGAAACCATCGCCCTGGTACCGCCGGTTCGCTTCACCCTGGAACAGGCGCTGGAGTTCATCCAGGACGACGAGCTGTGCGAAGTGACGCCGAAGTCGATCCGTCTGCGCAAGAAGATCCTCGACGAAGGCGAGCGCACCCGCGCTGCCAAGAAAGCCAACAAGGCCTGACGCATAGCGACTCGCCTCGGCTGTAAATGAAAAGCCCCGCCAGAGCGATCTGGCGGGGCTTTTTGTTGGGGCGCCGTTAGGTGTTGTGCCCCTGCAGGAGCGGCTTCAGTCGCGCTGTGGTCTGCAGGCCAGCAGCCCATAGGCGGCCAGCCCGATCACCACCAGCAGGCTGAGCGTCATCACTCGCCTGCCACCTGGCGCAGCGATTGCGCCGGGGTGTCGCCGAGGTTGTTGAGCATGCGTTCGCTGTACCAGTCGAGGAAGTTGATCACACCGAACTCGTAGGTCTTGGAGTAGGGGCCCGGCTGGTAGGCGGTGGAGTTGATGCCGCGCTGGTTTTCCTCGGCCAGGCGGCGGTCCTGGTCGTTGGTGGCATCCCACACCTGGCGCAGGCGGGCGACGTCGTAGTCGACACCTTCGACGGCATCCTTGTGCACCAGCCACTTGGTGGTGACCATGGTTTGCTGCGCGCTGATCGGCCACACGGTGAAGACGATCATGTGGTCGCCCATGCAGTGGTTCCACGAATGCGGCAGGTGCAGGATGCGCATGGAGCCCAGGTCCGGGTCGGTGATGCGGCCCATGAGTTTCTTGCAGCCGGGCTTGCCGTCCATGGTCATGGATACGGTGCCCTTGAGCAGCGGCATGCGCACGATGCGGTTGCGCAGGCCGAAGCTGGCGTGGGCATAGGGGATCTTGTCCTTGTCCCAGCGAGTGGTGCACTCGGCGACCTGATCCTTGAACGCCTGGCTGGCGCGCGGATCGGTGACGTCATCCCATTCCAGCAGGGTGTTGAGCAGTTCCGGGTGCGAACCATTGCAGTGGTAGCACTCGCGGTTGTTCTCGAGCACCAGCTTCCAGTTGGCCTTTTCCATCAGGGTGGTCTGCACAGCCACCTTGGTGTTCTCCATGTCATAGGGTTCCATGTAATGCGCCAGGGTGGCGAGGAACTCGTCGATGGCTGGCGGGTTTTCCGCCAGGGAGATGAAGATGTAGCCGCCGGCGGTCTTGCACTGCACCGGTTTCAGGCTGTAGTCCTTGAGGTCGAAGTCGGCGCCCATTTCGGTACCGGCGAACAACAGGCGACCGTCCAGCTCGTAGGTCCACTGGTGGTAAGGGCATACCAGCTTGGCGACCTTGCCCTTGTCCGAGACACACAGGCGCGAGCCACGGTGACGGCAGACGTTGTGGAAGGCATGGATCTGCCCTTCGGCGCCGCGAATGACCAGAATCGGGTTATCGCCGATCTGCAGGGTGAGGAAGTTGCCCTTGGCCGGGATTTCGCAGGTCATGCCGGCGATCAGCCATTCCTTGTGGAAGATCTCCTGCATGTCGACCTGGAACAGGCGTTCGTCGCTGTAGAACGGCTGCGGCAGCGAGAAGCTGTGGTCGCGTTCGTTCAGCATCTGTGCGGTGGCCTTGCGCACGGGTTCCAGCGGGTCGCCCAGGCTCAGGTTTTGGGTGCAGTCCATGGTGGCTCCTCATTGGCGGGCGCCTCGCGCCTGCCGGAAATAGTGGCTGATACGGTATGTGCCGCAAGGTCTCGATCGTTCGCTGCTGCCTGCAATGGGCGTGCATGCTTGGTGAGCGGAGTGTGGAGCCGGCAACAGGTAAAACCTTATCCATGGGCGACATGGCCAGATTTGTTTCCGACGCGCCAGGCCCCGTGCTATCGGGCAGGTCGCGATAAGCATGCGGATGTCGCTGGTAGATAAATGACGACCGGCAGCCTTTCGCACAATCCGCCGCATATAGGCCGATATCCGGCCGCGTGGAGAGCCGTTCATGACCACCAACGCCTTCCTCAATCCGGTTACGACGCAGACCTGGACCAACGGTCGCCATCTGGTGCGTTGCGTCAAGGTGATCCAGGAAACCTGGGATGTGCGCACCTTCTGCTTCATGGCTGATCAGCCCGTGCTGTTCTTCTTCAAGCCCGGACAGTTCGTCACCCTGGAGCTGGAGATCGACGGCCAGCCGATCATGCGTTCCTACACCATCTCCAGTTCGCCTTCGGTGCCTTACAGCTTCTCCATCACCATCAAGCGGGTGCCGGGCGGCAAGGTCTCGAACTGGCTGCACGACAACCTCAAGGAAGGCGACGAGGTGCCAGTGCATGGGCCGGTGGGCCTGTTCAATGCCATCGATTTTCCCACCGACAAGGCGCTGTTTCTTTCCGGTGGTGTCGGCATCACGCCGGTGATGTCGATGGCGCGCTGGTTCTACGACACCAACGCCAATGTCGACATGGTCTTCGTGCACAGCGCTCGTTCGCCGAAGGACATCATCTACCAGCGCGAGCTGGAGCACATGGCGGCGCGCATCAACAACTTCAGCCTGCACGTTATCTGCGAGAAGCACGGTCTGGGTGAAGCCTGGGCGGGTTATCGCGGTTACCTGAACAAGCCGATGCTGGAGCTCATCGCTCCGGATTATCTTGATCGCGAGATCTTCTGCTGCGGCCCCACGCCCTACATGAGCGCCATCAAGCGCCTGCTCGAGGCGGCTGGCTACGACATGAATCGCTATCACGAGGAGGCCTTCGGCCCGACGCCGCCGGAGATTCGCGCCGAGGTCAAGGAGCTGGCTGCCGAGGCGGCCGATGCGCCGGATGTGCCGCTGGCCGACCTGCACCAGGTGGAGTTCACCAGTACTGGCAAGAGCATTCGTGTGGTGCCCGGCGAAACCGTGCACGCCGCTGCCGCCAAACTCGGCCTGCATATTCCCAAGGCCTGTGGCATGGGCATCTGCGGTACCTGCAAGGTAATGAAGACAGCCGGCGAAGTGGAGATGGAGCACAACGGCGGCATCACCGACGAGGATGTGGCTGAGGGCTACATCCTGTCGTGTTGCAGCGTGCCGAAAGGGGATGTGGCGATCGACTATTGATCGCCATGAAGGTTTGTAGCCCGGATGAAATTCGGGGTAATTGATTGACCTCCCCGGATTGCATCCGGGCTACTTAGCCATAAGCCCCACTCGTGGGACTTATGGTGTTTCAGGCGCTCATCACTTCACGGATATCGGCGGCCAGCTGGCGCACGCGGGCTTCGTCGGTATCCCAGCTGCACATGAAGCGCGCGCCGCCGGCGCCGATGAAGGTGTAGAAGCGCCAGCCGCGCGCGGTGAGGGCGGCGATGGCCGGCTCCGACAGTTGCAGGAACACGCCGTTGGCCTCCACCGGGAACATCAGGCTGACACCGGGCACGTCCTCGACCAGCATGGCCAGCAGCTGCGCGCAGCGGTTGGCGTGGTTGGCATATTTGAGCCAGGCATCATCCTGCAGGATGCCGACCCAGGGCGCGGACAGGTAGCGCATCTTCGAGGCCAGCTGGCCGGCCTGCTTGCAGCGATAGTCGAAGTCTTCGGCCAGATCCTTGTTGAAGAAGACGATGGCTTCACCTACCGCCATGCCGTTCTTGGTGCCGCCGAAGCACAGCACGTCCACGCCAGCCTTCCAGGTCAGCTCCGCCGGGCTGCAGCCAAGAAAGGCGCAGGCGTTGGAGAAGCGCGCGCCGTCCATGTGCAGGTTGAGATTCAGCTCCTTGCAGACCTGGCTGATGGCGCGGACTTCTTCCGGACGGTACACGGTACCGACTTCGGTGGCCTGGGTGAGGGTGACCACGCGCGGTTTCGGGTAGTGGATGTCCTGGCGCTTGAGGGCGATTTCGCGGATGGCTTGCGGGGTCAGCTTGCCGTTCTCGGTCTTGGCCAGCAGCAGCTTGGAGCCGTTGGAGAAGAACTCCGGCGCGCCGCACTCATCGGTCTCGACGTGGGCGGTCTCCGAGCAGATCACGCTGTGGTAGCTCTGGCACAGCGAGGCCAGGGCCAGGGAGTTGGCGGCGGTGCCGTTGAAGGCGAAGAACACCTCGCAATCGGTTTCGAACAGGCGGCGGAAGTGGTCGGCGGCGCGCGCCGTCCATTCGTCATCGCCATAGGCGCGCTGGTGGCCCTGGTTGGCCTCGGCCATGGCGGCCCAGGCTTCGGGACAGATGCCGGAGTAGTTGTCGCTGGCAAATTGCTGGGCATTGTCGGGCATTGGCGCGTTCCTTCTGAAAAACCTGCCGGCGGGTCTGCCGACAAAGCGCTCACTTTAACCTGCGACTGGCGGTCAGGCGTCCGTCGCGGCGACGAGTTGTTGCGCTGAAGCGTACTGCCGGGTCGGTTCGTGGCCAACCGTTCGGCTCGCAGATGGAACTTGGGGCTTGCAGCGGGGTTCACACTTACCAGAGGGCGGCAGTCGATCCGCTCTCCGCAATCAAGAGAAGGAGTTTCCCATGACTTATCGTCACCTGCTCGCCCTTGCCCTGCCGCTGGCCGTGGCGCTGCCCGTTTCCGCCGCCGAGTGGTCGGATAATGCCAAGACCGAGTTCGTTCAGCAGTGCATCGCTGGCGCACCGGCAGGCTACGAGGAGCCACAATTGCGCGCTTATTGCGACTGCGCTGCGACCAAGGTCAGCCAGGAATTCAGTGAAGCTGAATTGCAGGAAATCAGCCGACAGTCCCCACCTGACCCTGCCATGCAGCAGCGTCTGGTGAATGCCTCCAGCAGCTGTGCTGGCAAGCTCAAGCCGTAAGGCGTCGTTGAGCAAATAGCAGGCGCTGGCTCCGGAGCCCCATGGGCTCTGGCCTGGCGCCATGTTTCCACAGGCCATGCACAGCGCCGCCCACAGTATTTGTGCACAAGCCTGACCTATCTCCTTGATCCTGTTCGATTTTTAGCCGTATCCCGGCAGGCCGCGGCAGCTCTGGGCGCGCGCCATCGTCGAACAGCCTATGCACAGTTTCATCCACATCTTCTGTGCATATCCCCAACCGATCCCTGCCTCTCGCTCATGTCGCTGGTGGATAAGCCAGGGAGCCTGCGTGCGTGTATTGATATCGAACAGCTCCCTCATGGGCAGCGCTGGTAAGGGCGGCAGCCATCTGCTGACAGCTTTTCCACAGGCTAGTCCACCGCTTCTGTGCATGGTCTGCGTTGTTAACTGCTTGATATCGATCAGGAAATGATCGCTGCCAGGAAACCCTTGCAACTGCTGGGGCGACGCGCGCTATGCACGGTTTATCCACAGCTTGATCCCCGTGATTTGTGTGCAAACCAGCGGCGCACCCGCGACGCGCCTGATTGCGACAAGGCCATGTCGCAAACGAATGCTCTCGCGGCGTTGGCAGGCATTTGAGGGGGCAGGGGCGGCCCTACCATCGCTGCACAGGGCCTTGCTGGCCCGTCCGTCCAAGACCGCCGCCCATAGGCGCTGCAGGAGAGTCGAGATGTTCAGCAAGCAGGATCAGATTCAGGGTTACGACGACGAGTTGCTCGCGGCGATCAATCAGGAAGAACGCCGTCAGGAAGAGCACATCGAGCTGATCGCCTCGGAGAACTACTGCAGCCAGCGGGTGATGGAAGCGCAGGGCAGCGGCCTGACCAACAAGTACGCCGAAGGTTATCCGGGCAAGCGTTATTACGGTGGCTGCGAGTACGTCGACAAGGTCGAGCAGCTGGCCATCGACCGCGCCAAGGCGCTGTTCGGCGCCGACTACGCCAACGTCCAGCCGCATTCCGGCTCTTCGGCCAACAGCGCCGTGTACCTGGCGCTGCTCAATGCCGGCGACACCATCCTCGGCATGAGCCTGGCCCACGGCGGCCATCTGACCCACGGCGCCAAGGTGTCGTCCTCGGGCAAACTCTACAACGCCGTGCAGTACGGCCTGGACACCGCTACCGGGCTGATCGACTACGACGAGGTTGAGCGCCTGGCCGTGGAGCACAAGCCGAAGATCATCGTCGCCGGCTTCTCCGCCTACTCCAAGACCCTCGACTTCCCGCGCTTTCGTGCCATCGCCGACAAGGTCGGCGCGCTGCTGTTCGTCGATATGGCGCACGTGGCGGGCCTGGTCGCTGCGGGCCTGTACCCGAATCCGATTCCCTTTGCCGACGTGGTCACCACCACCACCCACAAGACCCTGCGCGGCCCGCGCGGCGGCCTGATCCTGGCCAAGGCCAACGAAGAGATCGAGAAGAAGCTCAACTCCGCCGTCTTCCCCGGCGCCCAGGGCGGCCCGCTGATGCACGTGATCGCCGCCAAGGCGGTGTGCTTCAAGGAAGCCATGGAGCCGGAGTTCAAGGCCTACCAGCAGCAGGTCATCGACAACGCCCAGGCCATGGCCAAGGTGTTCATCGAGCGCGGTTACGAAGTGGTGTCCGGCGGCACCGACAATCACCTGTTCCTGCTCAGCCTGATCAAGCAGGGCCTGACCGGCAAGGAGGCCGATGCTGCCCTTGGCCGTGCCGGTATCACCGTGAACAAGAACGCCGTGCCCAACGACCCGCAGTCGCCGTTCGTGACCTCGGGCATCCGTATCGGCACGCCGGCTGTGACCACCCGTGGCTTCAAGGTCGCCCAGTGCCAGGCGCTGGCCGGCTGGATCTGCGACATCCTCGATCACCTCGGCGATGCCGATGTCGAGGCGCAGGTGGCCAAGCTGGTCGCAGGGCTGTGCGCGGACTACCCCGTATACCGCTAAAGCCTTCTGCTCTGTTGTAGGAGCCAGCTTGCTGGCGATCCAGCCGAGCTCGTTGTAAGGGATCGCCAGCAAGCTGGCTCCTACAGGTTAGGCGTTCGAGAACAGATTCAAGGAGCATCTTCATGCAACGTTATTCCGGCTTCGGCCTGTTCAAGCACTCGTTCAGCCACCATGAGAACTGGCAGCGCATGTGGCGCAACCCGACGCCCAAGCCGGTGTACGACGTAGTCATCGTCGGCGGTGGCGGCCACGGCCTGGCCACGGCCTATTACCTGGCCAAGGAATTTGGCGTGAAGAACGTCGCTGTGGTCGAGAAGGGCTGGCTTGGCGGCGGCAACACCGCGCGCAATACCACCATCGTGCGTTCCAACTATCTGTGGGACGAGTCCGCGCAGCTCTACGAACACGCCATGAAGCTGTGGGAAGGTCTGTCGCAGGACATCAACTACAACGTCATGTTCTCCCAGCGTGGCGTCTACAACCTCTGTCACACCCTGCAGGACATGCGTGACGCCGAGCGCCGCGTCAGCGCCAACCGTCTCAATGGCGTGGATGGCGAACTGCTGGACGCCAAGCAGGTAGCCGAGGAAATTCCCTACCTCGACTGCAGCAAGAACACCCGTTATCCGGTGATGGGCTCCACCGTGCAGCGTCGCGGCGGCGTCGCCCGTCATGACGCCGTGGCCTGGGGCTACGCACGTGCCGCCGATGCCCTGGGCGTCGACCTGATCCAGAACACCGAGGTGACCGGTTTCCGCAAGCAGAACGGTGCGGTGATCGGCGTGGAGACCAACAAGGGCTTCATCGGTGCCAAGCGCGTCGGTGTGGTCACCGCCGGTAACTCCGGGTACATGGCGGGGCTCGCCGGCTTCCGCCTGCCGCTGGAGTCGCACCCGCTGCAGGCGCTGGTGTCCGAACCGATCAAACCGATCATCGACAGCGTGATCATGTCCAACGCCGTGCACGGCTACATCAGCCAGTCGGACAAGGGCGACCTGGTCATCGGTGCCGGCATCGACGGCTACAACGGCTACGGCCAGCGCGGCTCCTACCACACCATCGAACACACCCTGCAGGCCATCGTCGAGATGTTCCCGGTGCTCTCGCGGGTGCGCATGAACCGTCAGTGGGGCGGCATCGTCGATACTAGCCCCGACGCCTGCCCGATCATTTCCAAGACCCCGGTGGACAACCTGTTCTTCAACTGCGGTTGGGGTACCGGTGGCTTCAAGGCCACGCCGGGTTCGGGTCACGTATTCGCCGCCAGCCTGGCCAAGGGTGAAATGCACCCGCTGGCCAAGCCGTTCTCCATCGACCGTTTCCACACCGGCGCACTGATCGACGAGCACGGCGCTGCTGCCGTGGCTCATTAAAAGCGCGCGTAGCGCAAAGCTGATGACCCTCTCCCGCTTGCGGGAGAGGGTGCCCGAAGGGCGGGAGAGGGTGCTGAGTTCGGCACTGCAGCTCCCAGTAACTGACTCGGGGGATGGCGTGCATAGAGCAGCCCTCTCCCCCAGCCCCTCTCCCGCAAGCGGGAGAGGGGAGTAAAGCAAGCGGAGGCTCCACCATGCTGCACATCTTCTGCCCCTACTGTGGCGAACTGCGCTCCGAAGAGGAATTCCACGCCAAGGGACAGGCGCACATCGCGCGCCCGCTCGATCCCGATGCCTGCAGCGATGCAGAGTGGGGCGAGTACATGTTCTTCCGCGACAACCCGCGTGGTATCCACCATGAGCTGTGGGTGCACGCAGCCGGTTGCCGCAAGTATTTCAACGCCACCCGCCACACAGTGACCTACGAGATCCTCGAGACCTACAAGGTCGGCGAGAAGCCTTCGGTTACCGCAGCCGGGGCCACCGACAAGCAAGCCGTGGCAGAAGGAGTAACGGCATGAGTCAGGTCAATCGTCTTGCCAAGGGTGGTCGCATCGACCGTAGCCAGGCGCTGAGCTTTACCTTCAATGGCCAGACCTACCAGGGTTACGCCGGCGACAGCCTGGCCGCCGCGTTGCTGGCCAACGGCGTCGACATCGTCGGTCGCAGCTTCAAGTATTCGCGCCCACGTGGCATCGTCGCTGCAGGTGCGGAAGAGCCCAACGCCGTGCTGCAGATCGGTTCCACCGAAGCGGCGCAGATCCCCAACGTGCGCGCCACCCAGCAGGCGTTGTACAGCGGTCTGGTGGCCAACAGCACCAACGGCTGGCCGAGCGTCAACACCGACCTGATGGGCATCCTCGGCAAGGTCGGTGGCGGCATGATGCCGCCCGGTTTCTACTACAAGACCTTCATGTATCCACAGAACCTGTGGATGACCTACGAGAAGTACATCCGCAAGGCCGCAGGCTTAGGTCGTTCGCCCACCGAGGTCGACCCGGATATCTATGACCAGCTCAACCAGCACTGCGACGTGCTGGTCGTCGGCGCCGGCCCTGCCGGTCTCGCCGCTGCGCTGGCTGCCGGCCGTAGCGGTGCGCGGGTAATCCTCGCCGATGAACAGGAAGAGTTCGGTGGCAGCCTGCTCGATACCCGCGAGACTCTCGACGGCAAGCCCGCCGCCGACTGGGTGGCGCAGGCCATTGCCGAGCTGAAGACGCTGCCGGAAGTCACCCTGCTGTCACGTGCCACGGTTAACGGTTACCACGACCACAACTTCCTCACCATCCATCAGCGTCTGACCGATCACCTCGGTGAAGTCGCTCCGATGGGGCAGGCCCGTCAGCGCATGCACCGCGTGCGTGCCAAGCGCGTGGTGTTGGCCAGTGGCGCCCACGAGCGGCCGCTGGTGTACGCCAACAACGATGTGCCCGGCAACATGCTGGCTGGCGCCGTGTCGACCTACGTTCGCCGTTATGGCGTGGCACCGGGGCAGGAACTGGTGCTGTCGACCAACAACGATTACGCCTACCGCGTGGTGCTCGACTGGCTCGATGCCGGGCGCAAGGTGGTGGCTGTCGCCGATGCCCGCAGCAACCCGCGCGGCAGCTGGGTCGAGGAAGCGCGTGCGCGTGGTGTGCGCATCCTCACCGGCAGCGCAGTGGTCGAGGCACGTGGCAGCAAGCGCGTGACCGGTGCGCGCATCTGCGCCATCGATGCCAAGGCCCACAAGGTCACCAGCCCCGGCGAAGTGGTCGACTGCGACCTGATCGTCAGCTCCGGTGGCTACAGCCCGGTGGTGCACCTGGCGTCGCACCTGGGCGGTCGCCCGGAGTGGCGTGAAGACATCCTCGGTTTCGTGCCGGGCCCTGGCAATGGCATCCAGCAGCGCATCGACGCCGGTGCGGTGAATGGCGTGTTAGCCCTTGGCGACGTGCTTGCCAATGGCTTCGAGGCGGGCGCCAAGGCGGCTGCCGAGGCTGGTTACAAGGCCGTCAGTGGCAGCCTACCGCAGGCCGAGGTGCGTCAGGAAGAGCCGATGCTGGCGCTGTTCCAGGTACCGCACGACAAGTCCACTGCGCGTGCGCCCAAGCAGTTCGTCGACCTGCAGAACGACGTCACCGCGGCCGGCATCGAGCTGGCAACGCGTGAAGGCTTCGAGTCGGTCGAGCACGTCAAGCGCTACACCGCACTGGGCTTCGGCACCGACCAGGGCAAGCTGGGCAATATCAACGGCCTGGCCATCGCCGCGCGCTCGATGGGCATCAGCATCGTGCAGATGGGTACCACCATGTTCCGTCCGAACTACACGCCGGTGACCTTCGGCGCCGTGGCCGGTCGCCACTGTGGCGAGCTGTTCGATGCCAAGCGCTACACCGCGATGCAGGCCTGGCATGTGAAGAACGGCGCCGAGTTCGAGGACGTTGGCCAGTGGAAGCGCCCTTGGTACTTCCCGAAAAATGGCGAGGATCTGCATGCCGCCGTGGCTCGTGAATGCCTGGCCGTGCGCAACAGCGTGGGCATCCTCGATGCCTCCACCCTGGGCAAGATCGACATTCAGGGCCCGGATGCGCGTGAGTTCCTCAACCGCGTCTACACCAACGCCTGGACCAAGCTGGACGTGGGCAAGGCGCGCTACGGCCTGATGTGCAAGGAAGACGGCATGGTCTTCGACGACGGCGTTACCGCCTGTCTGGCCGACAACCATTTCGTCATGACCACCACCACCGGCGGCGCTGCCCGCGTGATGGAGTGGCTGGAGATCTACCACCAGACCGAATGGCCGGAGCTGAAGGTGTACTTCACTTCGGTCACCGACCACTGGGCCACCATGACCCTGTCCGGCCCCAACAGCCGCAAGCTGCTGGCCAAGGTCACCGACATCGACCTGGACAAGGACGCCTTCCCGTTCATGAGCTGGAAGGAAGGCCTGGTCGGTGGCGTGCCGGCGCGGGTGTTCCGCATCTCTTTCACCGGCGAGCTGAGCTACGAGGTGAACGTGCAGGCCGACTACGCCCTGGGCGTGTGGGAGCAGATCATCGAGGCCGGCAAGGAATTCGACCTGACCCCCTACGGTACCGAGACCATGCACGTGCTGCGTGCCGAGAAAGGCTTCATCATCGTCGGCCAGGACACCGACGCCTCGGTGACCCCGGACGACCTCAACATGGGCTGGTGCGTCGGTCGAACCAAACCTTTCTCCTGGATCGGCAAGCGTGGCATGAACCGCGCCGACTGCCTGCGCGAAGACCGCAAGCAGCTGGTCGGGCTGAAACCGGTCAACCCGAACCAGGTGCTGCCGGAAGGTGCGCAGTTGGTGTTCGACCCGAAACAGTCCATCCCGATGCAGATGGTCGGCCACGTCACCTCCAGCTACATGAGCGCGGCCATGGGTTACAGCTTCGCCATGGCGGTGGTCAAGGGTGGCCTCAAGCGCATGGGCGAGCGCGTGTTCGCGCCGCTGGCCGATGGCAGCCTGATCGAAGCCGAAATCTGCAGCTCAGTGTTCTATGACCCGAAAGGGGATCGCCAGAATGTCTAACGTCAACGTCTACCAACAACGTCCCGCCGACATCGCCGGGCAGTCACCGCTGCACCATGCCGGCCTGCACGAACTGGTCGGCAAGGGCCGCAAGAACGCCGGCATCATCCTGCGCGAGAAGAAGCTGCGCGGTCACCTGGTGATCCGTGGCGACGCCCGCGACACCGCCTTCTCTGGCGGCGTGCACAAGGCCTTGGGCCTGGAGCTGCCGGTGGCGCTGACCCTGGTCGCCGACGGCGACACCTCACTGCAGTGGCTGGGCCCGGACGAGTGGCTGCTGATCGTGCCCGGCGGCAGCGAGTTCGAGGTCGAGCGCAAACTGCGTGCGGCGCTGGACGGTCAGCATTTCTCGGTGGTCAACGTCAGCGGCGGGCAGACCCTGTTGGAACTGAGCGGGGCGAAGGTGCGCGAGCTGCTGATGAAGTCCACCAGCTACGACGTGCATCCGAGCAACTTCCCGGTGGGCAAGGCAGTGGGCACCGTGTTCGCCAAGTCCCAGCTGGTGATTCGCCACACTGGCGAGGAGACCTGGGAGCTGGTGATCCGCCGCAGCTTCTCCGACTACTTCTGGCTGTGGCTGCAGGATGCCAGCGCCGAGTATGGGTTGGCGGTCGAGGCCTGAGCCGCACGCGAACCGTCCCCTCTCCCGCTTGCGGGAGAGGGTTAGGGAGAGGGCTGCTTTACCCTCTCCCCCAGCCCCTCTCCCATAAATGGGAGAGGGGAGCCATTCAGCGGAGCCCCCTACCATGAGCCGCACCCCCGACACCTGGATTCTCACCGCCCATTGTCCGAGCGTGCTTGGCACCGTGGACGCGGTGACGCGCTTTCTCTTCGAGCAGCGCTGCTACGTCACCGAGCACCACAGCTTCGATGATCGGTTGTCCTCGCGCTTTTTCATCCGTGTCGAGTTCCGTCAGCCGCAGGACTTCGACGAGGCCGCCTTCCGCGCCGGTGTGGCCGAGCGCCTGGCGCCCTTCGAGATGCAGGTCGAGCTGACCCCGCCGGGCTACCGCGCCAAGGTGGTGTTGATGGTGTCCAAGGCCGACCATTGCCTGCATGACCTGCTCTATCGCCAGCGCATCGGTCAGCTGGCCATGGACGTGGTGGCGGTGGTGTCCAACCACCCGGATCTCGAACCGCTGGCGCGCTGGCACGGCATTCCCTACCACCATTTCCCGCTCGACCCGGCCGACAAGCCGGCGCAGGAGCGCAAGGTGCTGCAGGTGATCGAGGACACCGGCGCCGAGCTGGTGGTGCTCGCCCGCTACATGCAGGTGCTGTCGCCCGAGCTGTGCCGCAGGCTGGACGGTTGGGCGATCAATATTCACCACTCGCTGCTGCCCGGCTTCAAGGGCGCCAAGCCCTATCACCAGGCCTACCAGAAGGGCGTCAAGCTGGTCGGCGCCACGGCGCACTACATCAACAACGATCTCGACGAGGGGCCGATCATCGCCCAGGGCGTGGAGGCGGTGGATCACGCCCACTATCCCGAAGACCTGATCGCCAAGGGTCGCGACATCGAATGCCTGACCCTGGCCCGCGCCGTCGGCTACCACATCGATCGCCGCGTGTTCCTCAACGCCAATCGCACGGTGGTGCTCAACGCCTGAGGCAATCGCAGCCGCGTAGGGTGGGCTTCAGCCCACAGATTTTTTAGGTGGGCTGAAGCAGAACGCCGCCCGGCCCACCCTACAGAAGGAGTCGCAACGGAAAACGCTATTTGGTGGGCTAAAGCCCACCCTACGGTAACGATGCCACTTGTAGGGTGGGCTTTAGCCCACCAGGCGCAACGAAGAAAGTTATTGGTGGGCTAAAGCGGATCGCCGTTCGGCCCACCCTACGGAACCCGCCCTGCCAGGCTTCACCGGCGGTTTCCGGCAACAGACGCAACAAGCTCCAGTGCAAGGCCGCGCGGCCAGTCGGTCGCGTCTTGTGTCCACAACAAGAAAGGAGAGTTACGCATGTCTGGTAATCGTGGTGTGGTTTATCTCGGTACGGGCAAGGTCGAAGTGCAGAAGATCGACTACCCGAAAATGCAGGACCCGCGCGGCAAGAAGATCGAGCACGGGGTCATCCTGAAGGTGGTTTCCACCAATATCTGCGGCTCCGACCAGCACATGGTGCGTGGCCGTACTACTGCGCAGGTCGGCCTGGTGCTGGGGCATGAGATCACCGGCGAGGTGATCGAGAAGGGCCGCGACGTCGAGCGTTTGCAGCTCGGTGATCTGGTGTCCGTTCCCTTCAACGTCGCCTGTGGCCGTTGCCGCTCCTGCAAGGAACAGCACACCGGCGTGTGCCTGACCGTCAACCCGGCGCGTGCCGGCGGCGCCTACGGCTACGTCGACATGGGCGACTGGACCGGCGGCCAGGCCGAATACGCGCTGGTGCCCTACGCCGACTTCAACCTGCTCAAGCTGCCGGATCGCGACAAGGCCATGGAGAAGATCCGTGACCTGACCTGCCTGTCCGACATCCTGCCCACCGGCTATCACGGTGCGGTCACTGCCGGTGTCGGACCGGGCAGCACGGTGTATATCGCTGGCGCGGGTCCGGTCGGTTTGGCCGCTGCCGCCTCGGCGCGCCTGCTGGGTGCTGCGGTGGTGATCGTCGGTGACGTCAACCCAACGCGTCTGGCCCATGCCAAGGCACAGGGATTCGAAATCGCCGACCTGTCCAAGGACACCCCATTGCACGAGCAGATCGCCGATCTGCTGGGCGAGCCGGAAGTGGATTGCGCGGTCGACGCCGTGGGCTTCGAAGCCCGTGGTCACGGTCATGCCGGTGCCCAGCAGGAGGCGCCGGCCACGGTGCTCAACTCGCTGATGGGTGTCGTGCGCGTAGCCGGCAAGATCGGCATTCCCGGCCTCTACGTCACCGAAGATCCGGGCGCGGTGGATGCCGCGGCGAAGATCGGTAGCCTTAGCATCCGCTTCGGCCTCGGCTGGGCCAAGTCGCACAGCTTCCACACCGGCCAGACCCCGGTGATGAAGTACAACCGCGCGCTGATGCAGGCCATCATGTGGGATCGCATCAACATCGCCGAAGTGGTCGGCGTGCAGGTGATCAGCCTGGACGATGCACCGCGTGGCTACGGCGAGTTCGATGCTGGCGTGCCGAAGAAATTCGTCATCGACCCGCACAAGACCTTCAGTGCGGCGTGACGTCGTGATCTGGACTTAGTCCCAGGCCGCTACCTTTCACGGCAAAGGCGCAGTTGTTGGCGTCGTCTTTCGGGAGCCTGCGGGCTCCCTTTTTGTTTGGTATGAGGCCATTCCGGGTTCGCCTTTTTCGCGGCTGAAGCCGCTCCTACCGCGGGAGCGGTGGTTACAGCCCGTACTTTTTCACCTTGTCGAACAGCGTGGTCTTGGCCAGGCCCAGTGCCTGCGCCGCCTGGCTGAGGTTGCCGGCGTGGCGCTCCAGGGCCGCACCCAGCAGGTTGCGTTCGAAGGCCTCCACGGCTTCGTTGAAGCCCAGCGCGTTGCTGTCGGTCTGGCCGCTTTTCTTGAACACGGGCAGGCCGAGGGCGAAGCGCTCGGCAACGTTACGCAGTTCGCGTACGTTGCCGGGCCAGTCGTGGGCGGTCAGCGCCGCCAGGGTGTGTCGATCCAGCTCCGGCACGCCGCGGTCGAAGCGCAGCGCCGCCAGTTGCAGGAAGTGTTCGAACAGCAGGGCGATGTCCTCACGCCGCTCGCGTAGCGGTGGCAGCTCCAGAGTCACCACGTTGAGGCGGTAATACAGGTCGCTGCGAAATTCGCCACGCTTGCCCAGCTCACCGAGATCCGCCTTGGTCGCGGCGATCACCCGACAGTCGACCGTGATCGACTGGTTCGAGCCTAAGCGCTCCAGGCTGTGCTCCTGCAACACGCGCAGCAGCTTGATCTGCAGGTTGATTGGCATGCTCTCGATCTCGTCGAGAAACAAGCTGCCACCGTCGGCGTGTTCGATCTTGCCGATGCGGCGTTTGCCGGCGCCGGTGAAGGCATGCGCCTCGTGACCGAAAATCTCGCTCTCGAACAGGCTTTCCGGCAGGCCGCCACAGTTGAGGGCGACGAACTGCTTGCTCTGCCGGCGGCTGAAATCGTGCAGGCAACGGGCGACCAGTTCCTTGCCGGTGCCGGTTTCGCCTTCGATCAACACGTTGGCGCCTGTATCGGCGACGTTGGCGATCAGTTCGCGCAGCTGCTGCATGGCTGGCGAGCGACCGATGATGCGCTGCTCCAGCGCCTGGCGCCCGGCCAGTTGGCGGCGCAGGGCGCTGACCTCGCGGGCCAGGCTGCGCTGTTCCAGAGCGCGGCGGGCGACGTCTACCAGGCGCTCGGGGGAGAAAGGTTTTTCCACGAAGTCATAGGCGCCGTCGCGCATCGCGCTGACCGCCATGCCGATATCGCCGTGGCCGGTGATCAGTACCACCGGCAGGCTCGGATCACGCTGCTTGAGGCGGGTGAGCAGCGCCAGGCCATCGATGCCGGGCAGGCGGATGTCGCTGACGATGATGCCAGCGAAGTCCGCGTCGACCTGCGCCAGCGCTTCTTCGGCGCTGCTGACACCGATGCTGGGGATGTCTTCCAGCGCCAGGGCCTGCTGGCAGCCGAGCAGCACATGGGGATCGTCTTCGACGATCAGGACGGTGAGGCAGTCGCTCATGCTTGTGGCTCTCGCGGGTAGGGCAGGCTGAGGACGAAAGCAGTGCCGCCCTCTTCGGGGTGGCGTACGGTGAGGCTGCCGCCGGCAGCGGCGGCGAGGCTGGCAGAAAGGGTCAGGCCGAGGCCCAGACCCTGTTCGCCCGGCTTGGTGGTGAAGAAGGGCTCGAACAGGTGCGCGCGGGTTTCCGGGGCGATACCGGGGCCATTGTCGCGCACCTCCAGTTGGTAGTGCTCGGCCTCGCGGCTGCCGCTCAGCCAGATCTGTCGGTCGGTCTGCGGCTGCAGGGCGTCTAGGGCGTTACTGATCAGGTTGACCAGAATCTGCTCGAGGCGAATCTGCTCGATATTCAGGCGCGTCTCGGTGAACGCGTGGTGGATCTGCACGCGGGTGCGCTGCAGGCGCGGGTGCAACAGCAGCAGCGCGGCGTCCACCGCCTGCTGCAGCGACGCCTCGCCCTGGTCGCCGCTACGGCGGGCGAAGGCGCGCAGGCTGGCGGTGATCTTGCCCATGCGATCGACCAGCTCGGCGATGTTCTGCAGATTGCTGCTGGCAACATCCAGCGCACCGCGCTGGAGAAAGCGCACGGCATTGGCGGACAGGGTGCGCAGCGCTGCCAGCGGCTGGTTCAGTTCGTGGGCGATGCTGGTGGACATCTGCCCGATCACCGCCAGCTTGCCCGCCTGCACCAGCTCGTCCTGGGCCTGGCGCAGGGTGGTCTCGGCCTGCTGGCGCTCGCGCACCTCGGCTTGCAGGCGCTCGTTGCTGGCCTGCAGATCGGCGGTGCGCTCGGTGATCTTGCGTTCCAGTTCGTCGTTGGCCGCCTGTAGTGCCTCGCGGGCGGCCAGGCGGGTGGCGATGACCTTGCGCCGCTCGTTCCAGGCGATCAGCAGAAAGGCCAGCAGGGCCGCCGCCACTGCCGCCAGCATGCCGTGGCTCATGGCCGCGCTACGTTGTTCCTGCAGCGGGCTGAGCAGGGTCAGGTGCCAGGGTGTGTCTTCCAGGCGGCGCGTCTGCAGCAGGTAGTTGGCGGGCGCGCCGGCGGTGGCGAAGCTGACCTGTTCGATACCTTCGTCCAGCGGCGAGCGGTTGAACAGCTGCAGTTCTTCCAGCGCCGCCCAGTGATATTGCAGGCTGCGCGCCAGGTGCTCCTTGGTTGCATCGTCGAGCGGACGTACGGACTTCAGGCGCACCATCGGATCGCTGGCGAGAATGATGATGCCGTTCTCGTCGCTGACATAGGCCTCCAGCAGCGCGCGTTGCCAGCGCTCCTCGAGCGCGTCGAGGCGCACCTTGACCACCGCCACGCCGATGATGCGCTTGCCCTCACGCAGGCCATGAGCCAGGTAGTAGCCAGGCTCGCCGGTGGTGCTACCGATACCGTAGAAACGGCCCGGACGCCCCTTGATGGCGTCCTGGTAGTAGGCGCGGAACGACAGGTCCTCGCCGAGGTAGCTGTCGGCCTCGTCCCAGTTGCTGGTGGCGATTACCCGGCCGTCCAGGTCGAGCACGTAGATGGCCAGGCTGCCGCTACGTTCGTTGAGCCCCTGCAGGTACATGTTGACGTGATGACGGCGATAGGCCGTAGGCGCCAGCAGCAGGCGCGAGACGTTGCCTTCCAGCTCCAGCAGGCTGGGTAGGTAGGTGTATTTGGTGATTTCGCTTTCCACCGCGCGCGCGTTGAGCTCCAGCTGGCGCTCGCCGTTCTCGGCCAGCGCACGAATGCCGGCACGGTCGCTGATGTGATAGGCGGCGTAGCCGCAGCCGAGCACCAGCAGCAGGAACAGCAGAATCAGCGACAGGTGATGGAGCAGGCGCGGTTTCACGGTCAGATCGGCGCGAGGAAGGGCGGGCAGGCATTGCATCATAGTCCTCCCCAGACTGACCAGATATGTGGATGTGTAGCCCGGATGCAATCCGGGAAGCCGTGAACGGTCATCCCCGGATTGCATCCGGGCTACGTCAGGCGCGACAGGTCAGTGCTGGAGGATTTTCGCCAGGAACTGCTGGGCGCGCTCGGAGCGGGCGTTGATGTCGCCGAAGAACTCTTCCTTGGGGCAATCCTCGACGATCTGCCCGGCGTCCATGAAGATCACCCGGTCGGCGACCTTGCGGGCGAAGCCCATCTCGTGGGTCACGCACATCATGGTCATGCCTTCCTGGGCCAGCTGCACCATCACGTCGAGCACCTCGTTGACCATCTCCGGGTCGAGCGCCGAGGTCGGCTCGTCGAACAGCATCACCACCGGGTCCATGGCCAGGGCACGGGCAATGGCCACGCGCTGTTGCTGGCCACCGGAGAGCTGACCAGGATGCTTGTGCGCATGGGCAGCCAGACCGACGCGATCGAGTAGGGCCAGACCCTTCTTGGTGGCTTCTTCCTTGCTGCGGCCGAGCACCTTGATCTGGGCGATGGTCAGGTTCTCGGTGATGGTCAGGTGCGGGAACAGCTCAAAGTGCTGGAACACCATGCCGACACGCGAGCGCAGCTTGGGCAGGTTGGTCTTCTTGTCGGCGATGGAGGTGCCGTCGACGTTGATGTCACCCTTCTGGAACGGCTCCAGCGCATTGACGCACTTGATCAGGGTCGATTTGCCCGAGCCGGACGGCCCGCACACCACGACCACCTCGCCCTTCTTCACCTCGGTGCTGCAATCGGTCAGCACCTGGAAGTCCCCGTACCACTTGTTGACGTTCTGGATGGAAATCATACGGCTAACCTTTTTTGCAGAAGCTTGACCAGGCGCGAGGCGGCGAAGCTGATGGTGAAGTAGACCAGGCCGGCGAAGATCAGGAACTCATGGGGCTGGCCGATGATGTCGCCACGCGAGCGTGCGGCGTTGAGGAAGTCCATCAGGCCCACGGTGTACACCAGCGAGGTGTCCTGAAAGAGGATGATGCTCTGCTGCAGCAGCAGCGGCGTCATCTTGCGGAAGGCCTGCGGCAGGATGATCAGGCGCATGCTCTGGCCGTAGCTCATGCCGAGCGCCTGGGAGGCCCCCATCTGGCCCTTGGGAATGGCCTGGATACCGGCACGCACGATCTCGCAGAAGTAGGCCGCCTCGAACATCACGAAGGCCACCAGGCACGAGCTGAACGCGCCCACCGGGGTGTCCTCGCCGGTGATCCAGCGCAGGATGAACGGCACCGCGAAGTAGAACCAGGTGATCACCAGCAGCAAAGGGATCGAGCGGAAATAGTTGACGTAGGTGGCGGCAATGTTCGCCAGCAACTTGCTGTGCGACAGGCGCATCAGGGCCAACAGTGTGCCCAGTACCACGCCGCCGATGATGCCCAGGGCCATCAGTTGCAGGGTCATCGCCATGCCGTCCCACAGGCCCGGCAGGGCGGGGATGATTTCGCTGAAATCCATCATTTACCCCCTACGGAGATCAGACCGGGCACGGCAACCTTCTTCTCGATCATGCGCATGATCATCATCAGGCTCATGTTCAGGGTGAAGTAGATCAGCGTGGCCAGGGTGAAGGCCTCGAACAGGTTGGCGCTGAATTCGGCGGTCTGCTTGGTCTGCGCCAGCAGCTCCATCAGGCCGATCAGCGAGGCCACCGAGGAGTTCTTGAAAATGTTGAGAAACTCGCTGGTGAGCGGCGGAATGATGATGCGAAACGCCTGCGGCAGCAGCACGTTGCGGTAGATCTGCGGCAGACGGAAACCCATGGCGTAAGCGGCGGCAGTCTGCCCCTTGGGCAGCGCCTCGATACCGGTGCGTACCTGTTCGCAGACCCGCGCGGCGGTGAACAGGCCGAGGCACACCACCACCGAGAGATAGGCTGAGGTGGCCGGGTTGAGATCCTGCTTGAACCACAGCTCCAGTGGCTCGGGCAGCAGGTCCGGCACCAGGAAGTACCAGAGGAACAGCTGTACCAGCAGCGGCACGTTGCGGAAGATTTCCACGTAGGCGGTGGCCAGGCCGGACAGCCAGCGGTTCGGCAGGGTACGCATCACGCCGAGCAGCGAGCCCAGTGCCAGGGCGATGATCCAGCCAGCCAGGGCGATGGCGATGGTCCAGCCCAGGCCGGTGATGAACCAGTCCAGGTAGGTTTCGCTGCCAATGCCGGTGGACTTGAAGTAAATACCCCAGTCCCAGTTGTAATTCATGCGGGTGACCCCCGTGTGGCTAAAGCTTGGGTTGGAGGGGCCGAGCGCGCAGCAGCGTGCCCCAGCCGCGGGTGGCGGCTGTGCCCCTTATCCATCAGGAGAAAGAACCGTAGGGCGGGTGCAACCCGCCAGAGTCGTCGTGGACGATCGGGTTGGCGGGTTGCACCCGCCCTACGGTGCTGTGCTAGCTCTTGTGAAGCTGGCGCAGGTTTACCTTCAGATCTGTTCTGCAGATTTGTCGGTCGGGTTGGCGATCAGCTTCTTCAGCTCGTCGCTCATGGGGAAATTCAGGTTCAGGCCCTTCGGCGGCACCGGCTGGAGGAACCATTTGGCATAGATGTCGTTGATCTCGCCGGAGGCGAAAGTGGCGCTGATGGCCTTGTCGACTACCTGCTTGAAGCCGGCGTCGCCCTTGCGCACCATGCAGCCGTAGATCTCGAAGGATTGCGGAGTGCCGACCACGGCCCAGTCATCCGGCTTCTTGGCCTTGGCCATTTCGCCGGCGAGCAGGGCGTCGTCCATCATGAAGGCGACGGCGCGGTTGGATTCGAGCATCAGGAAGGACTCGCCGTGATCCTTGGCGGAAATCACGTTCATGCCCATCTTCTTCTCGGCATTCATCGACTTGATCAGGCGCTCGGACGTGGTACCGGCGGTGGTCACCACGTTCTTGCCCTTGAGGTCTTCGAAATCGTTGATGCCGCTGGTCTTCTTGGCCAGCAGGCGGGTGCCGACCTCGAAGATGCCGACGGAGAAGTCGACCTGCTGCTGACGCTCGATGTTGTTGGTGGTGGAGCCGCACTCCAGGTCGACGGTGCCGTTCTGCACCAACGGGATGCGGGTCTGCGACGTGACCAGGTTGTAGCGTACCTTCAGGTCCGGCATGCCCAGTTCCTGCTTGATCGCCTCGACCACTTTCAGTTGCAGGTCGTGGGAGTAACCGATCGGCTGACGGGAGTTGTCGCCGAAGTAGGAGAAGGGAATGGACGAGTCGCGATGGCCCAGGGTGATGGTGCCGCTGTCCTTGATCTTCTTCAGGGTGCCGGTCAGTTCCGCAGCGGTCACCGGGGTGGAAAGGACGGCGGCGGCAATGGCCACGCTCAGTACACGGTGGAAGGTACGCATGAATCGAATCCTCGATGTTGTTGTTGTGATGGCGCGGTACGCCACTTTGCTCATGGAAGGTCTATTGCATTCCTGTAGTGACTTGAGCAGGTTGTGTGCCAGCGTTTTCGAGGGCTTCGATAATTTGTTAACTATTTGATTTATATGAATTAAATTTTTAACTTCAGGTTATCTTCAAGCGTTGCTCGTTCGCTCTTCCGACCATTGCGTGCGGGCGTATTCGGAAATCCGAACGACGCCCGGTGCGGTGCCGACAGTCAGTCGTGGTTTTCGCTGCGCAACTGCTCGATGCGTTTGTCCTTGGCCAGCCACAGGTCCGAAACCCAGTCCTGCACCTGCAGGCGGAAAGCCGGGTCGTTCTCGTAATCGCCCTGGTACAGCGCCGGATCCAGTTCGAGTGTCTGAATATCCATGATCACCTTCGGCACCTGGCCGCTGAGCAGGGCCCAGAACCCTGGCACCTGCTTGCCGGGATACACCAGCGTCACGTCCAGCACGGCATCGATCTGTTCACCCAGCGTCGAGAGTACGAACGCCACGCCGCCGGCCTTGGGCTTGAGCAGGTAGCGGTAGGGCGACTGCTGCTGGGCCCGCTTGGCCGCAGTGAAGCGGGTGCCTTCGAGATAGTTGACCACGGTCACCGGCAGGCGCTTGAACTTCTCGCAGGCGGCCTTGGTGATCTCCAGATCCTTGCCCTTCATGTGCGGGTTCTTGTCGAGGAAGGCCTTGGAGTAACGCTTCATGAAGGGGTAATCGAGCGCCCAGAAGGCCAGGCCGAGAAAGGGCACCCAGATCAGTTGCTGCTTGAGGAAGAACTTGAAGTAGGGCGTCCTGCGGTTGAAGGCCTGCACCAGGGCGGGAATGTCGACCCAGGACTGGTGATTGCTGATCACCAGGTAGGAGCGGTCTCTGCGCAGCTCGGCGTTGCCGCGGATGTCCCAGTGTGTCGGCGTCAGCAGGGCGAAGATGCGTTTGCAGTTCTCCGCCCAGAATTCGGCCACCCACATCACCCCGCGCGAACAGGTGTCGCGGGCGCTTTGTCCGGGCAAGACGAGCTTGGCGAGGGCGATCAGCAGCAACGGGCCGATCAGGATCAGGGTGTTGGCGAGCAGCAGGACGATGTTGGCGAGGCCGGTCAGCAGAGGGCGCATGTCGACTCCATGGCGGGCAGTGAGCGGCCATCTTATGCAAGCACGGCATTTTGCTCAAAGCGCCACCCACTGGCCTATTGCCAGATCAGCGTCTATAAGCCAATGATCGTCACCACGGGACCTCCCGCCCACGGAAGGCGCTTCAACCTGCCGGTATGCACCATGCTCAAACGGATCGCCGTCGCTGATCTACGCGTCGGAATGTTCATCCAGGAGTTCTGCGGCTCCTGGATGGATCATCCCTTCTGGAAGTCCAAGTTTGTCCTCAACTCCGAAAAAGACCTCGCTCGTATTCGCGATAGTGCGATCACCGAGTTGTGGATCGACGTCAGCAAGGGCAGCGATGTCGCCGTTGGCGTGAAGGCCGCCACAGAAGCCGAGGTCGAGTGCGAAGCCGAGGCGCGGTTACTGGCCGCTATCGAGCCGCCCAAGGTCAAGGCGCTGTCGATGGAGCAGGAGCTGGAGCAGGCCGTGAAGCTCTGCGCGCGCTCCAAGCAGGCGGTGATGGACATGTTCTGTGATGCGCGCATGGGCCAGGCGCTGCAGTTCGAGCAGGCCGAATCGCTGGTCGAGGAAATTTCCGAGTCGGTGATGCGCCACCCCAATGCCTTGATCAGCCTGGCACGGCTCAAGCACAGCAATGAATACACCTACATGCACTCGGTCGCGGTGTGCGCGCTGATGATCGCCCTGGCACGCCAGCTCGGCCTGCCCGAAGCGGCTGTGCGCGAGGCCGGGCTGGCCGGTTTGCTGCACGATATCGGCAAGATGGCCGTACCGCAGGAGCTGCTGGACAAGCCCGGCAAGCTCACCGACAACGAGTTCGCCAAGGTGCGCAAGCATCCGGAGGAGGGCGGCGGCATTCTGATCGCCAGCAAACAGGTCAGTGCGTTGGTCCTCGACGTGTGCCTGCATCACCACGAGAAGGTCGATGGCAGCGGTTATCCACACCGCCTGCAGGGCGAGCAGATCAGCCTGATGGCGAAAATGGGCGCGGTCTGCGACGTGTACGATGCCATCACCTCCAACCGTCCCTACAAACAGGGCTGGGACCCGGCCGAGTCGATCCGCAAGATGGCCGAGTGGAAGGGGCATTTCGACGAGCTGGTGTTCCAGGCATTCGTCAAGACCGTCGGCATCTACCCGGTCGGCGCGCTGGTGCGTTTGCAGAGTGGACGCCTGGCGGTAGTCATGGAGCAGAATCCCAAGGCGCTGCTGGCGCCCAGGGTCAAGGTGTTCTTCTCGGCCAAGTCACGTTTGCCGTTGCCGCAGAGCGTCGTCGATCTGAGCAAGATCACCGATCAGGACCGCATCGTCGGGCGTGAGTCGGCCGAGGAGTGGGGCTTTGAGCGGCTCGACGAGTTGTGGAGTGGGATGGATCTGGAGGGGCGCGGCCGCTGAGGCTGTTCTGCAAAAGCCATCTGTCGTCACTCCCGCGAAGGCGTGGGCCCAGATACTTCGCAGATTTTGGATACCCGCTTGCGCGGGCATGACGATTTTTTCAGTGTCTCCCTGACGGCGTGCGGAAACGTCAGGTTAAAAAATAGCGCTTGCACGCAGCATGTTGTAACGCTTCTGGTGGAACGCGGCAGGCGCCTGGCAGTCGTAGGTTCGGTCACCGCAAACGAGAGGACCTGACCTTGAAATACGCTCTGCTCCTGCTGGCCGCCGCCATCAGTCTGCCGACCATGGCCGATGAACAACCGGACCTTTACGGTCGCTACGAACTGATCAAGCTCCCTGCTCTGGGCCAGACCCTCAAGGCCAAGATGGACACCGGCGCAATGACCGCCTCGCTATCGGCCAAGGACATCGAACCCTTCAAGCGCGACGGCGAAGACTGGGTACGTTTCCGCCTGGCCGTCGATGGTGCCGAGGATACGGTTTACGAACACCCGCTGGTGCGCATCGCCGAGATCAAGAAGCGCGCTGAAGAGAGTGACGCCGAAATCAAGGAAGTCGCCTACTCGCAGCGTCCGGTGATCGAGATGCCGATCTGCCTGGGCGAAGAGGAACGCACCATCGAAGTCAACCTGACGGATCGCAGCACCTTCAGCTATCCGCTGCTGATCGGTGCCAGCGCCATGCGCGATCTTGGTGCAGCGGTGGACCCGGCCGAGCGCTACACCCGTGATCGTCCCCAATGCTGAGTTAATTGTCGCATTTCGGAAAAGGCTGATACTCATTGGCCATTACACTCGTCGAGAGTGCCCAGTATCGACTTCCTTGCCCCCAGGGGCGCCGGGCCTGCTTTTTGCTACATGCAATTCTTTGCCAGGCCTGTAGGCCCTTTAGGTCGTTGAGGTGTCGCTATGACGGGAGTACTCAAGCCGGGTGTACGGCTGCTGCAGCGTTTCAGTTTTGCCCACAAGTTTCAGCTGGTGTTCCTGTTGTTCGCGCTTCCGCTCGGATACGCGTTGTGGGTCATCAGCAGTGATTACTTGTCACGTCTGCAGTCCGTGGACTTCGAGGTGGAAGGTGCGCAAGCGCTGGAGCGCATGGCGCAGGTGCAGCATGAGCTGATTGCCCAGCGCACCCTGCTGGCGCGTTGGAAAGGCACCGAGAATGCCGCGCAGGGGCTGCTGCAGCAGCGCGAGGCCAGGCTCGACGAGGCTTTGCAGCAGGCCGCCGAGCCGCTGCAGAGCGAGCTGATCAGTGATCAGGCGCGCCAGCATTTCCAGGCCCTGCAGGGTGAGCGCGACGGTCTGCGAGCTGCTGGGCTGACCAAGGTTCCCTTGCCCGATGCACTGGAGCGCTACCAGAAGGCGCTGTTGTACCTGATCGCCCTGCGCGAGCAGGTGGCGACCGACAGCACCCTGATTCTCGATCCGCGCCTCGACACCTACCTGATGATGGAGCAGATCACCTACGTCATGCCGCGGCTGCTCGAGCAGCTTGGCACCTTCGCCGCTCAGGGCCATGGCGCCGTGGTCTCGCAGCATTTCACCCTGCAGAGCCGGGTGCTGATCCGCGACCTGCGCCGCAGCCTGGACGAGCAGCGGGCGCAACTGGTCAAGGCGCAGATCACCCTGTCGCGCGAGGCGCCGCAGGCCATGCGCCAGCTGAGCGCGCCCTTTGACGCCTCGCTCAAGGCATTCGACGACTTCCTCACCCAGATCGATCGCGACATGTTCGAGGCTAGCCCGATGGCGCTCACGCCCGAGCAGTTCGTACAGCGTGTCGAGGCGCTGGAGAGCCAGCTGCAGGGCCTGCAGCAGGCGCTCTATCAACAGTTCAGCGCCAGCCTCGGTCATTACCGGCAGCAGGCGCTGCACTCGATGGTCCAGGTGATCGGCGCCTTCATCGCGCTCACCCTGCTGGCGATGTACGTACTGATATGCCTGAACGCCTCGATCCGCATCAGCACCAGCAACATCATCGAAGCCGCGCGTGGTCTGCGTGACGGCGACCTGCGCGTGCGCATGGAGGTCAACGGCCGTGATGATCTGGCCGCCATCGCCCAGGCGCTGAATACTGCGGTCGAGCAGATGCGCGACTCGCTGCAGGGCGTCAACCGCGAAAGCCAGCAACTGGACAGCACGGTGCAACTGCTCGGTGGTCAGGCGCGTGATGCGCTGGACGCCGTCGAGCAGCAGCAGGCGCAGATGAGCCAGATCGCCACCGCCGCGACGCAGATGGCCGCCACCGCGCAGAGCGTGGCGCAAAGCTGCGAGCAGGCAGCGGTGGAAGCGCAGCAGACCCGCGAGGTGGCGTTGAGCAGCAACCAGCGCAGTGAGCGCACCAGCGCCAGCATGCGCCACCTCAGCAGCCGTCTCGGCGACAGCGCCGCAGCGTTGCAGCAACTGCGTGATCAGACCCAGCAGATCAACCGCGTGGTCGAGGTGATCAAGGGCATTGCCGAGCAGACCAACCTGCTGGCACTCAATGCCGCCATCGAGGCGGCGCGCGCGGGCGAGGCCGGTCGCGGCTTTGCCGTGGTTGCCGACGAAGTGCGCTCACTGTCCAAACGCACCCAGGACTCGACCCAGGAAATCGCCCAGACCGTGGACAACCTGCAGCGCGTGGTTGGTCAGTCGGTCACCCTGATGGAAGAAGCCTGCAGCCAGGCCGACGGCGATATCGGCAGCGTGCTGGCCATGGGTGATGAACTGCAGAACATCGTCGACTCGGTGCAGCGCGTCAGCGACCGCCTGGCGCAGATCGCCACGGCTGCCGAGCAGCAGGCGGCCACCGCCGATGAGGTCAGTGGCAATATCCAGCAGGTCGATCAGGCCGCCGGACAACTGCTCGACGGCGCCCAGGCCGTGAGCAGCGCCGCCGAGCAACTGCGCCGAGGCAGCGAAGGGCTGGCGCAGAATACTGGACGATTCAGCCTCGAGTGAGGCTGACCGCGGCGGCCAACTCTGCTAAAAACGGATAACAACAAAAGGAGTCGTCAGCATGAAAACCGCCGCAGAAGTTCTTCGCAATAAAGCCCATGCCTACGTTTACAGCGTCGACCGTGAGGATTCGCTGCTCGACGGTTTGCGTGTACTGGCCGAAAAGGGTGTCGGGGCACTGGTGGTGCTCTCCGGCGGGCGCCTGGTAGGCATCGTCAGCGAGCGTGACTACGTGCGCAAGGTAGCGCTGGCCGAGCGTTCGCTGCTCAACACCAAGATCAGTGAAATCATGACCAGCGACGTCATCAGCGTCGGCCCGCGTGACAGCGTGCAGTACTGCATGGAGCTGATGACCGAGCGCCGCCTGCGTCACCTGCCGGTACTGGCCGAAGGGGAACTGATCGGCCTGCTGTCCATCGGTGACCTGGTCAAGGAAACCATTGCCGAACAGGCCGACCTGATCCGTCAGTTGGAGCAGTACATCCGCGGCGAGATTCCCTGAGCGCGTAGCCCGGATGCAATCCGGGGAACGAATGGCACGATTTCGCGGATTGCATCCGGGCCAAAGGTGAGCGAAAACCTCGTGGTAGGCGCTTTCGACTCTGGCATCCTGCTTCGTTCTACCTCCTGCATCCATGCAGTCGCAGCGGCGCTTGTCGTAACCGCCAACCACCTTTGGCGGCTTGCCCCAGTCCTACGCTATCGCCCGCTTGACGCATGATCCGGCCCCCGGCAGTCTGCCGCCGTTGCCCAACAGGTGCAGGATGCCCGATGACGCAGATACTCATAGTCGAAGACGAAGCCGCGATTGCCGATACGCTGGTCTATGCCCTGCAGGCCGAAGGCTTCGTCACGCACTGGTCGAGCCTGGGCGGCGAGGCGCTGACGCTGCTGGAAAACAGCGCCTTCGACCTGGCCATTCTCGACGTCGGCCTACCCGATATCAGCGGCTTCGAAGTGTGCAAGCGCCTGCGCCGTTTCTCCGAGGTGCCGGTGATCTTCCTCACCGCACGCAGCGAGGAGATCGACCGTGTGGTGGGCCTGGAAATCGGCGCCGACGACTACGTGGTCAAACCCTTCAGCCCGCGTGAGGTCGCTGCCAGGGTCAAGGCCATCCTCAAACGCGTGGCGCCGCGTGAAACACCAGCAGCCAGCGTGCCGAGCACCTTTCAGATCGATGATGCCGCCTTTCGCATCCACTACCACGGCCAGGCCCTGAGCCTGACCCGCCACGAATTTCGCCTGCTGCGCACGCTGCTCGGACAGCCACGCCGGGTCTATTCGCGCGAGCAATTGCTCGATGCCCTCGGCGTGGCCAGCGAGGCTGGCTACGAGCGCAACATCGACAGCCATATCAAGAGCGTGCGCGCCAAACTGCGCGCCATCGCTCCGAGCGAAGAGCCGATCCAGACCCATCGCGGCCTGGGCTACAGTTTCGAACCGGAGGCCTGAGTCATGCCACTGGGCGTGCGCATCTTCCTCGTCTACTTCCTCTTCGTCGGCCTGGCCGGCTGGTTCGTGCTGAGCACGGTGATGGACGAGATTCGCCCCGGCGTGCGCCAGAGCACCGAGGAAACCCTGGTCGATACCGCCAACCTGCTGGCCGAGATCCTGCGAGACGAGGTCAAGGCCGGCACCCTCGGCCAAGGTCGTCTGCACGAAGCGCTGGAAGCCTATGGCCGGCGCCAGCCGCAGGCCAGCATCTGGGGGCTGACCAAGGCCGAGGTCAACCACCGCATCTACGTCACCGACGACAAGGGTATCGTCCTGCTCGACTCCACTGGCCTGGCGGTCGGCCAGGATTATTCGCGCTGGAACGACGTGCTGCTGACCCTGCGCGGCCAGTACGGCGCCCGCTCGACCCGCGAAGACCCGGACGATCCCGATTCCTCGGTGATGTACGTCGCTGCGCCGATCAGAGATGGCGAGCAGATCATCGGCGTGGTGTCGGTGGCCAAACCCAACCGCACCCTGCAGCCCTATATCGAACGCTCGCAAACGCGTCTTGGCTGGCTCGGTGCCGGGTTGATCGGCCTTGGCCTGTTGATTGGCGCGGGGCTGTCCTGGTGGCTCAGCGCCGCGCTGGGCAAGCTCACTCGCTACGCCCAGGCCGTCAGCGAGGGCCAACGCGCCGAGATGCCCTCTGTGCGCGGCGGTGAACTGGGGCAACTGGCCAAGGCGGTGGAGCGCATGCGCACCGAGCTGGAAGGCAAGGCCTACGTCGAGCGCTACGTGCACACCCTGACCCACGAGCTGAAGAGCCCGCTGGCGGCCATCCGCGGCGCCGCCGAACTGCTCGACGGCGACATGCCGGCCGAGCAGCGCCAGCGTTTCGTGGCCAATATCCAGCAGGAAAGCGCGCGCCTGCAGAACCTGATCGAACGCCTGCTGCACCTGGCTCAGGTGGAGCAACGCCAGGGGCTGGAAGAACGCGTGGCGGTGCCGCTGGCGGCACTGGTGGACGAACTGCTGCAAGCGCAACAGGCGCGTGTCACCGCCGCCAACCTGCAGATCGAACAGGTTGTGCCAGCAGGCCTCAGCCTGCGCGGCGAGCGCTTCCTGCTGCGCCAGGCACTGGCCAATCTGCTGGACAATGCGCTGGACTTCACCCCGCCCGGTGGGCGTATCCGCATCGCCGCCGAGCGCGATGGCGAGCGTATCGTCCTGCGCCTGTTCAACCAGGGCGAAGCCATCCCCGACTACGCCCTGGCGCGCCTGACCGAGCGCTTCTACTCCCTGGCCCGCCCCGGCGGCGGGCGCAAGAGCACCGGGCTGGGCCTGAACTTCGTGCAGGAGGTGGCCGAGCTGCATGGCGGCGAGTTGCAGATCGGTAATGTCGAAGGCGGGGTGGAAGTGAGCCTGACGCTACCTGCCTAGGCTGCGTCTCTCACCGGCAGCCCTGTGGGAGGGGCTTCAGCCGCGAACCTTTTGTTCAACCTGAGTGAACGCCTTTCAGGTGCTCCGTTCGTTCGATGGTCATGCGCAACTTGCACTCCTCCACCTGAACGCCCTGCCAAGACGAGGGCGTCGAGGAAATCCCCGTGAACTGACACTCGGCATCCCTGAACTTCAGCCAGGCCCGCTGTGCCGAACGGAGCAGGCTGACCAGTTCCGTATTCGGCCAGTTTTCGCGCAATGCTGTCTGCTCCTCTTCCGTTCGCTGGATGGCTTTCTTGTATTCGGCATTGAGCTGGTCATCGGCGACCTTGTATCGCTGAGCAGCGCAGGCATAACCCGCCATAACGCCACCACCTTGAACCGTGCAGGGATCATCATCTTCCTCGGCAGCAAAGGTTGTGCTGGAGATGAGAAGGAGGGCGAGTGAGAGAGGGAGTCCATTCATGATCGTATCCTGCGCCAGGGCGGGCTTTTCGCTTGAGTGAGATGGTGTTTTACATCGTTTGAGGACGAAAAAGGTACAGCTTGAACGTAAGACTAATTTTTGTGCGCACCTGCATTTCTTATTGCGGGCAACTTTGGCTTTTTGCGCTGGGAGTTGCTCTGGTTGGGTTGGCGTTACGATGATTCTGCTGTGGTACAGGTATCTACCTGCGTAGTAAGTCACATGAATAATAAGGGGCTGATTGATTTATCCGTAAATTGTGGTCTGTCCCCTGTTATTGCTGTTATTGCTTAGTTAGACATCATGGCTAACTGATTGTAAGAACCTAGCTTGAAAATTGGTTGCCAGCATTCGATCTACTACGTTCAGAGACTCTATAGCCTGCTGAGGATCGAATGTGCGCCCTTGCAGGATAGCGTCAGCTTGGTTATGGAGAGCATATGCCAGATGGGCTGCAGCTTTTACCGCTGGATCAGGAGTGTCGTCGCTACCTAAATGATAGGCGAGCAATTGCCGGATTTCGTAGATAGCGAACGCCAACACTTGGTCTTGTGTGACTGCCATGTAATTGCTGCTCCTTTAGATCTAACGCTTTGCTCACCGTAAAATTGGGAGCGCAGCGAGTAATTTTTCCGCGTGCAGCAACCTGTTATGCATTTCTGCTGGATAACTCTGGAAACTCTGCTGCGTCCACCAAGGCTGTAAACTCGTGCTTGAACTCATAGTCGCCCACATATGCCTGAGCAATCGCACCCAACCACGTAATTTTGAATTGCATAGAGTTGCCGATCCGCTCAAACCTGATCCGGTGCTTGCCGACCGCATCATGGCCAAGCAAGTAGATATGAAATGCGAGGTCATCCCAGTCCTTTAGGGCTTCGGGATTCGGATCGACTACTACCTCAAGACCGTCCAGAAGCTCAGGTGTGTATTCGGCGACTGCGCACACCCTAAATCCGCCATTGTGCCAATAATTGGAAGACAGCGTGCATGAGTGATAATTACCCCAGACAATCGGCGCGGCCCAGTCAGATGGATAATCGACATCCTCATCGTCTTCTATGTCGCGCTCCGCATAGTAATCGACTGACTCAAGATGCAGATCGAACCACACATCTTCACCCACCACCTTCGCCAACCATGAGAACGCCTTGATTGGATGCCCTTCTGGCCAAGGATTGTCCTTAAAGTAAATTCTGTCAGGTTCCATGAGTGAATCCTATTGGTGCATAACGATTAAGCTAAGGGGCTGGCTTTAGCCAGTCCCAGCGGACGAAGTGAGTGTTTTTAGCGTCTTGTTAGGCTTTTATATGTCCTGACTTAATTTTCGCTGCTCATGTGTTCTATTTTTGCCAGTAGCCAAAAAGCTGCTTCAGTTAATGTATAAACTGGACCTGTGCTGAACGAGCCTTGATCATTGTCATGCAGCAACCCTTTAGACATTAGCTCCATGCAGAACATTTGGACTTCTGTGCGGTTTCTACCGCCAAGCTTTGTCAATATGTCTATTGTTGGGGCGGTTGACCTGCCATCGATGAATCCAGGCTTTGGGAAATTTGGAGTGTCGATATAAAATTTCGCCGTTCTACTTGAGGGGTCAATATGTAATGATGCTTCTGAAATTATTTTAATATGGATGTCTTCTAGGTCGGTAATGGCTCGAAGTGCTGTTGCCGTTTCATCCCATGAACTGTTATTAATGATGTGGCCTGATATTATTTTTGCAAATCTATTGATTTTTTCAGTGCTCACCGCCGATTGAACACCTTGAATGGCGAGGGTAACTGCTTCATGAAGATTTTCGTTCAAGGTTTCAATGCTGTTTTTGTGCTGCTCAAGCTGCAACCTGATTTGTTCTGCTAGATAGCCCTGCTTAATTTTTGTGCGCTGAGAGTTTCCGTAAGATAAAAGAGCACCAATAGCCGCAGCTGCTGCACCAAATGTAGGGTTAATTGTCGTTAATAGTACGGCGAGCGCAGGTCCAGCAGCATTTTCATAATGCTCGCCCAGCTTGCTGATTGCAGTGTCGTGGGTTCGGACTGGCAAATTCATATGTTGTACCTTTGTATTGTAGTTTTCTACAGGCATGCCTAACTATAAATAGACACCAAATGGTGCATAACCAGCGGGCTGTTTTGGTGGATAACCTTCCTGGTCATTTTCGAAATCCTTCTCTATCTTGCGGCCTGCAGTGAGGCGGTGGGGTGCTTTGCAGTTTATACACCATGTCGGATAACCGCTGGCAAGCCGTATTCAGGCGAGTCTTACAGGTGCTTCCGTCCTCCCGGGTATCGCTTCGCTCAGCCCAGGCTACGGCTTTCAGGCTGCAATGGTCGCGGATAAAACGGAATGCCGCCCAGCCGATCCTACAGGTCGGGTTGCGGCTCAAGTGTTGGCGACTGCAGCGGCAAGCGCAGCAGTTCGACCTGCCACCAGGTTGGCAGCAGGCGACGCACTTCGGGGCGGGCGAAGCGGTCGTCGATCAGGTAGAGCACGCCCTGGTCTTCCGGCGTGCGGATCACCCGGCCGGCGGCTTGCACCACTTTCTGCAGGCCGGGGTAGAGGTAGGTGTAGTCGTAGCCATTGCCGAACAGACCGTCCATGCGTTGGCGGATTTCTTCGTTGATCGGGTTGAGCTGGGCCAGGCCGAGGGTGGCGACGAAGGCGCCGATCAGGCGTTCGCCGGGCAGGTCCACGCCTTCGCCGAATACACCGCCGAGCACGGCGAAGCCGATGCCGCGGCCGCCGATCTGGAAGCGCTCGATAAAGCCCTGACGCGCCGCTTCGTCCATCTGCCGGGACTGCGTCCATACCGGGATCTGCGGATGCGCGCTGTGCAGTTCCTGTAGTACCTGTTCCAGATACTGGTAGCTGCTGAAGAAGGCCAGGTAGTTGCCGGGGCGTTCGGCGTATTGGCGCGCCATCAACTGGCAGATTGGCGCCAGCGAGGCGTCGCGGTGCTGGTAGCGGGTCGACAGGTTGCGCACCACCTGTACGTGCAGTTGTTCGGCGCTGAACGGTGAGGCGACGTCCAGGCACTGGGTCTCTTCCGGCAGGCCGAGCAGGTCGAGGTAGTAGTGGCTGGGGCTGAGGGTGGCGGAGAACAGCGTGGCGCTGTGGGCGTCTTCGAAGCGCGGGCCGAGGAAGGGCGCCGGGAGGATATTGCGGATGCACAGGGTCGAGTAGCTGCGCCCGTTGCCAGCCTCGTCGCGATTGATATCGAACAGCGAGTGCGGGCCGAAGCTTTCCGCCAGGCGGCAGAACAGCATGGCGTCCAGATAGAAACTGAGCAGCTCACCACCATTGCCTTCGGGCTGGTCGGTGAGCAGGTCGGTGATGGCGCTAACGGCTTTGCCCAGGGCTGCGAGCAGCAAGTCCGGCGCCAGCGGGTAGACCTGATAGGGCACCTCCTGCTCGCGGTGCAGTTGATCCCAGTGGCGGTCGACCCGTTCCAGCACGCTTTTCAGGCGTTTCGGCGCGTCGCGGCACATGGCCTTGAAGCGCGCCTGATCCAGCTCGGCGCTGTACATGCCGCGCCCGCGTTCCACCAGGTTGTGCGCTTCGTCCACCAGCAGGCAGACGCGCCACTGGTTGATCAGGGTGAGGCTGTGCAGCAGCGCGCCGAGGTCGAAGTAGTAGTTGTAGTCGCACACCACCACGTCGCTCCAGCGGCACAGCTCCTGGCTCAGGTAGTAGGGGCACACGCCGTGGGCTATGGCGATATTGCGCACGGCCTGCTGATTCAGCCAGCGTTCCTTGAGCGCCGCGCTGCGTGCAGCCGGCAGGCGGTCGTAGAAGCCTTTGGCGAGTGGGCAGGAGTCGCCATGGCAGGCCTTGCTCGGGTGTTCGCAGGCCTTGTCACGGGCCACGTGCTCCAGCACGCGCAATGGTGTGTCGGGTTCGCGCAGGCGTTGCAGGGCATCCAGCGCCAGGCGCCGGCCTGGCGTCTTGGCACTGAGGAAGAAAAGGCGGTCGAGCTGCTGGCCGGGCATGGCCTTGAGCTGCGGGAACAGGGTGCCGAGGGTCTTGCCGATGCCGGTGGTGGCCTGCGCCAGCAGGTAGTGGCCGTCGCGGGCGGCGCGGTATACGGCCTCGGCCAGTTGCCGTTGGCCATGGCGAAATTCGCCGTAGGGGAACTCCAGCGCTTCCAATGCCTGATTGCGTGCTAACTGATGTGCCTGCTCCTGCCGCGCCCATTCGATGTAACGGCGGCAGTGCAGGGCGAAGAACTCGCCCAGCGAGGCGGCGCTATGGCGCTCGCGGAACACCGTTTCCTGCTGGGTCATGACGTTGAAGTACACCACCGCCAGATCCAGCTCATCGAAGCCCAGCTCCTGGCACAGCAGCCAGCCGTAGATCTTCACCTGCGCCCAGTGCAGCAGGCGGTGGTTGGCCGGGATGCGCGAGATGTCGCCACGATGGGTCTTGATCTCTTCCAGCAGGCGAAATTCTGGGTCGAAGCCATCGGCGCGACCACTGACGGTCAGCCCCTCGAACTGGCCGATCAGTGGCAGCTCGGAGACGTAATCCGGGCCGCGCCGGGCCACCACCGTGGCGTGCCCGGCCATGCCTTCCTGCGCGGTGGGCGAGGGGGTGAAGCGCAGGTCGAGGTCACCTTCCTTGGCGGTGAACTCGCACAGCTCGCGCACGGCGATGCGCAGGCTCAATCGCTCCACTCCACGTAGCAGACGCTGACCGGCATGCCGTGCTCGGCGCAGAAGGCCAGCCAGCGTTTCTGGTTGTCCTGCAGGCGGTCGCCTGGGCCTTTCACCTCGATCATCCGGTAGCGGCCCTCGGCGGGCCAGAACTGGATCAGGTCGGGCATGCCGGCGCGGTTCTCGCGGATATCGGCCAGCAGGCGGCGGAACCAGGCGGCCAGGTGCGCGGGCGGCAGGCAAGTGAGGGCTTGTTCCAGGCGCTCGGCGTCGAGCAGCTCCCAGAACACGAAGGGTGACTGGATGCCGAATTTTTCGGCATGGGTGCGGCGCATGGCCTCGATGTAGCTACCGTCGTCCAGACGTGCCAGGCAGGCGGCGAACAGCTCGGCGCGGCGAGCATGGAAGTCGGCGCGGTGCAGATCCACCGGGCCGGTGTGGAAGGGGTGGAAGAAGGCGCCGGGCAGCGGGGTGAAGATCGCCTCCCAGCAGAGCAGGCCGAACAGCCCGCAGATCAGCGTGTTCTCCACGTAATGTACCGGCGCGTCGGGTTCGGCCAGGTGCATGGCCACGGCCAGCTCGACGCTGGCGGCGCGCGGCAGGCGCAGGTCGAGGCGATCCTCGATCAGCTTCGCCACCTTGGCCGCAGGCGGCAGGCCGAGGCGTTTGCGCAGGCGTGTGCGGGCTCGTTCGGCCAGTTGCGCTTCTTCGGCGTTGTGCGGCGCCGCGATCACCTGTTCGGCCAGCGCTAATGCTTCGGCATCTTGGCCCAGGCGCTCCAGCACACGGATTTGTCGCTGCCGCGAGCCCACCGCGCGGGTGTCGCGGTACAGCGCCAGCGCCGACTCCAGTTCACCAGCGCGTTCCAGGTGTTGTGCCAATTGCAGCAGCAGGCGCTGGTGGCGTTCGCCGATATGCGGGCTGTCGCTGCAGAAATCGCCCAAGTGCTGCAGCACCTCGGTGACCGTCATGCCGACCTCGAAAGCCTCGCGGCAGGCGCGCAAGTGCAAGTAGTCGTCGACGTCCTGGCGGTGGCGAAAACCGCGCGAACCTGGGGTGATCGGCACCTGTTCGTAGCGGAAAATGCCAAGGTCGGCCAGAACGAACTCCGACCAGTCCTGCGCCAGGTTGCCGAAGAACATCAGGCGCAGGCGGTCGCACAGCGGCCCGATGGCCAGGCTCAGCAGGCGCTCGTCCAACTGCGGGCACCAGTCGGCCAGGCTGCGCGGCTCTGTGTGTAGCTCGCGCAGATGGTCGAGCACTTCGCTCTTTTTCAGGGTGCCGCGCGGTAGATCGTTTACGAAATGCGCGGCCAGTTCGTCCTTGAGCAGCAGTGCGCCCAATTCGTCGAAGCTCAGTGCGGCGCAGTCGATCAGCCAGCCCATTTCCAGCAAGGGAGCGGCAGCGGTCGGGATGTCGCCGATCTCGGCATAGCGCAGTTTGCTGACACGAAAGTGCACGCCCTTGCGCATCACCAGACGTACCAGCAGCGCTTGGGCGGGCAGTGGCACCTGGGGGAAGTCCGCGACGAAGGCGTGTTCGACGTCGTCCATCAGGTCACGGTGATGGGCATCGAGCCAGGCGAGGGCCTTGCGGAAATTGGCCAGGTAATAGAGTTCGGGAGCGTCGAGGCTGAGCATGCTGCGAAGTTTTACTGGTTTTTTATACAGATGCTAGTGCCGTTCACCGGCTGGAGTACTGAGGTGGATGGAAGGCGAGCGCGTCGTTGTGCTACTGCGTGTGGCCACTATCTGTCTGATCGATAAGCGCTTTTTCAGGTATCGATGGCGTCGATTGTCACTATCCCGAGATGTGCCTTTTGCCGTTCTGGGGCGTGCGTAACATGGCAACCGTAGCCAGTTACTCACCCCCTCTCAGGAGAACGAACATGAAAAAGCAAATCCTCGCCAGCCTGGTCATCGCCGCCCTGTCCGCCAGTGCTTTCGCCCTGCCGCAGATCAACGCTCAACAGTCCGCAGCCCCTGCAGTCGCTGAAGGTGGCGCAGATCGCGTCGGCGTGAATCGTGTAGCCGAAGGTGGTGCCGAGCGTACTCTGGAGCGGTTTCGCGTAGCCGAAGATGGTGCTGATCGCGTTGGTCCGAACCGTGTTGCCGAAGGTGGTGCTGACCGCGTGGGCCCGAACCGTGTCGCAGAAGGTGGCGCTGACCGCGTTGGCCCGAACCGTGTTGCAGAAGGTGGCGCTGATCGCGTTGGTCTGAACCGTGTCGCAGAAGGTGGCGCTGACCGCGTTGGCCCGAACCGTGTTGCAGAAGGTGGCGCTGATCGCGTTGGTCTGAACCGTGTCGCAGAAGGTGGTGCAGACCGCGTAGGCCTGAACCGTGTAGCCGAAGATGGTGCCGACCGCGTAGGTGCCAGCCGTATCAGCTGATCCGGATATCCATCACGCGGGAGCAGTCTCATGCCGCATTGCAGTTAGAAAGGGCGCCCCGAATCGGCGCCCTTTTTCTTTCACCCATTCTCCACACAATCTCCACGCTCGCCCCACACGCCTCCCATCGCCCTTGCCCAGACTCTGCCGTACCTTCACTCGCTACGGAGAGCCGTACCATGAGCCGTTCCCTGGGCTTCAAGCTGGGCGCCATCGCTCTGCTGATTCTGCTGTTGATGATTCCCCTGCTGATGATCGATGGCCTGGTCGATGAGCGCCAAGGCCTGCGCCATGAGGTGCTGCAGGATATCGCCCGCAGCTCCAGCTACCGCCAGCAGATCACCGGGCCGATCCTGGTGTTGCCCTATATCAAGACCACTCATGAGTGGAAGACCAACGAGAAGACCGGCGAGCGCTATAGCGAAGAGCGTCAGCGTCGTGGTCGCCTGTACTTCCTGCCGGAGCGCTTCGTGCTCGAAGGTCAGGTGGGCACCGAATTGCGTGCCCGCGGCATTTATGAAGCGCGCCTGTACCGCAGCGACAGCCAGGTCAGCGGCCAATTCCGCCTGCCGGCGCGCCTGGGGCTGGGTGACGACCTCGGTTTCTACCGCTTCGAGAAACCCTTTCTCTCGGTCGGCATCAGCGACATCCGTGGCATCAGCAACGATCTGCAACTGCGCCTCAATGGCCAGACCCTGAGCTTCGCGCCGGGCAGTGCTGACGATAACTTCGGCGCTGGCGTGCATGCACCGATTCCGGCTCTGGATGCGCAGGGCGGGCAGACACTGGAGTTCGCCTTCGACCTCAAGCTGCAGGGCACCGAGCAGCTCTCGATAGTGCCGGTCGGGCGTGATAGCCGGGTCAACTTGACCTCCGACTGGCCGCACCCGAGCTTCGTCGGTGAATACCTGCCGAGCCGCCGGGAGATCAGCGCCAAGGGTTTTACTGCCGAGTGGCAGACCAGCTTCTTCGCCACCAACCTGGAAGAGGCATTGCGCGGCTGCGTGGGCGCTGACCGTTGCCAGGATCTGTTCGGCCGTAACTTCGGGGTGAGTTTCGTCGACCCGGTGGATCAGTACCTGAAGACCGACCGCGCGATCAAGTATGCGCTGCTGTTCATCGCTCTGACCTTCGCCACCTTCTTCCTCTTCGAGGTGCTCAAGCGCCTGGCCGTACACCCGGTGCAGTACGCACTGGTCGGCCTGTCGCTGGCGCTGTTCTACCTGCTGCTCTTGTCGCTCTCCGAGCATCTGGACTTCGCGCTGGCCTATGCGTTGTCAGCCAGCGCTTGCGTCGGCCTTATCGGCTTCTACGTCAGCTTCGTGCTGCACAGCTGGCGACGTGGCATGGGCTTTGGCGCGTTGCTGGCCGCTCTGTACGCCATGCTCTACGGCCTGCTCAATGCCGAGGACTACGCCCTGCTGATGGGCTCGCTGCTGGTGTTCGGCGTACTCGGTAGCGTGATGGTGCTGACCCGCAAACTGGACTGGTACGGCGTCGGTCGCAGCGCTCCGCAAGCCTGATCTTGGCTGGCGCGGCACAGGCCGCGCCCCTTCTCTGGAGAGAATCCCATGCGTCTTCTCATGCAGTTTTCCGCCTGCCTGGGTCTTGGTCTGGTGGTGGCGGTGATGATCCTGATCGGCCTGATGTTCTGCGGCTGGTTCAACCTGATCGACGGCCTGTTGCTGACCGGCAAGCCGCTCGCCAGTCTGAGCCTGATGGTGCTGCCGGACGGTTTCTGGAATGCCCTGACCGGTATCCAGGACGCGGCGCAAAACAGCACGTTGCGTTCCTTCCTGTCGCTGTGCGCAGCATTGGGCCAGGTCGGCCTGCTGCTGGCGCTGGGCTTCATGCGCCTGTGGTACCGGGCATGAGCGGGCATATCGGTTTGCGCGAAGAGGCGCGTGCCGGGCATCTGCTGGCGCTGCGCATCACCTGGTTGTTTCGCGATGCCCATCATGGGCAGTGGGCGGGCCGCTGCGTAGACTCGCGGTTCATTGAACGGGAGTACTTCAAGGATGAACAAGAGACTGACCACCGCCCTTGGCGGTTTGCTGCTGGCGAGCCTGGCACAGGCCGATGATTGCCGGCAGCAGTTGCCGGCCTGGATCGAGTTGGCCCATCCGGGCCATACAGCCAGCCAGGTGCTCGAGGATGAGCGCGGGCGTTATCGGGTGGATGCCGAACAGAGTATTTGCAAGGTCTGGCCAGCGCGGCCTGAGTTGACGCTGATCGCTATGCCACTGCTGCGCGCAGAGCACGACAGTCATGGCGAGGCGGACCTGGAAGTGCTGGTGCTCAATAGCGCCGAGCAACAGGTCCTGGCACGGCTGGTGGAGCCCAATCGGTTGGATTGGGACGCGATCTATGTGGACAGGTTGGCCTTGGATACTGCGCCTTATCGCCTGCGTGGGGATGACCTGGCGTTTGCTGTTCGGATCAGCCGCCGCAACGGGTCGCGACTGAATCCCTTCAGGGAAACCGAGCTCGCTCTCTACGAGTTGAAAGAGCAAGGGTTGCGCACCTTGATGGGAGGGCTGGTGGTGGAGAGCTTCGGCGGTGAACGAGACGACGATTGCACGGCTTCGTTCGGCGAGGCCAAGGGCGTGCTCATCGTTACGGACAAGGTTGGCCGCAATGGCTACCGCGACCTGATCTTCAAGCGAACTCATACTGGAAGGCGCATGGTGGCGGACGATGGTGAATGCCAGACGATCGAGGACGATCCCCGCTCCAATCAGTTTCGTATTGAGTACGACGAAGAACGCTATCTGCTGCCAATCGAGCTGGTCTCCGACCCGCACTGAGGACGCTGTGCGTAGCCCGGATGCAATCCGGGTACGGCATGACAGGCCATCCCCGGATTGCATCCGGGCTACGAGGTGACAAACCAGGTGAACCGCGTTCAGCTGGTGCTCGGCTTTACAGGCTGACCGAAATCCCCGCCTGCAGCGTGCGTGGCTCGCCCGGATAGCTCCAGACGTTCCAGGCACGCTCTTCATAGTGCTTGTCGAAGACGTTGTTCAGGTTGAGGTTCAGGCGCACGTTCTCGGTCAGCGGGTAGTAGGCCAACAGGTCGACCAGGCCGTAGCCGTCCATGTCGAAGGTATTGTTGCTGGTCTGGCCCTGGCGCTCGCTGACGTATTTCAGGCCGATGCCCAGGCCCAGGCCGGCCAGCGGGCCGCCATCGAACTCGTAGGTGTCGAGCAGGTTGAAGCTGTGGCGTGGCACGTTGGCCAGGCGCGAGCCCACCGGCATGGTGGTGCTGGTGCTTTCGGTGACTTCGGCGTCGACGTAGGCATAACCACCGATCACCCGCCATTGCGGAGTGATGTTGCCGGCCAGATTGATATCGAAGCCACGGCTGCGCACTTCACCGGCGGCGATGCTGCGGGTGGTATCCAGCGGGTCGCTGGTCAGCACGTTTTCCTTGACGATGTGGAACAGCGCGGCGCTCAGGCTCAGGTCGCGATCGGCCATGTCGTACTTGATACCGACTTCGTGGGCCACGCCTTTTTCAGGGTCGAAGGCGTTGCCCAGGCGATCAGCGCCGCGGTTGGGCTTGAACGAGCGCGAGGTGTTGGCGAAAACCGCCAACTCGTCGGTGAGATCGTAGATCAGGCCGAAGCGCGGGGTGACGGCGTTATGCGCCTGATCCCAGTCGCCGCTGGTGGTGAGCTTGTCTTCGTAGCTCTGCTCGAAGCGCTCGATACGCGCACCCACCTGCGCCTTGAGGTGTTCGGTCAGGGCGATCTGGTCCTGCAGGTAGAAGGCGTAGGACTCCAGCGTTTCGGCATCATGCGTGGTAGTGCGGGTCAGCGCCGGTAGTGGCTGGCCATGTACCGGGTTGTACAGGTCGATAGGGTAAGCGCCACCACCTGGCGAGCGGATGATCAGCGAGTTGTAGTTGAACTTGTCGTACTCCACGCCCACCAGCAGGGTGTGGGCGAAGCCGCCAAGGTCGAAGTTGCCTTCGGCATTGGCTTGGGCGTTGACGTCATTCCAGTTCAGCCAGCGTTCGTTGTAATTGCGCCCGACGCTGCTGGCGCCTGCAGGCAAGCCGGTGTAGGCGTTGCTGTTGTTCTCCACGGCGCCGCCATGGATCTTGCCATCGAGGTATTGCACGCCGCCGCGCAGGGTCCAGCTGTCGCTCAGCAGGTGCTCGATACGCAGTTGCGTGCTGGCGTTCTCGTTGGTCAGCTTGCCGGCGGATTCCTCGCCCAGGAAGCGGTCGCGCGGCAGCTTGCCGTTCTGGTTGGAATAGCGGGGGACGCCACGGTCGAGCGGGTGGCGGTTGTGCAGATAGTCGCCTTCGAGGGTGATGGTGGTGGCCTCGTTGAGTTGCCAGCGCAGCACCGGGGCGACGTTGTAGCGCTCGCTCTCGACGTCATCACGGAAGCTGTCGCCACCCTCTGCCACCAGGTTCATGCGGTAGGTGAAGGCGGTCTGTTCGTCCAGGGCGCCGGTGGTGTCCAGGGTGCCACGGCGCATGCCTTCGCTGTTGACCTGGCTACCGAGCACGGTGCGGCGTTCGGCCTGTGGCTGCTTGCTGACGATGTTGAAGGTGCCGCCTGGGTCGCTGCGGCCGTAGAGCATGGCCGCCGGGCCGCGCAGCACTTCGATGCGCTCGATGGTGCTGGCGTCAGGCATGTTCGGGTAGCCACGGTTGACGGCGAAACCGTTGCGGTAGAACTCCTGGCTGTTGAAGCCGCGAATCAGGAATTCGGTCAGACCCTGGCCACCGAAGTTGTTGCCACGCTCCACGCCACCTGCGTAATCGAGTGCATCTTCCAGGCGCACTGCGCCGATGTCCTGCACCACCTGTTCCGGGACCACGCTGATCGAGTGTGGGATTTCATGGATCGGCGTATCGGTACGGGTCGCACTGGCCGAGCGGCTGGCACGATAACCATTCACCGGGCCGTCGGCCCGCTCGCTGGGGGCGGTGATCTGCATTTCTTCCAGTGCCAGCGGCGTGTCGTTATCGGTGCTGGCAAAGGCACTGTGACAAGTGAGAGCGGGCAGGGCGAGGAACGGTACAACCAGGCGTCGCATGGTGTGAATCCTTGGGCCGGGGGGAGGTGAGGGCCCGGGATTCTAGTGTTTTAGAGAATCATTATCAAATGCGGATTTGTCGCAGTGAATAGCTTGAAAGTTGGCGCTTCTCTACTAGCGTTTTCAGCGTTTGCAATGAATCCACGAAACGTCGCGATGCGGCTAATACCAATGTCTATCTGTCGGTAGGTGCTGGCCTGCTGCTAGCTTGAAGCTGCATCAGAATAACAATAACCGGAGGCGTCTATGACTTCTGAACAAGCAAATGCTGCGGCCTATTGGAAGGCCAATGTGCGGCTCATCACCTGGAGCCTGGTTATCTGGGCGCTGGTTTCCTACGGATTCGCCATGGTTCTGCGTCCGATGGTCGCGGGAATCTCCGTTGGCGGTTCCGACCTCGGATTCTGGTTCGCGCAACAGGGCTCCATCCTCTTCTTTATCGGGCTCATTTTTCACTACGCGTGGAGACTGAACAAACTTGATAAAGAATTTGGCGTCGAGGAGTAAGTCATGAGCCAATTCGTAATCAACTTGCTCTTCGTAGGGGCGTCCTTCGCGCTCTACATCGGTATCGCCATCTGGGCACGTGCCGGCTCCACCAAGGAATTCTACGTCGCGGGCGGTGGTGTGCATCCGATCACCAACGGCATGGCGACTGCCGCTGACTGGATGTCCGCTGCATCCTTCATTTCCATGGCGGGCCTGATTGCTGCCGGCGGTTATGCCAACTCCACCTTCCTCATGGGCTGGACCGGCGGCTACGTGCTGCTGGCGATGCTGCTGGCGCCCTACCTGCGCAAGTTCGGCAAGTTCACCGTGCCGGACTTCATCGGTGATCGCTTCTACAGTCGTGGCGCGCGCCTGACTGCGGTGATCTGCCTGGTGATCATCTCCGTGACCTACGTGATCGGTCAGATGGCCGGTGCCGGCGTTGCCTTTTCGCGCTTCCTCGAAGTGAGCAACTCCACTGGTATCTGGATCGCAGCAGCGGTGGTATTCGCCTATGCCGTATTCGGCGGCATGAAGGGCATCACCTACACCCAGGTCGCGCAGTACGTGGTACTGATCGTGGCCTACACCATCCCGGCGATCTTCATCTCCCTGCAACTGACCGGTAACCCGATCCCGCCGCTGGGCCTGTTCGGTGACCACGTCGAGTCCGGCGTGCCGCTGCTGCAGAAGCTCGATGAAGTGGTACGTGAGCTGGGCTTCGCGGCTTATACCGCCGATGTCGACAACAAGCTGAACATGGTGCTGTTCACCATGTCGCTGATGATCGGTACTGCCGGTCTGCCGCACGTGATCATTCGCTTCTTCACCGTACCGAAAGTGGCCGATGCGCGCTGGTCTGCTGGCTGGACCCTGATCTTTATCGCCCTGCTGTACCTCACCGCGCCGGCCGTCGCCTCGATGGCGCGTCTGAACCTGGTCACCACCATCTATCCGGAAGGCGCTTCTGCTCCGGCGCTGTCCTATGACGAGCGTCCGCAGTGGGTCAAGAACTGGGAACAGACCGGTCTGATCAAGTGGGAAGACAAGAACGGTGACGGTCGCATCCAGATGTACAACGATGCCGCACCGGCCTTCACCGCGACCGCTCAGGAGCGTGGCTGGAGCGGTAACGAGCTGACCGTGAACAACGACATTCTGGTTCTGGCCAACCCGGAGATCGCCAACCTGCCTGGTTGGGTGGTCGGTCTGATCGCGGCGGGCGCCATTGCGGCGGCACTGTCGACGGCTGCGGGATTGTTGCTGGCGATTTCTTCGGCGATCAGTCATGACCTGATCAAGACCTTGATCAATCCGAAGATCAGCGAGAAGAACGAGATGATGGCAGCGCGGCTATCGATGGCTGCTGCGATTCTGCTGGCGACCTACTTGGGCTTGAATCCACCAGGGTTCGCCGCGCAGGTAGTAGCGTTGGCCTTCGGTATCGCCGCGGCGACCCTGTTCCCGGTGCTGATGATGGGGATCTTCTCCAAGCGCATGAACGACAAGGGTGCGATCTGCGGTATGGTCGCCGGCCTGGTGATCACCCTGCTGTACATCTTCACCTACCTGGGCTGGTTCTTCGTTCCGGGCACCAACATGCTGCCAAACACCCCGGACCAGTGGTTCATGGGTATTTCCCCGGCTTCCTTCGGTACCGTCGGCGCCCTGATCAACTTCGCCGTGGCCTACGGCGTATCGATGGTCACCGCCGAGCCGCCGCAGGAAATCCAGGATCTGGTGGAAAGCGTACGTACTCCCAAAGGTGCTGGTGCCGCTCTGAGCCACTAAGCATAATCCTGGCCTGACGCCATCTGTCGATGGTCCAGGGTCTGACAGACGGGCCTCCACTGGAGGCCCGTCTTTTTTCGGGAACAACCATATGTTGTGGACTTTGCTTGCCATCGTGGTGGCGGGGCTCGGCGCTGCCGGTATCGCTCTGCTGCTGCGCAAACTGACGCGTAACAAACTGCCGAAGTGGATCGTGCCGCTGTTCGGTGGTCTGGGGATGCTGGGTTATCAGGTGTTCTACGAGTATTCCTGGTTCGAGCATCAGCAGGCGCGCCAGCCCAAGGAGTCGGTCGTGGTCGCGACCGAAGCGGGCCACGTGTTCTGGCGCCCATGGAGCTACTTCGTACCGATGGTCACCGCCTTCACCGTGCTCGACAGCAAGAGTGTCGTGCGTGAGCAGGTGGCAGACGCACCAGTGGCCGAGTTCATGCTCTATCGCTTCGAGAAGCAGCACATCGACCACGTTTCGCACCGCGCCCATCTGCTCAATTGTGCAACCGGCGAGTTGTTGCCGCTGGACGAGAAGAAGCAGCCTCAGCTCGCCCAGCTCAAGCGTATCGACAAGGACGACGAACTTTATCGTCAGGTCTGTCGCTAGCGTGCCGTCTTTTCGCTGAGCGCTGCGGCGTGCGGCTGCCTTTAGCTGCCGCTGGAGCCGCAATCTTGCGTAGGGTGTCGCGGGGCCGCCTGGGCCGTGCGCACCGCCCCTTCACTGACTGGGCGCTTTTCCGCGCCCGATAGACCCAGATCAATATCCACGCCTGCCACCTGCATAGAATCGCCAGCCCCTGATTTTCGAGCTTGCGGTCATGCCCTGTTTCCCCGAACTGTTGTCGCCAGCCGGCACCCTGAAGAACATGCGCTACGCCTTCGCCTACGGCGCCGATGCGGTGTATGCCGGTCAGCCGCGTTACAGCCTGCGCGTGCGCAACAACGAGTTCGACCACGCTAACCTGGCCCTTGGCATCGCTGAGGCGCACGCGCAGGGCAAGCAGTTCTACGTGGTGGTCAACATCGCCCCGCACAACGCCAAGCTGAAGACCTTCCTCAAGGACCTGGCGCCGGTGATCGAGATGGCGCCGGATGCGCTGATCATGTCCGACCAGGGCCTGATCATGCTGGTGCGTCAGCATTATCCGCAGATGCCGATTCACCTCTCTGTGCAGGCCAATGCGGTGAACTGGGCCAGTGTCGAGTTCTGGCGCCAGCAGGGTCTGACGCGGGTGATCCTGTCGCGTGAGCTGGCGCTGGAAGAGATCGAGGAAATCCGTAGCCAGGTTCCGGGCATGGAGCTGGAGGTGTTCGTCCACGGCGCGCTGTGCATGGCCTATTCCGGGCGCTGCCTGCTGTCGGGCTACATCAACCGCCGCGACCCCAACCAGGGCACCTGCACCAATGCCTGCCGCTGGCAATACCAGGCCACGCCCGCGAGCGAGAACGAACTAGGCGAAATCGTCCGTGTGGTCGACCCGACGCTAGGGCAGGGCGCACCGACCACCCAGGCCTTCGTGCTCGAAGAGGCTGGGCGGCCGGGTGAAGAAATGGCCGCCTATGAGGACGAGCACGGCACCTACATCATGAATTCCAAGGATCTGCGCGCGGTGCAGCACGTCGAGCGGCTGCTGCGCATGGGCGTGCACTCGCTGAAGATCGAGGGGCGTACCAAAAGCCACTTCTACGTGGCGCGTACTGCGCAGGTCTACCGCCGCGCCATTGACGACGCGCTGGCCGGCAAACCCTTCGACCCAAGCCTGCTGGGCAGTCTGGAGTCTCTGGCCCACCGCGGCTACACCGAGGGCTTCCTGCGTCGCCATGTGCATGACGAATACCAGAACTACGCGCGCGGCAGCTCGGTGTCGGAGCGCCAGCAGTTCGTCGGTGAGCTGACCGGCGAGCGTCGTGGCGAACTGGTCGAGGTGCGGGTGAAGAATCGTTTCGCCGTGGGCGATGGGCTGGAGCTGATGACCCCGCAGGGCAACCTGCGCTTCACCCTGGAGCAGCTACAGAACGCGCAGGGGCAGGCGCAGTCGGTGGCGCCGGGCGACGGCCATGTGCTGTACCTGCCGTTGCCGGCGGAAGTGGGGTTGGATTATGGATTGCTGATGCGCGATCTGTAGAACGGCCAAGATGGATCGCCGGCAAGCCGGCTCCTACGGGGTATTGCGTCGTAGGAGCCCGCTTGCGGGCAATGCGCTGTATATGGTCTGCCGACGCCGACTGGCCAGTCCGTAGGGTGCGCTGTGCGCACCTTGAAGTTGTGAATAAGCTTCGTAGGGCCTGTTTACATGGCGTGTTGACGGCGGCGTTGGCTGGCTAGCTGGCGCTCCAGCTCGCAGAGACTGTCGATGCCCTGACGACGTGCCTTGCTGAACAGCATCAGCGCCAATTCAGCGGTCACCAGCGCATCGGCACTGGCGTTATGACGCTGGTGTACCTGCAGGCCAAATTCGGCGACCCACTCATCGAGCCCGCCTTGGCGTATGCGCGATTGTGGGCACAGCAGCGGGGCGATTTCGGCGACATCGAAGAAACGGTGCTGCAGGCGATAGCCTAGACTCTGGCGCAGCGCACGGGCCAGCATGCGCTGGTCGAACTCGGCATGAAACGCCAGCAGTGGGCTGCTGCCAACGAACTCCATAAAATCCAGCAGCGCCTCGGCTGGCTCCACGCCACGGGCCACTTCGCTGGGGGCGATGCCGTGGATCAGGGTGCTGGCGCTGGCCTGGTGATCAGGGCGGTGCAGGGTGCATTCGAACTGTTCGGCGAAGTCGATGGCACCGTTGTCGATCACCACCGCGCCGATGGCCAGCACCTGATCGCGGCGCATGTTCAGGCCGGTGGTTTCCAGATCGAGGACGACGAAACGCTGCTGGTGCAGCGGGCGTTCGTCGAACGGCGCCGGTGCACTCAGCGCAGCGCGGCGTTGCAGCTGCTGCTGGGTCAGGGCCGGACCGCGGCCGGTGAACCAGGTGAACTTGCTCATAGCTGATACCTCATGGCCAGGCTGCTCTGCAGGCGCTGCGCCTGGCGGAACGACTCGCGCAGAATACGCCGGTCCAGGTGGTTGAGGTGGTCGGGGTCGACCCGATTGGAGTAGGGAAGTTCGTCGCGTGCCTGCAGTTGATGCTGCTGCATGCGCGTCTGCTGAATGAAGTGGTAGGCCTCTTCATAGGCAGCGCCGTCCAGGGCCTCGATCACGCCCTTGGTGATCAGCGCGCGCAGGCGCTCCAGGGTGCCGACCGCGCTGATGCCGTTGGCCAACGCGAGCAAACGGGCGCCGTCAACGAAGGGCGTAAGGCCCTGCACCTTGAGGTCGAGAGTGTCCTTGTCGGCGCCCGAACGGGCCACCACGAAGTCGCGGAAGCGTCCAACCGGCGGGCGGTGGCGCAGGGCGTTCTCCGCCATCATGCGCTGGAACAGGCTGTTGTTGGCGATGCGTCCGAGCAGCTCCTCGCGTAGCTGTTCGCAGCCTTCGTCCGGGCCCCAGATCGCGCGCAGGTCGAAATAGATGGTCGAGCCCAGCAGATTTTCCGGCGTGGCTTCGAGGACGAAGCCGGCGAAGCGCCGCGACCACTCCTCGCGCGACAGGCACAGCTCGGGGTTGCCGGCCATGATGTTGCCCTTGCACAGGGTAAAGCCGCACTGCGCCAGGCGCTGGTTGATCTCGCGGGCGATCGGCAGCAGGCGCTCACGGGTGGCGGCGGCCTCGCTGGCATTTTCGGCTTCGAAGAGGATGCCGTTGTCCTGATCGGTGTGCAGGGTCTGCTCGCGGCGGCCTTCGCTGCCGAAGCACAGCCAGGTGAAGGGTATGCCCGGATCGCCCATGTCCTCGAGGGTCAGCTCGATCACTCGGCATACGGTGTGGTCGTTGAGCAGGGTGACGATATGGGTGATCTGCGTCGAGCTGGCGCCGTGGGCGAGCATGCGGTCGACCAGCAGGCGGATGTCGCTGCGCAGCCCGGCCAGCGTCTCGACCTTGCCGGCATGGCGGATGGTGCGTGCCAGATGCACCAGGTCGACGCGTTGCAGGCTGAACAGGTCGCGCTCGGAAATCACCCCGCACAGCCGCTCGTGCTCCACCAGGCAGACGTGAGCGATGTGCCGCTCGGTCATGGCGATGGCGGCATCGAAGGCGCTGGCATCCGGCGCCAGATGGAACGGATTGCGCGTCATCAGGTTGTCGATCGGCTGGGCCAGGTCGACGCCGTCAGCGACCACCCGGCGCAGGTCGCGCAGGGTGAAGATACCCAGGGGTTTGTCGGCCGGGTCGAGCACCACGATGCTGCCCACGTGCTGCTCGTGCATCATTCGCACGGCATCACGCAGCGGTGTGTCCGGCGCGCAGCCGATGGGTTGGCGCATGGCCAGTTCACCCAGGCGGGTATCCAGCGAGTATTGGGCACCGAGGGTTTCCACCGCGCGCAACTGCACCTGCTGGTTGACCTGATCGAGCAGACTGCTGACCCCGCGCAGGGCGAAATCGCGCAGCGGGTTGGAGACGGCGAAGAGTTTGACGAAGGCAAGCTTGGACAGCAGTAGGCAGAAGGTGTCTTCGGCGGCCAGGTGCTCGGTGCGCGTGGCTCGCTCGCCGATCAGCGCGGCCAGGGGAAAGCACTCGCCGGCGGTTATCTCGAAGGTGGTCTCGGTGCCACGCCGTGCGCTGTGCGGGCGCTCGCCGTGCACACGGCCCTGCTTGACGATGTAGAAGTGCTCGACCGGACCATCGCTGGGTTTGATGATCGAGTCGCCTTCGGCATAGAAGCGCAGCTGGCAGTGCTCGACCAGAAACGCCAGATGGGCGGTGTCCATCTGGTTGAAAGGCGGGAACTTCTGCAGGAACTCCATGGTGCCGTGGATGTTCTGCAGCACCGCTGTCTTGCCCGCATCGGCCATCGCATCGGCCTTGCTCATGGGCTTGCGCCTCGCAGTTTCGGGATGTTGTCAGTGTGGCCCTGGCTGGCCGGCTTGCCCATTGCACCTAAGTAGGGGGAGAGGAGGCGTAGCCCGGATGCAATCCGGGGGCGGCATCCCCGGATTGCATCCGGGCTACGGGGCTGTGGGAGGGGCTTTAGCCGCGACGTTGTACACCAAAGTCGCCGCTAAAGCGCCTCCCACAAGGCGGCGCCGCAACCAATAAAAAACCGCCCTCGCAGGCGGTTTTTTATTGGCTCGTAGGTGCAGCTTTCGCGGATAAATCCGCTCCTACAGGATGCGCGACTTAAAGGCCGTTCTTGGCCTTGAACTCGCGACGACGGCGATGCAGCACCGGCTCGGTGTAGCCGTTGGGCTGCTTGGTGCCTTCGACCACCAGCTCCAGCGCGGCCTGGAAGGCGACGTTGTTGTCGAAGTCCGGGGCCATCGGGCGATACAGCGGATCATTGGCGTTCTGGCGATCAACCACCGGTGCCATGCGCTTGAGGCTTTCGACCACTTGCGCTTCGGTAACGATGCCGTGGCGCAGCCAGTTGGCCAGCAGCTGGCTGGAGATGCGCAGGGTGGCGCGGTCTTCCATCAGGCCGACGTCGTTGATGTCCGGCACCTTGGAGCAGCCGACGCCCTGGTCGATCCAGCGCACCACGTAGCCGAGGATGCCTTGCGAGTTGTTGTCCAGCTCGTTGCGGATTTCCTCGTCGCTCCAGCTGGTGTCCTTGGCCAGCGGGATGGTCAGGATGTCGTCCACCGAAGCCGGGGTGCGCTTGGCCAGTTCGGCCTGACGGGCGAACACGTCGACCTTGTGGTAGTGCAGCGCGTGCAGGGTGGCGGCGGTCGGCGAGGGGACCCAGGCGGTGTTGGCGCCGGACAGCGGGTGGGCGATCTTCTGCTCGAGCATCGCCGCCATCAGGTCCGGCATGGCCCACATGCCCTTGCCGATTTGTGCGCGACCCTGCAGGCCTGTGGCCAGGCCGACGTCGACGTTGTTGTTCTCGTAGGCACCGATCCAGGCTTCGCTCTTCATGGCGGCCTTGCGCACCACGGCGCCGGCCTCCATGGAGGTGTGGATCTCGTCACCGGTACGGTCGAGGAAGCCGGTGTTGATGAACACCACGCGCTCGCTGGCAGCCTTGATGCACGCCTTGAGGTTGACGGTGGTGCGACGCTCTTCGTCCATGATGCCGACCTTCAGGGTGTTGCGGGCCAGGCCCAGCACATCCTCGACGCGGGCGAAGATTTCGCTGGTGAAGGCGACTTCTTCCGGGCCATGCATCTTCGGCTTGACGATATACACGCTGCCGGTTCGAGTGTTCTTGCGGCTGGTGTTGCCGATCAGGTTGTGCACCGCGATCAGGCTGGTGAACAGCGCATCCTGAATGCCCTCCGGAATCTCGTTGCCTTCGGCGTCGAGGATGGCCGGGTTGGTCATCAGGTGGCCGACGTTGCGCACGAACAGCAGCGAGCGACCATGCAGGGTCAGCTCGGAACCGTCCGGCTGGGTGTAGACGCGATCCGGGTTCATGGTGCGGGTGAAGGTCTTGCCGCCTTTGGACACGTCCTCGGCCAGGTCGCCTTTCATCAGGCCCAGCCAGTTCTTGTAGACCACCACCTTGTCATCGGCATCGACGGCGGCGACGGAGTCTTCGCAGTCCATGATGGTGGTCAGCGCGGCTTCCATCAGCACATCTTTCACGCCAGCGGCGTCGGTGCTGCCGATGGGGCTGGAGGCGTCGATCTGGATCTCGAAGTGCAGGCCGTTGTGTTTGAGCAGCACGGCGATCGGCGCGCTGGCCTCGCCCTGAAAGCCAACCAGCTGCGCGTCGTCACGCAGGCCGCTGTTGCTGCCACCCTTGAGGGCGACGACCAGCTTGCCGTCGACGATGGCATAACCGGTGGAGTCGACGTGCGAGCCGGCAGCCAGCGGCGCGGCCTCGTCGAGGAAGGCGCGGGCGAAGGCGATGACCTTGTCGCCACGGACCTTGTTGTAGCCCTTGCCCTTCTCGGCGCCACCTTCTTCGCTGATCACGTCGGTGCCGTACAGCGCGTCGTACAGCGAGCCCCAGCGGGCGTTGGAAGCGTTCAGGGCGAAGCGCGCGTTCATCACCGGCACCACCAACTGCGGGCCGGCCAGACGGGCGATCTCTTCGTCGACGTTGGCAGTGGTGGCCTGGAAGTCTTCCGGCTCTGGCAGCAGATAGCCGATTTCCTGGAGGAAGGCCTTGTAGGCAGCGGCGTCATGGGCCTGACCCTTGCGCGCCTGGTGCCAGGCATCGATCTGTGCCTGCAGCCCGTCGCGCTTGGCCAGCAGGGCACGGTTCTTCGGCGCCAGGTCCTTGATGACCGCAGCGGCACCGGCCCAGAACTGGTCGGCAGCGATGCCGGTACCGGGAATGGCTTCGTTGTTCACGAAGTCGTACAGGGCTTTGGCGACCTGCAGGCCACCGACTTGAACGCGTTCAGTCATCACTTGCCTCACTATCTGAGCTTTACTCAATCGCCGCTTCGGGCACCTCTGAAAACGACCTGCGGGTCAACGCCTGCGCTTTCAGAGAGGCTCGTCGGAGACGGTCTGGCCGTCTTGTAGTCCGTGGCGCGGCATACTACATCAAGATTCCGGGGAAATGCAGTGGGTGTGCGTCAGACTGCGACCAAAAGACTGATTACGGTCACGAGCAGTACGCGTTGTGTTCAAAAAAGTTCGCTATTGTTTCATAAAAAATGCAAAAACGTACACGATTAATTGAGTGGGCTACTGACAACCGCGCCAATATGGCCTACGCCTCCTCGCCTATACTGCTTGTCGAGCATCTTGGAGCCCGCCATGACGGTATCTGCCGCTGTTACTGCCGACCTTGCCGATCTCACCCGTCTGTTTGCTGGCTATCTGCGTTTCTATCAAGTGCCGCGCGACGAGGCGGAGATTGCCGCCTTCCTTGGTCTGCGCCTGCAGCGCGGGGATTCGCAGTTGTTCATCGCCCGGAGCGAGCAGGGCGCCGCACAGGGGTTCGTGCAGCTCTACCCCTTTCATTCTTCGTTGGCGCTGGAACCGGCCTGGTTGCTCAGCGATCTATATGTCGATGAAAGCGCGCGCCGCTTGGGCGTTGGCGAGGCGCTGATGAATGCCGCTCGCGCGCATGCCGAGGCGACCGGCGCCTGCGGTCTGCAACTGGAGACGGCGAGGACCAATCTGGCCGGCCAGCGCCTTTACGAGCGTCTTGGCTACGTGCGTGACGAGCAGTTCTTCACCTACTGGTTGTCGCTACGCGGCTGACCTTCCCAATCCTGTGAACGAGTGAGGTAGTACATGGACCATCTGGTACTGACGGTGATTGCCGAGGACCAACCGGGTCTGGTCGAGCGTCTGGCCGGCTGCGTGGCCAATCATGGGGGCAACTGGCTGGAAAGCCGCATGGCGCGCATGGCCGGGCAGTTCGCCGGAATCGTGCGCGTGGATGTGCCGGCCGAGGCGCACGGCGGTCTGATCAAGGACCTGGAAGCGCTGAGCGCCCAGGGCATCCGCGTGCAGCTGGCGGCCAGCGGTAGCGAGCCGGGTGGGCGTTTCACCTCGATTCGTCTGGAGCTGGTGGGCAACGACCGTCCCGGTATTGTCCGCGACATCACCCGCGTGCTGGCCGAGCAGGGCGTCAACCTGGAGAGCCTGCTGACCGAAGTGGCGCCGGCGCCGATGAGCGGCGAACTGCTGTTCACCGCCGAAGCGCTGCTGGCCGTGCCGGAGACGCTGCCCCTGGAGCAGTTGCAGGCGCGTCTGGAGACCCTGGCCGACGATCTGATGGTGGAGCTGAACCTGCGCGCCGAGGATTGATATCCCCGGTATAGGTGGATCAGCCTGTGGATAAACTGGGGAGCCCCGGCGCACAGCTTAGTGCCCCGGGGTTTTTCATTGGCTGGCTAAAAGTTCAACAGGATCAATGTCTTGTGCACAAATGCCGGGGATGGATCTGTGGATAAGCCGGGGGTGAAAGACGCCGCCCCAAGGCTGGCGCGGCCTGGCGGTGGATGGATATTTTTTGTTCAGTGAAAGAGAAGCCGGTGCGCGCAGCGCACCCTACGAGGATGCTCGGCGCGGAATCGTAGGGTGCGCCGTGCGCACCGCCGGGTTAACCGTTCGAGCGCTTGCGCAGGTTCAGCCAGATATCCAGGCTGTATACAAAAAGCCCGGCCCAGATGCAGGCGAACGCCAGCAGGGTGCTCGGCGAGAAGTGTTCATCGAACAGCAGGATGGCCTGCAGCAGTACCAGGGTCGGAGCCAGGTATTGCAGGAAGCCCAACGTGGTGTAGGGCAGATGCCGCGCCGCGGCGTTGAAGCACACCAGCGGCACCAGGGTGATCGGCCCGGCGGCGGCCAGCCACAGTGCTTCGCTACTGGTCCAGAAACTTGCCTGGCTGCTCATCGCCGCAGGGTGCAGAGCCAGCCAGGCCAGCGCCACCGGCACCAGCAGCCAGGTTTCCACCACCAGCCCGGGCAGTGCCGCCACGGGCGCCTGCTTGCGAATCAATCCATAGAAACCGAAGGTCAGCGCCAGCACCAGCGACACCCAGGGCAGGCTGCCGACCTGCCATAGCTGCTGCAGCACGCCCAGCGCGGCCAAGGCGACGGCCAGCCACTGCAGGCGGCGCAGGCGCTCGCCGAGAATCAGCAGGCCGAGCAACACGTTGATCAACGGGTTGATGTAGTAGCCCAGGCTGGCCTCGATCATGCGGTCATTGTTTACCGCCCACACGTACACCAGCCAGTTGGTCGCGATCAGCAGGCCGCAGCCGGCCAGCACTGCCAGGCGTTTGGGATTGTCGCGCAGCTCGCGCCACCAGCCAGGGTGCTTCCAGACGAGCAGCAACAGGCCACCGAACAGCGCGGACCAGAGCACGCGGTGCACGATGATTTCCATCGCCGGGACGCTTTGCAGGGCTTTGAAGTAGAGCGGGAACAGGCCCCAGATGATGTAGGCGGTAAGGCCCAGAACGTACCCGCGTTGCGGGTTGGCGGTAGCCATCGAGAATCCTTGGTTAGGCAGCTAACGGTTGCCGCGAAATTCTAGCGCTCTGTCCGCCGCCTTGTCTGTTCGTTCAGCTTTTTCCGTATACCAAAGCGCCGGCAAAGTCGTAAGGCAAACTTTACGCGGCGTGCGCAACTGTATTGGTCATACGGGGGGGCGCGGTCGCTGGTAACCCTTATGCAATCCGGAGCCCTGGGATGGAACCGAAAGCATCGCGGTTGAAGCCGCTCCTACGGGGCCGGTGAACACCTGTAGGAGCGGCTGGGCGGCATTCCGCTTCAGCCGCAAAAGCTTCAGTGCGCAGCCCGGATGCAATCCGGGAACTGCGGTCCCGGATGTCATCGGCTCAGAACAGTCGCAGCGGCTCTTCATCCAGAGCTGCCATCTGTTCGCGCAGGGCGAGAATCTGATCGCCCCAGTAGCGCTCGCCGGCAAACCAGGGGAAGGCCAGGGGGAATGCCGGGTCGTCCCAGCGGCGGGCGATCCAGGCACTGTGATGCATCAGACGCAGGGCGCGCAGGCCCTCGATCAGTGGCAACTCGCGGGCGGCGAAGTCATGGAATTCCTGATAACCGTCGACCAGTTCGGCCAACTGACCAAGGCGCTCATGACGCTCGCCGGCCAGCATCATCCACAGATCCTGCACCGCCGGGCCCATGCGGCAGTCGTCGAGGTCGACGACATGGAAGGCGTCGTCGCGGTGTAACAGGTTGCCTGGGTGGCAGTCGCCGTGCAGGCGAATCGGCGTGTAGCGCACGCGGGCGAACAGTTCATCGAGGCGGGCGAGCAGATCGCGCGCTACCGACTCGTAGGCGGGCAGCAGGCTGCGCGGCACGAAGCCGCCGTCTAGCAGAGAGGCCAGGGCCGCATGGCCGAAGTTGTCCACCGCCAGGGTTTCGCGATGAGCGAAAGGACGGCTGGCACCGATGGCGTGCATGCGTCCGAGCAATTGGCCGAGGCGGTACAGTTGCTCGAGGTTGCCCGGCTCCGGCGCCCGGCCGCCCCGGCGCGGGAACAGGGCGAAACGGAAGCCACCGTGCTCGAACAGCGTCTCGCCATCGCGTGCGAGTGGCGCCACCACCGGGACCTCGTGTTCGGCCAGCTCGGCGCTGAAACTGTGCTCCTCGCGGATCGCCGCATCGCTCCAGCGGTCCGGGCGATAGAACTTGGCGATCAGCGGCGTTTCGTCCTCGATACCGACTTGATAGACGCGGTTCTCGTAGCTGTTGAGTGCCAATACGCGGGCGTCGCTGAGGTAGCCAAGGCTCTCCACGGCATCGAGCACCAGATCCGGGGTGAGGGTGGAAAAAGGATGGCTCATGAGCGGCTCCGCGTGAGTGGGCGCCCAGTCTACCGGCTTGCGCTAAACCTAGGGCGGGTGTAACCCGCCGTTGGCGTTATTAGTATTGCCAGTAAGGCGGGGGCAACCCACCGCTGAAATGACTGTCGGGTTGCACCCTCCCTATAGTTGCGTGCCGAGCAGCACCTGGCTGGCGGCGAACTGCGCGCGCACCGGATCGCCGACGCGCAGGCCCAGCTCGGCCAGGCGAGCGGATTCGAGCAGGGCACACAGGGTCTGACCATTAGGCAGGCCGATGCGCACGTCGCTGGGGCCATCGTTGGCCGGCAGAATCTGTTCGATACGGCCTTCGAGTGCGTTGTGCTGTTCTGCACGGGGAGCCTGTAGTGGCTGCAATTCCAGCCAGCCAGCCTTGATCAGCGCGACCACGCTGCTGCCTTCGCTCAGTTGCAGGTTTTCCGTACTGTCATGGGTGATCTGCGCCTGCAGGCGGCTGCCGCCTGGTAGTTCTATGTCGATCAGATCGTTGTGCCCGTGGGCGTGAATCGCGCGCACGCGGCCGGTCAGTTGGTTGCGCGCACTGGTGCGTAGCATCAGGCGGCCGAGCAACTCCAGGTCGGCGTCGTCACCGGCGGCCTGCAGCAGTTGCGCCTGCAGCGCCTGCAGGCGTTGTTGCAGGGCCAGCAGGCGCTCGCCAGCGGGTGTCAGGCGTGCGCCACCGCCACCTTTGCCGCCGACATTGCGGCTGACCAGGGGCTGCTCGGACAGGTTGTTCAGCTCATCGATGGCGTCCCAGGCGGCCTTGTAGCTCAGCCCGGCGGCCTTGGCGGCGCGGGTGATGGAGCCTTGTTCGGCGATCTGCTCGAGCAGCGCCAGACGTTTCGGGCGGCGGCTGAGCAATTGGGCGATGGAATCGAGCTGCGACATGGTTCAGGCGTGGCCAGGGAGAATGCTGGGCACGGTGCGTGACTGTGCCTGGCGCGTCAAGTCAGCCATCGCCCGGCCGTGGCGTGCGTGCCAGGCAATACACATCGACGCGCAGGGCGCCGGCGCGACGCAGCAGGTGGGCGAGCACGCCCGCCGTGGCGCCGGTGGTAAGCACGTCGTCGACCAGCGCCAGATGAGCGCCGGCGACCTTGGCTTGCAGTTCGAGGCTGAAGGCCTGACGCAGATTGCGCTTGCGCGTTGCGGCATCCAACCCTTGCTGGGCGGGTGTATCGACGCGGCGCTGGAGCCATTCATGTTGCACCGGCAGGTGGAGGCTGGCGCCCAGCCAGTCGGCGAGCATCTGTGCCTGATTGAAGCCGCGTCGTCGCTGGCGCTTGCGGGCCAGCGGCACCGGCAGTAGCGCCTGTGGTCGTGGCAGGCCTTCGTCATAGGCATGGCTAAGGTGTTCGGCCAGCAGTTCGGCGAGCAGACGACCGTGCGGCCATTGCGCCTGGTGCTTGAAGCGGGTGATCAGGTTGTCGACGGGAAAGGCATAGCGCCAGGGCGCTTCCACGCGGCTGAAACTCGGTGGTTTCGATTGGCAGGCGCCGCAGATCATGCCGTGTGCCGGCAATGGCACCGCACAGATCTGACATTGCGCCCCGAGCCAGGGCAGTTCGGATTCGCAAGCCGTGCAGATGCTGTGCGTGGGGTGATCGGTGGCTTCGTCGCAGAGCTGGCAATGGCGCCGTTGGCGTAACCAGGCAAGGCGTTGCAGAACGGTGAGGTCAAACGGAGGCATGGCGGCTCGTCCATGAGCAGTGGTGCCTGAAGTTTAGTCAGCGTCAGCGGATGAGCCAGCCCATTACGATCAGACCGAGAAACAGCCAGATCACCCCGCCGATGATCGAGCCGCGCAACAGTGAACGAGCGCCGCTGAACAGAAACAGCAGGCCGATGATCAGCAGGATGATGCTGAAAATCGACACGTCCATGCCAATGGCCCTGGCCATACCCTGGAGAAAGTCGTCGATGGCGTCGGCCATGGCGCCCAGCACGCCGGACAGCATATCGACGATGAAACGGATGGCACGGCCCAGCGCTTCGCCGAGTCCTTCGAAAAAACCTTCTACTTGCATGCAGAACATCCTGTTGGAGGGGTAACAGGCTGTTGAAAAACTACCTGCGTTGCCATTGCTGCGTTAAAAACAGGCTCAAAATGCTCATTTACAGCTCGTAAACTCCGCTTTTTCGCCTGTTTTTGCCTTGCACTGGCTGCCTCGGCTCGGGCTTCCTGCTTCGCTCTACCTCCTGCATCCATGCAGTCGTCGCCTACGTTTTTCAACGGCCTGGTAAGCATTTGGCCTTGTGCCATGACATAAGTTCTATTGATTGTTAATTGACCAGATGTAAACCTGTGTCTTTATCGTGGTTGACAGCATCCAATCGCCACTTATGATGGCCAAAGCCTGAATGCCCCGTGTGGGCCTGACAACAGATGCCACCAAGCGTCGAAGGACTTCTCAGATGAGCGCAACCGCTGCAATCACCACCCGCCACGACTGGAGCCTCGCTGAGGTTCGCGCGCTGTTCGAGCAGCCGTTCAACGACCTGCTGTTCCAGGCGCAGACGGTGCACCGCGCGCACTTCGACGCCAACCGCGTGCAGGTCTCCACCCTGCTGTCGATCAAGACCGGCGCCTGCCCGGAAGACTGCAAGTACTGCCCGCAGTCCGGCCACTACAACACCGGCCTGGACAAGGAAAAGCTGATGGAGGTGGAGAAGGTGCTCAAGGCCGCCGCCGAGGCCAAGGCCATCGGCTCCACGCGCTTCTGCATGGGCGCGGCGTGGAAGCATCCGTCGGCCAAGGACATGCCCTACGTGCTGGAAATGGTCAAAGGGGTGAAAAAGCTCGGCCTGGAAACCTGCATGACCCTCGGTCGCCTCGACCAAGAGCAGACCCAGGCGCTGGCCGAAGCAGGGCTGGACTACTACAACCACAACCTCGATACCTCGCCGGAGTTCTACGGCAACATCATCACCACCCGCACCTACGGCGAACGCCTGCAGACCCTGGCCTACGTGCGCGAGGCGGGGATGAAGATCTGTTCCGGCGGCATCCTCGGCATGGGCGAGTCGGTGGACGATCGCGCAGGGCTCTTGATCCAACTGGCGAATCTGCCGGAGCACCCGGAAAGCGTGCCGATCAACATGCTGGTCAAGGTCAAGGGCACGCCGCTGGCCGAGGAGAAGGACGTCGATCCGTTCGACTTCATCCGTACCCTGGCCGTGGCGCGAATCATGATGCCCAGGTCCCACGTGCGTTTGTCCGCCGGCCGCGAGCAGATGAACGAGCAGATGCAGGCCCTGGCCTTCATGGCCGGCGCCAACTCGATCTTCTACGGCGAGAAGCTGCTGACCACCGCCAACCCGCAGGCGGACAAGGACATGGCCCTGTTCAAGCGCCTTGGCATCAAACCCGAAGAGCGCGAAGAGCATGCCGATGAGGTGCACCAGGCGGCCATCGAGCAGGCGCTGGTCGAGCAGCGCGATTCCAAGCTGTTCTACAACGCCGCGTCGGCCTGATTCCTTTTATGTAGGAGCGAGCTCTGCTCGCGAATGACCTCCTGCCCTGGTTTTTCGCTCGCGACGCTCGCTCCTACGGGAAACGTGCATGAGTTTCGATCTCGCTAGCCGCCTGGCCGAGCGTCAGGCCGCCGATCTGTTCCGCCAACGCCCGCTGTTGCAGACCCCGCAGGGGCCGCAGGTGCGCGCGGACGATCAGGAGCTGCTGGCCTTCTGTTCCAACGACTATCTCGGCCTGGCCAACCACCCCGAAGTGATCCGCGCCATGCAGCAGGGCGCGGAAAAATGGGGCGTCGGTGGTGGCGCTTCGCATCTGGTTATCGGCCACAGCACGCCGCACCATGAACTTGAAGAAGCACTGGCCGAGTTCACCGGCAGGCCGCGTGCGTTGCTGTTCTCTACCGGTTACATGGCCAATCTGGCGGTCGTCACCGCCTTGCTCGGGCAGGGCGACAGCGTGCTGCAGGATCGTCTCAATCACGCCTCGCTACTCGATGCCGGCCTGCTCTGCGGCGCGCGTTTTTCTCGCTACCTGCACAACGATGCGGTGAGCCTGGCCAACCGCCTGCGCAAGGCTACGGGCAACTGTCTGGTGGTCACCGATGGCGTGTTCAGCATGGACGGCGATCTGGCCGATCTACCGGCATTGTGTGCCGAGGCGCGCGCCACGCAGGCCTGGGTGATGGTCGATGACGCCCATGGCTTCGGCCCACTGGGCGTCACCGGCGGCGGTATCGTCGAGCACTTCGGTCTGGGCCAGGATGACGTGCAGGTGCTGGTCGGTACGCTGGGCAAGGCATTTGGTACCGCCGGCGCCTTCGTTGCCGGCAGCGAGGAACTGATCGAGACCCTGATCCAGTTCGCTCGCCCCTACATCTACACCACCAGTCAGCCGCCAGCGGTGGCCTGCGCCACGCTGCAGAGCCTGGAGCTGCTGCGCAGTGAACACTGGCGTCGGGAGCATCTGAACCGACTGATCGCACGCTTTCGTCAGGGCGCTGCCGAAATCGGCCTGAGCCTGATGGACAGTCCCACGCCGATTCAGCCGATTCTGGTGGGCGACAGCGCGCGGGCGCTGAAACTCTCGGCCCTGCTCAAGGAGCGCGGCCTGCTGGTGGGCGCCATCCGCCCGCCGACCGTGCCTGCTGGCAGTGCCCGCTTGCGCGTGACGCTGTCTGCTGCGCACAGCGATGCGCAGCTTGAGCTGCTGCTCGAAGCGCTTGCCGAGTGCTGGCCGCAGGTGCAGACCGATGCGTGAGACGCTGATTCTATTGCCGGGCTGGGGTCTGGACGGCGCCTTGCTGCAGCCGCTGGCCAAGGCGCTGGGTGGCGATATGCAGGTGCAGGTGCCGGCCTTGCCGCGCCTGAGCAGTGCGGCGGCGGCCGATTGGCTCGACGAGCTGGATACGCGTTTGCCACATGATTGCTGGCTGGCCGGCTGGTCGCTCGGCGGCATGTTGGCCGCTGCCCTGGCGGCACGTCGTGGCGAGCGTTGCCGTGGCCTGATCACCCTGGCCAGTAATGCCTGTTTCGTCGCCAGCGCTGCCTGGCCGACGGCAATGCCGGCGCAGACTTACGCAGCCTTTTATGAGGGCTGCCAGGAGAACGCCGGCGCTACGCTCAAGCGCTTCGCCATGCTCTGTGCCCAAGGCTGCGCCGATACGCGCGGTCTGTCACGACAGCTGCAGAACCATCTGGCTTCCAGCGACGAGCCATCCTTGCTGGCTGGGCTGCGTCTGTTGGCGAGTCTGGACAATCGCGCGGCGCTGGCGGCTTTCACCGGGCCGCAATTGCACCTGCTGGCCGAGCAGGACGCTCTGGTGCCGGCGGCGGCGGGTGACGCGCTGCTGGCGCTGTTGCCAGCGGGGGAGGTGGACGTGCTGGAAGACTGTGGTCACGCCTTCGTACTTGACCAGGCGGATGCTCTGGCGGCCTTGATGCTCGATTTCATCTGCGAGGCCAACGATGTCTGAGCTTCGTGGGGTACGTGGTACGGACCCGCTTTACCAATCCCATGGTGCGCACGATGCACCCTACGGTGATGCGGCGTTGCCGGACAAACGTCAGGTCGCGGCGTCTTTTTCCCGCGCGGCAGAAAGCTACGATGCAGTGGCCGAGTTGCAACGCAATGTTGGCACGCAACTGTTGGCGCGGTTGCCGACCTCGCTGCGGCCACGTCGTTGGCTGGACCTGGGTTGCGGCACAGGTTATTTCACCCGAGCCCTGGCCGAGCGTTATGCACAAGGCGAAGGGCTGGCTGTGGATATCGCCGAGGGCATGCTGCGCCACGCCCGCCCGCAGGGCGGTGCTGCACATTTCATCGCTGGCGATGCCGAGGCTCTGCCGCTGCAGAGCGACAGCGTCGACCTGTTGTTCTCCAGCCTGGCGCTGCAATGGTGTGCCGACTTCCCGCGTGTGCTGAGCGAAGCGCAGCGGGTGTTGAGCCCCGGTGGTGTGCTGGCGTTCTCCAGCCTGTGCGTCGGTACCCTGCAGGAACTGCGTGACAGTTGGCTGGCGGTCGATGGTTTCGTCCACGTCAATCGTTTTCGCCGCTTCGAGGATTACCAGCAGCTGTGCGCGGCAAGCGGCCTGCAGCCGCTGACGCTACAGCGTCAGGCCGAGGTGCTGCATTTCCCGGATCTGCGCAGCCTGACCACCTCACTCAAGGACCTCGGCGCGCACAACCTCAATCCGGGGCGACCGGGCGGATTGACCGGGCGCTCACGCATTCGTGCGCTGATCGAGGCTTACGAGCGTTTTCGTCAACCTCAAGGACTGCCGGCGACCTACCAGGTGGTGTACGGCGTGCTGCAGAAACCTTCATAGGAGCGAGCCTCGCTCGCCAACACGCTTCGCGAGCAAAGCTCGCTCCCACGGGAAGATCAGATGACCCAAGCCTACTTCGTCACCGGAACGGATACCGAAATCGGCAAGACCACTATTGCCGCTGGTCTGCTCCATGCGGCGCGCCAGCAGGGTCTGAGCACCGCAGCGGCCAAGCCGGTCGCTTCCGGTTGCATGCGGACCGCCGATGGGCTGCGCAACGACGACGCGCTGGCCCTGCTCGCCCAGTGTTCGTTGCCGCTGCGCTATGAAGAGGTCAACCCGCTGGCCTTCGAGCCGGCCATTGCCCCGCACCTGGCGGCCCGTGAAGTGGGCGTCAAACTGGATGTTGCCAGCCTGCTGCCGCCGGTACGGGCGATCCTGGCCAAGGGCGCGGACTTCTCTCTGGTGGAGGGCGCAGGCGGCTGGCGCGTACCGCTGGCCGGCGAGGAAAACCTGTCAGACCTGGCGATGGCGCTGGGCATTCCGGTGATTCTGGTGGTGGGTGTGCGCCTGGGTTGCATCAACCATGCATTGCTCAGTGCCGAAGCCATCGAGCGGGACGGGCTCAGACTGGCCGGCTGGGTGGCCAATATCGTCGAGCCGAAAACCTCACGTCTGGAAGACAATCTCGCCACCCTCAGCGAGCGACTGCCAGCACCCTGTCTGGGGCGTGTGCCGCACCTGGGCAAAGCGACGGCCGCGGCGGTGGCGCAGCACCTCAATCTCGAGTTGTTGGCAGACTGGTAATAAACAGTAAAGTGACCATAGCCTTTTGCCTGTACGTTTTTTAGCCGTTTTCTGCTTCAATACACGCCATTAGGTTCTATATCCCTCAGGGGGCTGCCGATGGAAATCTCCGCCAACGCATTCAATTCGGGTTTGAACGGTATTCAGGCCGGGCAACGCCGTGTCGAGCAGGCAGCCGGTGATATCGCCAGCAACACCATCAACCCTTCTCAGCAGACCACGCAGACTCCGCCGCAGAATCAGGTCAACCCGAGCTCGCAGGTTTCCGAGCGTAGCCGTCCCGACCTGACCGAAAGCCTCGTTGCACTGCGTGTCGGTGAAAACGAAGTGCGCGCCAATGCGCGCGTCGTCGACACGGCTGACGAGGTGCTGGGCACCCTGATCGATACCCGCGCTTAAGTCGTCTCACCGCGGCCGCGCGGATGCGGCCAGCGGCGGGGCAGGAGGGCGCTCATGCAGATCGGCAGTAGCCTGCCACCTTTCACCCCCGCGCCGTCCGCCAGTTCGGCGAGACCGCTGTCGTCCGATGTTTCCCCTGATATTGCCCGTGCCGACCAGGCGCCTGTCGCCGCGCCACAGGAGCAGCAGGCCGACTCCGCTGCCTCCGGCCGAGAAGAGGCGGATCGCGATACCAACTCATCGACGCGCGCAGGCGAGGCCGAGCCAAGCCCCCAGGAGCAGCGCCAGCAGCAGCTGGAAATCGCCGATCTCGTGCAACGTGACCGCGAGGTGCGCACCCACGAGCAGGCGCACGCGGCCGTTGGTGGGCAATACGCCGGTGCGCCCACCTATAGCTTCAAGCGCGGCCCCGATGGGCAGCGTTACGCCGTCTCTGGCGAAGTCAGCATCGACACCGCTCCCGTTCCCAATGATCCCGAAGCGACGTTGCGCAAGATGGAAATCGTCCTGCGTGCAGCACTCGCGCCCATCGAACCTTCCCCGCAGGACCTGCGTGTAGCTGCTCTGGCTCAGGCGCAGGCGGCGCAGGCGCGCGTCGAACTGGCCGAGCAGCGGCGAGAGGAAGCCACCAACGCCGTCGAGCAGCGCAAGGCCCGTGAAGAAGCCAGACAAGCGGATGAGCAGCCCGCCGAGCAGTCGCAGCAGGCTTTGCCGCCAGCGCCTAATCTTGATCTGTATCGGCGTCTGGGTGAGTTGCCAGCGCCGGAGCCTCGCATCGATCTGGTCGCGTAGCCGGCCGATTGGCAGCGCTTGACAAGGGGTTGGCGTAAACGTATGTTTCAAACGCCTGTTTGATTGCTTCGGCCACAGCCTCGTGGCCAGGCAGCCGGGAGTGATCCCGAGAGCGACCGCCAAGACGGTCACCCCAACTACTAGGAATCCACCGCAGAGGTTTACCGTTATGCCTGACTACAAGGCCCCCTTGCGTGACATTCGTTTCGTTCGTGACGAGCTGCTGGGCTATGAAGCGCACTACCAGAGCCTGCCTGGCTGCCAGGACGCCACTCCGGACATGGTCGACGCCATCCTCGAAGAAGGCGCCAAGTTCTGCGAGCAGGTGCTGTCGCCGCTGAACCGTGTGGGTGACACCGAGGGCTGCACCTGGAGCGAATCCGGCGTGAAAACCCCGACCGGCTTCAAAGAGGCCTATCAGCAGTTCGTCGAAGGCGGCTGGCCGAGCCTGGCGCATGACGTCGAGCACGGCGGCCAGGGTCTGCCGGAATCCCTCGGTCTGGCCATCAGCGAGATGGTCGGTTCGGCCAACTGGTCCTGGGGCATGTACCCGGGCCTGAGCCATGGTGCGATGAACACCATCGGTGCTCACGGTACCGACGAGCAGAAGCACACCTACCTGACCAAGCTGGTTTCCGGCGAGTGGACCGGCACCATGTGCCTGACCGAGCCGCATTGCGGCACCGACCTGGGCATGCTGCGCACCAAGGCCGAACCGCAGGCCGACGGCAGCTACAAGGTTTCCGGCACCAAGATCTTCATTTCCGCTGGTGAGCACGACATGGCCGACAACATCGTCCATATCGTTCTGGCCCGCCTGCCCGATGCACCGGCCGGTACCAAAGGTATCTCGCTGTTCATCGTGCCGAAGTTCCTGCCCAACGCCGAAGGCGGCGTAGGCGAGCGCAACGCCGTTTCCTGCGGTTCCATCGAGCACAAGATGGGCATCCACGGTAACGCCACCTGCGTGATGAACTTCGATGGCGCCACCGGCTACCTGATCGGCCCGGCCAACAAAGGCCTGAACTGCATGTTCACCTTCATGAACACCGCTCGTCTGGGTACCGCGCTGCAAGGCCTGGCCCATGCCGAAGTCGGCTTCCAGGGTGGCATCAAGTACGCTCGCGAGCGTCTGCAGATGCGTTCGCTGACTGGCCCGAAAGCGCCGGAAAAAGCCGCTGACCCGATCATCGTGCATCCGGACGTACGCCGCATGCTGCTGACCATGAAGGCGTTCGCCGAAGGCAACCGCGCCATGGTCTACTTCACCGCCAAGCAGGTGGACATCGTTCAGCACAGCCAGAACGAAGAAGAGAAGAAAGCCGCCGACGAACTGCTGGCCTTCCTGACTCCGATCGCCAAGGCATTCATGACCGAAGTGGGCTTCGAAGCCGCTTCCCACGGCATGCAGATCTACGGCGGCCATGGCTTCATCAGCGAGTGGGGCATGGAGCAGAACCTGCGCGACTGCCGCATCTCGATGATGTACGAAGGCACCACCGGCGTTCAGGCGCTCGATCTGCTGGGCCGCAAGGTGCTGATGACTCAGGGCGGCGCCCTGAAGAACTTCACCAAGATCGTGCACAAGTTCTGCCAGGCCAACGAAGGCAACGACTCCGTCAAGGAATTCGTCGAGCCTCTGGCCAAGCTGAACAAGGAGTGGGGCGACATCACCATGAAGATCGGCATGGCCGCGATGAAAGATCGCGAGGAAGTCGGTGCCGCCTCCGTGGACTACCTGATGTACTCCGGCTACGCCTGCCTGGCCTACTTCTGGGCCGACATGGCGCGTCTGGCTGCCGAGAAGCTGGCTGCCGGTACTGATGACGAGGCTTTCTACAAAGCCAAGCTGCAGACCGCTCGCTTCTACTTCGCGCGCATCCTGCCGCGCACCCGTACGCATGTCGAAGCCATGCTGTCGGGCGCCAGCAACCTGATGGAGATGGACGAAGAGCACTTCGCTCTGGGCTTCTAAGACTGGCTCTGAGCCATCTCTTTCGGTTGAATCACAACGCCGCCCCTCGGGGCGGCGTTGTCGTTTTTGCGCCGGGTACTGAAGGGAATGTCGCATCCTGTCGCTGTTTTCAACAGGCGAAGCAGGCAGAATGCCTTCATCTCTCGCCCAGGATGTCAGCGTGATCCGTCCGGCCAATTTGCGCCTCAGTCACTTCTTCTCGTCGCTGCCTTTGCTGGCCGGTGGGATAGTGGCTGCTCTGCTGCCAGGGCTGAGCGAGTTCTTCATCTCCCTGTTCAATGTATTGCCGACGCTGCTGTTGTTGCTCGGCGGTGCGTTCTGTCTGGTCTATGGCCGTCAGCGCGAGGTGTTTCTGCTGCTGGCGCTGTATGTCGGCTACTTCCTGCTGGATATCCAGGTCGATCACTTCCGTGACAATGGCCAGATACGCGACGATGCGGCTCTGGTCTTCCATCTGATCTGTCTGTTGCTACCGCTGCTCTATGCCCTCTACGGCTGCTGGGAGGAGCGCTCGCACCTGGCGCAGGACATGTTCGCCCGCGCCTTGGTGCTGCTGGCGGTCAGCGCAGTGGCTTTCGGCTTGGCGCGCCGTTATCCACAGGGTATCGCCGACTGGCTGGCACAGATTCACTGGCCGTCGCTGCATGGTGCCTGGATGAACCTGGCGCAACTGGTCTATCTGGCGTTCCTGCTCGCTTTCATCGCGCTGTCAGTGCAGTACCTGCGCAAGCCCAGGCCGCTGCACGCGGCGCAATTGGTGGGGCTGTGCGGTCTGCTGTGGATGTTGCCGCAGGTGTTCATCCTGGCCAACGCGTTGCAGGTGATGATCAGCATGGTGATGCTCATGCTGGTGGCTGCCGTGGCGCACGAGGCCTACCAGATGGCCTTCCGCGACGAACTCACCGGGCTGCCGGGTCGGCGGGCGCTCAACGAGCGCCTGCAGCGCCTGGGGCGTGACTATGTGATCGCCATGGTCGACGTCGATCACTTCAAGAAATTCAACGATACCCACGGCCATGATGTCGGTGATCAGGTGTTGCGTCTGGTCGCCGGTCAGTTGCGCAAGGTTGGCGGTGGCGGCAAGGCCTACCGTTATGGTGGTGAGGAGTTCACCTTGCTGTTTCCCGGCAAGAGCGTGGAGCAATCCCTACCGCACATCGAGGCAGTGCGTATGGCCATCGAGCAGTACCGCATGCAACTGCGCGACCCGCAAAACCGCCCGCGTGATGACCGTGAAGGCAAGCAGCGCCGGGCTGGCAAGGCAGCCAGCGAGGTGTCGGTGACCGTGAGCATGGGCGTCGCCGAGCGTCAGGCCGAGCAACGCACGCCGCAGGAAGTGATCAAGGAGGCGGACAAGGCGCTGTACAGCGCCAAGGCCGCGGGGCGCAATTGCATCCGTAGCGCCGGCCAGCGTCGCGGGGCTGTGAAGCTGGTCTCCGGGCGCGAATAGCTGCGCTGGCAGACGAGCGGTCAGCAGAGGTTTTCCTTGGCCTCAGTCAATCAGATAGTTAGTGACTATCTGTGAATTACTGGTCACAACAAGACCCTATGTGTCTATAAAGTTGTTCAAGTAAACTCGGCCCTCTCACGTAAGTCCGTTTTCGAGGATGTGTCATGGCCGATTACAAAGCCCCCCTGCGCGACATGCGCTTCGTGCTCAATGAAGTATTCGAAGTCTCCAAGCTCTGGGCCGAGCTGCCGGCCCTGGCCGAGGTGGTCGATGCCGATACCGCCAGTGCCATCCTGGAAGAAGCTGGCAAAGTCACCGCGGGCAGCATCGCCCCGCTGAACCGCAGCGGTGACGAAGAAGGCTGCTCCTGGGACAACGGCGCGGTGAAAACCCCGGCCGGTTTCCCCGAGGCCTACCAGACTTACGCCGAGGGTGGCTGGGTCGGTGTAGGCGGTTCGCCGGAGTTCGGCGGCATGGGCATGCCCAAGGTGATCGGCGCCCAGGTCGAGGAGATGGTCAACTCGGCCAACCTGTCCTTCGGCCTGTACCCGATGCTCACCGCCGGCGCCTGCCTGTCGATCCTCAACCACGCCAGCGAAGAGCTGAAGGCGCAGTACCTGCCGAACATGTACGCAGGTGTATGGGCCGGTTCCATGTGCCTGACCGAGCCGCACGCCGGCACCGACCTGGGCATCATCCGCACCAAGGCCGAACCCCAGGCAGATGGCAGCTACAAGATCAGCGGCACCAAGATCTTCATCACCGGTGGTGAGCACGACCTGACCGAAAACATCATCCATCTGGTGCTGGCCAAGCTGCCGGACGCGCCGGCGGGCCCGAAAGGCATTTCGCTGTTCATCGTGCCTAAAGTGATGGTCAATGCCGACGGCTCCCTCGGTGAGAAAAATGCGCTGGGCTGCGGCTCCATCGAGCACAAGATGGGCATCAAGGCTTCGGCCACCTGCGTGATGAACTTCGACGGCGCCACCGGTTACCTGGTCGGCGAAGTGAACAAGGGCCTCAATGCCATGTTCACCATGATGAACTACGAGCGCCTGGGCGTTGGCATCCAGGGCCTGGCCCTGGGCGAGCGCAGCTACCAGAGCGCCATCGAATACGCCCGCGAGCGCATCCAGAGTCGCGCGCCGACCGGCCCGGTGGCCAAAGACAAAGCCGCCGACCCGATCATCGTGCATCCGGACGTGCGCCGCATGCTGTTGACCATGAAGGCGCTGAACGAGGGTGGTCGCGCCTTCTCCAGCTACGTCGCCATGCAGCTCGATACCGCCAAGTACAGTGAGGACAAGGACACCGCCAAGCGCGCCGACGAGCTGGTGGCGCTGCTGACGCCGGTAGCCAAGGCCTTCCTCACCGACATGGCGCTGGAAACCACCGTGCATGGCCAGCAGATCTTCGGCGGCCACGGCTTCATCCGTGAGTGGGGCCAGGAGCAGCTGGTGCGCGACTGCCGCATCACCCAGATCTACGAAGGCACCAACGGCATCCAGTCGCTGGACCTGATGGGGCGCAAGATCGTTGGCAGCGGCGGCAGCTTCTACAAGCACCTGGCCGACGAGATCAAGGCCTTCGTCGCTTCGGCCGATGCCAATCTCGACGAGTTCACCAAGCCGCTGGCGGCGGCCGTGCAGAACCTCGACGAGCTGACCGCCTGGGTGCTGGATCGTGCCAAGGGCAACCCCAACGAGATCGGTGCGGCCTCGGTGGAGTACCTGCATGTGTTCGGCTACACCGCCTATGCCTACATGTGGGCCTTGATGGCGCGTGCCGCGCTGGGCAAGGAAGGGCAGGACGAGTTCTACGCCAGCAAGCTGGGTACCGCGCGCTTCTACTTCGCCCGCCTGCTGCCGCGCATTCACTCGCTGAGTGCGTCGATCAAGGCCGGTAGCGAGTCGCTGTATCTGTTGGATGCTGCGCAGTTCTGATCCTGTGTGGTGCGTACGCAAGCCCCGGCCTGAGTGCCGGGGCTTGTGCATTTACAGGGTCAGAAAATCTCGTACGGGAACTCGATGATCAGGCGAACCTGATCTGAGGACACGTCGGACTTGCCGTTGCCGATACGGTGGGTGGCCTGACGCAACTTGAAGGACAGGTCCTTGGCCGGGCCACTCTGCACCACATAGCCCACGGCGAGATCGCGTTCCCAGTGGTCTTCGCTGTCAGCGTAATAGGCGTAGGGGCTGCTCGGATCCATCTTGCTGCCATCGACGTCGGTACCACGGATGTAGCGGGCGTGGAAGGTCAGACCGGGCACGCCATAGCTGGCCATGTTGAGGTCGTAGAACAGACCCCAGGAGCGTTCGTTCGGGCCGTTGAAATCCACCAATTGCGAGGAGTTGGCCAGGTAGATGGAATCATGGAAAGTGCCTGGCCCCATGCCCAGGTAGTCGAATGGCTGGTCGCCATTGATGCGTTGGTGGGTAACCTTGAAGGTGTGCGCGCCGACGGTGTAAGCGGCGGCGAACGACCAGGCGGTGACGCCGATCTCGCCGGCCAGCTTGCGACCTTCGTCATTCGAGCGATAGATGTTGAAGTCGAAGTTCAGGCTCTGATCGTCACTCAGCGAGTAGGTGTAGTTGGTGTTGGCGTAGTACTGACGCCAGATGTCCTTGTACTCCGAGCCATAGAGGCTGACGCTGAGATTGTCGGTGATGGCGTAGTTGCCGCCGACGAAGTCCACGGTATCCGTGCTGACGCCGGCGTAGGATGCGTAGAAATCATCGTCGTTGTTTGTGCTGTTGAAGTCCTTGGAGGCGGTCATGTGTCCGGCTTCGAGGTCCAGGCCTGTCCACTCTGAACTGGTCAGCCAGAATCCGGTAGCGGTGCCCGGAACCAGGCGCGCATCGGCCGGTGCGAAAACCGGGTTGTAAGGACGCAGGTTGTTGCCATAACGCAGTTCGGTGTTGGACAGGCGCATCTTCACCGAGGCGCCGGCAGAGCCTGCTGCGTCCTTGGTGCCTTCGCCATCCGGTACCAGTACGCCCGCCTGTCCAGAGTATCCACGACCACCATCGAGCTTGATCGCCGAATAGGCGCTCAGGTCGACGCCGAAGCCAAGGGTGCCCTGAGTATAGCCGGAGGTGTAGTCGAGGCGAAAACCTTGGCCCCATTCGCGCCGGTCATCAGCGCCGCCATGGCGGTCGTGATTCCAGTAGAGGTTGCGGGTCATGAACTTCAGGTGGCTGTCTTCGATGAAACCCTGGCTTTCGGCCTGACTGGCCAAGGCCAGTGGTGCCCCCGTTGCGGTGCTGATGGCCAGGGCCAGTAGTGTTTTTCTGCGAAATGACATGGCTTGCTCTCCGTATGTTTTTAGACATCGTTGGCGGCAGAGAAAGGGGTGTCGCGTCCTCCCTTGGTTGGCGAGAGTGTTGAAAGGGCCGATATGCTGGCCGTGAAGCAGCGAATCCCCCGAGTTCGCATTCGGCGAACCCGGGGGAGGGTACGGAGGTGAGGGGGGAGGTAATGGGTGAGAGCGACGGTCAGCGGTCAGATACCGACGCGATGGCGCATTGGCATCGTGTGGGCGTCGCTTTTGGCGTCCCGCAGTTCTTCTGGTGCTCAGCCTCTGCGCATTCGGCTAACGTAGAGTAGCGATGGCTGATCACTTTCCAGTGTGAGGCGCCCCTGCTCGTTCTCCAGCAGCACACCACTGTGTGCTGCCAGCACCTGCTGACCGCCCTCTGGCAGTTGATAGTGCAGAGCTTCGGGCGCGGCATTCCACAGCAGCAAAATCTCGGCATCGTTCTGCAGCGCCTGTTCGCCCTGCCACTCAAGCAACTGCAACTCATGCTTCCAGACGCCGCGTCGCGTCATCAGGTTGAGATCGGTGATCGGGCCGTCCAGCAGATGGGCGCTGATCGCTTCTTCACCGCCGAACACGGCTATGGCGCCACCGCTGAGCAGCATTTCGCGCTGCCCGTCGGCGCGTTGCAGGCACACGCCGTTACCGGCGAGCACGGCCAAGCTGCGGTCGATGCCCGGGAAGCTGGAAAAGGCACCATCCACCGCCACCTGCGCAGTGCTGATGCGCCAGGCGAAATCCTCCAGGCCGGCATCCGCTGGCGAAATAGCCAATTCCACGGTGGAGCCGCCACCGTTCTTCCAGGGCATTGCGCGGGCAGTTGTGGGGTCGAGCAGGGTGCAGGGCATGATCTCTCCAAATGTATATACATAAAGGCTGGGCGACAAACGGTTCCGATCACAGGGTCGGCGAAGATGTCTCCAAATAGAGGCCGGTAACGCTCTATTCAGGGTATCAAGCCGTCTTGCCAGGTCTTGTGATCATAAGGTCAGGCCGTTGCTGACAGCTTGACGCCGATTCGATCCACTCATATTGTATATACAAAACAAGCCGGGAGAATCCCATGCCGATGCATTCCACCTCGAAACAGCTCTGGCGCGATGTGCAGGCCTTCGATGGCCTGGCGCAGCTGGACGAGGCGATGAACGTACTGGTCGAGGACGGTCGCATTGCCGGTCTTTGGCCGTCACGCACCTTCGACGAGGCGCTGGCTCAGGGTGCAGTCGAAGCTGGGCGTGGCGGCGTGATGACCCCAGGCCTGGTCGATTGCCACACCCATCTGGTTTATGCCGGCAACCGCGCTGGTGAATTCGAGCAGCGCCTGGAAGGCGTCAGCTACGAAACCATCGCCCGCAACGGCGGCGGCATCCTCAGCAGCGTGCGCGCCACTCGCGCGGCCAGCGAGGACGAGCTGATCGCCGCCAGCCTGCCGCGCCTCGATGCGCTGCTGGCCGATGGCGTGACCACGGTGGAGATCAAGTCCGGTTACGGCCTGACCGTCGAAAGTGAGTTGAAGATGCTGCGCGTGGCCCGTCGCCTCGGCCAGCTGCGCCCGGTGCGCGTGCTCACCACGCTGCTCGGCGCCCACGCGCTGCCGCCGGAATACGCCGGCCGCGCCGACGACTACGTAAGCCTGGTCTGCGACGAGATGATTCCGGCCGCCGCAGCCGAAGGCCTGGCCGATGCGGTGGACGTGTTCTGCGAAGGCATCGGCTTCTCCCCGGCGCAGTGCGAGCGCATCTATCAGGCGGCTCAGGCCAACGGCCTGGCGATCAAGGCCCATGCCGAGCAACTGTCCAACCTGGGCGGCAGTGCCCTGGCCGCACGTTACGGCGCGCTGTCAGCCGACCATATCGAATACCTGGATGAGGCCGGCGTGCGTGCCATGGCCGAGGCCGGTACCGTTGCCGTGCTGCTGCCCGGCGCCTTCCATGTGCTGCGCGAAACCCAACTGCCGCCCATCGAGCTGCTGCGTCAGTACGGCGTGCCGATGGCCGTGGCCAGCGACGCCAACCCCGGTACCTCGCCGATCTGCATGCCCACGCTGATGGCCAACCTGGCCTGCACCCTGTTCCGGCTGACCCCGCGCGAAGCCCTGGCCGGCATGACCGCCCATGGCGCCCGCGCCCTCGGCCTGCCCGACCTCGGCCGCATCGCGGTCGGCGCGCCAGCGGATCTGTGCCTGTGGGATATCCAGCAACCGGCCGAACTGGCCTACGCGGTGCAGGCCGGGCGCCTGCGTCAGCGCGTTTTCAACGGAGCCATTACTCATGCTCGCTGATCGTCACAGCATGGCTGCCTGGAGCGGTCGTACCGACCCGGAAACCGACAGCGCGCGCTGGCACCAGCGCATCCGCGCACTCGCCGAAGACAGCCAGCCGGGCCTGGCCCTGCTGGGGTTCGCCTGCGACGAGGGCGTGCGCCGTAACCATGGCCGCGTCGGTGCTGCCGCTGCGCCGCAAAGCGTACGCAAGGCGCTGGCCAACCTGGCCTGGCATCGTCAGGCGCCGGCCTATGACGCCGGTGACGTGACCTGCGAGGACGGCGACCTGGAAGCGGCGCAGGCGCGCCTTGGCCATAACGTCTGCGCGCTGCTGGACGCCGGCCATCTGCCGCTGGTGATCGGTGGTGGGCATGAAGTCGCCTTCGGTAGCTGGTCGGGTCTGGCCGAGCACCTGAGCGGCCAAGCCACCCCACGCATCGGCATCATCAATTTCGACGCCCATTTCGACCTGCGCGACCCGGCCCATGTGCATTCCTCCGGCACGCCCTTCGCACAGATCGCCGAGCAGTGTGCCGCACGCGGCTGGCCGTTCCGCTACGCCTGCCTGGGCGTCAGCCGCGCCAGCAACACCCGCGCGCTGTTCGCCCGCGCCGCCGAGCTGGACGTGCTGGTGCGCGAGGATCACCAGATTCGCGAGTCGACCCTCTATGCCATCGGTGCCGAGCTGGACGCCTTCGCCGCCGAGTGCGACGCGCTCTACCTGACCATCGATATCGACGTGCTGCCGGCTTGCGAAGCGCCTGGCGTCAGCGCGCCGGCCGCCCGTGGCGTGCGCCTGGAGCTGCTGGAGCCGCTGCTCGAACGGCTCAAGGCCAGCGGCAAGCTGCGCCTGGCCGACCTGGCCGAGATCAACCCGGAATACGACATCGACAACCGTACCGCCAAGGTGGCGGCGCGGCTGATTCATCTGCTCAGCCTCTGAGCTCGACGCTTTCCCGCACAACAACAACTACGAGGAAACCCCGATGTTCATTACCGCCCGCTGCGGCCAGGAGCCGCGTCATGTCTGAGTCCCTGCCTTTGAGCGCTGGCGTGTCGCGCTCGCGCGCATTGGCGCGCCTGCTGGGCTACAGCCTGATCGGCCTGTTGCTGTTCTTCGTGCCGTTCGAGATCGCCGGGCGCTCGACCATCCTCCTCGACCACGCCGCCAGCGCCCTGCAACTGCACGCGCGGCCGCTGGTGGTCGGCGTGGCGTTGCTGTTCATGCTCTACGGCGCGGTCGCTCCCTGGCTCGACGGCAGTTGGCGGCGCAGCCTGACCCACACGGTGTTCAGCGTGCTCAAGGTGTTCGGCCTGCTGATCGGCGCCGCCTATCTGCTGCAGCTCGGCCCGCAGGCGCTGTACCAGCCGGACATGCTGCCGTTTCTGTTCGAGAAGCTGGTGCTCAGCCTGGCGCTAATCGTGCCGCTGGGTTCGCTGGCGCTGGTGTTCCTGATCGGCTTCGGCCTGCTGGAGCTGATCGGCGTGCTGATGCAGCCGGTGATGCGGCCGATCTGGCGCACACCGGGCAAGTCGGCCATCGACGCCGTGGCATCCTTCGTCGGCAGCTACTCGGTGGGCCTGTTGATCACCGACCGTATGTACCAGCAGGGCCATTACAGCGTGCGCGAGGCGGCGATCATCGCCACCGGCTTCTCCACTGTCTCGGCGCCGTTCATGGTTATCATCGCCAAGACCCTGGGCCTGATGGGCCAGTGGAACCTGTATTTCTGGGGCGCAATGGCGGTGACCTTCGCCGTCACCGCGATCAGCGCGCGCATCTACCCGCTGTCGCGCCTGCCGTCCGAATCTACGCCCGAGGCGCAGCTGCAACCCGGTGAAAGCCGCCTGGGCAGTGCCTGGCGCGCCGGCATGCAGCAGGCCAGCAATGCGCCATCGCTGGGCTTAGCGCTGCGCGAAACCTTCGTCGATGGCCTGCACATGACCGCCGCCATCCTGCCGAGCATTCTCGCCGTCGGCCTGCTCGGCTTGCTCGCCGCCAAGTACACGCCGCTGTTCGATGCCCTCGGCGTGCTGCTCTACCCGCTGACCTGGCTGTTCGGCCTGGACGAGCCGATGCAGGCGGCCCGCGCCATCTCCGCCGGCCTGGCGGAAATGTTCCTGCCGGCGATGCTGCTCAAGGATGCCGACGTGCTGGTCAAGTTCGTCACCGCCATCGTCTCGGTCAGCAGCGTGCTGTTTCTCTCCGCCTCGATTCCCTGCGTGCTGGCCACGCGGATTCCCCTGAGCCTGTGCCACCTGCTGCTGATCTGGCTGCAGCGCACCCTGCTCAGCCTGCTGTTGGCTATTCCGCTGGCCTACCTCGCACAATTTCTGGGCTGGCTCTGACCGCCCACCACTGACCCGTTCCCACAGGAGCCCGCAACATGACCAAGTTCCGCGACACCGAAATCCGCGCCCCACGCGGCACCACGCTCACCGCCAAGAGCTGGCTGACCGAAGCGCCGCTGCGCATGCTGATGAACAACCTCGACCCGGACGTGGCCGAGAATCCCAAGGAGCTGGTGGTGTACGGCGGCATCGGCCGCGCCGCACGCAACTGGGAGTGCTATGACAAGATCGTCGAGAGCCTGACCAACCTGAATGACGACGAGACCCTGCTGGTGCAGTCCGGCAAGCCGGTCGGCGTGTTCAAGACCCACAGCAACGCGCCGCGCGTGCTGATCGCCAACTCCAACCTGGTGCCGCACTGGGCGAGCTGGGAACATTTCAACGAGCTCGACGCCAAGGGCCTGGCCATGTACGGCCAGATGACCGCCGGCAGCTGGATCTACATCGGCAGCCAGGGCATCGTTCAGGGCACCTACGAGACCTTCGTCGAAGCCGGTCGCCAGCACTACGCCGGCAACCTCAAGGGCCGCTGGGTGCTGACCGCAGGCCTGGGTGGCATGGGCGGTGCCCAGCCGCTGGCCGCCACCCTGGCCGGCGCCTGCTCGCTGAATATCGAATGCCAGCAGACCAGCATCGACTTCCGCCTGCGCAGCCGTTACGTCGACGAGCAGGCCTCCGATCTGGACGACGCCCTGGCGCGCATCGCCAAGTACACCGCAGAAGGCAAGGCCATCTCCGTCGCCCTGCTGGGCAATGCCGCCGAGATCCTGCCGGAACTGGTACGCCGTGGCGTGCGCCCGGACATGGTCACCGACCAGACCAGCGCCCACGACCCGCTCAACGGCTACCTGCCGATCGGCTGGAGCTGGGCCGAGTACAAGGACCGTGCAGCCACCGACCCGGCTGGCGTGGTCAAGGCCGCCAAGCAGTCCATGGCCGTGCACGTGCAGGCCATGCTCGACTTCCAGAAGATGGGCGTGCCGACCTTCGACTACGGCAACAACATCCGCCAGATGGCCAAGGAAGAAGGCGTGAGCAATGCCTTCGACTTCCCCGGCTTCGTCCCGGCTTACATCCGCCCATTGTTCTGCCGCGGCATCGGCCCGTTCCGCTGGGCGGCGCTGTCCGGCAACCCCGAGGACATCTACAAGACCGACGCCAAGGTCAAGGAACTGATCCCGGATGACGCCCACCTGCACCGCTGGCTGGACATGGCCCGCGAGCGCATCGCCTTCCAGGGTCTGCCGGCGCGTATCTGCTGGGTCGGCCTGGGCCAGCGCGCCAAGCTCGGCCTGGCGTTCAACGAGATGGTGCGTTCGGGTGAGCTGAGCGCGCCCATCGTCATCGGCCGCGACCACCTGGACAGCGGCTCGGTGTCCAGCCCCAACCGCGAGACCGAGGCGATGCAGGACGGCTCCGATGCCGTGTCCGACTGGCCGCTGCTCAACGCCCTGCTCAACACCGCCAGCGGCGCCACCTGGGTGTCGCTGCACCACGGCGGCGGCGTCGGCATGGGCTTCTCCCAGCATTCGGGTATGGTCATCGTCTGCGATGGCACCGACGAAGCTGCCGCGCGCATTGCCCGCGTGCTGACCAACGACCCGGGCACCGGCGTGATGCGTCACGCTGATGCCGGTTACCAGATCGCCATCGATTGCGCCCGCGAGCAGGGCCTGAACCTGCCGATGATCGGCTGAGGAAAGAGATTCCATGAATACGCTTAACCTGAAACCCGGCCAACTGACCCTGGCCGACCTGCGCGCCGCCTACCAGGCGCCTGTGCAACTGACCCTGGACGCCAGCGCCCATAAGGCCATCGACGCCAGCGTCGCCTGCGTCAACCAGATCATCGCCGAGGGCCGCACCGCCTACGGCATCAACACCGGTTTCGGCCTGCTGGCCTCGACCCGCATCGCCAACGACGACCTGGAAAAGCTGCAGCGTTCGCTGGTGCTGTCGCATGCCGCCGGCATCGGTCAGCCGCTCGATGACGCCATGGTGCGCCTGATCATGCTGCTGAAGATCAACAGCCTGGCGCGCGGTTTCTCCGGCATTCGCCGCAAGGTCATCGAGTCGCTGATCGCCCTGGTCAACGCCGAGGTCTACCCGCACATTCCGCTGAAAGGCTCGGTCGGCGCTTCCGGTGACCTGGCGCCGCTGGCACATATGTCGCTGGTGCTGCTCGGCGAAAGCCAGGCGCGCCACAAGGGCCAATGGTTGCCGGCCACCGAGGCGCTGGCCATCGCCGGCCTGGAGCCGATGACCCTGGCCGCCAAGGAGGGCCTGGCGCTGCTCAACGGCACCCAGGTATCCACCGCCTACGCCCTGCGCGGTCTGTTCGAGGCCGAGGACCTGTACGCTGCCGCCAGCGTTTGCGGCGCGCTCAGCGTCGAAGCGCTGCTGGGTTCGCGCTCGCCCTTCGATGCGCGCATCCATGCCGCCCGTGGCCAGCGCGGGCAGATCGACGCAGCAGCAGCGTTCCGTCATCTGCTCGGCGACAGCAGCGAGATCGGCCGCTCCCACGCCGCCTGCGACAAGGTGCAGGATCCGTACTCGCTGCGCTGCCAGCCGCAGGTCATGGGTGCGTGCCTGACCCAGCTGCGCCAGGCTGCCGAGGTGCTCGGCGTCGAGGCCAACGCCGTGTCGGACAACCCGCTGGTGTTCGCCGCCGAAGGCGAGGTGATTTCCGGCGGCAACTTCCACGCAGAACCCGTGGCCATGGCCGCCGACAATATCGCCCTGGCCATCGCCGAGATCGGCTCGCTGTCCGAGCGCCGCGTCTCGCTGATGATGGACAAGCACATGTCGCAACTGCCGCCGTTCCTGGTGGCCAACGGCGGGGTCAACTCCGGCTTCATGATCGCCCAGGTCACCGCTGCGGCCCTGGCCAGCGAGAACAAGGCACTGTCTCACCCGCACAGCGTCGACAGTCTGCCGACGTCGGCCAACCAGGAAGACCACGTTTCCATGGCCCCGGCTGCCGGCAAGCGCCTGTGGGACATGGCCGCCAACACCCGTGGCGTGCTGGCCGTGGAATGGCTCGGCGCCTGCCAGGGCTTGGACTTCCGTGAAGAGCTGAAGAGCACGCCGGCGCTGGAACAGGCGCGTCAGGCGCTGCGCGCCAAGGTGCCGTATTACGTCGAGGACCGCTTCTTCGCCCCGGACATCGCCGCCGCCGATGCTCTGCTCGCCGAGCGCGTGCTGACGCCGCTGCTGCCGGCCGGCATGCTGCCGTCTATAGGCTGAGAACGGCGGTGGCGTAGCCCGGATGCAATCCGGGGCCTTGATATGAGGCCCCGGATTTCATCCGGGCTACGGTCTTTGTGTAGGAGCCGCGCCCCGCGGCGAATGCTGGTTAGGCCGCAGGTCTTGCGCAGTGGCCGCGACCGCTTTCGCCCCGAGGCGGGGCTCCTACGAGATCACTCGTATGGCTGATGTATCATCCGCGCACCGGGCATATCCAAGGAGCAGCCGTGACCAGTCCCACCCCGCGCTACAAGGCCATCGAGGATTTTCTCCTCGAGCGCATTCACGGCGGCGCCTACCCGGTCAACCACCAGATCCCGCCCGAGGAACAGCTGGCGCGCGACTTCGCCGTCAGCCGCATGACCGCCAACAAGGCGATCCAGAATCTGGTGCAGAAGGGTTATCTGGTGCGTCAGGCCGGGCTCGGCACCTTCGTCACCGACCGCAAGGCCGAGTCGCCGCTGCACGAGGTGATGAACATTGCCAGCGAAGTGCGCGGCCGCGGCCATGCCTACAGCAACGAAGTGGTGCGCTGCGAGGCCATCGCCGCCGATGACGAAGTGGCCCTGCGTCTGGGGCTGCGCCTGGGCGGCGAGGTGTTTCACAGCATCCTCGTGCACCTGCAGGACGGTCTGCCGATCCAGCTCGAGGACCGCTTCGTCAACCCGCGCTGGGTGCCGCATTACCTGCAGAGCGACTTCACCCAGGTCACCCCCAACGAGGTGCTGGTCGCCAGCTGTCCGATCTCGGATGTCGAGCATGTGGTCGAAGCGGTATTGGTGGATGCGCGCACGGCCGAGCTGCTGCAGATCGACCCGGCCATGCCCTGCCTGAGCGTGATCCGCCGCACCTGGTCGGACGATCACCTGATCAGCTATGCACGGCTGATCCATCCCGGTGACCGCTACAAACTGCGCTCGCTGCACAAACGCAGAGCGTAGGCTTTCCACAAACCGTAGGAGCCGGCTTGCCGGCGATGCGCAGTGGTTTCGTCGCAGTTAAAGCCCCTGCCACTGTGCTCGGGGTCAGTCGCTGATCAGCTGATCCACTAGCGCAGGATCGTCGATAAAGCGATTGCGCGTGCCCTGCAGCACCTCAATCTTGTCGTTGCGTGCCTTTTCTTCGGCATCCGGCGGGTCCATGCGGTGCCAGGCCTTGTACATCGGCACCAGGCCGACGATGGGCAACCCGTATTCGATGTGCATGTAGAAGATCGCCCGGGCGATATTGCCCTTGGCTTCGTCACGTGGCTCCACCAGCTGGAAGCTGGTTTTCAGGTCGCAGCCGATGTCGGCGAACTTGCTCGGTACGTCATCGGCCAGTTCGGCGAACTGGGCATTGCGTCGTGCCAGCTCCACGCGGCTCAGCGCCGGGTAGTAGTTGTGCAGGTCGGCGACGATGTACGGATAGCGCGGGTTCATGATGGTGCATTGGCGGTCGGTGACGCAGCGCATCGCGCTCTTGAGCTGCTTGCTGCTGTAGATCGGGCTGGCAGTGAGGGTGCCGCTTTCGCGGGCGAAGGTCTGGCCGCAATAGAGCGTGGTGCCGCCATTACCGTAAAGATCCTGCCAGAACGCCTGATCGATGGCCTGTTTGGCGTCGCCCAGTTGGGTCTGGCCATTGGCCAGGGAGAAGCTGCTGATGCAGGTTGCCATGCAACCAAGAAGCAAGGTGACTGCGCGCATACTCTAGCCCCAGTGACCGCCGTTGTCGGAGTCTGTTGTTTTTGTAGGACAAGATGCAGTCTAGCAAGACGTACGTCACAAAAAACATGGCCAAATGCTTTCTCCCAACCTGGAGTGGACTGGGCAAAGTCAGACGGCTGACAGAGGGAGAACTCGTGTAAGCCATGGCTTACACGATGTCACGATTTTCGCCACTGTCGGTCGATCAGGTACGAGCGTACTCTGCTGCACATGGATTCAGCGCAGGAAGCGCCTAGACGAACAGGGACACGCTGGACAGCCGCCAGGATGGTGAGCAGATCAAGGATGTCAGGACAACAGTCTGCAAGGCCCCGCAATCGCGGGGTTTTCTTTTTTCTGGCCCAGAGATTTTCAGCGGCCTGCTCAAGCTGCTCGTTGTTCGACGCGCAATTGCTCGAACCAATCCAGCGTCTCGTCCCACAGACGCTGCGCCGCAGGGCGGAAATACCCCATATGACCGATAGCGCCCAGGCCCTCAGCCTGCGAGTCGAGCGTGCGCGCCTGGTAGGGCGCATTCACATAGGCGGCCATGAAGGCATCGCGTGATGCCGGCGGTGCCCAAAGATCGTCCAGGCTGTTGAGCGCCACCATCGGTGTCTTCACCTGAGCGAAGCGCTCGGCCAGCCCCGGCATCTGCGGATCGTCGAAGAAATAGCGCGGGAAGCGGCACCAGCGTTTCCACTGACGGTACACGCCCAGCGGCAGATCCTCGCCCATGCCCAGTTTGCTCCAGGCCAGGTAGCCCTTGTAGCGCGTCATCAGCGGGCCTATCAGGCGCCACATGGCCAGCACGCGCACCTGCTCGGCCCTGGGCATCCAGCCGTGCCAACCGGCGCCGGTACCGAAGGTGTAGAAGCCGGCGACCTGATCATGGTTGGGCAGCAGGCCAAAGGCGTGACCGCCGAACGAATGACCGATCATGAACAGCGGGCGCTCGGCGTGCCGGTGTTGATCCACCGCGGCGGCCAGGTCGAGATGGGCCCAGTCCAGATACTCCATCTCGAAACCACGCAGGCTGTCTGGCTTGGACTGGCCGATGCCGCGGTAGTCCAGGGTCATGGTGTTGAAACCACGGCTGGCGGCGTGTTCGGCAAAACGGCGATAGAAACCTTGCGGCACCCCGGTGGCGCCAGCGATCAGCAACTGTGCCTGCGGTCGCTCGGCGTGATAGCGCGTGGCGGCCAGTTGGTAGTCGTCGAGTGCGAGCAGGGGCAGGTGTTCGCGGCGAATGGTTGTGTTCATGCTGGCGGGGACTCCGTGCGGTGCTGGCGGGTCAGGTGGAGCAGGGTGGCGACGGCCTGTTTCAGCGGCTCGCTGCTGCCGGCGACTCGCGCTTGCAGCAGACCGCCTTCGTAGAGCGCGACGAACAGGGCCGCGAGCCCTTCTGGCTGTGGGTAACCATGACGTTGCAACTGCTGCTGCAGTGCCTGGCGAATGGCGGCGAAGGCATTGGCCAGGGCTGCACGAATTTCATGATCTTGCGGACCGCTTTCCAGGGCCACGGTGGCTAGCGGGCAGCCGCGCTCGAAGGCGCTTTCCTGCAACTGGCCAAGCGCGCCCTGTAGCCAGATAGTCAGCGCATCGAGTGGATCGGACTGGCGCTCGAAGAGCGCAGCGAACGCCTGCTCGGCGCGCTGGCCGACACGCTCGATGGCGGCCACGGCCAGTTCGGTCTTGCCGTTCGGGAAGTGGTGATAAAGGCTGCCCTTGGGCGCATCGGCGGCGGCCAGCAGTTCGTTCAAACCAACGCCATGCAGACCCTTGCGTTGCAGGGCATCGATCATGGCGTCGATCAGTTTGTCGCGAGTAGTCTTGGTCATGGCCTGGATTATGTAGACCGGTCGGTCTAGCTGCCAGTGTCATTCAGGCCGCAGATGAGGGCATATCGGCATAGTGGAGCGCCGCCCAGCGGGCGGCGCGAGGTATCAGGCCTGCTTGGCTACCCAGGCGGCATAGGCGTCGATGAATTTCTGCAGGAACGGCTTGATGCCGTCGCTGAGTACGCCGTTCTCGTCGAAGAAGTTGCCGGCGCCACCGAGATAAGCCTCCGGCTGCTGCAGCACATGCACGTCGAGGAACACCAGGCACTGGCGCAGGTGATGGTTGGCACCAAAGCCACCAACGGCGCCCGGCGAGGCACTGAGCACGGCGCCTGGTTTACCGCTGAAGCCGCTCTGGCCATACGGGCGTGAGCCGACATCGATGGCGTTCTTCATCGGCGCCGGGATCGAGCGGTTGTATTCGGGGGTGATGAACAGCACCGCGTCGGCCGCCTTGAGCTTGCTGCGAAACGGCGCGTAGGAGGCCGGAGCGGTATCACCGTCGGCGTCTTCGTTGTACAGCGGCAGGTCGCCGATCTCGAGGATTTCCAGATTCAGCGAGGCCGGCGCCAGATCGGCCAGCGCCAGCGCCAGTTTGCGATTGATGGAGGCTTTGCGCAGGCTACCGACCAGCACGGCGACGTTGTAGGTCTTGCTCATGTGTACTCCAGAGGGTGTGGTGAGGAAGGAACAACCACTATAGACCCCGGATGTTTCAGCAGGTGCAGGGCACGCGCCTCATCACTCGCCGAACGCGTCCAGCAGATCGTCGGCGAAGGCCTTCTGCGCCTCGCTGGCGGGATGGCCACGATGGCTGGCCAGACGAAACTGCACGGTGAAATCCCACTTGCCGGGCAGCGCGCGCAAGCCGCCACGCTCTACCCAGGGCTGGGCGATGTGCTCGGGCAGATAGCCCAGGTGAGCACCGGAGAGGATGAACGCCAGGCTACCTTCGACCTGTTCGCAGCGCGCGCTGCTGCTGCCGCCTTGCCAGGGTTCGTCGGCTGCGATGAAGCGATAGGGATGCACCACGCGGTCGCAGGCCTGCAGGTCAGCGGCGCTCGGCGTCTCCCGGTCGAACAGAGGATGCTGGCGGCCGCAGTACAGGCGCTGGCGCTCGTCGAACAGTGGTTGGTAATCCAGCGCCGTCTGGCTGCCGGAAAAATAGCCGATGGCCAGTTGCAGCTGATCCTGCAGCAGGCGTCGCTCCAGCTCGGCGGGCATGGCGCTGAGCAGTTCGATCTGCACCGCCTGGTTGCGCTGGCGAAAACGTCCGACGGCCTTGCCGATACGCTCGATCACCTCGTCCGATAGCGCCTCCGATAGACCGATGCGCAGCTCGCCGAGCAGCTTGTCGGCCATGCCCTGGGCCTCGCCCTTGAAGGTCTCGATGGCGGCAAACAGCTTGCGCGTGGCGGCCAGCACCTGCTCGCCCTTGGGCGTCAGGCGAAAGCCGGCCTTGCCGCGTTCGCACAGGCGAAAGCCCAGGCGTGTTTCCAGCTTGGCCATCTGCGTGCTGATGGTCGACTGGCCGATGCCCAGTTCACCCTGCGCGGCACTGAAGCCGCCGCTCTCCACCACGGTGACGAACAGCCGCAGCAGTTGCAGGTCGAGGTCGCGCAGTTGGCTGAGCATGCGGGCTCCATACATTGATAGCTGTCAATGTTGGAGTAGAACACTTCGTATTTATCCGAAGCAACGCCGGGCGCAAGATTCAGACATCCCAGCCTCCAACAGAGAGGCACGGCCAACCAAGTCTGCCTGAGGATAGAACCATGCGTCTTGCTGCAACCCTGCTGCTCCTGGCCGTCGCCACGCCCCTGATGGCGGAGCCGAAACAGCTCAATCTGTACAACTGGGCCGACTACGTGGCGCCGCAGGCGCTTGCGCGCTTCCAGGCCGAGACCGGCATCCGCGTCAAATACGACACCTTCGACAGCACCGATGTGCTGGAGAGCAAGTTGATGACCGGCGGCAGCGGCTATGACGTGGTCTTTCCCGCTTCCAGCGGCCTGTCGCGGGCGATCCAGGCCAAGGCGCTGCAACCAGTACGGTGTGCCCTACACTTGGGGCACCGTGGGCCTGGCGATCAACAAGCAGGCCGTCGAACAGCGCCTACCCGGTGTGGCGCTGGACAGCCTCGACCTGCTGTTCAAGCCCGAGTACGCCAGCAAGCTCAAGGACTGCGGCATCTCCGTGCTCGACTCGCCGCAGGAGGTGATAGCCATCGCCCTCAATTACCTGGGCAAGCCGCCCTACAGCACCAAAGGCGCCGATCTGGACGCGGCCAGCGCGCTGCTCGCGGCGCTGCAACCGAACCTGCGCTACATCGGCAATGCCCGGCAGATCGACGACCTGGCCAAGGGCGAGACCTGCCTGGCGCTGACCTACACCGGTGACGCCGGCATGGCCGCTGCGCGCGCTGCCGAGGCCGGGCAGCCGTTCGAGGTGCTCTACCGCATTCCGCGCGAAGGCACGCTGATCTGGTTCGACACCATGGCCATTCCCGCCGACGCGCCGCATCCGGGCAACGCCCGTGCGTTCATCGACTTCATGCTGCAGCCCGAGGCCATCGCCGAGCTGACCAACGAGCTGTTCTTCGCCAACGCCAACCGCGCCGCCACGCCCCTGCTGGACGAGGCGGTGAGCGGTGACCCGGATATCTACCCGCCCGAAGCCGTGCGTGCGCGCCTGTTCGCCGAAGAAGTGCTGAGCCTGCGTGAGCAGCGTCAGCGCACCCGCCTGTGGACAGCCTTCCGCAGCCAGTACTGAGTCTGTAGGAGCGAGCTCTGCTCGCGAACATCACCGAAACGAGTATTCGACCATGGACCAAGCCTTCGACAACGACCAGGCCATCACCCGCGCCAGCCTCTACGGCACCGCCGCCGAGCCCACCTACGCCGGCATCACCAGCTTCATGCGCCGGCGCTACAGCCGTGACCTCACCGGCGTGGACCTGGCCATCAGCGGCGTACCGTTCGACACCGCCACCACCAACCGGCCCGGCAGCCGCTTCGGCCCGCGGGCGATCCGCGCCGCGTCGATCCAGTCGGCCTGGGCGCGGCATTTTCCCTGGGAGTTCGACCCCTTCGACCTGCTCGCCTGCGTCGACTACGGCGACTGCTATTTCGACCACGGCACGCCGCAGGACACCCCGGCGCTGATCGAGGCGCACGCCACGCGCATTCTCGAGGCCGGCAGCGCTTTGCTGACCCTGGGCGGCGACCACTTCATCAGCTACCCGCTGCTCAAGGCGCATGCCAGGAAGCATGGCACGTTGGCGCTGATCCACTTCGACGCGCACAGCGACACCTGGCCGGACGAGGAGGGCAAACGCATCGACCACGGCACCATGTTCTATCACGCTGCGCGTGAAGGCCTGGTCGATCCGGCGCGCTCGGTGCAGGTCGGCCTGCGCACCACCAATGATGATGTGATGGGTTTTCAGGTGCTCGATGCGCGCGAGGTGCATCGCAGCACGCCGGAGCAGATTGCCGAGCGCATTCGTGCGCGGGTGGGCGAGCATCCGGTGTACCTGACCTTCGACATCGACTGCCTCGACCCGGCCTTCGCCCCCGGCACCGGCACACCGGTGTGCGGCGGCCTTTCCAGCCATCAGGCGCTGGAGATCCTGCGCGGTCTGCGCGGTATCAACCTGGTCGGCATGGACGTGGTGGAAGTGGCACCGCCCTACGACAACGCCGAGGTCACCGCCCTGGCCGGCGCCACCCTGGCGATGGAGATGATCTGCCTGTATGCCGCGCGGCATAAGCTGGGTGAAAGGACCTAGGGTGGAAATCGCTGTTCATTTCCACCCGGGGTATTCGCGTCGTTTACCTATGGTGGACCGGTGAAGCGTGGTCCACCCTACGCTCTAACCGGCGTAGCCCGGATGAAATCCGGGGGTGCTATCTCGGGGCGTTCGCCTCGATTGCCCAGGGTGGATCGATGAGGCGTGAGCACCTTAAGCATTCCGGCAAAAAATCGGGCCTGTTAGGCCCGTAAGTTCACGCTCAAAGATTTTGTAGGCACTGGGCCAGGCCGATGGGCTCGGGCCGGAACAGCCGCGCATCCATCAGCTTCGGCTGGCGCACGATGGGGGCGAAGTCCATGCGCGCGAGGATGTCGCGCTGGATATCCACGCCCGGCGCCACTTCGATCAGCTCCAGCCCTTCGGTAGTCAGGCGCAGCACGCAGCGCTCGGTGACGTAGAGCACCGGCTGGCCACGTTCGGCGGCCAAGCGGCCGGCGAAGGTGCGGTGTTCCACCTCGGCAACGAACTTGCGCAGCTCGCCGTCCTGGACGATGCGCAGCTGGCCGTCTTCGATGCGGATGTCCTGCTTGCCGGCGCTGAAGGTGCCGACGAACACCACCTGCTTGGCGTTCTGGCTGATGTTGATGAAACCGCCGGCTCCCGCAAGGCGACTGCCGAACTTGGACACGTTGAGGTTGCCCGCTGCATCGGCCTGGGCCAGGCCAAGAAACGCGATATCCAGGCCGCCGCCGTCATAGAAATCGAACTGATAAGGCTGGTCGAGCAAGGCGCTATGATTGCTCGCTGCGCCGAAGTCCAGGCCCGAGGCCGGCACGCCGCCGATCACACCGGGCTCGGCGGTCAGGGTCAGGCGCTCGATCACACCTTCTTCGGCGGCCACCGCCGCCACACCCTCGGGCATGCCGATGCCGAGATTCACCACCGCGTCCGCTTTCAGCTCCAGCGCCGCGCGACGGGCGATCAGCTTGCGCACGTCCAGCGGCATCGGGGTCAGGCTGTCCACCGGTACGCGGGTCTCGGCGGCGAAGGCGGGGTTATAGGACGTGGCGAAGGTCTGCTGGTGATTGGCCGGCTCGGCCACCACCACGCAATCCACCAGGATGCCGGGAATCTTCACCTGCCGTGGGTTGAGCGAGCCGCGCTCGACCACCCGCTCGACCTGGGCGATCACCAGGCCGCCGCTATTGCGCGCGGCCATGGCGATGGCCAGGCTCTCGATGGTCAGCGCCTCGCGCTCGAAACTGAGGTTGCCGTCAGGGTCGGCACTGGTGGCGCGAACGATGCCGACGTTGATCGGGAAGGTCGGGTAGAACAGGTAGTCCTCGCCGTCGATGGGCATCAGCCGCACCAGATCGGCAGTGGTGCGCGCATTGAGCTTGCCACCACCGTGGCGCGGGTCGACGTAAGTGCCCAGGCCGACGCGTGACAGCTGTCCCGGCTTGCCGGCGGCGATATCGCGAAACAGCTGGGAGATCACCCCCTGCGGCAGGTTGTAGGCCTCGATGCGGTTGTCCACCGCCAGCTTCTGCAACCCCGGCACCAGGCCCCAGTGCCCACCGATCACCCGGCGCACCAGGCCCTCGTGGGCCAGATGATTGAGGCCGCGACCCTTGCCGTCGCCTTGGCCGGCGGCATACACCAGGGTCAGATCGCGCGGAGTCTGTTCAGCCATGAAGCGCTGCTCCAGGGCGATGGCGATCTGCTCGGCAAAGCCGATGCCGACGAAGCCGCCGGTGGCCAGGTTGGCGTTGTCCGGGATGCGCGCCACGGCTTCGGCGGCGGTCATGATCTTGCTCATTGCGGGTACTCGAAAGCGATTGAACAACACGGCATACGGACAGCACGGCGCCCGAGGGCGCCATGCTCGTCAGAAGCTTCCAAACAGGGTGCCCAGGGTGATCACCACAACCAACGCCACCAGTGGGAAGGCCACGGTGTTGACGAAGATGAACTTGTACGACTCGCGGTGGGTGAGCTTGCAGATCGCCAGCAGCGAGATCACCGCGCCGTTGTGCGGCAGGGTGTCCATGCAGCCCGAGGCCATGGCGGCGACGCGGTGCAGCAGCTCGGGGCTGATGCCGGCGGCGTTGGCCATTTCCAGGTACTGCGCGCCGAGGGTCTTCAGGGCGATGGACATACCGCCGGAGGCGGAACCGGTGATGCCGGCGAGGATGTTCACCGCCACCGCTTCGGAGATCAGCGGGTTGCTGGAGACGCCCAGCACCAGGTCACGGATGATGACGAAGCCGGCCAGGGATGCGATCACCGTGCCGTAACCCACCTCGGCGGCGGTGTTGAGGATCGGCAGCATGGAACCGAAGGCGCCGTCGTTGACGCTCTTCTTCAGGTCCATCCAGCGCTTCCAGTGCATGGCGATCAGCAGCACGATGGCCGCGCTGAGGGCGACGATGATCGACCAGATACCGATCAGCGACTTGGCGTCCTGCAGGCCGCCGTATTCCGGCTTGGCCAGGTAGCTGGTGTCGACGGCCGGCAGAATCTGCTTGGCCATCAGGAAGTTCAGCGCGATCACCACGAAGATCGGCAGCAGCGCCAGCCAGAAGCCGGGAATGTCGCGACGCTCTTCGACGACCGGGTCGTCGCGGTGCTCGCCGTAGCCTTCACCCGCGGCCATCAGCTTGCGCGACTGCGCGGTGAGCCACCAGGTGCCGAGGCCGAACATGATCAGGCCGGCGATCACCCCCAGGCCCGGCGCGGCGAAGGCGTCGGTGCCGAAGAAGGGGTTGGGGATGGCGTTCTGGATCGCCGGCGTGCCGGGCAGCGCGGTCATGGTGAAGGTGAACGAGCCGAGGGCGATGGCACCGGGGATCAGGCGCTTGGGAATGCCCGCCTCGCGGAACAGCGCGGCGCCAATCGGATACACGGCGAAGGCCACCACGAACAGCGACACACCGCCGTAGGTGAGGATGCCGCAGGCCAGCACGATGGCCAGGATGGCGCGCTCGCTGCCGACCTTGGCGACGATGCCGTGGGCGATGGCGCGCGCTGATCCCGAGTCGTCCATCAACTTGCCGAACAGTGCACCCAGCAGGAACAGCGGGAAGAACTGGATCACGTAGCCGCCCATGGCCTTCATGAACACCTGGGTGTAGGTGGGCAGCAGCAGAGCGATGTCGCCGGCGAACAGCAACGCCAGCAGGGCCAGCAGTGGGGCGAGAATCAGGACGTTGATGCCGCGATAGGCGAGGTACATCAACAATGCGAGGGAAATCAGAATACCGAGGGTACCCATGGGTGGTTCCTTTTGTTGTTGTTCTAGCGGCTCGAGGCCGTTTTATCGGGAAGGCACGGATGCGGCAGCGCGCCTTTGCCGGATATAGAGCCAGAGTCGTGCCAGGCGGCGTTACGACTTTGGTCGATAGGGCGGGAGGCCTCTGCAGCGAGGGTTTCAGGCTTGAGTGTGTGTTTTAAGATGGGCGTGGCGAGTGGCGCAGCTGTCCATATTTCTGGATTTATTCCAGGTTTTTGGATGACCTGCTGATTTTTAGTCCAGGAAATTGGACGTTGGTGGTTTTCATAATTGCGCCCGCCCGGTTCCCATCCGGCGGGTTTCACCCGCCCTACCGGTGATGTAGGGCGGGTGCAACCCGCCAATTGTTGATTGCATAAAGGGCAGGCCCCGGATTTCATCCGGTCTACGCGATTACGGCCAGCAACGGTTTCTGTAGGAGCGGCTTTAGCCGCGAAGCGATTTCCGGTTCGGTGACAATCGCGGCTGAAGCCGCTCCCACGACCAGTAATCAATACCGTAGCCCGGATGCAATCCGGGGCTTTTGTGGGCGCCTGCTCCCGGATTTCATCCGGGCTACGCGATTGCGGCTGGCCACGCTTTTTGTGGGAGGGGCTTTAGCCGCGACTGTTGTGGGGAAGTGTTGCGGGTGGCGCATCGCCGGCAAGCCGGCTCCTACAGAATAAGGCGCTCAGTCCCGCCGACCCAGCCCATGCTGCGCCAGCTTGGCGTAGAACCCGGCGCGGGAAATGCCCAGGCGCTCGGCGGCCAATTGGCGATTGCCATCGGTTGCCGCCAGTGCCGCCTGCAACGCCTGGCGCTCGGCTTGCGTCAGCTGTTCGGCCAGTGTCTGCGCCGTACTCGCCATTGCCGGCGCAACGGGCATAGGCGCACTCGGCGCCACCGGATCGACCAGCAAGCCACGCAAGGCTTCGCCATCCAGCCGCCCATCGACCGCCAGTTGCGCCCGCTCCAGCAGGTTGCGCAGCTCACGCACATTGCCCTTCCACGGCTGCGCACAGAGCAGGGCGAGGGCATCGTCCGTCAGCTCCATGGGCGCCAGGCCGGAGCGGTTGGCCAGGTCATCGAGCAGGTGTTCGATCAGCGCGGGAATGTCGCTGGCACGTTCGCGCAGCGGCGGTACGCGCAGGGCCAGCACGTTGAGCCGGTAGTACAGATCATCACGGAACTGCCCGGCCGCCACCTTGGCTTCCAGGTCGATATGGGTCGCGGCGATTACCCGCACATTGAGCGGCTTGACCTGGTTGGAGCCGAGCGGCTCCACCTCCTGCTCCTGCAGCACGCGCAGCAGCTTGGCCTGCAACGGCAGCGGCAGATCGCCGATCTCGTCGAGAAACAGCGTACCGCCGTTGGCCACTTCGAACTTGCCGATGCGCGCCTTACGGTCTGCGCCGGTAAAGGCGCCGGGTGCGGTGCCGAACAGCTCGGCCTCGACCAGGGTCTCCGGAATCGCCGCGACGTTGACCGCGACGAATGGCCCGTTGGCGCGCGGCGACAGGTTATGGATGCCCTGCGCCAGCAGCTCCTTGCCGGTGCCGGTCTCGCCGCGGATCAGCACGGTGGAGTCGAGCTGCGCAGCACGGCGGGCCTGGCGCTTTACCTCGCTGGCCGCACTGCTGGCGCCGATGAAACCGGCGATGGTGTAGCGCGCGCGGCGCGCCTTGGCCAGCTCGTGCTGGGTGGCGAGCAGTTGCGTCTGCAGGTTGGCGTACTTGGCCATCAGCGGCTTGAGATGGCGGGCGCGGTCGAACAGGACGAAGCCCAGGGCGCCGACCAGGGTGCCGTCCTCGTCGCGCAGCGGTATACGGGTGACCACGAAGTGCTCGCTGCCGAAGGCCATCAGATCGAGCATGCTCGGCTGGCCGCTTTCCACCACCTCGCGCAGGCGGCTGGCCGGCAGCACTTCCTCGATCTCCTTGCCCAGTGCCGTGCGCGCATCGGCGATGCCGACCTTCTGCGCGTACTTGTCGTTGATCCAGACGATACGCGCCTGGCGATTGACCGCGATGGTGCCCTCGCACTGCGCATCGAGGTGATCGAACAGCAGCGGCATGGCCACCGCGCGAAAGCGTTCGGGCGACACGCCGATGATCAGGCCGTGCTGGTCGAGGTCGTCGCGGGAAATGGCCATGGGGAGTGTCCGAAAATGAGATGCCGGTGATTATGGGCAGCGCCGATCAGGCCGGGCAACGTCAACAGTCATCAGACAATGGCATTCGCTGCGCGCTTCTGGAATAGTTGGGCGGCCGCGCGTAACCCGCCGGCACCTGCCGATCGCCCACAAGGCCTGCCCGGCAGCCGTGACACCTGCCGTGTCCCTTTTGCGTGCCGACCAGGCGCGCCAGGCGAGCCATCCGCTCGCCGCTGGATCCGCACCGCTTTGCCGGTGCCACAACGACAATGACCAAGATCCATACAAGGACGCCCCGATGAAACTCAAGCGACTCTTCTCCGCGCTCGCCGCTGGCGCTGCGCTGACCGCCCTGTGCGCCACCGCGCAGGCGCGTGAATACTCCGTTTCCACCGTACTGTCGGACGCCTTCCCCTGGGGCCAGGCCGCGCAGAAGTGGGCCGACCTGGTCAACGAGCGCTCCGAGGGGCGTATCACCCTGCGCGTGTACCCCAATGCGCAACTGGTCGCCGGCGACCAGACCAAGGAATTCTCCGCCATGCGCTCGGGCCTGATCGACATGGCCGTGGGCTCGACCATCAACTGGTCGCCGCAGGTGCCGGAACTCAACCTGTTCTCCCTGCCGTTTTTGATGAAGAACGATGCCGACCTCGACGCCATCACCCAGGGCGAAGCCGGCAAGCTGGCCTTCGCTGCCATCGAACAGCGCGGCATCGTGCCGCTGGCCTGGGGCGAGAACGGCTTCCGCCAGCTGTCTAACTCGGCCAAGCCGGTGCGCAACCCGGCCGATATGACGGGCCTGAAGATCCGCGTGGTTGGCTCGCCGCTGTTCCAGGACACCTTCACCGCCCTTGGCGCCAACCCGACGCAGATGAGCTGGGCCGATGCCAAGCCGGCACTGACCACCGGCGCGGTGGACGGCCAGGAAAACCCGCTGTCGGTATTCGACGTGGCACGTGTCGACCAGGTGGGCCAGAAGTACCTGACCCTGTGGGACTACATGGCCGACCCGCTGGTGTTCGCCGTTAACCAGCGCGTATGGAAATCCCTGCCCGAGGAGGATCGCGAGCTGCTCAGCCAGGCCGCCATCGACGCCGGCAAGTGGGAGATCGAGCTGTCGCGCGGCGCTCAGGCGCAGCGCCTGGTCGACGTGCGTGAGCGCGGCGTGGAAGTGATCGAACTGAGCGACACCGAGCGCGCGGCCTTCGTCGAAGCCACCGCCAGCGTGCATGAGAAATGGGCACCGCGTATCGGCGATGCGCTGATGGATGCCGCGCGCAAGGCCGTGGCCCAGCCCTGATTCGTTTTATCTGACCGCAAGCCCACACTACGGGGCGTAGTGGTGGATGTCCCGCAGCCCGCTCTGCTCCCTCTCCCGCATGCGGGAGAGGGGCCGGGGGAGAGGGCAGGGGTGTCACCACTGGCGCGCCTTGCTCCGGTCATTCGAGGTTCTTATGAGCAAGCAAGTCGACGCGCCGCTGGAGCGCGTGCTCGCCACCCTGGCCCTGGTGATCATCAGCCTGATCAGCCTGGCCAACGTCGTGGTGCGTTATTTCACCGATGCCTCCTTTGCCTTCACCGAGGAGATCTCGGTGTTCCTGTTGGTCATCCTCACCTTCGCCGGTGCCTCGGTGGCCATGCGCAGCAACCGGCACATTCGTATCGGCCTGCTCGAGCGCCTGTTCCCGCGCCTGCGCACGCCGCTGATCCTGTTGCAGTGGCTGGCCGGCGTTTTGGTGCTGGGGCTGGTGTGCTGGTATGGCGGCCAGTTCGCCTGGGAGGAATTCCAGTGGGATTCCGAGTCGCCCGGCCTCGGCCTGCCCAACTGGTGGTACGTGATCTGGCTGCCGGTCCTGGCGCTGCTGCTGTTCGTGCGCCTGACCCAGATGACCGTCGATCGCCTGCGCGGGAGAATCAGTGATGAGCCCTGATCTCTGGCTGATCCTCAGTTTCGCCGTGCTGCTGGCGCTCGGTGTGCCGGTGGCCTTCGCCCTCGGCCTCTCCGGCGCCATCGGCATCATCGCCGGACTGTCGCCGGACATGCTCGCGACCCTCGGCACCAACACCTACAACGGCGTGGCCAAGTACCCGCTGATCGCCATTCCGCTGTTCATCCTCACCGGCCTGGTGTTCGAGAAAGCCGGTGTCGCGCTGCGGTTGGTGCGCTTCGCCCAGGCGCTGATCGGCCCGCGTCATGGCGGCCTGGCCATGGTCGCGGTGCTGGTGTGCCTGATCATGGGCGGCATGAGTGGCTCTGGCCCGGCCGATGCCGCCGCCGTGGCCATGGTGATGCTGCCGAGCATGACCAAGGCGGGGTATCCCAAACCCTTCTCGGCTACGCTGATCGCCGCCTCGGCCTCGACGGCGATCCTGATTCCGCCGTCCATCGCGCTGATTCTCTACTCCATCGTGGTGCCGGGCGTGGACCTGCGTGCGCTGTTCGCCGCCGGCCTGTTCCCCGGCATTCTGGTCGGCCTGGTGCTGCTGGTACCGGCCTGGCTGCTGTCGCGTCACTACGGCTGGGAGTCGCCGGAATCAAGTGAGCGGCCACCGCTCGGGGAAAGCTTCAAGCAGGCGCTGCCAGCGCTGTTCGCCCCGGTGCTGATTCTCGGCGGCCTGCGCAGCGGCCTGTTCACGCCCACTGAAGCCGCCGTGGTCGGCGTCACCTACGGCGTGCTGATCGGCCTGTTCGTCACCCGCGAGCTGGACTGGCGCAGCCTCTGGCGTCTGTGTGGCGAAGCCGGGGTGATCTCCGGTGTGGTCATGCTGATCATCGCCCTGGCTGGCATCTTCGCCTGGGCCGGCACCATGCTCGGTACCTTCCGCCATCTGGCCGAATGGCTGATCTCGCTGTCGGACAACGGCTGGGTGCTGCTGGCGCTGGTGATGCTCGCGGTGCTGCTGGCCGGCATGCTGCTCGATGCCATCTCCATCTACCTGATCCTGATGCCGATCCTGATTCCGGTGATGCAGCACTTCGGCTGGAACCCGGTGTGGTTCGGCATCCTGCTGGCGATGAACATCGCCATCGGCCAGTTCACCCCGCCGGTGGCGATCAACCTGATGGTCACGGCGGAAGTGGCCAAGATACGCCTGGAACAGACCGTCGGCTGGGCGGCGCTGTTCGTCGTGGTGATGTCCAGCGCCCTGCTGCTGGTGGCGATCTTCCCGGAAATCGCCCTGTGGCTGCCGCGCGTGCTGGGTTATGCGGTGTAAAACAGGCCAGGCCGTCTATAGTTGCCTGATGGTGCGCAGCGGGGGGCTGCGCACCGCTGAGGGCGGCAGCGCTGGGCACCAAGATGAGTGACGGCAACTATAACGATCACAGGGATGTAGGCGCAGGGCATTGCGAAGGGCTGCGCGAGTCGGGCAAACGCAAGCTGATGCGCACCATCCTGCTCGCCACCGGCCTGACCCTGGGCGGCTTCGCCGTGCTGCAGGCCCTGGCCGGCAACTACCCCTTCGCCATCCTCGAAGTGCTGTGCACCGCCTTGCTGCTGTTCGGCGCCTGGCGCATCGAACGCGCTCGCCATCTGTACCTGTGGATCTACCTGTATCTGATCCCGACCTTCTGCTTCATCCTCTACATCATCGTCATGCCGGACGCCTCAGCGGCGGCGTTCGTCTGGCTGTACATGATCCCGCTGCTGGCCTACCTGCTGCTGGGCAAGCAGCGCGCCTTCCTGCTCACCGCGCCGTTCATGTGCGCCGGGCTTTTGCTGTACTTCACCGACAATCACCTGACCCTGGACACACACGGCCTGATCGACCTGGGCAATGCCGCCCTGTGTGGTGTGCTGATCCTGGTATTCGTGCATATCTACGATGGCTTGCGTATGCAGGCCTACGAGGAGCTGCAGCGCCTGGCGCAGACCGATTCACTGACCGGCGTGGCCAGCCGTGGCAGCTTCCAGCACGCCCTGCAACGCAGCATTCAGGAGGCCGAACGCAGCAACGGGCATCTGGTACTGGTGCTGCTCGACGTCGACCACTTCAAGCAGGTCAACGACCAGTGGGGGCACGAGGCGGGCGACATGGCGCTGCAGCACATCTGTCAGATCCTCCAGCAGCGCCTGCGCGTGACCGACTTTCTCGGTCGCCTGGGAGGGGAGGAGTTCGGCCTGCTGCTACGTCATACCGACAGCACCGGCGCCGACCCGCTGGTGGAAAAACTGCGCAAGCAGATCGCCGAACAGCCGCTTGAGTACGACGGTGAGCCGATCACGCTGTCCGCCACCTTCGGCCTGGCCACCTGGCCCGTGGACGGACGCAGCGCCGCCGAGCTCTACCGCGCCGCTGATCGTCGCCTGTACAGCGGCAAGCAGCGCGGGCGCAACCAGCTGGTCAGCGCCGACATACCGACCGAGCTGCTATTGGACAAATTCGACGTGCGCCTGTGAGGGCCGGCTAGCGTGCTGCGTTGGCAGGTGCGGCGGGTACGCAGGGCTGCTGGCCGGCACCCGCCAGGTTCTCGACGTTATTCAGCACGTTGTGGCCCTGGTTGACCTTCTGCGCGTTCTCCGCAACCTCCATACGCTTGGCATAAGTCGTGGTGTTGCCATTGAAGCTCTGCTGCGTCTCCAGCACGGTGTTGGCCATATCCAGCAAGCTGCGCCCGGTGGCGATCAGGTTGCTGGTCGCGCTCGGCGCACATGGATCGTTGGCCAGCTGGGTATTCTGCAGCCCCTGAGTTTGCGTGTTCTGCGCCAGGCAGCCGCTCAGCGAGGCCAGCACGGTGGCGCTCATGAGGACGCCCAGGGTTCCTTTGATGTTCATCAGACATTCCCTTCTATGACCGGGCCCCGACCCAGTGCCGAGGCGTTGCCCGGATTCTAGGAATGGGTGGGGGCGCACGAAATAGTACGGGTGTACTAGTGCCTCTTTGCCTGCCAACCAGTTCCTTGCGCCGGCCGCAGGCTCCGGCCTAAGGTGCCGACACCACAACATGAGCTGTAATCAGCAGGGAAACGTCATGTCCGGGACTGTCTCCGCCGCGTATGACACCGAACGCGCCCAGGCCGGGGTGCGGATGATCTTCATGTCGGTCGCGGCCTGCTACATCGTGATCCTCTACCATCTGTCGCTGATTAACCCGGCGCTGGTATGGACGATCTTCGTCCTGGAGTGCGTCTTCAGTGTCGTCGCCACGCTGATCTGGTTCGATATCCGGCGGCGTCCGGGCAACTATCGCGGGCGCCGGCTGATCACCATGCTTACCGACTACTCCGGCATCGCAGTGACCATGGCGCTTGGCGGCGCGGCCATGCTGCCGGTCTATGCGATTCTGCTGTGGGTCACCATCGGTTATGGCTTGCGCTACGGTTCCGGCTACCTGCTGCTGGCCACCCTGATGGCGCTGCTGTCGCTGAGCGTGGCCGCCAGCCTGTCGGCGCACTGGCAATCGCAGCCCTACCTGATCGTCACGCTGCTGCTCACCACCCTGCTGGCGCCCGCCTACATGCACGCCCTGCTCAAGCGTTCGCGCCAGGCGGCCGAGGCCGAGCAGGCGGCCAACCGGGCCAAGTCGCAGTTTCTCGCCCAGGCCAGCCACGACCTGCGCCAACCCATTCATTCCATCAGCCTGTTCACCGCCTGCCTGCGCGACAGCAGCCTGGGCACCGAGCAGCGGCGCCTGGTGGAGAACATCGACAAATCACTGCACAGCGTCGCACGCCTGTTCCGCACGATTCTCGATATGTACTCGCTCGACAGCGGCAAGGTGGTGCCGCAACTGGAGTCGCTGGAGCTGCGCAGCCTGCTGCAGCAACTCATCCAGCAGAACGCTGAAGCGGCGCGCTGGGCCGGGGTCGAGATGCGCCTGCGTTGCCCGCCGCTGCACGTGCGGGCCGACCCGGTGCTGCTCACCACCATGCTGCAGAACCTGCTGTCCAATGCCCTGAAATACGCGCCGGGCAAACCTCTGTTGATCGCCTGCCGCCGACGTGGGCCAGGGGTTGCCATCGAGATCTACGACAAGGGACGCGGCATCGCCGCCGGCCATCTCGACAGCGTCTTCGAAGAGTTCTATCGCGTGCGCCAGGAGCGCGACAGCGACGTCGAGGGAATGGGCCTGGGCCTGGCCATCGTCAGGCGCCTGGGCGCGCTGATGGACATGCGCGTGAGCATTCACTCCGTGGAGGCCCGCGGCACGCGGGCGGTGATCGACGGCCTGCAGCGCGTCGAGGCGCCGCGCGCGATGTCCTCAGCCAAGGGCAGCAGCCTGCAGACGCCGCGCATGCTCGATGGCTTGCGCGTGTGCCTGATCGAGGATGACCAGAACGTGCTGCTGGCCACCGCCACCTTGCTGCAGAAGTGGGGCTGCGAAGTCGCTACCTTCAGCACGCTGCCCGATACCTCTGCGCAGTTCGATCTGGTGGTGACGGACTTCGACCTCGGCACCGAAGCGTCGGGGGCCGACTGCATCCAGCACGTGCGGCGCAGCAGTGGGCGCAAGGTGCCGGCGATCATCATGACCGGGCACGACGTGCGTCGTGTGCAGGAGCAGGTGGGTGACAGCGAAATTCCGATCCTGTCGAAACCGGTGCAGCCCGCCGAGCTGCGTTCGCTGCTGGTGACCTTGAAACTCAAGCTCAAGACCGCGTGATGCTCACACCAGCCCGGCCTTGGCTCCCTTGGCTGCGGCTGCGGCACGGGTGCTGACGTCCAGCGTGCGCAGCAGCGAGGACACATGGATGCGTACGGTAAAGGGCGAGATCGCCAGCTCGCGGGCGATTTCCTTGTTCGACAGGCCACGCACCACCAGCCGCAGTACCTCCTGCTGACGTGGCGTCAGTTGCTCCAGCAGATGACGATCCTCGGCGAAGGCCGGCACGCCAGCTGGGCCCAGGGTCAGGACGAACTCGCCGGCACGCACGGCCAGCAAGGCATCGGCGATTTCATCCGGTGGCGTCGCCTTGCCGATGAAACCGTCCGCGCCTGCCGCCATCACTTCATCGATCAACTCGCGGTTATCGACCATCGACACGATCACGATCGAGCTGCGCGCAAACGTCTGACGCAGCGCGCTGATGGCCTGCGGCGACTGGCCGGGGAACAGCAGGTCGAGCATGAACAGGCTCGGCGCCGTGCCGGCTTGCGCCAGGCTCAGCACTTCATCCATGTCTCCGGCTTCCACAACGCACGCCTGGGGGAAGACGCGCTGGGCGATGCGACACAGGCCATCGCGGAAAACCGGATGATCGTCGGCGACGATGATGCGTTCTTGTGGTGATTGTTCGGACATACTGGGCGCTTCCATCCTGGCGCCAGACTAAGGTCATATCCCTGGCGGCGCCAGCGTCTGGTTCTCAGTATTGCCGCTGGCTTGGTCGCCCAGAGTGAACTGCAAGGCGCCAGCCGCAGTCTGTTCAGGTACCCCTTATGGAATGTAAAGGAGTACCGCATGGACCTTATCCGCATCCTCATCGCCATCCTGCTGCCGCCGCTGGGCGTGTTTCTCCAGGTTGGTTTCGGCGGCGCGTTCTGGCTGAACATCCTGCTCACCCTGCTCGGCTACATCCCCGGCATCGTCCACGCGGTGTACATCATCGCCAAACGCTGAGGCCTTATCGGCTGATGTGTTCGGGCAAGCGGCGCCGAGCGCTGCTCTCGTAGGGTGGGTTAGCCGCCTGTGACATTGCCGATCGACTCGCAGTGTCGGCTGCGGCGTAACCCACCATCGGCGCAACGCGGTCCATCGTCTGGTGGATTACGCGGCGCACCACCTTCATCTGCGTCTGGAATACTCGGCATTCGGCGCCGCTAACCCACCCTACGCTACGGTGGGTTTTTCGCCGTCCTTCATTCCCTCCGCAAAAAATGCACGCTGAACAGCTGCGCCGGGTCGCGCCACATGGCGACCGAGGCGAAGCCGCATGCGCCCGCCAGATCACGAAAGCCGCTCGGCGTGTACTTGTAGGAGTTCTCCGTGTGCAGGGTTTCGCCAGCGGCGAAGTCGAACACGCGATCCTCGATGCGTACCCGCTGCGCCTGCCGGCTCACCAGATGCATCTCGATGCGTGACTCGGCTTCGTTGTAGAAGGCCCGGTGCTGGAAGCGGCGCGGGTCGATATCGCTGCCCAGCTCATTGCGAATGCGCTCGAGCAGGTTGAGGTTGAACAGCGCAGTCACCCCGGCCTGGTCGTTGTAGGCGCGCTCCAGCACCTGGCGGTCCTTGACCAGATCCACACCGATCAGCAAGCCACTGCCGGCCGGCAGCGCCCGATGCAGGTTGCGCAAAAAGGCGCGGGCTTCATCCGGGTCGAAATTGCCGATGCTGGAACCGGGGAAGAACGCCAGTGGCCGTTGCCCCAGCGCCTCGGCGGGCAGCTTCAAGGGCTGGCTGAAGTCGGCGCACAGCGCGTGCACGTCGAGCCAGCGATAGTCGGCCGCCAGGCGACGGGTGCTGCTATGCAGAAACTCGCGGGAGATATCGATGCCCAGGTAACGCGCCGGGCGCAGGGCTTCGAGCAACAGGCGGATCTTGCGGCTGGCGCCGCTGCCCAGCTCCACCAGGCTGGCGTTGCGCCCGGCCAGCTCGGCGATATCGCGCGCCGCCAGGCGCAGAATGGTTTCCTCGGTACGCGTCGGGTAGTACTCCAGCTGCAGGCAGATCAGCTCGAACAGCTGCGAGCCGCGATGATCGTAGAAGAACTTCGGTGACATCGCCTTCGGGCTGGCCGCGAAGCCGCGCAGCGCTTCTTCGCGCAGCGACTCCAGTTCCGGGCTGATCGACTGTTCGTGGGTACGGATTGCCAATGCCATGCTCAGAGCTCCTTGGCCAGGCGCAGGCCGGAGAACTGCCAGCGCATCGTCGGGTAGAAGAAGTTGCGATAGGTGGGGCGCACGTGGTCTTCCGGTGTGGCGCAGCAACCGCCGCGTAGCACCATCTGCCCGGACATGAACTTGCCGTTGTACTCACCCAGGCTGCCGCCCAGCGGCCGGAAGCCGGGGTAGGGCCGGTAGGCGCTGGCCGTCCATTCCCAGACATCGCCGTAGAGCTGCTGCAGGCCATCGCCCGCGCCCGCCGCCACCGGCTGCAGATGATCGTTCTCGACGAAATTGCCCCATAGCGGCTCGTCCTGCGCGGCCACTTCCCATTCTTCTTCGCGTGGCAGACGCGCCTGCGCCCAGGTGGCGAAGGCCTCGGCCTCGAAGTAGCTCAGGTGGCAGACTGGCGCATCCAGATCCAGCTCGCGCGGGCCGCCCAGGGTCAGCTCCAGCCAGTCGTCGCCCTCGTGTTGCCAGTACAGCGGCGCCTGCCAGCCAGCGCGCTGGATATGGTCCCAGCCGTCCGCCAGCCACAACGCCGTGCTGCGATAACCGCCATCGCGGATGAACTCCAGGTACTCGCCATTGCTCACCGGTCGGCTGGCCAACTGAAAGGCCTCGACGAACACCCGATGGCGCGGTCGCTCGCAATCGAAAGCAAAGCCATCGCCGGCATGGCCGACATGGCGCAGCCCGGCGGGAAATTCGATCCAGCGCAACTCGCCTGCAGTAGCGCCGCCCGGCTTGAGGTCTTGGCGATAGACCGGGCGCAAGGGGTTCTGCGCCAGGATGTGCTTGATATCCATCAGCAGCAGCTCCTGATGCTGCTGCTCGTGCTCCAGCCCCAGCTCGACCCGCTGCAGCACCTCGTCGGCAAGTTCGTTGCCTGACTGGAGCAACTGCGCCATGGCCAGGTCGACATGGCTGCGATAGGCGTACACCTCGCTTACCGTCGGCCGCGACAACAACCCGCGCCGCGCCCGCTCGAAGGGCGTGCCGTGGGTCTTGTAGTAGGAATTGAACAGATGGTCGTAGCGCTCATCCAGCGGGCGATAGCCCGGCAGAAAGGGCTGCAGCACGAAGGCCTCGAAGAACCAGGTGACATGCGCCAGATGCCATTTCGGCGGGCTGACGTCCGGCATGCTCTGGATCACATAATCTTCAGCTTCCAGCGGCTCACAGAGCCGCTCGCTGGCAGCACGCACCCGCTGGTAACGCTGCCATAGCTGTTCGAGGTGCGGCGGTGAAACGGCGATCCTGCTGGTGCGGTCTCGCATAACACGCATCCTTTGCTGGCGCCGCGGAGCGCGACGGTACTTAAAGCCGACCGGGCAATAAGGGCAAAGGTTCAGGGAAAAATGTGGCGGTTAGATGGCAGGGGGTGGAAGAGGGCTACTTCATATCCCCATTCTGACGGGCGGCGATCAGGTGTGCGCTGACCCGTTCATGCACAGTTTTGTGCTATCGAATTCGTCATCTAGAGTCGCATTTCAGCCGGAAGTAATCGTGGTCTGTCCCCGATTGCTTTGTCCCCGATTGCTTCTGTCGTAGCCGCGTTGCCTGATCACCTCTTTCTACAGATGCTGCATGTGTCGCCTGCGACTGAGGTTGTTGGTTGTGGCTCTTTACACGAAACTATTCGGGTGTAAAATCGCGTCTAACGAAATCAGTGTGAGTGTGCGCCATGTCGCAGCCCAGCCGGAAGACCATTGCTGACCTGATCATGCAAAATATCCCTCGTGACCTGCTGCTGGGCATTGAGGAAGGCCTGAATGCGGGGGCCGTACGAGCATTCTCGGCGGCGAAAAGCATGCACACTGGCCACGTCAAACATGCGGTCGGTCAGATGCGAGCCTTTCATATGAACGAGACATTTAATGAAGCGCTGGTTGCTGGCGGCGCGAACCCTACACCAATCAAGGGTAATAGTCTCGTTGTGGGGCATGCTGGGATGCTGACGTTGAGCCGTTTCAACGTATCAGCCCGCACTTGGAACAACGGTCGTCGTAGTGCTATGCGCCGCCAACTTGCCCAGGCAAACCAAGCAATTGAGCAGTTGGTCCAGCCCGGACTCTTCGCTCCGACTCCAATCACCCAGGCGACCATTTTTTTCGTAGCATCGTTCAGTGGTTCTATGTCGTTCGAGCCTGAGACTCCGCAAGCGATATACATTGCTGTGCCCGACAAGGATATGAAATCTTGGATTTTCCAAGAGCCTCTTGAACGCTTCTGCTCGCGCTACTTCGAGGTCGAAAACCCTGTTCAGCCGGACACGGCTCAACCCAAACTCAAGCCGGGCGTGGCAGCGGAAACGCGGAAGAATCAGTCATGAGTCGCGGGGTTAATGGGTTCCAATCGGGCCGCCTGAGTCAAGCTCTCGCGGCCCGCCGTCTTTCTCAAGTTCAGCTCGCTGCGATGGTCGGTGTGTCGCCAGCGACTGTCAGCAAATGGCGTTCGGGAAGTCAGGATCCCGAAGCCGATGCGCTTGAGCGCCTCGCCTCCGTTATCAACGTTAGCCCTGAGTGGTTTACCCGACCGCTACCGGCCAAGGTTTCTCTGCCTCTGTTCAGAAGCAACGCTTCGGCACATGTTGCTGCCCGTCAAATGTTGGAGGCGCGGCTGGAGTGGGCCCAGGACATCGCCATCGCCCTTGAAGAGTTCGTAGACTTCCCTGAGGTCAGGCTTCCAGTGCGACGCTACGAATCACCCGAGCAGATCAGTGCTTTGGATATCGAGGAAGCTGCTTGTGAGTGTCGCGATCTTTGGGGGCTAGGTCGACGAGCTATTCCCGATCTTGCGCTGGCTGTTGAGGGGGCCGGGGTAATCCTCGTTCGCGAAGAGACCGGCATCGCACCTATCGAAGGACTATCAGCTTGGAGTGAGGTTCTACAGAGGCCGATGATTCTGCTATCTGCAGACAAGGCAAACGGATTCCGTAGTCGGTTCGATCTGGCTCATGAACTCGGTCACCTGGTGCTTCACAAAGGCATAAATCGCTCAACCGATTCAGTTCGGTACAAACAGATGGAAGATCAGGCGCACCGCTTTGCCGGGGCTTTCCTGCTATCTGCTGAGACATTCGCGACGGAGGTGAAGACACCGGTCACTTTGGATAGCTTGCTGCTACTCAAGCAGCGCTGGGGCGTCTCGGTCGCTGCGATTGTTATGCGTCTTCACGCACTAGGAATCATTGATCAGGAAGAGAAGTCTCTCCTGTTTAAACGACGCTCTGCACGCTGGGGAGTAAAGTCTGAGCCAGGTGACGAGGCTCGTGCTCCAGAGCAACCTCGGCTTCTCAAGAGAACCATCGAGCTTCTTGCTTCGTCAGGCGTTCTGCCTATCGAATCTGTCCCGAACTACATCGGACTGGGGGCGTTTGATATCGAGCGTCTGACAGGACTTTCAGAGGGCTATCTATCTCAAAGTGGGGTTGTATTGCCCCTGACAAAGCTGAAGGCCAGCATTGTCCGCGATGCATCCCCTGCTGAGGTTGGGGGCAGCGCTACCGTTCTGCCCTTCAGTCGACGCTGATGTATAGGTGGGTGTCATATCTGAGAAGGCTGCCCGAGCTTTATAAGCCTCTAGTGCAAAAAAGCCCTCTATGGAGAGGGCTTTTTTGAATCTGGCGCCTGCTATTAAGAAACCATGTTCGGTTTTTCGATACCCAGGCGAGCGCATGCCTCCTGCAGCTTCTCGTCAGCTTCTTGGAAACGACGCACGCGCTCCAATGTGAATGCTTTGCCTTCGCAAGCATCTTTGCCAGATTTTGAGCGCTTCTCTCTCAACTCGCGCACCAACAGGCTTTTCATGACACGGCTCCTTCCAGGGAGATAACGTAATCGCGGTTGCTATAGTACGTATCTTTAGCAAACTGTAGATGATGCGTATAGGTCGCGCCATCTTGGCTGAGGGTTGCGGTGTGTACACCGCCCAAACCCTGTCTTTCAAGCAGAAGCTCGAAAAGATCATCGAACAGCTGCACCTGAGCTTTCAAGCTCTCTCGAACAGCTTCATCTTCGAAATGTTCAATGAAGCAGTAATATTCGCCATCCTTCGTATGAGGCCACCTTGGGCGGTGGTAAAGGAGAACCGCCGGCTTCCGTGGATCTACTGAGACGACCCTACCTACACCATCGTCACCTTCAATAGGCTCCAGTGCAAACCAGAGCCAAAGAGCTGCAGCGCAACTCATCGCGTAACGACCTATCGCGAGTTCTACATCAGCCTCCGTTGTCGCCAGCGCTTGGATTAGGCGAATAAGCTGCTGTACCTGACCACCATTGTTGGCGCGAATGTAGACGACTAGCTTTTCGGCCGGCTCGGCCGCCTGCAACGCCTCAATAATCGGCTCCACGGTTTCAGCCGAGATACGATTTGTCAGAGTGAGAATGCGTCTATTGTCTACGACAACGCTATCGTTATCCGGTTCGGGGAGCGATTCAGCGGAGCTCACGCTAGCAGTAGAGCCTACTTCCATGAAGAACCTACAATGGTGTTTGTAAAATCGGCAGACGATATTACATGGCCATATTCCGAATGGCTATTTTTTCGGGGGAAAATGGGGTCAGATTTACTTACGAATGTGTGCCTCATGCGGTCTCCTAGCTCGATCCCTCAAAGACTTTGCATCGTCCGGCACTTCGGAAAACCTGAACAGCCCCAAAACTGCTGCCCGGCCTTCGGTCCTGTCTGCACCGTGCGAATCAGCAGTGCACTGCCGCATTTCGGGCATTGCCGTTCGGCTGTCGGGTCACTTCGGCGCTTGAGGTTTTGCACATGCTGGCGATGGGTGGCGAGCGTCGGTGCGCGGCGGCCGGTCTGCAGGGCGTGCAGCATGGCGTCGACTTCAGCCTCGCTGAATACCGGCTGCTGGAATGACTGGATATAGCTAATAAAGCCTGTGCCCTGGGTCACGTTGGCCGGCACTTCGGTTTCGAAGGTGCTGCCGCCGACGAAGGTGATGACCGAGTGCAGGTGCTCAGGGTTAACGCCAAGGGTGGCTTCCAGGGCTTTGAGGTGCTTGTAGTTCTGCCGCAGCGGGTTCTGGAACTTGAAGGTGCGTTTGTAGAGCTTCTGCGTCCACTGCGCCTGCTTCTCGCTGCCGAAGATACAGCCGCTCATGTTCTTCGTTTCCAGCACGAATATGCCGTAGGGCGAAAGGAATACATGATCGATCTGCGTGGTGCCGTCCGGCGTGTTCAGGGTGACGTTGTGCAGGCGGCGGTAGGTTTGCTTGTCCAGCTGCCAATGGGCAAACAGCCGCACCAGCAGTTCACCGATCTGCCCCTTGGCCCAGGGCGATTTGAGCAGGCCGATCAGCAGGGCTGCTGGGATCAGCCAGAACAGGCTGTCTATAAGCGGGCGAAGAATGAGACCGACGTCCATATTTTCTTCCGTGAGCAAAGCCGCTTGAGTGGCGCTCTTTGTGCGAGCGAGCAGGCGTGCCGAAATCCAGTTGCCTGGCACTGATCCGGATAATGGCTAATTGCTTTCAATCGCTCAAGGGGATCGCGACCATTGTCCTATGGCCGTTAGGCGGTTACGCCAGGTTTGGGGGCATTGCCCAGGGCTGAGCGCGGCCCACAAGGGAGTTGCCCTTTTTGTTCATGAGCCGATTACTTTACCCATTCGGCTCATTTGGTGAGCCGAATAGGGGCTATCTGGCTCACCGTCTTCTCACCTGACGTTCGTTGGGCTGTCGTGTCGCTTGCTGGTCAGCGCTTCTCCGCCAGCAATTCGGAACGACCAATCACTTCTCTGCTGCGCTCAGGTTTGCGCGGGCCGGAGAGGGATAAGTCCGTTCTCGCCCTCGGTTTTGTAGCGGGCGCTCGTTTTCCTGCATAGCGGGTGCTTGCTCAAATGTGAGCAACGGCTTATAGTGCCACTGCGCCAATGACGCACCCCAAGGAAGGCCATGATCTTCATCGAAACCCCGATTTTCACTGAGGACGTGAAAGAGCTGTTAAGCGACGATGAGTACCGGGAGTTTCAGCAGTATCTGGCCGATAACCCCTTAGCCGGGAGAGTGATCACAGAGACCGGCGGCTTACGGAAAGTACGCTGGGGTAGTGCGGGGCGAGGGAAAAGTGGCGGCGTGAGAGTGATCTACTTCCACGTTGTCGGAGCAAGTCAGATCCGACTGGTGATGATCTATCAGAAGGGCATCAAAGACGATCTGAGCAAGGACGAAAAGAAGGCTCTACGCAAAATTATCGAAGGGTGGAAGTGATGGAAAAGAACCTGTTTAACCGACTCCTGGAAAGCACCGTACAGATGGATGAAATCGCCCGTGGCGAGCGCCAGCCGTCCCGGGAATTCCACGTCGATGCTGCCCAGGTTCGCATTATCCGTAAGCGCACGGGTATGGCTCAGCCGGCGTTCGCCGAAGCCATTGGTGTGGCGCTGGGTACTCTTCGCAACTGGGAACAGGGGCGCCGCGATCCGGAAGGCCCGGCAAAGGCCCTTCTTCGCGCGATCAGCAACGATCCCCAGAATGTGATAGCCGCGCTGCGGCAGTGAAGAAAAGGCGCCGAGAGGCGCCTTTTTTTTGCCGCTCGATCAGGCTGTAATGGGTTTCAGTTTGCCGGCCAGTTGCAGGGCCTGGGCTGCTTTGGCGTTGAACTGCGCTGCGTCGCTGGGGCTCGGCGTTGGCCCTGGAACATGGGTGTGGGCGAGTGGACGGGCGACAACCCGCTGGCCAAGGTGCGTGCGCTGAAGTTCGACGAAGCCGAATCTGTTCCTCAGTCATGTGTAGCACCTCCTATGCCGAAATTGGCACAACGGTTTTAACCCATCACGGTTGAGATGGCCAAAGGCATTAGATGAGGCTGTGGACTATTTGTGGACGCCGATGCCGGATGAACTAACAATTCTTTAAAGCCTAGAAACACAAAAGCCGCGCAGTGCGCGGCTTTGAAGGTGGTGGGCCCACACGGACTCGAACCGTGGACCAAAGGATTATGAGTCCTCTGCTCTAACCAACTGAGCTATAGGCCCCCAGAAGGCCGGCGGATTATACCGGCGCGTTCTCGTCAGCGCCAACCGCTTGACCTGGCGGGAGAAATTTCCGGGTGAAGGCCTCGGCCGAGAGCGGGCAACTGACCACGTAGCCCTGGATCTGCAGGCAGCCTTCGGCGGCCAGGCAGAGTTCCTGGGCCTTGGTTTCCACGCCTTCGGCGATCACTGTCAGTTGCATGCTGTTGCCCAGGGCGATGATGGCGCGGGTGATCGCCAGGTCGTGCGGGTCGTCCGGCAGGCCACGGACGAAGGACTGGTCGATCTTCAGTACGTCCAGCGGCAGACGCTTGAGGTAGCTGAGTGAGGAGTAGCCGGTGCCGAAGTCGTCGATGGCCAGCTGTACGCCGAGCTGTTTGAGGCGGTGGAGGATGTCCAGCGCTTCGCCAGCCTGGTTCATGATGAAGTTCTCGGTGATCTCCAGTTGCAGCAGCTCCGGCGCCAGGTTGTAGTGCTGCAGCAGTGCGCTGATGCGCGGCAGCAGGCCGGGCTGATGCAGCTGGGCGCCGGCAAGGTTGACCGAGAGGGCGCCGAAGCCGTGGCCGCTTTCCTGCCAGTCCTGCAGTTGGCGGCAGGCTTGTTCCAGCACCCAGTCGCCCAGCGGCAGGATCAGCCCGCTTTCTTCGGCCACCGGGATGAAGCGATCCGGCGGGATGTCGCCGAACACCGGGTGCGGCCAGCGTACCAGCGCTTCGGCGCCGACCAGGCTCTGGCTGCGCAGGCAGAACTTGGGCTGGTAGTACAGGCACAGTTCGTCGCGCTCCAGGGCGCGGCGCAGTTCCTGTTCCATGGCCATGCGTTCGTTGACCTGGAAGGTCAGCGAGCGGGTATAGAGCTCGCTGCGGTTACGGCCCTTGGCCTTGGATTGGTACATGGCCGCGTCGGCGTTCTTGACCAGGGTGGCGACGTCGAGGCCGTCCTTGGGGTAGAGGCTGATGCCGATACTGGCGCTGATGAAGAACTCGTGGTTGTCGAGCTGGAACGGTGCGCGGAAGCATTCGAGCAGTTTCTGCGCGACCTGTTCGGCGTCCTGCGGCTGGTGCAGGCCGGGCAGCAGGATGATGAATTCGTCGCCGCCGAGACGGGCCACGGTGTCGATATCGCGCAACTGCAGTTTCAGGCGCGCGGCGATGGCCTTGAGCAACTGGTCACCGACCGGGTGGCCGAGGCTGTCGTTGATCTGCTTGAAGCGGTCGAGGTCGAGAAATAGCACGGCGCCCAGCTGGTCGTCGGCGCGTGAGCCATCCAGAGCACTGCGCAGACGGTTCTCGAATAGCAGGCGGTTGGGCAGGCCGGTCAGCGGGTCGTGGTGGGCCTGATGATCGAGGCGTGCCTGGGCATGCTTGAGGCTGGAGATGTCGGCGAATACCCCGACGAAGTGGGTGATCTGGTTATCGCTGTTGCGCACGGCGCTGATGGTCAGCCACTCGGGGTACAGCTCGCCGTTCTTGCGCCGGTTCCAGATTTCCCCCTGCCAATGGCCGTTGGCCGCCAGGCTGTGCCACATGGCGGCGTAGAAGGCGTTGTCGTGCTGGCCGGAGGAGAGCAGGCTGGGGCGCTGGCCGAGAGCTTCGGCCTCGCTGTAGCCGGTGATCTGGGTGAAGGCGCGGTTGACCGCGGTGATGCGCTGTTCGAGGTCGGTGATCAGCACGCCTTCGGCAGTGCTTTCGAAGACGGTGGCGGCTTGCTGCAGTTCTTCCTGCATCTGCTGGCGTTCGGTGATGTCGCGGGCGATGGTCAGCAGGCATTCGTCGCCGCCTATGGGCAGCGGCTGCGCGGAGAGTTCGCAGAGGCGCAACTGGCCGCTCTTGGTGCGCACCGGGGCGATCAGGTCGCGCACGCTGCCTTGTTCGCGAATCCGTTGTACCAGGCGTTCACGATCTTTCGGGTCGGCCCAGATGCCCAGGCTGAGGGTGCTTTGTTCGGCAATCTCGTCGAGGCTGTAGCCGGTGATGCGGCTGAAACCGTCGTTGGCCTCCACCAGCAGGCCGTCGCGCAGACGGGTGATCAGCAGGCCGTCGGGCGAGGCGTGGAAGGCCTTGGCGAACTTCTCCTCGGATATCTGCAGTTGCTGCTGGGTACTCTTGAGCTGGCTGATGTCGCGCACCACCACGACCAGTGCCGGGGTGTTGTCGAGCACGAACTGGCTGGCCGAGATGAGGCCGGTAAACAGGCTGCCATCGGCGCGGCGGAAGGGCATTTCCAGGTTGCGCAGGCTTTCGTCCTGCAGACGCAGCAGCAGGCTCGGGCCGATGCCAGGCACGCCCCACAGATCGAGTTCAGTGGCGGTCTTGCCGATGGCTTGCTCGACGCTGATGCCGGTCTGTTCGGTGAAGGCGGTGTTGGCCTCCAGCAGCACGCCGTCGACGCGCCGGGCAATGATCAGGATGTCCGGGCATTGCTGGAACACCGAGGCGAACTTCTGCTCCGACAGGCGCAGGGCTTGCTCGGTCTGCTTGGCTTCACTGATGTCGACCATCAGGCCGCGAATCACCTGGCGGTCGTCGCGTTGCAGCAGGGTGACGATATCGCGCACCCACACCGTGCGCCCGTCAGCGGCGAGCAGACGGTATTCCAGAGCGTGGTCGTTGCCGGCCGAGCATTGTTCCAGGCAGGTGCGCAGGGTGCGCTGGTGATCGTCCGGGTGCAGGTGGCGTTGCCAGAAGCCGGGCTCCAGCCATTCGTGCAGGGGGTAGCCCAGCAACTTTTCCGCATGGGGCGAGACGTAGGTGTAGGTGAGCCCGCTGGACTCGGTCTCCCAGGTGATGGCCGAGAGGCTTTCGACCATGTCGCGAAAGTGCTGCTCGCGGTTACGCAGTTCCTGCTCCAGCGCTTCGCGGTTGCGCATCTCGCGTTTCAGGCGGCGGTTGATGCGCAGGATGATGGCGATGACCGCCAGCAGGCCGAGCAGGGCGGGCAGGCCGTAGAGCAGGGTTTCGTACCAGACGTTGCGTTTGTCCAGCACGTTGCCGACCCAGGGTTCCTGCAAGGCGGCGATTTCTTCTGCGCTGAGCTCGGCGAAGAGTTTGTCGAGGATGCCGACCAGCATGCTCTGGCCACGCGGGGCGGCCATGGCCAACTGATAGCGATAGGGTGTTTCGCCGCTGATATAGACGCCGTCGAGCTTGAGCTGGCGCAGGCTCCAGACGCTGGAGGCAAGATCGCCGACCATGGCATCGACCTGATTGGTTGCCAGTGCCTGCAGGGCGGCAGCGACGTTGCGCAGCGGTAGCAGGTTGAGATCGGGGTGTTGCTGGCGCAGCAGCTCGTGCGGTGCGTAGTCAGCCACCACGGCAATCTTCAAACCGTACAGCTCACTGAGCTTTCTCGGCTGCGGCCCGCCGTTGCGGGCGAGGATGACGATGGGAAAGTCCAGGTAGGGGCGGGTGAAGATCAGGTATTCCTGGCGTTCGGGTGTCGACATCACGCCGGGGAGCAGGTCGACCTGGCCCATGCGCGCCTGCTCCAGTATCGCGCTCCAGTTGCTGGGCTCGACGGGCTGCAGCTCCACGTCAAGGCGCTCTTCGATCAGCCGTACATAGGCGGCGGTCAGGCCGTGATAGTTACCCTGTTCGTCACGAAACTCGAAAGGTGGCCAGGATGCATCGACACCCAGGCGTAGTTCGGGGTGGGCTGCCAGCCAGGTGCGCTCGTCCTCGTTGAGTGTCAGGGCTAGGGCCGGGGTCATCCAGTACGCCAGGCACAACAGCAAAATGGCCGGCAAGCGGGGCATAACGGCCTCGTTTCGCGATCAGTATCGTCGTAGTGTAGATCGGCCATTGCCGGGATGGCAGTTTGATTGCAGCGTCTGCGCTGCCTTTGGCTGGCGAGTGATTGGGCGCGCTGCCCAGAAAGCAAAACCCCCGGCCTGGGCCGGGGGTTCTGGTATCACTCGTCGAGGAAGGAGCGCAGATGCTCGCTTCGCGTCGGGTGGCGCAGCTTGCGCAGCGCCTTGGCTTCGATCTGACGGATACGCTCACGGGTGACATCGAACTGCTTGCCCACTTCCTCGAGGGTGTGGTCGGTGTTCATGTCGATACCGAAGCGCATGCGCAGGACCTTGGCTTCACGGGCAGTGAGGCCGGCCAGCACTTCGCGAGTGGCTTCCTTGAGGCTTTCGACCGTTGCTACGTCGATCGGGGACTGCATGGTGCTGTCCTCGATGAAGTCGCCCAGGTGCGAATCTTCGTCGTCGCCAATCGGGGTTTCCATGGAGATCGGCTCTTTGGCGATCTTCAATACCTTACGGATCTTGTCCTCGGGCATTTCCATGCGCTCACCCAGCTCTTCCGGAGTGGGCTCGCGACCCATTTCCTGCAGCATCTGGCGGGAGATGCGGTTGAGCTTGTTGATGGTCTCGATCATGTGCACCGGAATACGGATGGTGCGCGCCTGGTCGGCGATCGAGCGGGTGATCGCCTGGCGAATCCACCAGGTAGCATAGGTCGAGAACTTGTAGCCGCGACGGTATTCGAACTTGTCCACCGCCTTCATCAGGCCGATGTTGCCTTCCTGGATCAGGTCGAGGAACTGCAGGCCGCGGTTGGTGTACTTCTTGGCGATGGAGATGACCAGACGCAGGTTGGCCTCGACCATTTCCTTCTTGGCGCGGCGAGCTTTCGCTTCACCGATGGACATGCGACGGTTGATGTCCTTGATCTCGGCCAGGGTCAGGCTGCACTCGGCTTCCAGATCGGCCAGCTTCTGCTGGCAGCGCTGAATGTCGGCCTGCAGGTTGCCCAAGGCTTCGGCGTACTTGGCCTTGCCCTTGGCCAGGTCGGCGGCCCAATCCATGTCGATTTCGTTGCCCGGGAACAGGCGCAGGAAGTCGGCACGCGGCATGCGCGCATCACGTACGCACAGCTGCATGATGGCGCGTTCTTGCGCACGCAGACGGTCGAGGGCGTCGCGCACCTTGGTAACCAGGGCGTCGTACTGCTTGGGCACCAGCTTGATCGGCATGAACAGCTCGGCCAGGGTGGCCAGCTCTTCGGTGGCCTGCTTGCTGCCACGACCATGCTTCTTCAGCGCCTTGAGGACTTTGTCCTGCTGCTCGGCCACGGCAGTGAAACGGCGAGCCGCTTCTTCCGGGTCCGGGCCGCCATCGCCTTCTTCTTCCTCGTCGTCGCCGCTCTCGTCTTCTTCTTCGTCGTCGCTTTCTTCAGCGGCGGCGCCTTCCTTGACGGGAACGGGGGCGGCGGCTTCGTCAGGCACGCTGCCGTCATCCGGGTCGATGTAGCCACTGAGGACTTCGGCCAGGCGGCCGCCCTCGGTGGTGACGCGGGTGTACTCGGCGAGGATGCCGTCGACGGTGCCGGGGAAGTGAGCGATGGCGCTCATGACTTCGCGGATGCCTTCCTCGATGCGTTTGGCGATTTCGATCTCGCCTTCGCGGGTCAGTAGTTCCACGGTACCCATTTCGCGCATGTACATGCGCACCGGGTCAGTGGTGCGGCCGATATCGGTCTCGACAGCGGCGAGGGCGGCAGCGGCTTCTTCGGCTGCAGCCTCGTCGGTGTCGGCATCGGCCAGCATCAGGGCGTCTGCATCCGGAGCACTCTCGTGTACCGGGATCCCCATGTCATTGATCATGCGGATGATGTCTTCCACCTGCTCAGGATCTGAAATGTCCTCAGGCAAGTGGTCGTTGACCTCTGCGTAAGTCAGATACTTCTGCTCACGACCCAGGGTGATCAACTCTTTGATACGAGATTGCTGCTGCGCTTTTACGGACATAACACCCTATCCACTGAAGGTCTTGGCGGGCTGAAAACAAGCCGAGGATTATACCTCGGTTTTGGCTTTAGGCGCCAGTTGGGGACTTGCTGCTCGGTGAGGAGGTCAAGCTGTAGTGCTCTCTGAGCAATGTCTTCTCCTCGTCTGTGAGCTCGCTGGGGCTTTTATGAATGATGCTGCGGAGCGCCTTTTCACGCCGCCTCTGCGATTGACTATTTGCAAGTGTAGTAATGGTGTCGAAAAACTGCTGTTCAAGGTTGTCACCCTGGATCAGCCATTCCTTCTCCGCCAGCGCCCGCAGCAGGCGACCTTGTTCGGTGCCGTGCCAGCGGGCGATCAGTTGCAGCGAACGCAGGTTGGGCGTTTTCTGCAGGGCACCGACCAAGGCCACGAGAAGCTGAGCATAGGTGTCGTCTTCGTCGGCGAAATGGCTGACATCTTCGACCTTCTGCGCCAGGTGCGGATGGTGGAGCAACGTGCGTAGGGCGATCAGGTGCGGTGATTCGACGCTCACGGCAGTGCGCGGGGCACGTGGGGCGAAATCGCCCTTGCCCTTCTTGTTCCACTTGCCGGCGCCATCTTTTTTCCAGCTGCCCTTGCCGCCTTCGTTGCTGCGCTCGTAATGCTGCTGGGGCGGCGCAGGCTGCTCGTAACCGCCGACGTCCGGCAGGTTGTCGTAGTAGGCGCTGTCGGGGATGTCACCGTAATCCGGGTAATCGCTGCTGGGCGCCTGGCTGGTGGTGTTCGGCGCGTGACTGCGCGGTGCACTGGCGACCTGGCTCAGCGCTTCGCCGGAAAGGCCGGTGATCTCGCTCAGGCGCTGACGCATCAGGGCGCGCAGGTTGTTGCCGGGAATCTTGTCGATCAACGGCGCGGCCAGGGTCACCAGGTGTGCCTTGCCTTCTAGTGAGCGCGGGTCGGCTTCTTCGCACAGCTGCTGGAAGAAGTAATCGGCCAGCGGTTGCGCGTGCTGGTTGATGCGTGCGCGAAAGGCGTCGGTGCCCTCGGCGCGGACCAGGGTGTCCGGGTCTTCGCCATCGGGCAGGAACAGAAAGCGTGCGCGGCGACCGTCCTGCAGGCTCGACAGGGTGGACTCCAGGGCGCGCCAGGCGGCGTTGCGCCCGGCAGCGTCGCCGTCGAAGCAGAACAGCACGCTGGGCACGATGCGGAACAGGCGCTTGAGGTGCTCTTCGCTGGTGGCCGTGCCCAGGGTCGCCACGGCATTGCGCAGGCCCTGTTGGGCCAGGGCGATGACGTCCATGTAGCCTTCGACCACCATGATCTCGTCGAGATCGCGGTTGTGCTTGCGCGCCTCGTAGAGGCCGTAGAGTTCCTGGCCCTTGTGGAACACCGGGGTTTCCGGCGAGTTGAGGTACTTGGGCTTGTCGTCGCCCAGCACGCGGCCACCGAAGGCGATCACCCGGCCGCGGCTGTCGCGGATGGGGAACATGATACGGTCGCGGAAGCGGTCGTAGCGCCTGCCGTTCTCGGCGTTCTCGATCAGCAGACCTGCGTCGATCATGACCTTCTGCTGCAGGGCGTCGGCGCCCAGTTGCTTGAGCAGGTTGTCCCAGCCGGGCGGGGCGAAGCCGATGCCGAAGTCGCGGGCGATTTCGCCGGTCAGGCCGCGGCCCTTGAGGTAGTCCACCGCGTACTTGCGCTGCGGATGGCTTTTCAGCGCCTGGCGATAGTGCTCGGCGGCGGCATTGAGCAGCGGGTAGAGCGGTGAGTCGACCGGCTGTCGGGGTTTGTGTCCGCGGCCGCTTTCCTCGCGCGGCACGTCCATGCCGGCGCGCTTGGCCAGCTCCTCGATCGCCTGGGGAAACTCCAGTTGATCGTGGTCCATGACGAAGCCGAGGGCGTTGCCGCCGGCGCCGCAGCCGAAGCAGTAGTAGAACTGCTTGTCCGGGCTGACGGTGAAGGAGGGGGTCTTTTCCTTGTGGAACGGGCAGCAGGCGCTGTAGTTCTTGCCGGTCTTCTTCAGCTGGATGCGCGAACTCACCACATCGACGATGTCGGTGCGGTTGAGCAGGTCATCGATGAAGGATTGCGGGATCAGGCCGGCCATAGGCGCTCAGCATACTGCCCGGCGCAAGCGCGGGACAACGGATGGGTAGAAAAGCAAAAACTCCGCTCACTCGCTAAGGTGCGAGGCGGAGTCTTTCAAATGCAATGCCCGGCCAGGGCCGGGCATTCGAGCGTTGCGTGTACGGTATTAGTACAGGCGAACGCTGCGACGCTGCTCGCGCTGCACTTTCTTGGCGTGACGCTTAACAGCGGCAGCGGCTTTGCGCTTACGCTCAGCGGTCGGCTTTTCGTAGAATTCGCGGCTACGGACTTCAGCCAGTACGCCGGCTTTTTCGCAGGAGCGCTTGAAACGACGCAGGGCTACGTCGAAGGGTTCGTTCTCTTTAACTTTGACGGCTGGCATCCAGGTCGTACCTTCGTTAATTACCGGTGTTCAACGCGCTCCCGGCAAATGGCTCGGGTTGCGTCGGTTTTTAAGGGTTGCGGATGTTACCCCCTCGAGCCGAGGAATGCAAAGGCCTCTGATCGAAAAGCGCTGGCCGCTCCGCCGGGCGGCGCTTATCATGCGCGCCTTTGTTCCACGCGGCAAATCAAGGCTCAAGCTCCATGCTCGTACTGGGATTGGAAACCTCCTGCGATGAAACCGGCGTCGCGCTCTATGACAGTGAGCGCGGCCTGCTGGCCGACGCCCTGTTCAGCCAAATCGACCTGCATCGCGTCTACGGCGGCGTCGTGCCGGAGTTGGCCTCGCGCGATCACGTCAAGCGCATGCTGCCGCTGATCCGCCAGGTGCTGGATGAGGCGGGCAAGCAGGCCAGCGACATCGACGCTCTGGCCTACACGGCAGGCCCCGGCCTGGTCGGCGCGCTGCTGGTCGGTGCCTCCTGCGCGCAGGCGCTGGCCTTTGCCTGGGGCGTGCCGGCCATCGGCGTGCACCATATGGAAGGTCATTTGCTGGCGCCGATGCTGGAAGAGCAGCCGCCAGCCTTTCCATTCGTCGCCTTGTTGGTGTCCGGCGGCCACACCCAGTTGGTACGAGTCGATGGCATCGGCCAGTATCAGTTGCTGGGCGAGTCGCTGGACGATGCCGCCGGTGAGGCCTTCGACAAGACCGCCAAGCTGATGGGGCTGAATTATCCGGGCGGCCCGGAAATCGCCAAACTGGCCGAGCAGGGCACGCCGGGGCGCTTCGTCTTCCCGCGGCCGATGACCGATCGCCCGGGGCTGGATTTCAGCTTCAGCGGTCTGAAAACCTTTGCGCTCAATACCTGGCAGCAATGCCGCGACAGCGGTGACGACCTCGACCAAGCCCGTCGCGACATCGCGCTGGCCTTCCAGCAGGCGGTGGTTGAGACTCTGACCATCAAGTGCAAGCGCGCGCTCAAGCAGAGCGGGCTGAACAGCCTGGTCATCGCTGGTGGCGTGAGTGCCAACAAGGCATTGCGTGAGCACCTGGAGCGCATGCTGGGCGAAATGAAGGGCAAGGTGTTCTACGCGCGGCCACGTTTCTGCACCGACAACGGCGCGATGATCGCCTACGCCGGTTGCCAGCGCTTGCTGGCCGGGCAGCATGAGGATCTGGCGATCAAGGTGCAGGCGCGTTGGCCGATGGAGTCGTTGCCGGCGCTGTGAGCGCCATTTGGTATTTACGCGTAGGAGCGAGCTCTGCTCGCGAAGCTTTTCGGTTCGCGAGCAGAGCTCGCTCCTACAGGTTTTGTTTTTCAGTCAAAAACGGCGCTCGCGGCCGGCGAACAGATCACGCAGATTGCTGCGGTGGCGCCAGACGATCAATCCAGTGAGCACGCAGGCCGGTAACAAGGCTGCCGGTTGTTGCCAGGCCAGCAGCGGCAGTGTCAGCGGTGTGGCGATCAGCGAGGCCAGCGAGCTGGTGCGGGTCAGCAGAAATACCAGGGCCCAGGTCGCCAGGGCGAGCAATGCGGCTGGTGGGTAGAGGCCGAGCAGCATGCCGGCGGCAGTGGCCACGCCCTTGCCGCCACGAAAACGGAAGTACAGTGGGTAAAGATGGCCGACAACCGCCGCCAGGCCGATCCAGGCCTGCTGGTGCAGGCTGAGGCCGAGCAGCTTGGCGATCAGGATCGGTAGCAGGCCCTTGAGCAGGTCGCCGATCAGCGTCATCACGGCGAGCTTCTTGCCGGCCACGCGCAGCATGTTGGTGGCGCCGGGGTTGCCCGAGCCGGCGGCGCGCGGGTCTGGCCCGCCTGCAAGTCGGCTGAGCAGGATGGCGAAGGACAGCGAACCGAGCAGGTAGGCAAGGATTGCCAGAAGCCAGAACATGGTGGCCATTCCAGGGCATGGGGTGGCCCGATTCTAACGAGGTGCAGCGCCCTTGTCGTGGCGCGGAGAGTGCGGGTGGACAGAGTATTTATCGAGGGGCTGGAAGTCGACACGGTGATCGGCGCCTACGATTGGGAGCGCGAGATTCGCCAGTGCCTGCGCCTGGACCTGCAGATGGCCTGGGACAACCGCCCAGCCGCCGCCGGTGATGACCTCAACCTGGCGCTCGACTACGCCAGCGTGTCCACGCGCATCCAGGCCTTCGCGGCCGAATCGCAGTTCATCTTGGTCGAAACCTTCGCCGAACGCCTGGTGCAGACCCTCATGGACGAATTCAACATTCCCTGGATGCGCCTGAAGCTGACCAAGCCCGGCGCGGTGCCAGCCGCTCGCGGTGGCGTGGGCGTGGAGATCGAGCGCGGATGCCTCTGACTCGGGTCTTTCTCGGCCTCGGCAGCAATGTCGAGCGCGAGGCTCACCTCATCGCAGGTCTCGACGCGTTGGCGGGGCTGCTCAGCGATATGCGCTGCTCGCCGGTGTTCGAGAGCCATGCGGTGGGCATCAAGAGCGGTAACTTCTTCAACCTGGTGGTGGTCGGCGAGACTGAACTGCCGCTGTTGGAGCTGGACCGCCGCCTGAAATTCATCGAAGCCGACAATGGCCGCTACGCGCCGGACCGCAAGGGTTTGCCGCTGGACATCGACGTGCTGCTGTATGGCGAACAGGTCGGCAACTTCAACGGCCTGATCCTGCCGCGCGCGGAAATTCTCAAGAACGCCTTCGTGCTCTGGCCGCTGGCACTGTTGGCGCCGCAGCTGCCGCACCCGGTTGCTGGCCGCTCGTTCGCCGAGCTGTGGGCCTCGGCGCAGATCGATCAGCAGTTATGGCCGGCGGCTTTCCAGTGGCGTGGCACCGAGCTGACGCCGGTAGAGTTGTTGCAGACGCGCCCTGCGTAGCCCGGATGCAATCCGGGTGGCGGCCTCAGAATTGCCCCGGATTGCATCCGGGCTACGGCTGATTTCTGTTTGATCGCCCGTATCGGTGTAGGAGCCCCGCCCCGGGGCGAAAGCGATTGTGGCCGTTCAGAAAGATTTGCGGCTTGGCCACAATTCGCCGCGGGGCGCGGCTCCTACAAGGCTATTGGTCCTTGTAGGCCTTGAGCGCCTGCAGACGCTCGCGGTTGAGCGCCTCGCCCAGCTCTGCACCCTTGAATCCCTTCTCCAGCAACGGTTTGACCGGTACCTGCCGTGCTGCCTCGGCGGCGCCCAGCAGGTAGGCGCCCTGTGGGTATTCGCGTTGCTCCAGGCCCAGGCGACCACGTGCATCCATCTCGCAGGCGGCAACGAATTCGGCGAAGCGCTGCGGGCGGCGGAACACGTCGAAGCGTTGCAGCAGTTCCAGTAGCGTCGAGGGGCGCAGCTCCAGCGCGCGGTGGCCATGGGTATGAAACTCACCGACCAGCATTGCCAGTTCGGCGCAGTCACGGGGCGCTTTGCAGCGTTCGTTGATCGCCTGGATCAGGCGTAGGCCCTTTTGCTCGTGAGCGATATGCCGCGGCCACTGATCCTCGGGCGTCAGGCCTTTACCGATGTCATGCAGCAAGCTGGCCCAGCGCACGTTCAGCGGCTGGTCGTGCTCCGCACACTGGCGCAGCACGCTGAGCACATGCTCGCCGGTATCGATTTCCGGATGGTGTGCCTGCGGTTGCGGCACACCGAACAGATCGTCCACTTCCGGCAGCAGGGCGGCCAGCGCGGCGCAGTCGCGCAGCACCTGGACGAACACGTCCGGGCGCGGCTCCATCAGGGCGCGGGAGATTTCCTTCCAGCTGCGTTCGGCGGTGAGGTGGGCCAGTTCGCCTGACTCTGCCAACTCACGCATCAACATCAGGGTTTCTGTCGCGACGCTGAAGCCGAGCGGCGCATAGCGCGCGGCGAAGCGGGCCACGCGCAGGACACGCAGCGGATCTTCGGCGAATGCCGGGGAAACGTGGCGCAGGATGCGGGCTTCAAGATCCTGCTGGCCGTTATAGGGATCGATCAGGTTACCCTGGTCGTCCTCGGCCATGGCATTGACGGTCAGATCGCGGCGGATCAGGTCCTGTTCCAGGGTGACGTCGGGGCTGGCGTGGAAGGTGAAACCGCCATAGCCGCGCCCGCTCTTGCGCTCGGTGCGGGCCAGAGCATATTCCTCGCCCGTTTGCGGGTGCAGGAACACCGGAAAGTCGGCGCCCACCGGGCGATAGCCGAGTTCGAGCATCTGCTCGGCGCTGGCGCCGACCACGACCCAGTCCACTTCACTGATGGGGCGGCCAAGCAGGCGATCACGCACGGCGCCGCCGACTTTGTAGATCTGCATGTATGTTCCTCCACTGAGCGCAGAGGATACCGAAGAACGTGTCGAGCGCGCAGGCGATCAAATCGGCGGAATGATCAGGTCCAGCCTCGGGTATTCGCTGTCGTTCTCCGAGCTGCCGCGTGGTGGTACATGCTGGGTGGTGATCAACTGGTCGCCCTGGCAGACCTCCAGATGAATGTCGAAGCCCCACAGCCGGTGCAGATGCTTGAGTACTTCGCCAGTGGAGTCGCCCAGCGGTTTGCGGTCGTGCTGCTGATGGCGCAGGGTCAGCGAGCGGTCGCCACGGCGGTCGATGTTCCAGATCTGTACGTTGGGCTCGCGGTTGCCCAGGTTGTACTGTGCGGCGAGCAGTTCGCGGATGGTGCGGTAGCCCGGTTCGTCATGAATGGCCGGCACCAGCAGTTCGTCCTTCTGGTCGTCGTCGAGAATACCGAACAGCTTGAAGTCGCGAATCACCTTGGGCGAGAGGAACTGCAGGATGAAGCTCTCGTCCTTGAAGCTGTTCATGGCGAACTTGAGCGTGGTCAGCCAGTCGCTGCCGGCGATGTCCGGGAACCAGCGTTTGTCCTCTTCGGTGGGGTTTTCGCAGATACGGCGGATGTCGCGGTACATGGCAAAACCCAGGGCGTAGGGATTGATACCGCTGTAGTAGGGGCTGTCGAACGGCGGCTGGTAGACCACGCTGGTGTGCGACTGCAGGAACTCCATCATGAAGCCGTCGGTGACCAGGCCTTCGTCGTACAGATCGTTCATCAGGGTGTAGTGCCAGAAGGTCGCCCAGCCTTCGTTCATCACCTGAGTCTGACGCTGCGGGTAGAAGTACTGGGCGATCTTGCGCACGATGCGAATCACTTCGCGCTGCCAGGGCTCCAGCAAGGGCGCGTGTTTTTCCAGAAAATAGAGGATGTTTTCCTGCGGTTCGGCGGGAAAGCGCTTGCTGTCCTTTTCGCTACCCTTGCCTGCATTCCTGGGAATGGTGCGCCACAGGTCGTTGATCTGCTTTTGCAGGTGTTCCTCGCGTTCCTTCTGGCGCCGACGCTCCTCCTCGGCGGAGATGGGGTAGGGGCGTTTGTAACGGTCGACGCCGTAATTCATCAGCGCGTGGCAGGAGTCGAGCAACTCCTCCACGGCATCGATGCCGTAGCGCTCCTCGCACTGCATGATGTACTGCTTGGCGAATACCAGGTAATCAATGATCGAGCTGGCGTCCGTCCAGGTACGGAACAGGTAGTTGCCCTTGAAGAAGCTGTTGTGGCCGTAGCAGGCGTGGGCGATCACCAGTGCCTGCATGCAGATGGTGTTTTCCTCCATCAGGTAGGCGATGCAAGGGTCGGAGTTGATCACGATCTCGTAGGCCAGGCCCATCTGCCCGCGCTTGTAGCCTTTTTCGGTGGAAAGGAAGTGCTTGCCGTATGACCAGTGGTGGTAGCCAAGCGGCATGCCCACCGAGGCGTAGGCATCCATCATCTGTTCGGCAGTGATCACCTCGATCTGGTTGGGGTAGGTGTCCAGCGCATAGCGCTCGGCGATGCGGGCGATTTCCTTGTCGTACTGGCGGATCAGGTCGAAGGTCCACTCCGATCCGGTGGAGATCGGCTCGCGCTTTCTGCTGCTGGCATTCATGGCTTGGCCCTCAACTCACCAGGCGACGCTGGAACAGTTCGCGGAACACCGGGTAGATGTCCGCGGCGGACACCAGTTGCTGCTGGGCGAAGCTGTCGGCGAAGGCTTCGGCCACCTGCTCGTACTCGAACCACAACGCCTGGTGTTCGCGTGGGGTGATCTCGACGTAGGTGAAGTACTGCACGAACGGCATGATCTGGTTGATCAATATATCCCTGCATACCGGTGAATCGTCATTCCAGTTGTCGCCGTCCGACGCCTGGGCGGCATAGATGTTCCACTCGTTGATCGGGTAGCGCTCGGCCATGACTTCCTGCATCAGCTTCAGGGCGCTGGAAACGATGGTGCCGCCGGTTTCCCGGGAATAGAAGAACTCTTCCTCGTCCACTTCCTTGGCACTGGTGTGGTGGCGGATGAAGACCACGTCGATCTTGTCGTAATTGCGCTTGAGGAACAGGTACAGGAGGATGAAGAAGCGTTTGGCCACGTCCTTGGTGGCCTGGGTCATGGAGCCGGAGACGTCCATCAGACAGAACATCACCGCCTTGGAGCTGGGGTTGGGCTGCTTGGTCAGCAGGTTGTACTTGAGGTCGAAGGTGTCGAGAAACGGCACACGATGGATGCGTGCGCTGAGGCGTTCGATTTCCTCCTGAATGGCCTGGATATCGCCGAAGTTGTCCGGCTCTTCCCGGCGTAATCGCTCCAGTTCGGCTTTGGCTTCGCGCAATTTGGCGCGGCTGGAACCAGACAGGGCGATGCGCCGTGCGTGGGCCGAACGCAGGGTGCGCACGATGTTGATGCGCGAGGGGTTGCCCTCGTTGCTGATACCGGCGCGCACGGTCTTGAAGGTTTCTGCACCGGTCAGGTGGCGCTTGACCAGATTGGGCAACTCCAGGTCCTCGAACATGAAATCGAGGAATTCCTCCTGGGTGATCTGGAACACGAACTCGTCCATGCCTTCGCCGGAGTTGCTCGCCTTGCCACTGCCGCGCCCACCGCCACCACCCTGCGGCCTGGGGATGCGCTCGCCGGCGGTGAATTCCTTGTTGCCGGGGTGGACGATGGTCTGCTTGCCGCCGCGGCCATGATGCAGCACCGGCTCATCGATATCGCGACCCGGAATGCTGATCTGCTCGCCGTGCTCCATGTCGGTGATGGAGCGCCGGCTGACGGCTTCCTCCACCGCCTTCTTGATGTGTTCACGGTAACGCCGCAGGAAGCGCTGGCGGTTAACCGTGCTCTTGTTCTTGCCGTTGAGGCGCCGGTCGATCACGTAGCTCATGACGTCTCCCTAGCCTGCCCATAGCCACAGGCAGGCAGCGAATGACCCGGCACGCGCCGCGCGCCGGATTGGGCTTACTGAGACTTGCGAACCCGCAGGTACCACTCCGACAGCAGGCGAACCTGCTTCTCGGTGTAGCCGCGCTCGACCATGCGTTTGACGAAGTCGTTGTGCTTCTGCTGATCCTCCTTGCTGCCCTTGGCGTTGAAGCTGATGACCGGGAGCAGATCCTCGGTGTTGGAGAACATCTTTTTCTCGATCACCACGCGCAGCTTCTCGTAGCTGAGCCAGGTGGGGTTCTTGCCGTTGTTGTTGGCACGGGCGCGCAGCACGAAGTTGACGATCTCGTTGCGGAAATCCTTCGGGTTGCTGATGCCGGCCGGTTTCTCGATCTTCTCCAACTCCTCGTTGAGCGCTACGCGGTTGAGAATCTCGCCGGTCTCCGGGTCGCGGTACTCCTGATCCTGAATCCAGAAATCGGCGTACAGCACGTAGCGGTCGAAGATGTTCTGCCCGTATTCACTGTAGGACTCCAGATAGGCGGTCTGGATTTCCTTGCCGATGAACTCGATGTAGCGCGGCGCCAGGTATTCCTTGATGTAGCGCAGGTAGCGCTCGCGCACCTCGGCGGGGAATTGCTCCTGCTCGATCTGCTGCTCCAGCACGTACAGCAGGTGTACCGGGTTGGCGGCGATCTCGTGCGGATCGAAGTTGAATACCTTGGACAGGATCTTGAAGGCGAAGCGGGTCGACAGGCCGTTCATGCCCTCATCGACACCCGCGCTGTCGCGATACTCCTGAATCGACTTGGCTTTCGGGTCGGTGTCCTTGAGGTTCTCGCCGTCGTAGACGCGCATCTTCGAGTAGATATTGGAGTTCTCCGGTTCCTTCAGGCGCGACAGGGTGGAGAACTGGGCAAGCATCTTCAGGGTGTCCGGCGCGCAATGGGCCTTGGCCAGCGAGCTGTTGATCAACAGCTTGTCGTAGATCTTGATCTCGTCGGTCACGCGCAGGCAGTAGGGCACCTTGACGATATAGATACGGTCGATGAAGGCCTCGTTGTTCTTGTTGTTACGGAAGCTGTGCCACTCGGACTCGTTGGAGTGGGCCAGCAGGATGCCGCTGTAGGGAATCGCGCCGAGGCCTTCGGTGCTGTTGTAGTTGCCTTCCTGGGTGGCGGTCAGCAGCGGGTGTAGGACCTTGATAGGCGCCTTGAACATCTCGACGAATTCCATCAGGCCCTGGTTGGCCCGGCACAGCGCGCCCGAGTAGCTGTAGGCGTCGGCGTCGTTCTGCGGGTATTCCTCCAGCTTGCGGATATCCACCTTGCCGACCAGGGCGGAGATGTCCTGGTTGTTCTCATCGCCTGGTTCGGTCTTGGCCACGGCGATCTGGTTGAGGATCGACGGGTACAGTTTGACCACGCGGAACTGGCTGATGTCGCCGCCGAACTCCTGCAGGCGCTTGGTGGCCCAGGGCGACATGATCGAGCTGAGGTAGCGCCGTGGGATGCCGTAGTCCTCTTCGAGGATAGCGCCGTCTTCGGTGGCGTTGAACAGCCCCAGGGGCGACTCGAATACCGGTGAGCCCTTGATGGCGTAGAAGGGCACTTTCTCCATCAGTTGCTTGAGCTTTTCCGCCAGCGAGGATTTACCGCCGCCCACCGGGCCGAGCAGATAGAGAATCTGCTTCTTCTCTTCCAGGCCCTGCGCGGCATGCCTGAAGTAGGAGACGATCTGATCGATGCACTCTTCCATGCCATGGAAGTCGGCGAAGGCCGGATAGCGGCGGATGACCTTATTGGAGAAGATGCGTGACAGCCGTGAATCGCTGGAAGTGTCCAGCAGTTCCGGCTCGCCAATGGCCATCAGCAGGCGCTCGGCCGCAGTGGCGTAGGCGCTGCGATCCTGTTTGCACAGTTCGAGGTACTCCTGCAGCGAGTAATCCTCCTGGCGGGTCGCCTCGAAACGTTGTTGGAAGTGACTGAAAATGCTCATGACTTCACCTCGCTCGATGCTGAAAGCTGGCTCGGGATCGGTCGTGCGTGCAGGTGCTGGGTAACTCCGGCTCCGAAGAAGTCGGGAACAATCCCCCAAAACCTAAAAGTCGTTACCGATGGCCCGATGCCGGTTTGCCGGCTCTACCTTCAGTGGGATGGCCTGAGTAACAGAATAGTTCGTTCTGCAGAGCGTCAAGGGCGAGACAACGATAACGGGATGTTACCGTACGTCGGGAAGTGGCGGCAGGCCAGAGCGGGCGCGGCCTGCCGCGTGAAGAAATTTATTCTTCGGAACTTTGCGCGGTCTCGCTTGGGTAGGTGGCGCGCCACAGCTCGAAACCGCCGTCGAGGCTGTACACCTCGGAGAAACCCTGACCGGCCAGGTAGGCTGCGGCGCCCTGGCTGGAGTTGCCGTGGTAGCAGGAGACGATCAATGGCGCGTCGAGGTCGGCGTGGCTGATGAAATCATGCAGCGAGTGGTTGTCCAGGTGACGCGAGCCGCTGATATGGCCATTGGCGAAGCTCTGCGGGTCGCGAATATCGACCACGACGGCGCCCTGGGTGCGCAGCTCCTGCGCCTGTTGGGGGGAAATACGCTTGAATTCGCTCATGTTCGGAAACCTTTACCGGATGGGAGGCGGGATTATTCCTTGGGGCAGGTGCAGCGGTGCAGTGCTCCGCTGTCGACGTCGAGCAGGGTCATCGCACCGCCCCAGACGCAGCCGGTATCCAGCGCGTAGAGGCCAGGTTCCGTGCAGTTGCCTTCCAGCGCTGCCCAGTGACCGAAGATGATCTTCTCACCGCGCATCTTTCGCTGTGGGTGGCTGAACCAGGGGGCGAAGCCTGGCGGTGCGCTGCCGACGCCTTCCTTGCTCTTCAGGTCCAAGGTGCCGTCGGCCTTGCAGAAGCGCATGCGGGTGAAATAGTTGGTGATCACCCGCAGGCGGGTGACGCCGTGCAGTTCCTTGTTCCATTTGGCCGGCTCGTTGCCGTACATGCCGTCGAGAAACAACGGCAGACGGGCATCGTCACGCAGTGCCTCTTCGACCTCGGCTGCGCGGCGCAGCGCCTTGCTCAGCGTCCATTGCGGCGGGATGCCGGCATGTACCAGGGTCACCTTGCGTTCGGCGTCGTGGTGCACCAGCTTCTGCATGCGCAGCCAATCGAGCAGATCAGTGCGGTCCGGCGCATCGAGAATCTCGTGCAGGGTATCGCCCTTCTTCAGACGCTCGATATTGTGCGCGACAGCCAGCAGGTGCAGGTCATGGTTGCCCAGTACACAGGTGATCGCATGGCGAATGGAGTAGAGAAAACGCAGGGTTTCCAGCGACTGCGGGCCGCGGTTGACCAGATCGCCGACCAGCCACAGCTGGTCTTGCGCGGGATCGAAGGACACTTGCTCGAGCAGGCACTTGAGCGGTTTGAGGCAACCCTGCAGGTCGCCGACGGCATACACCGCCATCAGTGAAGGGCCCCCGGCACAGCAAGGCGGAAGGGCGCGATGGTTGCGTCGAAGCGTTTGCCGTCCTCGGCGAGCATCTGGTAGCTGCCCTGCATGGTGCCGACCTGCGTGGCCATTACCGTGCCGCTGCTGTAGGTATGGCTGGCGCCGGGAGCGATATGCGGCTGCTGGCCGATCACCCCGGCGCCGCGGACTTCCTGCACGCGGCCGTCGCCGTCGGTGATGACCCAGTGACGCGACAGCAGCTGGGCCGGTAGCTCGCCGTTATTGACGATGGTCACGGTGTAGGAGAAGGCGTAGCGGTTCTGCTCCGGCTGCGACTGCGCAGCCAGGTAGCGGGTGGTGACACTGACGTCGATCTGATAGCGAGGGTCGGACATGCGCATGATCCGTTGAGCGTGATTGCAGTTTAGTCCTGCTCGACCGAAGGCTGCAGGGCCAGCTGGTCGGCCAGGCGGACGAAGGCGGCCAGATCCAGCTGCTCGGGGCGCAGGCTGCCGTCGACGCCTGCCGCTTCGATGGCATCGGCGGGCAGCAATTGCTTGAGCGTGTTGCGCAGGGTCTTGCGGCGCTGGTTGAAGGCCTCACGCACGACGCGTTCGAGCAGGCGATGGTCCTTGGCCGGGTGCGGCAGGGTTTCATGTGGCACCAGGCGGACGATGGCCGAGTCGACCTTGGGTGGCGGGTTGAAGGCGCCGGGGCCGACGTTGAACAGATGCTCTACGCGGCAGTGGTATTGCACCATGATCGACAGCCGCCCCCAATCGCCACCGCCCGGGCCGGCGGCCATGCGCTCGACCACTTCCTTCTGCAGCATGAAGTGCATGTCGCGAATCAGTGGCGCGTTGTCCAGCAGATGGAAAATCAGCGGCGTGGAGATGTTGTAGGGCAGATTGCCGACCACGCGTAGGCTGCGTGGTGCCGCTTCGAGGCGGGCGAAGTCGAATTTCAGCGCGTCACCCTGATTCAGGCGAAAGCGCGGATTGTCGCCGAACTTGCCTTGCAGGATGGGGATCAGATCGAGGTCGAGTTCGATCACGTCGAGCTGCGCACCGCTGCCGAGCAAACCCTCGGTAATGGCACCCTGGCCTGGGCCGATTTCCAGCAGGCGTTCGTCTTCCTTGGCGCGAATGGCGCGCAGGATGCGGTCGATCACCCCGGCATCATGCAGGAAGTTCTGGCCGAAGCGCTTGCGCGCGCGGTGTTGGTATTCGGACATGTACGGCTCCGCGCAGCGCCTCGAGGCGTTTTGCTCGAGGCTGGATGCAAAAAAGAAAGTCGCACAGTCTACCAGCGAATGGCGCCGCGGGCGCGGGCCGTGGTCTCAGTGGTTCATTCCCGGCGGCTGGCGGCCATCTGGTAGGCGGTTTCCAGTGCCACCTGCAGGCTGCCGATGTCGACCTTGCCAGTGCCGGCCAGGTCCAGGGCAGTGCCATGATCCACCGAGGTGCGGATGATCGGCAGGCCCAGCGTGACATTGAGCGCCGCACCGAAACCCTTGAACTTGAGCACCGGCAGGCCCTGGTCGTGGTACATGGCCAGTACCGCATCGGCCTGTTCGAGATGCTTCGGGGTGAACAAGGTGTCGGCCGGCAGCGGGCCGATCAGGTTCATGCCTTCCGTGCGCAGGCGCTCCAGCGTCGGTTCGATGATCTCGATTTCCTCACGTCCCAGATGCCCGCCTTCGCCTGCGTGCGGATTGAGCCCGCACACCAGGATGCGTGGCTCGGCGATGCCGAACTTGCTTTGCAGATCGGCATGCAGGATGCGGGTCACACGCTCCAGGCGTTCGGCGGTGATGGCTGCCGCGACATCCTTCAGTGGCAGGTGAGTGGTGACCAGCGCAACGCGCAAGCCGCGGGTCGCCAGCATCATCACCACCTGCTGGGTGTGGGTCAGTTCGGCGAGAAACTCGGTGTGACCGGAGAAGGCGATACCCGCTTCGTTGATCACGCCCTTGTGTACGGGCGCCGTGATCATCCCGGCAAATGTTCCGTCCAGGCAGCCTTGGCCAGCGCGGGTGAGGGTCTGTAGCACGTAGGCGGCGTTGGCGGGCGTCAGTTTGCCGGGGATGGCTGGTGTCGCCAGGGGCGTATCCCAGACGTAGAGACTGCCAGCCGCTGCGGGGTTGTCTGGCCATTGCTGCGGGCCGACGGTCAGCAATTCGATATTCAGCCCCAGTTGCTTCGCGCGTTCTGCCAGTAGCTCGCGGCTGGCGATGGCGACCAGAGGCGCTGGCTGCGCCTGCCGGGCCAGCAGCAGGCAGAGATCGGGACCGATACCGGCGGGCTCGCCAGGTGTGAGGGCAAAGCAGTGCTGCGCAGTCATGGTCGCTCTCTGTGCGGGCTGGGGCGTCAGTTTACGCTGCCGGGCCAATAACGAAAAAGCCCGGCACTTGGCCGGGCTTTTGGAGCGATACCGCTATTACAGCTTGGTCTCGACGTAGGCTTCGTCGCGGATCTGGCGCAGCCAGGCCTGCAGCTCTTCGTCGTACTTGCGGTTACGCAGCAGGTTTGCAGCCTGCTGCTCGCGGAACTGCGCGCTGCTGTCAGTGGCGCGGCGGCCCATGACCTGCAGCACGTGCCAGCCGTAAGGACTCTTGAACGGTTTGGACAGCTCGCCGCTGGCAGTGTTGTTCATCACTTCACGGAACTCGGGCACCAGTGCATTGGGGTCGATCCAGTTCAGGTCGCCACCATTGAGTGCAGAGCCCGGATCTTCGGAGAAGCTCTTCGCCAGTTCGGAGAAGTCCTCGCCATCGACGATGCGCTGATACAGGCGCTCGACCAGGCGACGGGTTTCTTCTTCGCTGCGAATTTCGCTGGGTTTGATCAGGATGTGGCGAACATGTACTTCGTCACGCACCTGAGTATCGCCGCCACGCTTCTCGATCAGCTTGAGGATGATGAAGCCGCCCGGTGTACGCACCGGCTCGGTGACTTCGCCCGGGTTCAGCTGGCTGATCATGTTGTCGAACGGCGGCGGCAGCTGGCCGGCTTTACGCCAGCCCATCTCGCCGCCTTCCAGCGCGGTTTCACTGGCCGAACGGGAAATCGCCAGTTGGGCGAAGTCTGCGCCTTGCTGCAGCTGCTGATACGCCTCCTGCGCCTGCCGCTCGGCGGCCTGGATTTCGCTGGAGGACGCACCCTCGGAAACCGGAATCAGGATGTTGGCCAGACGGAACTCTTCCGACAACTGCATCTTGCCCAGGTCGGAGGCGAGGAAGTTCTGCACTTCCTGGTCGGTGACCTGGATGCGTTCGGCCACGCGGCGCTGACGCACACGGCTGATGATCATCTCGCGACGCACCTGATCACGAGCATCGGCATAGGACAGGCCATCACGAGCCAGCGCTTCGCGGAACTGCTCCAGGCTCATGCCGTTGCGCTGGGCGATGGTGCCCATGGCCTGGTTCAGCTCTTCGTCGGTGATACGAATGCCGGAGCGGTCGCCAATCTGCAGCTGGATGTTCTCGATGATCAGGCGTTCGAGCACCTGCTGGCTGAGTACGTTCTCCGGAGGCAGGGCGCCACCGCGCTTGTCGATGGTCTGTTGCACTTCACGCAGGCGAGCGTCGAGCTGGCTCTGCATGACCACGTCGTTGTCGACGATGGCCACGACGCGATCCAGTGGGCGAACCTGGGCCTGAGCCGTTGCTGCCAGCAGTGCTGCGCCCAATAGCAGGGGGCGCAGGCGATCAGAAAGCTTGGTCTTCACGTTCACGGTAACCTTGAATGCCTTGGTCGAGGAAAGTTTCCACCTTGTTGCCAACAACGCCGCCGAGGCCCTTGAGGACGATCTGCAGGAAGATGCCGCGGTCCGGCTCGTCGTTGCGCGATGGGTCGAGGCTGACTTCGTCGTAATCGATCCAGTAGCGGTTGATCAGGCGCAGCTTCCAGCAGCAACTGTCGTATTCGAAACCACCGAAGGCTTCGAGGGTACGGTTGCGGCCATAGTCGTACTGCCAGCGCGAGATCAGGCTCCACTGCGGAGCCAGCGGCCAGATGACGGAGAAGTCATGCTGGTCGATCTTGTAGTAGTTCTTGATGTAGTTGGGGTTCGGCGAGCCGTCGGCAAGGGTCTCGTTGCCGTAGTCCGGGTTGGTCGTCCAGGTACCGCTGTCACGGTCATAACGCACGGTGTCGTTACGATAGCGATAGCCGAAGTTGACGATCTTGTTCGGATTGGCTTCCGGCTGGTAATGGAACATTGCGCTGCCCGAGCGGGTGGCGTGCTGGTCCGGATCCCAGTTGAAGGTCGAAGAGAAGCGCCAGTCGCGATTGAAGCGATACAGGTACTCCAGCGCATAAGGCGAGACATCGGCGGTGGCTTCCTGGCGGGCACGGTAGTCGATGCCCGGCAGCTGCACCTTGCGGTCTTCGAAGTAGAAGGCCTGGCCGATGCTGAAGCGCTGACGCTCGAAACCATTCGACTCGATCCAGCGGCTGGTCACGCCCAGCGACAGCTTGTTCTCGTCACCGATGCGGTCCTTGCCGCTGAAGCGGTTCTCACGCCACAGCGAGGCGTAGCTGAACGTCGGCTCGCCCGTGTCGAATACCGGGATATCGGTCTGGTCTTCTTCCGGCACATAGAGGTAAAACGCACGCGGTTCCAGGGTCTGACGGGCGTCTTTGCCAAACAGTTGGGTGTTGCGGTCGAAATACAGGCCGCTGTCGACACTGAACAGGCCAACGCCACGGTTGGGCGAGCGATTGTAGTCGACGCCGAACCACTGACTGTTCGGGTTGAGGGGGTCGTTTGTTGCGCTGGCAAGATCCGCCTTGCCCTGACCGTCCAGGTTTACCTGATACTGCGTCTGCAGGTACTTGATCTGAGGCTTGACGAAGCCCCAGCTCCAGTTCAGCGGCAGGGCAACACCTGGCTCCAGGTGCAGACGTTCACCGTCTGCGCGGTTAAGGCCGGTCAGGCGTTCGTCGTACCAGAGGTCCTGCGGGCGACCGGTGACGCCATCCTTGTCGACGAAGAAGCCCGAGCGCAGGTTGCGATCAAAGCGTACGTATTCGGTGCCGTAGGTGAAGTCCAGACCACCCGGATTGAACGGCAGCTTGCCGTCCAGGGTGATCTGCGGCAGACGGTCATACGGCGTCACATCGGTGATGTTGGCCAGTTCGTATGCATGCACGTTCAGACGTGCGGTATAGCTGTCACCGCGATAGGTCAGCGTGCCGCGCTGGTCGACATAGGTTTGCTTGTCGATGCCCAGATCGGTATCGAGATCCTGAAAGTAGTAGGGGTCGCTGATGTCGGTGTAGTCGACTTCGGCGAGCAGGCGCGAGTTCAGCCCCTGCTTGTGCTGCCAGCTGTACATCCAGCGCTGATCTTCGTACTCGGACTGCAGTTTGCGCTCGTCTTCGCTGTCGTCGAGGTAGGCCGCGCCGATCTGACCTTCGCTGCTCTCGGTCAGGTAGCGGAACTCACCTTCCATCAGCAGGCCGCGTTTGGCCATGTAGGTCGGGTACAGCGTGGCGTCGTAGTTCGGCGCCAGGTTGAAGTAGTACGGCGTTTGCAGCGAGAAGCCGTTGCTGCTCGACGTGCCGATGCTCGGCGGCAGGAAACCGGACTGGCGACGGTCATCGATCGGGAAGTAGATGTACGGGGTGTAGAACACCGGAATGTCCTTGACCCGCAGCGTCACGTTGGTCGCGGTGCCGAAGCCGGTCGCCGGGTTCAGGGTGACGTTGTTGCCCTTCAGGTGCCAGGCATTGTCGCCCGGTTCGCAACGGGTATAGGTACCATCCTTGAGGCGGATGATCGCGGTCTCTTCGCGCTTGGCGTAGAGCGCGCTGCCGCGCACGTGAGCCTGGTGCATCACATATTCGGCGTTGTCGATACGGGCTTCGCCGTTATCCAGTTGCAATTCGGCGCGGTCGCCGACCACCAGCATGCCCTTGTCGCGCAGGCGTACGTTGCCAACCAGTTCACCACGGTTTTCCGTCTGGTGCAGGCTGGCTTCGTCGGCCTCGACTTGCATGCCGGACTGGCGCAGGACGACGTCACCGGCGAGGGTGGCGATCTGCTTTTCCTGCTCGAAGCGCGAGGCCTTGGCGGAAACGTACATCGGCGACTCGTCCAGCGGCGTGGTGTCATCCATGCCCGGGCGCAGCGGCTCGACGTAGGCGCCTGCGCAGTAAGGACCGGCCTCGGCCAGTTGCGCGGCAGTCAACTTATCGCGCGGGACCCAGTCCAAGTGACTGTAATCGGGGCTGCGCGAGGCGAGGGCACGGCCCTTGCTCTCGGTGACCAGCACCGGGGCGGCATCCTGCTTGGCTACCGCCTCGCTGCTGGCACCACCGGTGCTGACAGCATCACGGCTGTGCACCGGGCGCGGAGGCAGGGCGCTGGCCGCTGATTTCGGCGCGCAGGCCCAGCCGCCCGTGGGCGACGCCTGGCAATCGTATTGCTCGGCGGCAAAGGACTGTAGGCTGAACGCGGGCTGTAAGGCCAGGAGGCTGCCGGTGACCAGCAGCGGGAATTTCTTGCGGAACGCGGGGTATTTTACTGCCATCTTGTTAGTCCGGGCTTCCTGCGCGCTATCGGCCCAGGGGCCGCACGCCTCTCGATGGGCTGAAAAAGATGCTGGATAATAAAGCATGACCCGCGCAACGGCTAGCGCCGTCGGAGACCCCTTGATGTCTGAACACGATGTACGTCTGCAACAGCTGCAAACCTGGCTCGCCGAGCAACTACCCCCCCTCTTCGCAGCACGCGAATGGGGAGTGGTGCCTGAGGCCGAGCTCACTCCCGCCAGCAGCGACGCCAGCTTTCGCCGCTATTTTCGTTGGCAGGCCGGTGAGCGCAGCCTGATCTTGATGGATGCGCCGCCACCTCAGGAAAACTGCGAGCCCTTCGTGCGTATCGCGGCATTGCTGTCCAGCGCCGGTGTGCATGTACCGCAGGTGTTGGCTGCCGATCTCGAGCAGGGCTTCCTGATTCTCGATGACCTGGGCCGCCAGACCTATCTGGACGTGATAAACGAACATAATGCCGACCAACTGTTCGACGATGCCATCGAGGCCTTGCTGCTGCAGCAGCGTTTGCCCCTCGACAGCCATCTGCCGCATTACGATGAGGCGTTGCTGCGTCGTGAGTTGCAGCTGTTTCCCGAGTGGTACGTACAACGCCACCTGGGGCTTACCTTTACACCCGAGCAGGAGGCCGCCTGGCAGCGTATCAGCCGCCTGTTGATCGACAGCGCCCTGGCGCAGCCCAAGGTGGTGGTGCACCGCGACTTCATGCCGCGCAACCTGATGCACAGCGCGCCCAACCCCGGCGTGCTGGATTTTCAGGATGCCGTCAACGGCCCGGCTACCTACGACATCACCTGCCTGTTCAAGGATGCCTTCCTCAGCTGGCCCGAGGCGCGCGTGCGGGGCTGGCTGCACGGCTACTGGGAGCGTGCCAAGGCGGCGGGCATTCCGCTACAGGCATCGTTCGAAGACTTTCTGCGCGCCAGCGACCTGATGGGCGTGCAGCGCCACCTCAAGGTCATCGGCATCTTCGCGCGCATCTGCCACCGCGATGGCAAGCCCAAATACCTCGGCGATGTGCCGCGTTTCTTCTCTTATATAGAAGCTGTGCTGGCGCGTCGGCCGGAGCTCGCCGAGTTGGGTGAGCTGTTCGCCAGCCTGGCGAAAGATGAAGGGGCACGCGCATGAAGGCGATGATCCTCGCGGCGGGCAAGGGCGAGCGCATGCGTCCTCTGACGCTGCATACGCCAAAACCGCTGGTGCAGGTGGCGGGCGTGCCGTTGATCGAGTACCACATCCGCGGCCTGGCCGCCGCTGGCTTCACCGAGCTGGTGATCAACCACGCCTGGCTAGGCCAGCAGATCGAGGACTACCTCGGCGATGGCTCGCGCTTCGGCGTGCGTATCGTCTATTCCCCCGAAGGTGAGCCGCTGGAAACGGGTGGCGGCATCTTCAAGGCGCTGCCGCTGTTGGGTGCCGAGCCATTTCTGGTGGTCAATGGCGATATCTTCACCGACTACGCCTTCGCCGCGCTGCGCGAGCCGCTCGCCGGTCTGGCGCATCTGGTGCTGGTGGATAACCCGGCGCATCACCCGCAGGGCGATTTCGTTCTGGCGGCGGGTCAGGTTCGTGACGGTGAGGCGACAGGAGAGCGGCTGACCTACAGCGGTATCGCCGTGCTGCACCCGCGTCTGTTCGGCTCTTCTCAGACCGGTGCCTTCAAGCTGGCGCCGCTGCTGCGTGAGGCGATGACGGCCGGGCAGGTCAGTGGCGAGCACTATGGCGGCTGCTGGGTCGACGTCGGTACGCACGAGCGCCTGGCCGAAGTCGAGCGCTTGCTGCAGGAGGCACGCTAGGTGTTGTGGCCGGCCACCATGCTCGGGGCAGCGGCCGGGCTCGCCCTGGCCAGCATCCCTGGTGCTCTGCTGGGCGGTTTGCTCGGGCAGGTGCTGGACCGTCGTCTGCGCCTGCATGGCTGGGACAATCTGCGTGAGCGTCTGGGCGGTCGTGCGGCGCCGTCGGATGACGACCTGCTGTTTCTGATGCTGGGGCGTCTGGCCAAGAGCGACGGCCGGGTGGTGCAGAGCCATATCCAGCAGGCTCGCTCGGAAATGCAAAGGCTGGGGTTGGACGCTGCAGCTCAGCGACGTGCCATCGAGGCCTTTGCCCGTGGCAAGACCGGGCGTGACAACCTGCGTGCGCCGCTGCAGCGTCAGCGTGAGCGCGCCGATGCCATGCTGCGGGCCTGCTGGCGCATGGCCTGGGTCGATGGACGAGTATCGGCCAGTGAGCATGAGCTGATTCTGCTCTGGGGCAAGTGGCTTGGCTGGGACAGCACCCGGCTCGATAGCCTGGGCGAGGAATACGCGCCGCGTCGCAGTCAGCAACCGGCACCGGCCGGCGGCAGTTACCAGGAGGCACTGCGCCTGTTGGGCGTCAATGAAGGCAGCGAGCCCGAGCAGATCAAGCGCGCCTACCGGCGTCTGCTCAGCCGCCATCACCCGGACAAACTGGCCGGCTCCGGCGCCTCGTCTGAGCGCATTCGTGAAGCCACCGACACCACGCGCCAACTGCATCAGGCCTACGCGCTGATTCGCCAGCGCCGAGGCATTCGCTAGCAGGTAGTTTCAACGGACTGCTAGCTGCCTGCGGTGCGAATATGCTGCGTCAACCAGCCACGTAGACGACGGTAGAGCTGCTCTTGCTGAACATCCAGGTTACCCGGCAAGGCTTTCATCGATACCTGTATGTAAGTGGGCAGCTTGGCTCGCTTGCTTGCCTGCAGGCGTTTCAACGCAGCCATGCGGTCGGTGGCTTGATCCTTGTAGAAGAAGTCGCCGGTGGCCACGGCCAGCTGCGCGACCATCTCATCCAGTGGCGGCGCGAAACCGGCAGGTAGTTCGGCTGCCACCATCAGCAGATTCTGCACGTTGTCCGGCTGGCGCTCGCTCAGGTAGCGCGCAGCCCAGTAGGCGCCACTGCCATGACCGAGGAGGACGATTTCCCTGGCCTGCTGCTGGTTGGCGAAGGCGATGGCGGCATCGATGCGGGCCATCACCCGCTCGACATGCGCCTGACGCCTTTGCTCTGGGCTGATCGCGCCGCTGTCGGCTGGTTGTGCAGCCTCGTCTATGGTCGCGTCGGGCGGGCTTTCGACGGCAGGAGCGCTCTCGGTAGTGGTGGTATCGCTTTGCGGTGCCGCTGTTGCAGTGGTGGCAGTGCGCAGTGGCAGCGGGTCACCGTCCGGGTCCGGCAGCGTCAGGCTCAGACTGTGCCAGCCGGCGTCGGGCAGCTTGCGCCGCAGCGGGCCGATCGCAGCGGCGCCGTCGGCGTTTTCCACATCACCGGGCAGCAGAATCACCGCACCACTGGGCTCGCCGACGTTGGCAGGCAGCCACAGGGCAAGAAAACTTTCGGCGCCGGCCTGCAGCATCTGCTGCTCACGTTTGTCCAGACGTTGCTCCAGCGTCTGCGCGTCGCTGATGCTGCGTTCGGGCAACAGCGGACGTTCGCTCGCCGCAGGGGCGTCGGCGCTATCAGCCGGCGCATCCTCGGCCGGCTCCTCGGCCCAGGCCGCGGGACAGGAGAGCAGGCAGAAACCGAGCAGTGCTAGTGAATGAAGGCGCATCGATGAGGCTCCTGATCGTCTGCTACAGAGCCTAATGCCGGGCTCCGCTTTTGTCAGGCGATTGGCGCAAGACTGGAGTAAGGTAGGGGATCGCGTCACCGGATTCGCCGTGCATGAATTCCCTTCTTCGTTCCCTCGCCCTCCTGCTGATGCTGGCTGTTTCCACCGCTTGGGCCGAGAGCGCACGCATGCCATTACGCCCGGCTTTCGATGCCGAGCAGCGCGCCTGGCTCAAGGAGCATCCCGTGCTGCGCGTGGGCCTGATCCAGCAGGCACCTTGGGTTCTGCGTGGCCAGAACCGACAGCTGACGGGCGCCAATGTCGAACTGATGCAGCGTCTGCTCGAAGGCATGGGCGTCGCGCCTGACTGGCGCCTGTATCCGAATCTGGAGGCCCTGGAGCGGGCAGCCAGCGCGGGCGAGGTGGATCTGGCGCCAGGCCTGCAGCAGACGCCGGCCGGCCTGCGCATCTGGCATTACTCCATGCCTTACCTGCGAGTACCGCATCTGGTGGTCGGCGAGCGCAGCGGCAATGGTGCGGTGGATCTCGACCAGTTGCCGCTGGAGCAGATGGTCGCCCTGCGCTCGCCGAGCCAGGCTGCCGAATACCTGGAGCGTACTCATACCAACCTGCGTCTGCGGGCGACGCCTTCGGAGCGTTCGGCGCTGTTGCTGGTGCTGAATCAGGAGGTCAGTTATGCAGTGCTGGACGAGGCAAGCCTCAGCCTGCTGCTGCGCGAATCACGTTTCTCCAGCCTGAGCATCGTTGGCGATATCGGTTTGCCGCAGCTCCTGCGCCTGGCCACGCGCCGCGATCAAGCGCTGTTGTCCGGTATCGTCGATCAGACCCTGAAGGCGCTGCCGGCTCGCGAACTGGAGGAGTTGCGCGACACCTGGATGCCTTTGCGCTATCCGCAGTCCACCGATTTCGTCGGCTTCTGGAAGACGCTCGCGCTATTTTTCGGCCTGCTGCTGATGCTGGGGGCAACCGCGCTTTATCGGCAACGACAGCAGACGCGTTTGCTCGAGCGAGGGCTGCTGGGCGCACGTGGCGAGCTGGATCGTCACCAGCAGGCCGCCGAGGCATTGCGCCTGAGTCAGTTCTCCATCGACCACAGCACGGTGGGCATTCTCTGGGTCAACTGGGACAGTCACCTGCGCTACGCCAACCGCGCCGCCGAACGCATGCTCGGCTACGCCCCCGGTGAGCTGGTGGACAAGCCATTGAGTCAGTTGGAGCCCGGCCTGCATATGGACCGCTGGCTCAACCTGTGGAAGCGCGTGCGCGAGCAGGACGAGGGTTCACCCAGCTTCGAGGTCGACTGCCTGCGCGCCGATGGCAGCCGCATGCCGGCTGACGTATCGCTGAGTTTTCTACGCTATCGCCAGGCCGAGTACCTAGTGGTGTTTCTCAGCGACGTCACCGAACGCCGTCGGGCGCGTGCGGCGCTGGAGGAGAGCGAGGCGCGCTTCAAGGGCATTGCCGGCAACGTGCCTGGCCTGGTGTTTCGCCTGGAGCGCGCCGGGCCGGGAGCGGTGGTCAACTTTGCCTACATCAGCGAGGCCAGCCAGGAGATGGTCGGCTGGCCGGCGCAGGAGCTGCAGCGTGAGGAGCGCGGCATCCGCAGCCTGGTGCATCCGCAGGACCTGAACAGCTATCTGAACAGCCAGACGCTGGCGCTGGAAGGCGAGAGCGACTGGTATTGGCAGGGGCGCATCCTCACTGCCGAGCAGGAGGTGCTGTGGGCCGACATTCGTACCACCGCGAGGTCGTTAGGCAATGGTCGGGTGGTGTGGGACGGCATCCTCTGGGATATCACCGAGAACAAGCTGGCCGAGCTGGCGCTGGCCGATTCGCGGGCGCGTCTGCGCGAACTGTCGGCACACCTGGAAAGCGTGCGTGAAGAAGAGAAGGCGCGTATTGCCCGCGAAGTGCACGACGAGCTGGGTCAGGTGCTGACCGTGCTCAAGCTGGAGACGGCGATGTGCGAGCTGGTTTGCGCCGGGCAGATGCCCGAGCTGGACGAGCGCCTGGCGAGCATGAAGCGTCTGATCGCGCAGTTGTTCCAGCTGGTGCGCGACGTGGCCACGGCGCTACGTCCGCCGATTCTCGATGCCGGCATTGCCTCGGCCATCGAGTGGCAGGTGCGGCGCTTCGAGGAGCGCACGCAGATTCCTTGCCTGGTCGAAGTGCCGGAGCACCTGCCGCATCTGCCGGATGCCCAGGCCATTGGCATGTTCCGCATTCTCCAGGAGGCGCTGACCAACGTCATGCGCCACGCTGGCGCGCACAGCGTCGAGGTGCGCTTGTGGCAGGAGGGCGGCAGCCTGTGTCTGTCGGTGGTCGACGATGGCAAGGGCTTCGATCCGGCGCTGCGCAAGCCCGGGCAATCCTTCGGCCTGGTCGGCATGCAGGAGCGTATGCTCATGCTCGGCGGCCAGTTGCAGATTGACAGTCAGCCGGGCGAGGGCACTACCCTGTGCGCGTGCATCAATCTGGAAGAGGAGATCGCAGCGTGATTCGGGTACTGGTGGCCGAAGACCACACCATCGTGCGGGAAGGCATCAAGCAACTGATCGGTATGGCGCGTGATCTCGAGGTGGCTGGCGAAGCCTGCAATGGCGAGCAACTGATCGAGGTGCTGCGCCGCACGCCTTGCGACGTGGTGCTGCTGGATATATCCATGCCCGGTGTCAACGGTCTGGAGGCCATTCCGCGTATCCGTGCGCTGAACGAGGCCCCGGCGATTCTGGTGCTGTCGATGCACGACGAGGCGCAGATGGCGGCGCGCGCGCTCAAGGTTGGCGCCGCCGGTTACGCGACCAAGGACAGCGACCCGGCGCTGCTGATCACTGCGATTCGCAAGGTGGCCGGCGGTGGTCGATATATCGACCCGGCGCTGGCCGACCGCATGGTCTTCGAGGTTGGCCTGACCGACTCGCGCCCGCCCCACGCGCAATTGTCCGAGCGCGAGTTCTCGGTGTTCGAGCGTTTGGTGCGGGGTGAGAGCGTCAACGACATCGCCCTGCACCTGGCGATCAGCAACAAGACCGTGAGTACGCACAAGGCGCGCCTGATGCAGAAGCTCGGCGCGCATTCGATGGCCGATCTGGTGCGCTACGCGATGGAACACCGCCTGGTCTGATAGCAGAATCTGTAGGAGCGGCTTCAGCCGCGAAGCTCTCATAGGCAATTCATCGCGGCTGAAGCGCAATGCCGCCCAACCGATCCTACGGTTCGTCAGGCGCTCGAAAGCCGAGGCAATCACTCGGAATTTGTAGGGCGATCCCTACATAAGATTCTCCTCGCGCCTGATATCAGCTTGTCATCCCGCCCGATTTTTCAGCCTGCCGCGCCGGCCTAATCTTCGGTCATCGGCCTGAGACAAGAACAAGGGTGTGGTGTGATGGCAAACGATGTACTGGTGAGCTTCCGTGGCGTACAGAAGAGCTATGACGGCGAAACGCTGATCGTCAAAGACCTCAACCTGGATATCCGCAAGGGTGAGTTTCTCACCCTGCTCGGCCCGTCCGGTTCCGGCAAGACCACCAGCCTGATGATGCTGGCCGGTTTCGAGACGCCGACCGCTGGCGAGATCCTCCTCGATGGCCGCTCGCTGAACAAACTGCCGCCGCACAAACGCGACATCGGCATGGTGTTCCAGAACTACGCGCTGTTCCCGCACATGACCGTGGCCGAGAACCTGGCCTTCCCGCTGAGCGTGCGCGGCATGTCGCGCACCGATATCAGCGAGCGGGTCAAGCGCGCGCTGTCGATGGTGCAGCTCGACAGCTTCCGCAACCGTTACCCCGGCCAGCTTTCCGGTGGTCAGCAGCAGCGTGTGGCCCTGGCCCGTGCGCTGGTGTTCGAGCCGCAACTGGTGCTGATGGACGAACCCCTCGGCGCACTGGACAAGCAACTGCGCGAACACATGCAGATGGAGATCAAGCACCTGCACCAGCGCCTGGGCGTGACCGTGGTCTACGTCACCCACGACCAGGGCGAGGCGCTGACCATGTCCGACCGCGTAGCCGTGTTCCATCAGGGCGAGATCCAGCAGATCGCTCCACCGCGCGAACTCTACGAAGCGCCGCATAACACCTTCGTCGCTCAGTTCATTGGCGAGAACAATCGTCTGACTGGCGAGCTGGTCAGTCGCGATGGCGAGCAGTGCGTGGTGCGCCTGGCGCGGGGTGAAGAAGTGCGCGCCACGGCGGTCAACGTCGGTGCCGTGGGCGAGTCGGTGAGCTTGTCGATCCGTCCCGAGCGCATCCGCCTCAACGGCCACAGCGAAGCCTGCCCGAACCGTTTCTCCGGGCGTATCGCCGAGTTCATCTACCTGGGCGATCACGTGCGTATCCGCCTGGAGGTCTGCGGCAAAACCGATTTCTACGTCAAGCAACCCGTGGCCGAGCTCGATCCGGCGCTGGCGGTTGGTGACCTGGTTCCGCTCGGCTGGTCTGTCGAGCATGTCCGCGCGCTGGATCCACTCCAAGTCGAGTGAGCCTTTCGCGCAGTGCTTCACCTTTACCCCGTAACACAGAGGAGCTGATAAGAATGACGAAATCCCTGAAGCTCGCGGCGTTGGCCCTGGGCGTTAGCTGTGCCATGCCGGCACTGGCGGTGGATCTGACGGCGGTTTCCTTCGGCGGCGCGAACAAGGCGGCGCAGGTCAAGGCCTTCTACGAACCCTTCGAGAAGGAAACCGGCAACAAGGTGCTGGGCGGCGAATACAACGGTGAAATGGCCAAGGTCAAAGCCATGGTCGACACCCGCAGCGTGAGCTGGGACCTGGTCGAGGTGGAGTCGCCGGAGCTGGCCCGCGGTTGCGATGAAGGCCTGTTCGAGGAGCTCGACCCGGCGCAGTTCGGCGATGAAGCCAACTTCATCGACGGCGCCATCCAGCCTTGTGGCGTGGGCTTCTTCGTCTGGTCCACGGTGCTGGCCTACAATGCCGACAAACTCAGCGCGGCGCCGACCAGTTGGGCCGATTTCTGGGACGTGGCGAAATTCCCGGGCAAGCGCGGCCTGCGCAAGGGCGCCAAGTACACCCTGGAATTCGCCCTGATGGCCGACGGCGTGCCGGTCAAGGACGTGTACAAGGTGCTGGCCACCAAGGAAGGCCAGGATCGTGCGTTCAAGAAGCTCGATGAGCTCAAGCCGAACATCCAGTGGTGGGAGGCCGGCGCTCAGCCGCCGCAGTACCTCGCCTCCGGTGACGTGGTGATGAGCTCGGCCTACAACGGCCGCATCGCGGCGGTGCAGGGCGAGAGCAACCTGCAGGTGGTGTGGAACGGCGGCATCTACGACTTCGACTCCTGGGCCATCCCGCGTGGCGCCAAGAATGCCGAACTGGCCAAGGAATTCATCGCCTTCTCGGTCAAGCCCGAGGCGCAGAAGACCTACTCGGAGAACATCGCCTATGGCCCGGCCAACAAACAGGCCATCGAGCTGCTGGCGCCGGAGCGTCTGAACCTGATGCCGACCACGCCGGAGAACATCGCCAACCAGGTGGCCATCGACGTGACCTTCTGGGCTGACTACGGCGAGCAGCTGGAGCAGCGTTTCAACGCCTGGGCCGCCCGCTAACCAGAGCGTCGCGCAGCTCAGCCCCTCATCCGGCTCTACGCGCCGGATGAGGGGCTGAGCTGCCCAAATGATGTTTGTCGTATCCCCGAATTTCTGCCGCCTGGTGCGGCCTTAGCTTGCGGAGTTGTCCATGGCCGCCGTACTGCCTGCCAATGATTTGCCCGGGCCGAGCCTGAAGCAGCGACTGGCTCGTGCCGAGCGTTTCAATCGCCTGAAATCCAAGGCGCTGATCCTGCCGCTGTTGCTGTTCCTTCTGCTGACCTTCCTGCTGCCCATCGGCGCCTTGCTGCTGCGCAGTGTGGACAACCCGGAAGTGGTCGGCAGCCTGCCGCGCACCGTCGAGGCGATTGCTGCCTGGGATGGCCGTGGCCTGCCGGATGAGGCGGCGTACCGGGCGATTGCCAGCGATATGCTCGAAGCGCGGCGTAACCAGAGCCTGGGCGATCTGTCCAAGCGCCTTAACATGGAGCTGGCGGGCTTCCGTAGCCTGGTCAGCAGCACCGCACGCAAGCTGCCGCTGCGCGAGGAGCCGGCGTCCTACCAGGAGGCCTTCCTCGATATGGACGAGCGCTGGGGCGACCCTGCCTACTGGCAGGTGATCCGCCGCAATGCTTCGTCGGTCACCCCCTATTACCTGCTGGCCGCGCTCGATCATCGTATCGACGACCTCGGCGAACTGGCCCAGGCCACGCCGGATCAGGCTATCTATCTGGACATCTTCGCCCGCACCTTCTGGATGAGCCTGGTGATCACCGCCATCTGTCTGGTGCTGGCCTATCCGTTGGCCTATCTGTTGGCCAACCTGCCGACCCGCCAGGGCAACCTGCTGATGATTCTGGTGCTGCTACCGTTCTGGACCTCGATCCTGGTGCGGGTGGCGGCCTGGATCGTGCTGTTGCAGTCCGGGGGGTTGATCAACAGCGCGCTGATATCGCTGGGCATCATCGAGCAACCGCTGCAACTGGTGTTCAACCGCAGCGGCGTGTATGTGGCCATGGTGCACATCATGCTGCCGTTCATGATCCTGCCGATCTACAGCGTGATGAAGGGCATCTCGCCCAGCTACATGCGTGCGGCGGTGTCGCTCGGCTGCCACCCATTCGCCAGCTTCTGGCGGGTGTACTTCCCGCAAACCCTGGCCGGTGTCGGCGCCGGTTGCCTGCTGGTGTTCATCCTGTCGATTGGCTACTACATCACCCCGGCGCTGCTGGGCAGCCCGAACGACCAGATGATCAGCTACTTCGTCGCCTTCTACACCAACACCACCATCAACTGGGGCATGGCCACGGCCCTCGGCGGCCTGCTGCTGGCCGCGACCCTGGTGCTCTATGTGGTGTACAGCTGGCTGGTCGGCGCCAGCAAGCTGAGGCTTGGCTAAAAGCGGTCTGCGTAGCAGACCATCTGATGACCCTCTCCCATTCATGGGAGAGGGCGCCCGAAGGGCGGGAGAGGGTGCTTGTTTCGGCACCACCGCCTCTCGGTAACCGAACACGGGAGGAGGGCGCAAGAAGAGCGCCCTCTCCCCCAACCCCTCTCCCGCACGCGGGAGAGGGGAGCTAAACGCTAAATGGAGTCACAGCCATGCTCAGCCCCTACATGTCCCCCGTCGAGCGCCTCTGGTACTACGGCCTGCGCATTCTCTGCGGCCTGGTCCTGCTGTTTCTGATCCTGCCGGTGCTGGTGATCGTGCCGCTGTCGTTCAACTCCGGCACCTTCCTGGTCTACCCGCTGCAGGGTTTCTCGCTGCGCTGGTACGAGGACTTCTTCATGTCCGCCGACTGGATGCGCTCGCTGAAGAACAGCCTGATCATCGCCCCGGCCGCCACCCTGCTGGCCATGGTCTTCGGTACCCTGGCGGCCATCGGCCTGACCCGTGGCGAGTTCCGTGGCAAGGCGCTGGTGATGAGCCTGCTGATCTCGCCGATGATCGTCCCGGTGGTGATCATCGGTGTCGCCAGCTACCTGTTCTTCGCCCCGCTGGGCATGGGCAACAGCTACCTGTCGCTGATCCTGGTGCACGCGGTGCTCGGCGTGCCGTTCGTGATCATCACCGTGTCGGCCACGCTGCAGGGCTTCAACCACAACCTGGTGCGCGCCGCCGCCAGTCTCGGCGCCTCGCCGCTGACGGCGTTTCGCCGGGTGACCCTGCCGCTGATCGCGCCTGGGGTGATCTCGGGGGCACTGTTCGCTTTCGCCACCTCGTTCGACGAAGTGGTGGTGACCCTGTTCCTCGCAGGCCCCGAGCAGGCCACCCTGCCGCGGCAGATGTTCAGCGGTATCCGCGAGAACCTGTCGCCGACCATCGCCGCCGCAGCGACCCTGCTGATCGGTTTCTCCGTCCTGCTGCTGCTGACTCTGGAGTGGCTGCGTGGGCGTAGCGAGAAGCTGCGAACTTCGGCGCCGGATTAACTCGCCGTAGCCGCATGCTCAGGGCCTCGCCGGAAAGCCGGCGGGGCCTTGCTCGTTTCCGGGCGTAGAATGTGTAGTCTCTCCTTCGTAACAAGGCGGCCAGATGGACTTCGATGATCCCGGTTTTCGTGAGCTGATCGACGCGTTGCACGATGGCGTCTACATCACCGACGCCGATGGCATCACCCTCAAGGTCAACAGTGCCTATGAGCGCCTGACCGGGCTGCGTGCCGAGGACGTCGTCGGCCAGCACATGCAGGCGCTGGTAGAGCAGGGCGTGATCTCGCAGTCGGTGTCCTTGCGTGTGCTCAAGGAAGGCAAGGCGCTGTCGCTGATGCAGAGCGTCAGCCAGGGCAAACGCCTGCTGGTCAGTGGTACGCCGATCTTCGCTGCCGATGGACGCGTGCGCTACGTGGTCAGCACCGTGCGCGACATGACCGAGCTGCTGCGCATGAAGCACGAGCGCGACGAGCTGCAGCAACTCAAGCAGCTGCGCAACAGCACGGCCAAGTTGCATGCCGGGCAGCGTGACGATCTGCTCGATGCCTCCCCGGTCGCCGACAAGCCCGCTTCTGGGCGAGTCTTCATGCAGGCGCGGCAGGTCGCGGCCAGCGACGTGAAGGTGCTGCTGCAGGGTGAGACCGGCGTCGGCAAGACCCTGATCGCCCAGTACATCCACAAGAGCAGCCCGCGCGCGGCGCAGCCGTTCCTGGCGCTGAACTGCGGTGCGCTGCCGGAGAACCTGATCGAGGCCGAGTTGTTCGGCTATGTGCCGGGCGCATTCACAGGCGCCGGCAGCAAGGGCAAGCGCGGTCTGCTGGAACTGGCGCACCAGGGCACGGTGTTTCTCGATGAGATCGGCGATCTGCCGCTGCCGCTGCAGGTCAAGCTGCTCAAGGTGATCGAGGAGAGCCGCTTCATTCCGGTCGGTGGCCTGGAGTTGAAGGAGGTGGACGTGCGCATCATCACCGCCACCCACCATGACCTGCGCACGATGGTCGCCGAGGGACGTTTTCGTGCTGACCTCTATTACCGGCTCAACGTCGTGCCGATCCACATCCCGGCCTTGCGTGAGCGCCCCGAGGAAATTCAGCCGCTGCTGGATTTCTACCTGGCCGAGTTCAACCAGCGTTATGGCCGCGCACTGAGCTGGGAACTCGAAGCGCTCGACGCACTGACCGACTACGCCTGGCCCGGCAACATCCGTGAGCTGATCAATCTGGTCGAGCGCCTGGTGGTCACCTGCAATAGCGAATGCATCGAGCTGTTCGATCTGCCGGAGGAGATGCGCACCGCCCGCAGCGACACAAGCGAAGACGACCTGCTGCCATTGCGCAAACAGGTGGAGAACCTCGAGCGGCGCCTCATCCGCCGTGCGCTGATGCAGCACAAGACCACCCGCGAAGCAGCCAAGGTGCTTGGTCTCAGCCAGGCGACGCTGGTGCAGAAGATGAAGCGCTGGGAACAGGGTTGATTGAAAAATGGATCGAATTACGGTCTTTTGATTGGTTTTCTGATCAAGCGCAGCCCGCAGCGTGCTGTGACAAAACGACGCAAGCCTTCTACCACGCCGCTTTCGGCGAGCTGGCACAGGAATGGCTATGGCAAGCCCCGAACCCGCTCAGCACAACAACGCATAAGGGGCCTGCTGATGAACACTGCCGCATTCAAGATCGCCAACAAGCTGCTGACCGGCCAGGGTGCCGTGGAGCAACTGGCGCTCGAACTGCCTCGACTGAATATCACCAATCCGCTGATCGTCACCGACGCCATCCTGATCAAGTCCGGTACGGTCGAGCATGTCCTCAAGCGGCTCGGCGAGCGCCGCTATGGCATCTATGACGGTGTCGAGCCGGAGCCGGAGATCGCCATCGTCGAAGCCTGCGCCAAGGTCTATCGCGACGGCGGTCACGATGGTCTGATCGGCGTCGGTGGCGGCAGCGCCATCGATATCGCCAAGGCCGTGGCCGGCTACGTCGGTCATGATGGTGCGCTGGAAGAGCTGTTCGGCGTCGATCAGATCAAGCGCAAAGGGCCGCCGCTGATTGCCATCCCGACCACCGCCGGCACCGGCTCGGAAGTGACCAACGTGTCGATCCTCTCCGACAAGCAGGCGCAACTGAAAAAGGGCATCGTCAGCGACTACCTGTTGCCCGATGTGGCCCTGGTCAGCCCGCTGATGACCCTGACCTGCCCGCGCGGCGTGACCGCTGCCAGTGGCGTCGATGCATTGGTGCACGCGGTGGAGTCCTACCTGTCGGTCAACGCCTCGCCGATCACCGACGCCCTGGCCATTGGCGCTATCAAGCTGATCGCCAAGGCGCTGCCCAAGGCCTATGCCAACCCGGCGGATCTGGTCGCTCGCGAAGACATGGCCACCGCCAGCCTCATGGCCGGCATGGCCTTCGGCAATGCCGGCGTGGGCGCCGTGCATGCGCTGGCCTACCCGCTGGGCGGGCGCTTCAACATCGCTCATGGCGTCAGCAATGCCTTGCTGCTGCCCTACGTGATGGCCTGGAACAAGCTGGCCTGTGTCGAGCGCATGGCCGAGATCGCTGCTGCTCTCGGTGTGCAAACGCATGGCCTGAGCGACAAGGCCGCCGCCGACCTGGCCGTCGAGGCCATGGCCGAGCTGTGCGCCAGCGTCGACATTCCCAAAGGCATGCGCAGCTTCGGCGTGCCGGAAGACGCCATCCCGGCCATGGCCGAGGAAGCCAGCAAGATCGACCGCCTGATGCGCAACAATCCGCGGCGCCTGACGGCTGGCGATATCGAACAGATCTACCGCGCTGCCTACTGATTACCGCAACGAAGATGAAAGGTCCCAGTGTGCTGGGGCCGGCTGAAATACAACTCTAATAAAGCTGGGTGACTCAAATGTCCGAACTGCATCAACAAGACCTTGGTGTGGAAGCCCCCTACTGGCCGGTGGGGCCATTCAAGGTGCGTCTGCCTTTCATTCATTACCGCTTCGAAGTCTCCGACTACATGCAGGGCCTGCTCATGTGCGCGGTGGATCTGGCGGCGATTCCGCTGATGACCGAATTTCTCGGCATGCCCTTCGAGGTGGCGCTGGCGGTGGTCATGCTCAACGGCCTGCTGTATCTGACCCACCACCTGCTGGGCGATCCGGTCGTTCCGGGCTGGATCACCCCGGCGATCCCACTGCTGATGGCCTACTGCAGCCAGTTCCCGGAGGGCCCGGAGCGGGTGCATGCGCTGATTGCCTTCCAGTTGATGCTGGGAGCGTTCTCGATAGGGTTGGGCATGACGGGCATGGCGCGCAAGGTGGTGTCCCTGGTGCCCTCTGCGCTCAAGGCCGGCATCATCATGGGCGCCGGCCTCAGTGCGGTGGTGACGGTATTCAAGGAAGGCGGTCGTTTCGACAGCTTCCCCTGGACCATTTCCATCGCCATTGGCATCGCCTTCTACCTGGTGTTCTCCATCCATTTCCAGGAGCTGAAGAAGCGCAATCGCTTCTGGTGGAACTTCGCCAAGCTGGGCATCTTCCCGATCATTCTGCTGGCAGTGATCGTCGCGCCGATTTTCGGTGAGGCGCCCTGGCCCAGCATCGAGTGGGGCATCAGCCAGCCGGACTTCGTCACCCTGTGGAACGAATACACCGTGTTCGGCCTCGGCATGCCGCCACTGATGATGTTCGTCACCGCCATTCCCACCGTGTTCGCCGCCTATCTGGTGGTGTTCGGCGACGTGCTCGGCGCCAGGGCGATCCTCGGCGAAGCCGACCATGTACGCCGTGACGAGAAGGTCGACTTCAACCCCAACCGCTCGCACCTGATCTTCGGTGGGCGCAATGCCTTCATGAGCATCTTCGGGCCGGACGTGGCCATGTGTGGCCCGCAATGGTCGGCCATGCAGGTGGTAATCACCGAACGCTTCAAGGGTGGCGCCAAGGCGATGAAATCGATCTACGGCGGGGTTGGCTCGTTCCGTTGGGGCACCAATACCGGTCTGCTGCTATTGCCGGTGGTGACGCTGGTGCAGCCGATCCTCGGTGTGGCGCTGGCGCTGACCCTGTTGATCCAGGGCTACGTCAGTGTGCGCCTGGGCATCATGGAAGCACGCAGCCAGCGCGACCTGGGCATCGCCGGGGTGATCGGCGCAGTACTGGCGATCAAGGGCGCCGGCTGGGCCTTCGCCATCGGCGTTGGTCTGTGTGCGCTGATCTACGGAGCACGGATGTTCCGCGGCGAGAACGACCAGACCTTCACCAAGGACTTGCCGCCCGCCGAGTGAGGCCTTTGCAATCCCTAATTCAGCCGAGGGGTGATCTCCTCCCTCGGCAGCAGGAGAAAATCATGCAACTGAACGATCCCGATCTGCTGCGCCATCAGGCCTATATCGACGGCCAGTGGTGCGACGCCAGCAATGGCGATGTGACTGAAATCTTCAATCCTGCCAATGGCGAGTCGCTGGGCGTGGTGCCGAACATCGGTGGCGCTCAGACCCGTCAGGCCATCGAGGCGGCGCAGGCTGCCCAGCCCGCCTGGCGTGCGTTGACGGCCAAGGAGCGCGCGGCGCGGCTGCGCACATGGTACGAGTTGATGCTGGCCAATCAGGAAGATCTGGCGCGGATCATGACGGCCGAGCAGGGCAAGCCGCTGACCGAGGCGCGCGGTGAGGTGCTTTACGCGGCATCCTTCATCGAGTGGTTCGCCGAGGAGGCCAAACGCGTCTACGGCGATACCATCCCCGGCCATCAGCCGGACAAGCGCCTGATCGTGACCAAGGAACCCATTGGCGTGACCGCGGCGATCACGCCCTGGAACTTCCCGGCGGCGATGATCACCCGCAAGGCCGGTCCGGCACTGGCCGCTGGCTGCACCATGGTGCTCAAACCGGCGCCACAGACACCGTTCAGTGCGCTGGCGCTGGCTGTGCTGGCCGAACGCGCGGGCATCCCGGCCGGGCTGTTCAGCGTACTGCCGGCCGATGCCGAGCGTTCCCGCGAAGTCGGCGCCGAGCTGTGCGCCAACCCCATCGTGCGCAAGCTGTCGTTCACCGGCTCCACCGGCGTTGGCATCAAGCTGATGGAGCAATGTGCGCCGACCCTGAAGAAGCTCTCGTTGGAACTGGGTGGCAATGCGCCGTTCATCGTCTTCGAGGATGCCGATCTCGACGCAGCGGTCGAAGGTGCGCTGGTGGCCAAGTACCGCAATGCTGGGCAGACCTGCGTCTGTGCCAATCGCCTGTATGTGCACGAGGCTGTCTACGACGCCTTTGCCGAAAAGCTGGCCGCGGCCGTGGCCAAACTGCGGGTTGGCCCGGGTGATGAAACAGGCGTCGTCATTGGTCCGTTGATCGACGGCAATGCCGTGGCCAAGGTACAGGCGCATCTGGCCGATGCGCTGGAGAAGGGCGCCAAGGTGCTGCAGGGCGGCAAGGCGCATGAGCTGGGCGGGCACTTTTTCGAGCCGACGGTCATCACCGACGTCACCCCTGATATGCGCGTGGCCCGCGAGGAAACCTTCGGTCCGCTGGCGCCGTTGTTCCGCTTCAGCGACGAAGCCGAGGTGGTACGCCAGGCCAACGACACCGAGTTCGGCCTGGCCGGCTACTTCTATACCCGCGATCTGGGGCGCACCTTCCGTGTCGCCGAAGCGCTGGAGTACGGTATGGTCGGCATCAACACCGGCTTGATCTCCAACGAAGTGGCGCCATTCGGTGGCATGAAAGCCTCTGGCCTCGGTCGTGAAGGTTCCAAATACGGCCTGGATGAGTATCTGGAGATCAAGTACCTCTGCCTCGGCGGTATCTGAGGTAGGCGGCTCATGGTAGGAGGGGCTTTGGCCGCGATTGGCTTGGCACAAAAGCCAGAAGCTCGCCGCTGAAGCGCCTCCCACTGTCTCCTGCGCTTGTCGATCAAGGGCGCCACAGCCGCTACAATGCGCGCCACCGTGACCCAAGCCCTTAGAGGTGCGCCATGCAACCCTTCGCCATCGCCCCGTCGATCCTTTCCGCCGACTTCGCCCGCCTGGGTGAGGAAGTGGACAACGTACTCGCCGCCGGGGCGGACATCGTCCACTTCGATGTCATGGACAACCACTACGTGCCCAACCTGACCATCGGCCCGATGGTCTGTGCAGCGCTGCGTAAGTACGGCATCACCGCGCCGATCGACGCGCACCTGATGGTCAAGCCGGTGGATCGCATCATCGGCGACTTCATCGAAGCTGGCGCCTCGTACATCACCTTCCACCCGGAAGCCTCCGAGCACATCGACCGTTCGCTGCAGCTGATCAAGGCTGGTGGCGCCAAGGCCGGCCTGGTGTTCAACCCGGCCACCCCGCTGGACGTGCTCAAGTACGTGATGGACAAGGTCGACATGATCCTCTTGATGAGCGTCAACCCCGGCTTCGGCGGGCAGAAGTTCATCCCTGGCACCCTCGACAAGCTGCGCGAAGCACGCGCGCTGATCGATGCCAGCGGCCGCGAGATTCGCCTGGAGATCGACGGCGGCGTCAACGTGCAGAACATCCGTGAGATCGCCGAAGCAGGCGCCGACACCTTTGTCGCCGGTTCGGCGATCTTCAACCAGCCGGACTACAAGGCGGTGATCGACGCCATGCGCGCCGAACTGGCCCAGGTGCGTGGATGAAACCGCTGCGCGCGCTGTGTGGCGGCGAGTTGCCGCGCCTGGTGATGTTCGACCTGGATGGCACGCTGATCGACTCGGTGCCCGATCTGGCCGCAGCCGTCGACCGCATGCTGGTCGAACTGGGGCGTGCACCTGCTGGCGTTGAAAAGGTCCGTGACTGGGTCGGCAATGGCGCGCGGGTGCTGGTGCGCCGCGCCCTGGCCGGTGGCCTGGATCACGCTGCAGTGGGCGAGGCCGAGACGGAAGAGGCACTGGCGCGCTTTCTCGATATCTACGCCGACTGCCACAACCTGACCGCACTTTACCCGGGCGTGCATGAGCTGCTCGAAGCGCTGAGCACGGCGGCCGTCGAGCTCGCCGTGGTGACCAACAAGCCGGAGCGCTTCGTCGCGCCGCTGCTGGAGCAGGTCGGCCTCGGCGGTTACTTCCGGTGGATCATCGGTGGCGACACCCTGCCGCAGCAGAAACCTGACCCGGCGGCGCTGCTGCAGGTGATGCGTCTGGCTGGGGTGGAGGCAGCGCAATCGTTGTTCGTCGGCGACTCGCGCAACGACGTGCTGGCCGCGCGCGCTGCCGCGGTGCCCTGCATCGCCGTGAGTTACGGCTACAACCACGGCCGGCCGATTGCCGAAGAGCGGCCAAGCCTGGTGGTCGATAGCCTGGCCGAGTTGCTCTGATAGTTGCTTAGCCCGAGCGGCTGCGCTACCGTGGCCGCTCTCCTTATTCCCCCGCCTGTCGAGATCGCACCGTGGTGGTTAGCTGCAAACTCTGGATGAAAGTGATCAAGGCTCTGGCCCGTTGGCGCT